>SKEG01001728.1_pt1 | contig 16103 bp, 17 predicted proteins | sample 4826631 | NCBI WGS metagenome assembly SKEG01 (sample SAMN11008815, study PRJNA524170) | human gut metagenome | biome: Human fecal sample; material: Feces; isolation source: fecal sample from pouch patient p26, p34, p50 | host: Homo sapiens | place: Israel: Tel-Aviv | collected 2016-11-02
GCTTCATCCTTTTTACTAGAAATCAAATTCATAAAAAATACTGATAAAAATGCATTTACAAGAACAATGGCTACCCATACCCCTGCTGTCAGATAATTTCCATCTTGTATAACCATGGCAATTCTTTGTGAAATTGTCCCCGTTTTTCCTGGAATGTTTCCTGCAAGCATAGAGGTTGCACCATACTCTCCCATTGCTCTTGCAAAAGTAAGAATTGTTCCAGAAAGAATTCCAGGTCCAGCAGCTGGAACAACAATTTTCCAAAAGATTGCCATCTCACTCATCCCAAGAGTACGTCCCGCATAAATTAAATTAACATCCACCTGTTCAAAAGCAGCTCGTGCATTTCGATACATCAGCGGAAATGCAATAACTGTTGCTGCAACTACACATCCAAGCCACGTCTGAACAACTTTGATTCCAAATGTCTGAAATAGAAAAATTCCAAAAGGACGCCTTTTACTAAAAATCAGAAGCAGAAAAAAACCTGCAACCGTCGGTGGAAGTACAAGCGGAAGTGTAAGAATCCCATCCAATACTGCCTTTAATCTTGAAGTTGCTCCCATAATCTTTTGTGCTGCAAAAATCCCAAGAAAAAAAGAGACTATGGTTGCTGCAATTCCTGTTTTAATCGATATATAAAAAGGACTCCAATCAAGATTTTTTAATATTTCCACAATCTCATTCATATGATATTCTCCTATTTTCTTCTAAGAAAAATTCAGGATGATCTCTGTCAAACCACAGAAATCATCCTGATAAAAATTATTTTACATTTGTATCAAAATAATATTTTTTGAAAATTTTCTTTGCTTCTTTGGATTTGATAAATTCCATAAATTTATCTGCCGCTTTATTTTCTGCCTTGCTTGCTTCATCATTTTTAATTCTTGCTGCAGGATAGATAACATTTCCTGTGGCATCATAATTTACCTTCTGAAGAATCTTGATGTCTTTTTCAAAGCCATATGTATCAGAATAATAAGTTGTTCCAACTTCACATTTTCCTTCTTTAACTGCAGTTAAAACCTGGCTTACATTTCCCTGTTCACTAATTTCAACTCCGCCTAAAGCTTTTGAAACCTGCTCCGTTGTAACTGTGGAAGGATCTTTTACAGGAGTTAATTTTCCAATATTCATCAATGCCTGTCTTGTATATTTTCCTACTGGAACACTTCCATCAGCAAGCGCAATGCTCTTCGCATCTTCCAGATTTGCAAGACCAATTACTTGTGTATTACTATCTTTTCTGGTAATAACAACAACCTGGTTGTTTACGATATTGGCACGTGTGCCTTTTTCTACCAGCTTATCTTTTTTCTCTAACTGATCCATCTGTTTTTGTGCTGCTGAAAAGAAAATATCACAGTTAAATCCTTCTTCAATCTGCTCCATCAGTTTTCCAGAACTATCTGCGCTATATAAAATTTTAATATTTGGATTTTTTTCATTAAATTTCTTTGCTACTTCTGTCATTGCAGTATTTAAGCTAGCTGCAATAAATACATGAACTATAGTTTTTCCTTCACTTTTTGATTCCTTCTTCGTGGAACCACATCCAGCAAGGCTAAACACCATCATAGCTGCCATCAATACTGCTAATACTCGTTTCTTCATAAATTCCTCCTATTGATTTATATTTGTTATATCGTTCGTTTTTTTAAAAACGAACCAATCTTTATTATAGCTGAATTTTATTATCTTGTAAAATAAATCCTCTGCTTATTTTTCTTTCTTCCATGAAGGATCATCAATATCTTGCAGCTCTCGCTTATCAGCTTCGCAAAAAAGAATCTGGTCCTCATATTTTTTAAGAATCTGCTTTCCTCCGATGTCTCCAGTCAGTGCTAACAATTCTTTCCAATATTTATGATCAAAAAATACTGGATTCCCAATTTTCCCATGATATGCTGCAGCGATGATTTTTCCAGGATTTTTTGCCGCCATATCCAAGATATTCTTTAAAGTTTGTCTTCTGATATAAGGCTGATCACAAACGATAAATAAAATTCCTTTCATCTTTGGATCTTCCTGCATACATTTTTTCATTCCAAGTTTTAAAGAATAAGAAATTCCACGATCTGGATCATCATTTTTTATCACAGCAATTTTATTATCTTCTGCTGCTTCTTCAATTTCCGGAAATCTTGTAACAATTACTTTTGTTCCTACAGAAACTCTTGAGATCTTATCCAAAAGATGCTGATACATTTTTTTGCCATCCATTATTTCTAGTAATTTATTACTTCCATAACGCTTTGATTTACCTGCAGCAAGTATAACGATTCCAAAAGACTGAAAAGTCAATCTCTCTATTGCTTCTACAACACCCTCTCCGATTGCATTAGATTTATCTGAAATGGCATAGACGAGAGATTCATCATCTCTTGGATCTACATCTCCAATCTTTAATCCTTTTTTTACCTGAACACCTTCCTGCAGCATTCCGCGGACAATCCCATCAATTTGTGCAATAACTGGTTTTTCTCCGGTATACGCTACAATTTGTCCCTTTTTTACATGATCACCAATCGATGCCTGTGGATTCATCATACCATCACCCATTGCTTTTAAAAGACGTTCCTTTGCATAGCCTCCAATCATTCCAGGAACTCCTGTATTTACAATGGCTTCTCCTTCATAAATTGGCTTTGCAAGAGTTTCTCCTCGCATCGTTTCAATCACTGCATGACAATCCTTTCCCGCACAAAATCCTGGTCCAAGACCAATCACATAAGGTGCATCTGTAATCTTTGTTCCTATATTTCGCTTTGCAATAATCGCATCCACAAGAATCTCTGGCTTATATTCTTTTAAAATTTCTGCATTGGGATCAATGATCACTGGAAGATTTCCTTCCTTTAAAATATTCTTTGCCTGTTCATAATTTTCCACAAGAACTGCTTTCTCATCTTCTACGACTGCTTCTTTTTCATAGACAGCTCTTGAAAATGCCACCTGTCTGCGCACTGTCAAAGGAGTTTCGATTTCTGTCATAATGACTTGATATCCTCTTCTTTTTAATTGAACTGCTACTCCACTTGCCAGATCTCCGGCTCCTTTCACCAATGCTTTCATTCTTTTTTCTCCTTTTTTTCCATAAGTTGTGACGTGACATGCACATAGGAAATTCCTTGCTTTCCAAGATCTCTTGCAATTGTTTTTGCTATCTCATATTCTTTCTCTGTATCCGTTTTATTTAGTATAACATGATACTTCATACAATCCATTACACCTTTTTTCCCTGCCAAAGGACTAGTGGCCAATAAAATCAGATCTTTTTCCTCAAGAATCTGCTCTTTTGTTTTTCCAAGGATTTTACATACTTGCTCCGTTCCAAAACATATATCTTGAATTTTTTTCCCGATACCATCCATGCCATATACATTGACAACAGTTGTTGTCTCTTTAAGAAGAACTGGTTCCTGGCTCCTTGGTGCTTTCACCGGAAGATGTTTGGCTCCATCTGCCTCAAGAAGAAGCCAAAATCCCAAGTTCTTTACCTCTCTTAAAAATTCAGAAGAAAACCCTTTCATTTTCCATTCATTCACTGGCTCTCCCATCCAAACGGTATGACAATGCATGAAAATTTCCCGGAGCATCCGCAAAGAGGGATGTCCCAGGAATCTTTCATTACGTTCATATTGCATGTGCGTTGTTGTTGATATGACATGTGGTAATTGTTTTTTAATACATTCCATCTGAAGTCTTCGAAGAACTGTCGTTTTTCCTCCAGCTCCTACAACAGAAAGCACTTCTTGTTGTCTTTGATTAAATTGTAACGCATCAAATAAATTGTTTGTTTCCTGCCATTTTCCATCAATGAAACTTTTTATCATAAGAACTCTCTATTTTTCAACACACCCATAGCAATCTTCTCACTTGTAATTGGAAGACTTCGATGCCATACTCCAGTTGCATTAAAAATCGCATGTGCTAGTGCTGGTGCTGGTGTATTGATAACGATCTCACCGATTGATTTTACACCAAATGGCCCCGTCGGTTCATAACTTGGTTTAAACTCTACGTGAAGATTTCCCATATCCAAACGAGTTGGAATCTTATATTGCATCAAGGAGTTATTATAAAGCTTTCCATAATCAGAATACTGAATATTTTCATACAATGCCATACCAATTCCTTGACCAAGCCCACCTTCTACCTGCACTCTTGCAAGATTTGGATTCACAACCGTACCGCAATCAACAACTGCTGCATAATTTAAGATTTCTAAATGTCCAGTTTCTTTATCAAGTTCAATTTCTACTGCACCTGCCATATAAGGAGGAGGTGACACAGGAGAAGTGTAACTTTCCGTTACTTGAAGCGCAAAATCATTAAAGCACTGCGCTTTATATCCGATTTCTTCTGCCGTTACAGACTTTCCAGTTTTAATATCCCTTGCTTGTTTTCCATCAAATTCAACATCTTCTATCTCACATTCGAGCATCTGAGAAGCTAACTTCCGGATTCTTTTTTCCAATTCTGTACTTGCTTTTACAACTGCCTGTCCAGTTACATAGGTTGTACTTGAAGCATAAGATCCAGAATCATAAGGCGATGTATCTGTATCCGCACCAGATACAAAAATCTCATCTGTTGATACACCAAGACACTCTGCTGCCATCTGTGCAAGAATGGTATCGCATCCAGTTCCCATATCTGCCGCAGCAATCACAAGACGATAACTTCCGTCTTCATTCATCATAATTGTTGCAGATCCTACATCGACATAAGAAATACAAGATCCCTGCATTGCCATTGCAATTCCTACCGAACGTACCTTTCCATTTCCCATATCTTTTACTGGATATTTTTCTTTCCAACCGATCATTTCTGCCGCACGGACAAGACAGTCATCCAGACGACACCCTCTTGCCACTTCATTGCTATAAGCCTGCATGGTCATTCCCTGTCTTACGACATTTTTCAAGCGAAGTTCTACCGGATCCATATGGAGAATCGATGCCAATTCATTTACAATCGATTCCAGTGCAAAAATTCCTTGTGTTGCTCCATAACCACGATATGCACCAGCTGCCAAAACATTTGTATAAACAACATCAAAGGTATGTCGAAATGCTTCCATATTTGCGGTATACATTGGAAGCGATTTGTGCCCGGTAAGTCCTGCTGTCGTTGGTCCATGATCTCCATAAGCTCCCGTATTCGAAAGATTATACAGATCAAATGCACGTAATGTTCCATCTTTATTTGCCCCAATTTTTACAGTCACTTCCATCTCATGTCTTGGAGAACCTGCAATCTGGCTTTCTTCTCTTGTATAAATGATTTTTGATGGCTTCTTTGTCATCCAGGTAACAAAAGCTGGAAAAATTTCTGTAACAACCGTCTGTTTTGCTCCAAATCCACCACCAATTCGTGGTTTTAACGCACGGACTTTATGTTTTGGAATTCCAAGCGCATTTGCAATAATCCTTCGCACATGATATACGATCTGTGTAGAACTAAAGACAACAAGTCTTCCGTAAGTATCAAGATAACAAGTCGTACGGAATGTTTCCATCATTGCCTGATTGACTGCAGGCACATGATAAGTCCTTTCAAGAACAATATCACAATCTGCAAATGTTTTTTCCAGATCTCCGTCACTATCTTCCATATGAGCACAAAGATTTCTCTTATTGTCAGCACCTACTGGAAATTTAGACTCCCAATTATCCTCTGGATGTACCAATACTTCATTATCTTTTGCCTTATGATAATCAAGAACTGCAGGAAGTACTTTATATTTTACTTTGATCATCTTCATGGCACGATCTACACATGCTTCATCTTCTCCTGCAATAATTGCAACTGCATCCCCAACAAAACGAACATGCTGATCAAGAATCAGTCTGTCATATGGGCTCCACTCCGGATATGTCTGTCCAGCCTGCGCAAAACGGTGCTTTGGAACATCTTCCCATGTATAGATTGCTTCTATTCCTGGCACTTTCATTGCAATTTTTGTATTTACTTCCTCAACGATCGCATTGGCGTGAGGGCTTCTTAATACCTTTACAATTAGACAGTCTTTTGGTGCAAGATCATCCATGTATACTGGTTTTCCAGTAACCAGTGACATGGCATCTTTTTTTCTGACTGGTTGACCTACGACTCGCATGAGACACCTCCCTTTTTATATTCCATAAAATCATGAATCCCTCGAAGTTGTCCTTCATAACCAGAACACCTGCATAAATTACCTGCAAGATATTGTTTGATCTGTTCATCCGTTGGCTCTTCTAGTTCACGAAACATCGCAATCGCATTCATAATCATCCCAGGATTACAAAAACCACACTGTTCTGCTCCCTGATCTGCAATAAATCTACCAAATTCTTCTGCTTCTTTCTGAAGTCCTTCCAACGTTTCTACTTTATGTCCACTAACTCTTGCTACAAGGACTGCACAAGAAAGGACTGGCTGATCATCTAAAAATACAGTACATAATCCACAGTTTGTTGTCTCACATCCACACTTAACACTATAACATCCATGTTTTCTCACGAACTGAAAAAGTGTCATATCTGGACTGACTTCATCTGCAATTTTCTTCCCATTTAATATCATACTTACGATCATACTATGCTTCCTCCTTTCCTCTTAATTGTACAAACGCTCGTCCAATCAATACTTTTGCAAGATGAGACCGAAATTCTTTGCTTGCTCGTAGATTCGTTCCTGTAACAACCTTTTGTGCAACCTGACATACACTGTCTTCCGTCAGATCTTTTGCAGCGAAAAGCACTGCTCTTGCTGGCCTTGCTCCTACGGATACTTTTATTTCATCTCCCATTTTTGATGCAGCGACTGCAAGAACTGGAAAATCTGTTTTCGTATTTCGGTGTGACTGATACACATAATGCCCTTTTGTTTTTTTCACGATCACTCGCACAAGAATATCATTATCTCTTTTCATTGCAGCAAATTCTGATAACGGAACAATTCCTCCCTTATATAACTCCACATAGGAATCCATGGCAAGAAATGCTGTTAATACATCAGAAAATCCAAAACGGCCAAATAAACTTCCTCCAACCGTTGCAAGATTTCGAAATTGTACTCCGACAATATCTTCCACACAGTTTCTTACCAATCCTTCACTCATTTCATTTAATCCCTCGTGAAGTTCCAGTTGTCGTAGAGTTACCATACATCCAATAAGAAATTCATCTTCTGTCTCTTCAATTTTATCAAGTCCAAGATCTGACAAGTCAATCGCTTTCTGGATCTGTGCATTGGTCATTCTCATCCAAAGCATTCCACCAAGAATACGATTCGTCCTTTTCTGGTTCAATTCATAAGCTTGCTCCAAGCTTTCTGCCTTCACAAATTCTTTGATTCGCAACATTTAAAGTTCCTCCATTTTTTTGTAAATGTCGAAAAAAATTCTCAGCAAGAGATATCTCCCGCTGAGATTATTTTACTTGTATTTTGTTGAAATAGCAACAAATACAATCTATTTTATACTTCTTCTTTTTCTTTTGGAAGCACAATATTTAATACAATTGCAATCAGCGCTGCAGGAACAATTCCAGATCCTCCAAAAATTAACTGAATGATCTGTGGAAGCCCTGCAAGAACCGCACTATTTGCTCCAATTCCATATCCAAGACCAAGCGCAGCAGATACAATTGTAATATTTCTTGCTGTCATTTTTTCTTTTGTAATCAGCTGAATTCCACTAATAACGATGGATGAAAACATCATAACTGCAGCTCCACCAAGCACACTCTGTGGCATAATAGAAATAACTGCTGCAAGTTTTGGAAATAATCCACATAAAATCAAAAAGACCGCTCCTGTTGCCAAAGCCATACGGTTTACAATCTTTGTAATTGTAACAAGACCAACATTCTGACTGAATGATGTATTTGGAAGGACTCCAAATATAGCTGCAAGACTGGAACCTAATCCATCACAGATAACTCCACCAGAAAGTTCTGTATCGCTTGCTTCTCTTCCCATACCACCTTCCATAACACCAGAAATATCACCAACAGTCTCAACAGCTGTAACAATAAACATAATCATGATTGGTACAATCGCACGCGCATCAAATACAAGTTTTACTGGGATCAGCTTTGGAACTGCAAACCAGCTTGCTTTTGCGATCTTATCAGCATTTAATACCCATGCCTTTGTATATTCCACGCCATCTGCTGTCACACCAGTTGTTGGAAGTACCATTCCCATAATGATTGATGCAATATATCCAACAATAATTCCAATCAAAATAGAAGATGCACTAGTAAAACCTTTTGTTCCATGTTTAAATACAATGATAACAATCATAACAATTGCTCCAAGAGCAAGATTTTCCATAGAACCAAAATCTTTCGCTGAACTTCCTCCGCCAAAAGAATTAACTCCAACCGAAATTAGAGAAAGACCAATGGATAATACTACTGTACCAGTAACAACTGCTGGGAAAAATTTACGCAAAGGTTTTAACATAAGACCTAAAACACCTTCAAATAAACCGCCGATCAATGATGCACCCATAATCGCTCCATAGGCTAAAACACCACCGCCCATAATAGAAGATACACTACTACATACTCCAATAAATCCTGAACTTGTTCCCATAACAATTGGAACTTTTCCTCCAATTGGTCCGATCGAGAACAGCTGGATTAAGGTTACAACACCTGCGATCAGCATAGCATTTTGTAAAAGCGTGATCTGAACGTCTGCGAAAGCTGTTCCAGAGCCGAGACCACATGCTTCTGTGATAATCAGCACCGGAGTCAGATTACCTACAAACATAGCAAGAACATGTTGCAGACCAAGGGGAATCGCTTTTTTCAAAGGAAGTTTTCCATAAAAATCATATGCTGCTCCTTTGTTTTCCTGTTGATTCATTTTTTCTGTCTCCTTATTTTTTTCATTTGTTGCAATGTTTAATGGACAGACAATTTTCATTGCCTGCCCATCTTTGTGACATCTTATTATAGCTCATTTTTCTTTTTTTGTATAGTTCACAACCTAATTTTTTTTTATACTTTCATAATATATATTTCCTGCCATATAATTTGTTGTTCTTCCATTACAACCTTTAGCTGCTCCTTTTCCTCAGGAAGAGCCTTCCAGGCAAGTCCACATCCAGCTGTAATTTCCCTTGGTACCGGAATCAATCTTCCTGGCAAATGATGTTCCATACAAAATTTATCCATTTTCATTGCCTGTGTAGTACTTTCAAAAGAAATAATTACAGATTCTATTTTTTTTCGCATTTTCTTACCCCACTATGCCATCTCATAAATCGCTGCTACTGCTCTATCAATTTCCTCTTCAGTATTAAAATAAGACATGCTGAAACGAACTGCTCCCTGCTCCTTTGTTCCTATTGCCTCATGAATCAACGGTGCACAATGAGCACCTGATCGTACAGCGATTTGATATTCTTCCATTAACTCATCACTAACTTCTCCAGAATCAACACCTTTAAAATTAATCGTTGCCGTTGCAATTCTTTTGGATAGATCCGAGTTTCCATAATATAAAATTCCCTGGGCACCTTGAATTCCTTTCAGGAAACGCTTCATTAAATCATGCTCTCTTTTATAGATTTTTTCAATCCCTATTTCTTTTATAAAGCAAAGAGCTCCATGAAGCCCTGCAATTCCATGTGCATTTAACGTCCCGGCTTCAAGGGCAGTCGGCATTTGCTTTGGATGTTCTTTACTATAACTTTGTATACCACTTCCACCGACAATAAACGGCGCTAATTCTATCCCTTCTCTTACATAAATTCCACCAGTCCCCTGGGGTCCCATCAGACCTTTATGGCCGGAAAAGCAAAGAATATCAATTCCCATCTTTTCCACATCGATTGGAAGAATTCCTGCCGTTTGAGCTGCATCCACAATCAGAAGCAGATTATGCTTTTTTACAAAAGATTTAATTTCTCGAAGATCTGTAATATTACCTGTAAGATTTGAGGCATGTGTCACAATCACTGCTTTTGTATTTGGCTGATAAAGATCTTCCAGCTTACTATAATCAAGGATTGCCTGTGCCTTTTCTTCCATGGTATCCCCTTTTAATGGAAGAAACCCAATTTCTATGCCGTCCATTTTGTACAAAGGACGAAGAACCGAATTATGTTCGCATACTGTTGTGATTACATGATCTCCTGGTTTTAACAAGCCATGAATCGCAATATTTAATGCTTCTGTTGCATTAGAAGTAAACGCAAAGCGCTCTGGTTTTTCGCTTCCAAATAGATTTGCTAAAAGTTCTCTTGTTTCATAAATCATCCTGGATGCATTGATCGTTGCACGATGTGCTCCTCTTCCTGCATTTCCCATATTTTGAAACGCTTCTATCACTGCGTCTAAAACTTGTGATGGCTTTTTCATTGTTGTTGCCGCATTATCAAGATAGATCACGGTTTCACAACCTTATCTGCCTGTGTCATCTTTTCTGCAATAACATACATATTCGTTATTTCTCCAACCTGCAGTTTTTCTGTCAATCCATAGTAATTTAAACATGTCCCGCAAGTGAAAATTTCTACTCCCTGTTCTTTTAAAAATTTTAAGTCCTCCAATGATTCAGAACCTTCACAAGTAAGGAATGCTCCCCCATTATAAAACAACATTGTTTTTGGGAGTGTGTCGAGCTGTGTCAGCGCATAAATAAATCCTTTGATTAATACTTTTCCAAGCTCTTCTTCTCCTTCTCCCATTTTTGAAGAAGAAATAACGACTACCATATTTTCTGAAGAATCAGACCGCTCTGATTTTTTTGCGAATTCTTCCTTTTTTTCCTCAACAGCTTCTCCAATGGTCATTTTTACCTTGTACTGATTATCTCCTAGTTTTTCACAACTTGCCTTATACCCTTTCTGATCTGCCATTTTCTTAAGATTCTGTACAGCAATTTCATTATCTACAAGTGTTTCTACAACACCTGCTCCATTAAGTTCCTCAATAGCCTTTTTAGTTTTAATCACTGGAATTGGACATGTATCTCCCATTGCATTTACTTCTACCATTTTTCTATCTCCTTTTTTATTTATAAAACAGTAATTTCTGTCGCTGTTTTCTGTGTAATTTCTCCAACAATTTTTGCCGGAAGTCCAATATCTTGCAACTTCTTTTCAAGACTTTTTGCTTCCTTTGCAGAAACTGCAATCAAAAGCCCTCCTGCAGTTTGCGGATCAAATAAAATCTCTTCCATTGCAAAAGAAATATTTTCAAATTTCACAGCATTTCCTACATGATTTCGGTTTTTCTGTCCGCCAGCTGTAATCATAAATTCATCTGCCTGGTGAACTGCTTCCTTTATAATCGGGATATCGCTTGCATAAATATGACAGGAAAGCCTTCCATCCATCATCTCATGAAGATGTCCAAGGAACCCAAAACCAGTCACATCAGTACAAGCATGAATTTCATAATCTTTACATACCTGTGCTGCATATTTATTTAATGTTGTCATTGACTCAATTGCTTCATCCATTGCTTCTTTGGATGCTTCGCCAACTCGGTTAGCCGTACAAATAATACCAACTCCAAGTTTTTTCGTAAGGATCAGACAATCTCCCGGTTTTCCTTGATTATTGGGATAAATTTTATCAGGATGAACGATACCGGTGACTGATAAGCCATATTTTACATCAGAATCTGCGATGGAATGTCCACCAGCAAGCGTTCCACCAGCTTCTATGACTTTCTCAGAACCTCCTCTCATAATCTCTCCTAAAATATTTAAATCCATATTTTCCGGAAAACAGACAATGTTCAAAGCTGTCTTAACTTCTCCTCCCATTGCGTAAATATCACTTAACGCATTTGTTGCAGCAATTTTCCCAAAAATATAAGGATCCTCTACCATCGGCGGAAAAAAATCCAACGTCTGAACAATGGCAAGATCCTCACTAACTTTGTAAACGGCCGCATCATCTTTGCTATCGTACCCAACAAGCAGATTTTCATCCATCTTTCCTTTTGGAAGTTTCTCAAGAACATGACTTAAAAGACCTGCTCCGAGTTTTGCAGTACATCCACCACTCTTACAAAAGGTTATTTTATTTTCTTCCATTATATATTCACCACCTATCTTTTTATATTTCAAATATTATGCAGACCTTTTGCCCGCTTCCGTACCTCTCTTAATGCTTCTGGAACATCTTCTTCCATCATTGTATCATGAATTTTACATGTGCCTGCTTTTTTTGCAGTTTCATAATACCATTCTTTATATTCCAGCATCTCCATGGTTTTTCTTAGCTGCTCCATCTGTTCCTCTACTTTTTCTTTTTGTTCCTTTATTAGATCAAGTCTCTGATCAATTGTATCATCTCCCTGAAGGCACCAGTCAATAAAATCCCGGATCTTTTTGATTGGCATTCCTGCTTTTTTCAAACACTCAATAATCGAAAGCCATTCAAAATCACTTTCCTTAAACATACGAATTCCACCACTAGAACGTTCAACAAAAGGAAGAAGACCCTCTTTATCATAATAACGAAGTGTCGAAGAAGCAACTCCAAGTTTTTGTGCCATCTCTCCCACCGTATAAACCATATTTTAAACTTCCTTTCGATAAAAAAATTTCTTATTGACTTAAACTTGACTTTAAGTTGTATATTTAATATTAGCTTCTATTTATTATTATATTTTCACGGAGAACATTCGTCAACAGGAGGAAAAATGGATCGACCATATATTTTCTGTCACATGATGATGTCTTTAGACGGCAAAATCATGGGATCTTATATGAATACACCAGAGGGTGCTGCAGCCGGTGATGTTTTCTATAAACAATTAACATTTTGCTCATTCAAAAAACCTCCTGAAATATATCATTCTTTGTTCTTTTTTCACTCTACAACTTGAAGTTAAGTTTAAGTCAAGGAAAATATTAAGTTTTTTTTAAAAAAGAAAAGATTCATTGAAAAAACAAAAAAAAGTGCTACAATAGATGATTATCAAAAATAAAAGAGGAGTTTATTATGAGTAACTATTATATTTCACATTATTTCAATTTTCGAAATGCCGGTAATTTCATGTTAGTTTCACTGATTGCTCTTGCTGTTGTTCTTGCCATTGTTTTATGTACTGCCAAACTTCAAAAACACTATAAAATTAATATTAAGAATCCGACACCGGAAGAATTAGAACAAATCAACAAACAACATAGAAAAAAAGAACTTTCCATGATTGAAAGCTTTTATGAGATGGTATTTTCCAGCACATCTGTGCTGATCTTTTTATCACTTTATTATGTTCTAGATGAAAGAATCCCCCAGGCATCATTTTTCTGGCATAAATATCAAGATATTTTACTTCTTGTATTTTTAGTACTTTCCGTATTTTTGACCTTTTGGTTTGACAGTATTTTTGTACGCCTGAAGGATCTTTCTTCTAAACAAAAAGCCTCTGTCCGTCTAATTTCGGCTTTTTATATTATTTTAATTTTAATGTACATTAAATTTATTTACAACGATTCCAACTATGACTCTCTCATTTTTTACTTTGTTATGCTCGCTGTTGGTCGTTTCGTTTATTTTGATTCTACATTAGAAGATATCAAAGATTCTTTTATAGGAATTGGTAAAAATATTCCACTTTTAATACTGATGGGAATTTATTCTGCTTTTGTATGTTGGTATGGATTTCATGTTAACTTCTTACTAACATCAAATGGTGTTATTATTAGTACACTGGTTGCACATTTATTTATGGATGTATCCATTTTTGTATTAAGCAAAACACGAATTATCAAATTATTTATTTGATCTATTTCTTTTCATCTAACAACATAACACCCTGTTTGGGATTTTCATTAATTGCACCAACTATTGGATGTGGTACATATGGTTCTTCCAAATACGCAATATCTTCTGCTGTCAGTTTCACATCAAAGGCTCCGACCGCATCATCTAAATATTTTTCTTTCGTAGCACCAATGATCGAAGCCGCAATACCTTTCGCCCACTGTGGTCTTGCCAGATGTCCTGCTGCCAAAGGGCTATATTGCATTAAAGAAACATTCATCTGTTTACAAATCGGAATCAGTTCTCTTTCATCTTCCCTGTACAAAAGATTATAGTGATTCTCCATCGTTGAAAATGGTGTCCATCCATGATCTCTGGCTACAAGCTGCATATTATAAAACTGATATCCATACATTGCAGATGCACCAAGTGCTCTTACTTTCCCCATTTTTACTAAATCATGAAGTGCTTCCATTGTTTCTTCAATTGGAGTATCATAATCAAATCGATGGATAATATATAAATCCAGGTAATCAGTACCAAGACGCTTCAAAGTTCCATCAATTTCTCTTAAAATTGCTTTTCTTGAAAGCCTTCCTTCGTTAAAATAAACTTTGGAAGCAATGATAACCTTATCTCTTGCAGCATTCTTTTTTAATGCCTTTCCAAGATACTCTTCACTCGTTCCTTCAGAATAACCATTTGCTGTATCAAAAAAATTAATTCCAAGATCTAATGCATGATGAATCATTTTTTCACTTTCTTTTTCATCTAATGTCCAATCATGCATTGTACCAGCCTTTCCAAAACTCATACAGCCAACACATAATCTAGAAACTTCAATCTCCGTATTTCCTAATTTCGTGAATTCCATTTTTTCCTCCATTTCCTTGCTATTCGCATTCTGACTCTGTGTCAATTTTATTTTAAAACAATCCTTCCAAAATGTCCAAATAATATTTCTCTTTTTTAATTAATTTTTGATCTTCGTTTTTTCATCTGCAAAACTCTTGGCCGATTATATCTCTGAATCATTACAAAAATAAAATCTGCCAGACACGCAGCGATCGAAGTAAGGATAAACACTGCTGGGGCTCCATACCAATGAATAAAAAAAAGTGGAACAAATGACAATACCATAATCATTTCATGACTAACTTCCGCCTGTGTCATGTTGTGAATCAGTTCATCAAAACTTCTATTTTTTACATCAAACTGTTCTGGTTTCGCTGTAATTGCTCTTTTTTTCCATTTTTTCACTTTTAAAATTTTATAAAAATGCTGTTCAAATTTATGTTGCTGGTACCACCAACATTCATAATGAAATTCTCGCTTTCGATAAAAAAAAGTCACGCTTTCTCCCACGATGATACGCATAATAAAATGGTAAGATGTCGTTAAAAACGTAACATATAATGAAAGGAAAAGCTCAAAAGGAAACCATATATAAAGGCATCGAAAAAGAATGGTTAATATAACAAAACTTAAAACACACCAGAACAATTTATAAAACCTTTTCGAATGATACAAAAAATCCCCCCTTTTTATAAATCCAACGTCCACAAGTCTTTATGTGGATTCACTTTTGCAAGACCAATCTGTGTCACTGTTGCTTCCAATGGCGCAAACTGTTTCTGCATAACTTCAAAAGCAATCTTCATCTGTTCCTTTGTTAATTTTTTTCCCATCGTAATATGCGGAAGCCATTGCATTGGACGATAAAATCTACTAATGCTTACTTCTGGAATATCTTTTACACAATCATAAATTTTTTTAGACAAGTCCTGCAAATATGCATTCAATAAAGGAGTTACATAAAAAACATAAGGAAACAACATTCCTGCAGATACAATCTGAATTTTTCCGCTTTTTACTCGATTTCTAAGCAATTCTATATATGGAATCAAAAGTTCTCCGCCTCTTGCTTCAACAGAAGAAATCGTCAAATGTGCAGGCACCTGATGATCTGTCATAAATGTATTTCCGGTTTCTTCTGCAATTTCTCGAATGTAACGATTCAGTACCTTCTGCGCATGACGATCAAAATAAGCTGATATTAAATACATATTTTCTTCCTTCCTTTTTTTATATTTCTTTTACTATACAAAATTTTTTAAAAAATGGCAAAAAACAAAGGTTCCTATAACAAAACGTATGCAATTTGTCCATTTGGGTTATGATCCCCACAGGAAAATACATCTCGATTCTTTCGTTCCATCTTTTCATATGATAAAATTATTTTTGAAACAGAACCTATGAGAAAAATAAAATTAAGAAAGGAATTTCGTATAACTATGATACAAGATATTTACCCACATAAATTAAATAATCAATATAAAACAAATGCTAAGGCCACTTTGGATAGTAT
>SKEG01001731.1_pt1 | contig 16066 bp, 14 predicted proteins | sample 4826631 | NCBI WGS metagenome assembly SKEG01 (sample SAMN11008815, study PRJNA524170) | human gut metagenome | biome: Human fecal sample; material: Feces; isolation source: fecal sample from pouch patient p26, p34, p50 | host: Homo sapiens | place: Israel: Tel-Aviv | collected 2016-11-02
TACCCGTAGGTATTCCAACGTATCTACCACTGATTCTTGGTTCACCTGGTGCGTTTCATACGGCCGTTCCACCGAATCAGCTACACTAGCAATCGCAGCTAAATAGTAAATGTAGTCAAAGTCTTCATCAAGAATGGAGTGCATAAATTCATGGTCGCACACGTCATGTTCATGGAACTCAACTTGATCTGCAACCGTAGCTAAGTTAGCTTTCACTCCCATGGATAGGTCATCAACTACGGTCACTTGATATCCTTTTTCAACTAACGAGATTACTAGATTTGATCCAATAAATCCCGCCCCCCCAGTGACTAGTGCTTTTACCATAAGATATTGTCCTCCTTGATTCCTGTTTTACTAAAATAACCAAAACCTACGTTTCTTCTTCAGTGGTTGCCACTTCATCCGAACTGGCTCACCGTTAATTAACCGCTTGGCATTGCGGCGGTAATGCTCAGCTAGGCGCGGGTCAAACTCACGGGCCATTTTTGCTAGTCCTTCATTTAACTCGTAGTCGCGCCGGGCTAGGGCGTGGGCGTCCGATGCGAAGATCGTCCCCTGCCCCGCTTCAATTAGCCGGGTCGTTAAATCTTCAATCTTCTTGCCAAAGGTGCCCATGTAAGAAGCCGCCGTCAGTTGGGTCAAGCAACCCTGTTCCAAAAACACCTCCAGAATACTTGGATCATCCAAAATGGCGGCGTTACGTTCCGGGTGGACAATTACCGGCGTCACCCCGTGTTGTAAGAGTTCAAAGACCAACTGTCGGGCAAAGGTCGGCACCCCACCACTTGGCATTTCTAACAAGAGATAGCGGCCTTCTTCGTCTACGTACAACAAGTCGTCGGCTTCTAGTGCCGGCAAAACCCGATCGCTCACCCGCACTTCTTGGCCCGGAAAAACGGTCAGGGGAATCTGAGCTTCTTCAAGGGCTTCTTGAAAGGCTACCGTTGCCCTAATCACGTCTTGCTTGTGGTTGACGTAGTGACCATTTAAATGGTGCGGCGTTAACAAGCAATGGCTAACCCCATCGGCCACCGCTTCTTGTGCTAACTTCAAAGACGTTTCCATGCTCGGTGACCCATCATCAAGCCCCGGCAACAGGTGGCAGTGCAAATCAATTAGCCCCATCGAAGTCCCCCTTTCCGTTTTACCTATTCTTCGCCTCCCTCGTAGTCATAGCCGTAGCCATAACCGTAACCAGCGTCGTCATCGTAAACGTCGTTCATCACGTACCCTAAGACGTTGGCCTGGGAAATCTTCAACATTTCCACCGCCCGGCGAATGGCTGCCTTTTTGGTCACACCCTGGCGAACCACCAAAATTACCCCGTCCAGGTTGCTGGATAGCACTTGAGTGTCGGTTACTTGCAGCATCGGCGGCACGTCTAAGACCACTATGTCGTAGGCTTCCCGCACCCCGTTAATCAGCGATTGCATCCGCTGAGAACCCAACAGCTCCGATGGGTTCGGTGGCACTGGACCGGCCGTTAAGACCTCCAGGTTTTCAACCCCGCTCTTTTGCACCACGTTGCTAAGGTCGACTTCTTTACTGTCCCCAGTCAAAATGGTGGTTAACCCCTTTTGGTTGCTTAGGCCAAAGGTCGCGTGTAGAGTCGACCGGCGCAAGTCGGCGTCGATCAAGAGGACCCGCTTACCTTCTTGGGCCCAGGCGATTGCCACGTTGGCCATTACCGTGGACTTTCCTTCCGAGATTCCCGAGGAGGTAAAGGCAAACGTCTTTAGCGGCCGGTCAACGCTCATGAAGTGAATGTTGGTCCGGATCGTCCGGAACTGTTCGGCCGGGCCGCTCTTCGGGTCGGCCAGCATGATTAGCATGGCCCCGTTATTCATCGTGTCGTTGGATTTGGTATACCGGTGTTTAAATAACCCCATTTAAAAGTCCTCCCTTCTAGACCCGGCGGTGACCAGCAGCCTGGTCATCGAACGGCTTAAATTCAAAGTCGGCTGGCATGTGAATTTCACCAACTTGGCCCAAGTTAGTTAAGCCCAGTTCGTTGGTCATAAAGTCGTTATCACGAACCGTCGTGTCGGTTAAGTCACGAAGCAGTACGTAAACGCAACTGATCAAGAACCCGAGCACTAACCCCGCCAAAGCAAAGAGCTTCTTGTTCGGGAAGGACTGGCTGGTTGGCGTCGTTGCCTCTGAGACGATCGTCACGTTATTAACGTTCATCATCGAACGAATCTGCTTCTTAAAGACCTTGGCCACCGTGTTAGCGATCACCTTCGCCTCCGTCGGGTTGCCCGCCTCCGCACTTAGGGAGAAGACCTGGGAATTAGTTTGGGTGCTTACCGTCAGTGAATCCTTTAGCTTAGCCACGCTTAATGCGTAGGCCCGTTGGCTCCCACTTGGGTTAGCCAACTGCTTGGAAGCACTCTTTAGGATCACTTGATTGGTGATGATGTCCTTATAAGTATTGATCATCTGAATGTCGGCCTGCTGGTTGTTATAGGCCTGATCGTTATTGTTATTGCTATTACGTTGGTTAACCAGGATTTGGGTGGTTGCGGTGTACTTAGCCGGGATCACAAAGGTAGCTATCCCCCAAGCGATGACGCCGAGGCCCACCGTCCAGATTAAAATCATGCGCACGTGTTGAACAAACAGCTTCCAGAGGTGCTGCAAGTCAATTGCGTTGGTATTCTTTTCGCTTTCCATTAATTACTCTCCGTCTTAACTGTTACTTGTTTGAGGCCCAGGGTGGTCCGTAGTTCGTTGCTTACCCGTTGGCGTTCGGTCATCGAGACTACTTCAAAATCCTCCCCACTAACGGTCTGGGAAGTTCCCTGAGCGTGGTCGGAAGTGACGCTTTGGCCGGCGCTCCGGTAGTGGAGGGCGACACTCATCATATTATTCAGGGTGAAATCGGTTTGCGTTTCGTCAGCAATGCTATTCAAGAACGACTGGTTTAAGATTGACTTATAGGAAGCCGACTTCTTTAAGAGGGCCATAATCACGAGCCGTTGGCGCTCCTGACGGCCGTAATCACCGTTAGGATCTTCGTGACGCATCCGCGAGAAGGCCAGTGCCTGGGCTCCCTTCATCGTGTAGGTCTTCCCCTTTTCAAAGGAATAACCTTCGTAACTAAAGGTCAGTGGTGACTTAACGGTTACCCCGCCCACTTGGTTGATCGCCTTTTCTAGCCCCCCCATGTTCACGAGCACGTAACCATCAATCGGCACGTTGTAGTACTCCTTGAGGGTCTTGATCGTTTCCTTGACCCCGCCGTAAGTGTAGGCGGCGTTGAGCTTAGCCGGTGACTCATCGCTATAATCAGGCAGGGTCACTTCCATATCACGGGGAATGCTGACGATCGTCGTCTTCTTAGTTTGCGGGTTGACCGACATCATCATGATCGTGTCGGTCCGTCCCTTATAACTCCGCCCCAAGGCCCCCGTATCGGTCCCGAGTAAGAGGATGTTAATTGGTTTCTTAGCAGCTAATAACTTACTTAAGTTCCGGCTCTTAACCACCCCGCTCGGGGAATACATACTCCTGAATTATTCACCAGAAACGCCAAAATCCCCATCAAACACATGATTCAAGTGCTTGATGGGGATTTTACGTTTTCACCTTTTAAGTGCAGAAAAAGAGCCTCAGCTCTGGTATAGTTAACTCGACCAAAAGACACCATAAAGAGAAGAGGACTCTATAATGAAAACTGTACAGGAAATGGCATTTAGTTTCAATAAAAACATTCTAGCATCGCATACCGGCGGTCAATTATCTTCTGATGGTGGCCTAACCTTGTGTGTTGAACTGATGGCAAAGTTTCAGTTCACGAACTTAGCTGACAATCTATTGAAGTTCAACGACCATCGACAATACTGCCGACATAGTAATTCAAGTATCTTGATGCAGTTGGTTCTGCAGATCATTGCCGGTTATAATACAGATTCTGCTGCAACCTCATTGGTTGCAGAACCATTGTTTAAACTTTTATTGGACAAACCAGCCTTAGCTTCACAAGCGACGATATCCCGTTTCTGGCAACGTATCGATTCCGCAGGTGTGGACGCCTTCCAGACTTTAAATCAAGCTCTTATTGATCAAGCTCGACTGCTAACTAATCAGACGACCACCATTATTGATATTGATTCAACCCATTCTGACACTTATGGCAATCAAGAAGCTACTGACTATAACGCCCATTATGGCTCGGAGGGATATCATCCATTACTAGCTATCGATAATGATGGTAATCTCCTGAAAGCCATCCTACGGCCTGGTAATGCCTATACCAGCACAGATATAAAAGCCTTTTTAGAACCGTTATTAAAACATTATCAAGACCAATTGCCAGAAACTGATATTCTGGTTCGCGGTGATAGCGGGTTCGCCACGCCAGCTGTTTATGATACCTGCGAGGCCGATGATGTCTTTTACATTATTCGCCTCAAACGTAATAAGCGACTACACAACTTGGCAGAAGAGTTTGTACAGATAAGCGATACAACTGAGTGGCATGAAACCGAAACTCACTATTACTCAGCAACTTATCAGGCCACTTCGTGGCCTAAACCGCGTCAAGTATACGTTAAGTCAACTCGTGTAGCTGGCGAATTGATCTTTTCACATGAATTTATTGTGACTAATCTGACAAATTTAACCGCAGAAGCAGCATTTGAACTGTATCATAAGCGTGGTCAGATGGAAAATTATATCAAGGAAGCCAAAGAGGGCTTCTTCTTTGATAAGACTGATAGTTCAACGTTTACCGCCAACGCTGCCCGTATGATGGTTAGTGTATTAGCGTACAACATTATCAATTTTATGAAGCAAATAGCCCTACCTAAAACAGAGACCGGATTGCGTGTTAGTACATTACGAATCCGTTTATTCAAAGTCGCTGCCCGCGTTGTGTTTACCGGTCGACGAATCCAGTTACGACTGAGTTCTCATCACGTTTATCATCGACTCTTTTATCAGGTATTACAGCGTATTCAGGCTATTAAATAGCCCCAATTAAAAAAATCCTGTACGATCAAGGGATAAGTGCACCCAAAAATTCAAAAATGACTCACCGTTAGGTGATACCATCAAAATTTAGAGTCTCAATACATAGTAAGCAAGATCAAAAGTCGTCAGTTTTTGAAAAACATGAAAACTGACGACTTTTTTGGAAGGTATGAATAATTCAGGATACTGTTAGTGGCAACGCGAACGTTTCGCCATGCCATTCCAGCAAAGAAGAGCGCTACGACAACAACTAGCCCCACAAGAATCCATAACCACCGCAGCCAGCGGCGCCGGTGATGGTGGTGATGATGGTGGTGCTGGTGCTGAGAAGAACGGTGTTGTAATTCTTCAGAGTCCATGCTGACCTTCCTTTTTTGCCCTTCTATGGACAATATTAATCAATCTTTAACCTATTTTGCTACGTTTTAATTTTGTATTCAACTAGAATTTAGTCACATTTCGATTACAAGTGTTATTTTAAATAAAAATAATTACTTGGTTACATCAACTGAAAGCCGTTTCATTATGAGCTTCACCTTAGCAAAATGACAACGTTTTACTATGTGTATAGATAATATATTAATAAGTAAATGGTAATGTGACTACTTTTTATCATTTGATAAAATTGAAGTTTTTATAATTTTTTCGTCAACTAAAAATGCGCCACCCCCACACCTGGGGGCGACGCATTTCCTTTTTCAACCGCCTTACTTGTAGTTTGGCGCTTCCTTGGTAATTTGAACGTCATGTGGGTGGGATTCCCGCAGCCCGGCGTTCGTAATTTGAACGAATTGGGCTTGGTTGATTAAGGTTTGAATATCGCCGGCCCCGACGTAGCCCATCCCTGAGCGCAGTCCGCCGACCATTTGGAAGATAACATCGCTGACGTCCCCCTTGTATTCAACCCGTGCTTCAATCCCTTCCGGAACCAGCTTGTTAGCTTCGTTAACTCCTCCCTGGAAGTAACGATCCGAAGAACCATGGGATTGGGCCATCGCCCCCACGGAGCCCATCCCCCGGTAAGACTTGTACTTCTTACCGTTATCTTCGTAAACTTCACCCGGCGCTTCGGTCGTCCCAGATAACATCGAACCGAGCATGACCGCGTTCCCACCAGCGGCCAGGGCCTTCACGATGTCACCGGAGTACTTAATCCCACCGTCGGCGATGATGGCCTTACCAAACCCGTGGGCTACGCTAGCCGCATCGTAAATCGCGGTGATTTGTGGTACCCCAACCCCGGCCACCACCCGGGTGGTGCAGATCGAACCAGGGCCGATCCCGACCTTAACTACGTCGACCCCGGCTTCAAACAACGCCCGGGTTCCTTCGCCAGTGGCGACGTTCCCGGCGATCAAGGTTTCGTTCGGGAAGTGGTCGCGGATTTCGGATATCTTACGCAGCACCCCGGCGGAGTGACCATGGGCCGTGTCGATTACGATCGCATCGGCGCCCGCCTTAAACAGGGCTTCGGCGCGTTCAAAGGTGTCAGTCGTTACCCCAACGGCGGCGGCCACCAGCAGGCGGTTTTGGTCGTCGACGGCGGCGTGGCTCATCATCGAGTTCAGGGCGACGCTCTTCACGTTAGCCACTTCACCAGCCTGAGCTTGGATCGACATGTTCTTGTGGATGACCCCCATCCCCCCTTGCAGGGCCATGGCGATCGCCATCGATGATTCGGTCACCGTGTCCATCCCAGCGGAGATAAACGGCACCTTCAGCTTCAGGTTCTTGGCGATCTGCGTGGACAGGTCAACCTCGTTTGGTAACACGTGGCTTTCAGCCGGAATCAACAGCACATCATCAAAAGTTAGCCCCTTCTTGGCGAACTTGGTATCCCAGTTTGACATCTTTGAACAGCACTCCTTTGGAAAAATTTATATTGTTAGTACTTTACTCGATATATCGGCTTTGGTCAATCATTTCCGGCATTTCTAACCAGATTCTCATCTTTTTGCCCAAATTCTGGAACTCACTGCCGAAGCTCCCCGAATAAAGTTCGGTTTTAGAACGCAAAAAGAGGCTGGGAAAACAGAACTTTCCCCAGCCTCTGGCGTATTTTTTAAATGTTAGACAGAAAACGTGGCGCCCCAGCGAGTAGGTTATTTGCCATTTTCTTCCTTAACGGCGCCGCCGGTTGGCCGACGAACCCCAGAAGCCCCCGACAATGTGGTAGCGTTGGCGGAAGTAGACGTCGCCGAAGAAGGCCGCTACCCCAAGGATCAGGTAAGCCCAGGCGTTTAAGACTGGGTTGATGGCGTTTGGCAAGAAGGCCACTAGCATGTAGACCAGAATCCAGGCTACCAACGCCCCTAACACCAGGACAATCCGGAGCCACAGCGGCCGGCGGTGTTGTTTCCCGTTTTCATCGACCGTTGGCAACAAAATCTTGTTGACGAACCCGAAGGCCGCCCCACCGGCCACGGCGACCAAGATGATCGCGACCAGCCCGGCGCTCCCGTGTTGGGCCAGCTTCAGGGTTGACGGTTGCATCAGCCCTATCAGCCCAAACATGAAGGTGAAGATGGCGAAAAACATCAGCCCGTTATCTACCGACATCAAGACGGTCGAGGTCTGTTGTTGTTCAGCCGGCGTCTTCTTCGGGTGCAGGAGTTCATCGGCGTGCTTGGTGGGCGTTCCAAACAGTCCCTTCGCGGTTTGCCCCGTCTTTTGGCCTTCCAACAGGGCGGTCATGGTTTCTTCTAGCAGGGCCGTCTTGGCTTCGACCGTCGCTCCCTGGGCGTCCAGTTGCTTATTTAACTGGTACATGAAGTCTTCATTCTTACGGGTCAACCCGGCGTTTTCAAACATCATCCCGGTCTTTTGCCGGTCTTCTTTTAGGTGTTGGCGCTGGCGTTGTCCGGCAGCGGTGTTTCTTTGTTCCTGTTCACTCACGGTGGTGTCCTCTCAATCGATTCTCTATCCTGACTAGACGTTGAAGCGGAATTCAACGATGTCGCCGTCTTGCATCACGTAGTCTTTACCTTCCAGGCGTAGCTTACCGGCTTCCTTAACGGCGGCGTGGCTCCCGCACTGGTCGAGGTCTTCAAACGACATGACCTCAGCGCGGATAAAGCCCCGTTCAAAGTCGGAGTGGATAATCCCGGCGGCCTGCGGGGCCTTAGTGCCCTTCCGGAAGGTCCAGGCGCGCGTTTCCTTGCCCCCGGCGGTGAAGAAGGTTTCCAGGCCCAAGAGCTGGTAAGCGGCCCGAATCAGGCGGTTTAAGCCTGGTTCTTCTACCCCTTCCATTTCCAGGAAGTCGGCCTTTTCTTCTTCGTCCATTTCGGCGATCTGTTCTTCGGCGGCGGCGGCGATCCCAATCACTTCACCATCGCCCGCCACGTGTTCTTTGATCACGTCCATGTACTTGGAAGCCTCTGGGTTGGCCATATCGTCTTCGGCCACGTTAGCCACGTACAGGACCGGCTTAATGGTTAATAAGAAGAGCCCCTTGACGATCGGCATTTCTTCGGCGCTGAATTCCACCGACCGGGCCGGCTTGCCCGCCTCTAAGACCGGCTTAAGCTTTTCTAGGACCGCCAGTTCAACTAAGGCGTCCTTGTCGCGCCCCTTGGCCGCCCGTTGCACCTTGGCCAAGCGGTTGTTCACGGAGTCGAGGTCGGCCATGATCAGTTCCAGGTTGATCGTGTCGATGTCGTCGACCGGATCGACCTTCCCAGTGACGTGGGTGATGTCATCGTCATCAAAGGCCCGCACCACGTGAACAATGGCGTCGGTTTGGCGAATGTTTTCCAAGAACTTGTTCCCAAGCCCTTCCCCCTTGGACGCCCCCTTGACGATCCCGGCGATGTCGGTAAATTCAAAGGTGGTTGGCACGATCTTTTTGGCCGGGATCAGTTCATCGATCCGGGCCAGGCGGCTATCCGGCACTTCGACCATCCCGACGTTGGGGTCAATCGTTGCGAACGGGTAGTTAGCCATTTCGGCGCCCGCCTTGGTAATTGCGTTAAAGAGGGTTGACTTCCCGACGTTGGGCAACCCCACGATCCCTGCAGTTAATGACATGGTTTAAAAACTCCTTTAATCCTCTTCTTGTTCGGCCCGTTCTAAGACCTTCTTGAGCCGCTTGTTAAAGTCGTAGCGGCTCATCATGACAATGTGGCTACAGCCGGTGCACTCGATTTTAATGTCGGCACCGACCCGGATAATCTGCCACCGGTTTACCCCGCACGGGTGGGGCTTTTTCATTTCGACAATGTCGTTTAATGCGTATTCTTCCATCTTTACTACCCCCTAATCAAAGTGCACCCCTAGCAGTTCCAAAATCCGGTTTAAATCCTGATTGGAACCATAGGGGATCACGATCTTACCGCCGCGGCGCTTGGCCTGCAAGCTGACCTTGGCACCAAACTTACCCGCTAGTTGACTCTCAGCCTCTCGTAAGTAAGGGTTGGCACTTTTAACCACTGGCTTTTGGCGCCCCTTCTTGTTAATTCCGGCCACGATCTCTTCTAGCTGACGGACGGTCAGCCCCTCGTTTGCGACCCGCTGGGCTAGTTCAACTAGCCGTCGTTCGTCCTTGACCCCCAGGAGGGTCCGGGCCTGGCCCATCGATAGCTCGCCACTGGCCAGCATCTGCTTAACCTCTTCGGGCAAGCCTAACAAGCGCAGGTAGTTCGCGATGTAGGGGCGGCTCTTGCCTAAGCGGGCCGCCACCTGGGCCTGGGTCAGGTTCAAGCGTTCAATCAAGGTCTGGTAGGCCTGGGCCTCTTCTAAGGGGCTCAGGTCCTCGCGTTGCAAGTTCTCTAGGACCGCCACTTCCATCATCGTCTGGTCGTCTAAGACCCGGACAATCGCCGGAATCGTCTCGCGTTCAGTCATCTTGGTCGCCCGCAAGCGCCGTTCCCCGGCAATTAATTCGTAGCGGTTCAAATTGGGGTCCGGGCGACGGACAATGATTGGCTGAAAGACCCCCGCCGCTTCGATTGACCGGGCCAACTCCGCTAAGCCCTCCTGGTCAAAGGTGCGCCGGGGCTGGTAGGGGTTAGGGCGGATTGAATCCACCGCCAACTCCCTAACCACTTCCCCCGGGCCGGGCGGGGCGGTCAGTTGCCTTGCATCACTCATTGCATCGCCCCCACTAGTCCGTCGGGGCAACGATCGTGATCGTCAACTCCACCCCGTTAGCGGTCTTGGTTTCCTTGACCTTGGTCTCAAAGCCGTTATCGTTAACTAACTTCAAGGATTCCTTGATCGTGTTGACGGCAATCCGTGGGTCGGATACCTTGACCCGGCCGGCCACCTTCTTGGTTTTCTTCGGCGCCTTCTTCTTTTTAGCCGGTTGATCCTGCGCGTCGTCTTTTTTGACCGTTAACTCTTCGTCGAGGCCAAAGAGTTCGCGTTGCTTTTGGGCCTCCACTTCGCTTGGCACCGGCTTACCCTGCATCCGGGCGATCTCGTCTTCGGTCTGGCGGACCGTCCAGTCGTTATTAACAATCTTCATTAAGATGTCGCGTTGTTGGTCCTCGCTAAGGCTGAGCATGGCCCGCCCGTGGCGCTCGGAAATCTTGTGGTCCATGATTGCGTTTTGCACCGGCGTAATCAGTTGTAAGAGCCGCAACTTGTTAGCGACAAAGGACTGGCTCTTCCCCATCCCCTTGGCCAGGGCCGACTGGGTCAGCTTGTTGAGTTCCATCAACTGTTGATAAGCCTGGGCCTCTTCGACCGGGCTTAACTGCGAGCGTTGCAGGTTTTCGATCAGGGCCAAGGAGGCCGTTTCCTGGTCGTTCATCTTTTCGACGATCGCCGGGGCCTTGGTCCAATTCAACAGGCTCATCGCCCGGAAGCGCCGTTCCCCGGCAATGATTTCGTACTTACCAGTTTCGTATTCGCGTAAGATGATCGGTTGCAAGAGCCCGTGTTCATCTATCGTTTGGGCTAATTCTTGGATCGCCGTTTGGTCAAAAACCTGGCGGGGTTGGTAGCGATTGGGCACGATCTGCGCCAGCGGAACCTCCACGACTTGGTTTTTAACCGGCTCCTTGCTCTTCCCAATGTTAAACAATGAAAATGCCATTTTACTACTCCTCAATTGCTAGACGTTAATCAGTGGCTTCTTAGCGGGTACCCCGGGGCGCCGCGGATACTTACCCGGCGTTTTAGCGACCTTATCGATCACCACCAGGTTGCGCTCCTCTGCTTCCGGCTTGGTTGGCAGGGTCAACTTGGTCGTCCCCGCCACCTGGCCACCCAGCTTGTTAATTGCTCCGGTCGCCAATTTTAACTCATCATTAACGGCGCTGGCCTTGTAAGCCAAAAAGGCCCCACCGACCTTGGCCGCTGGCAGGCACAACTCGCCGAGCACCACCAAGCGGGCCACCGCCCGGGCGGTTACTAAGTCGAACTGTTCGCGGTACGGGCTTCCCTTGGCCGCAAAGGTTTCGGCCCGGTCGTGAACCAGGTGCACCCCGGTCAAGCCGAGGTCATCACACAGGTCGGCTAAGAAGTTGATCCGCTTGTTTAGGGAATCAACGATCGTGACTTCCAACTGGGGAAAGGCGATCTTCAGCGGCAAGGACGGGAAACCCGCCCCGGCCCCAATGTCGCACAAAGTCAGGGCTTGGCTTTGGAGCTTAGGGTAGGCGAAGGCCCCGGTCAAAGAATCGTAAAAGTGTTTCAGGTAAACTTCTGTTTCGGCCGTAATCGCCGTTAGGTTTAAGTGTTCGTTGGTTTGAACCAGCAGCTGATAGTAACGCGCAAACTGCGCCATCTGGGCGTCCGTCAGCGCAATGCCGTGGTCAAGGAGGGCTTGACGAAATTCTTCTGGGTTCATATCTTTTTCCTTTCCGTGAAACATCTTGTTCCACGTTACCCTACCACTTTACCTTAATAAGCCCGTTGTTTCAAGCGATCTCCGGCTTTCTGGCGGGAATCATTTCCCGGGAAATGATGCCAAAAAAGCTAGGAGAAAAGCGTGCTTTTCTCCCAGCTTTTTATTCATTCTCTGAATTTCCCACTCTATTACTTATTCATTGCCGCCACTTCTTCTAAGAACCACTTGTTGAAGGCCGCGGCGTCGATGTCAACGCAGACCTTAGCGTTGACCTTGCCGTCGTGGTAGGCGCCACGAACGTCACCAACCGTAGCCCCAATGGCCGGGCCATCCGTTACCACGTCGATCCACATTTCCTTAGTCGTGAAGGCCTCCGGGTGGAGGAGGTAGAAGATCGTGTTAACGTCGTGCATCGGGTGCCCGTCCTGGTCGTCCCCGTCGTTGTAGTGGGTCACCAGGTCGTGAAGCATCTTGCCGGCTTCGCCCATCTCCAGGAGCTTCTCTTGGCTGGCTGGGGTTAGAAGGGCCTTTAAGGTCACGTCCAGGCCGACCATCACAATCGGTACGCCGGCGTTGTACATGATCTTAGCGGCGTCCGGGTCGGTAAAGACGTTGAACTCGGCGGCCGAGGTCATGTTCCCACCGGAGATGGAACCACCCATCGCCACGATTTGCTTGATGTGGGACTTCACCTCTGGGTACTGGGAGAAGAGCAGGGCGATGTTAGTGTAGGAGCCGGTTGGCACCAGGGTCACCTCATCTTCTGCCATGATGGCGTCGCGCAAGGCTTCGACGGCCGTCTTTGCTAGCGGTTGACCAAAGTCATCGCCGAAGTCGTAACCCGGCATCCCGGATTCCCCGTGAATGCGGGCCGCGTCTTCAAACGGCTTGATTAACGGCGCCACCGCCCCGCCGGCCACCGGAATTTGGTCGTTTTTCCCAAAGAAGTTAACGATCTTTAAGGCGTTGGCGGTCGTCTTATCAACGGTTACGTTCCCAGCCACCGTAGTGATCAGCTTCAGGTCCAGGCTCGGGTCGTTGATTGCCATCGTCAGTGCGGCTGCGTCATCAATTCCTGGGTCAGTATCCATAATAATTTTAGTCGTCATGTTCATTCCTCCAATTATAAGAAAACGCTTTTATTTTAGTGGGAAGAAAAGAGGTTGGGAAAAAACTCGTTTTCTCCTAACCTCTTGTCTAATTTCTTGGCTGTTACACAGATAACGTGGCAACCAACCGCAGGCCTAGTGTCTAAGTACGGACAAAGAACGCTGCTGATGGCACCAACCTTTGCCCTAGCTTAGCCAAACGGCCTGCCGAACGGGTTGGTTCCCACTCCTAGTTCTACCAAACAAACAAACCAACAATTGCGGCGGACAGCAGGGATACTAAGATCCCGGATAACAACAGGTAGCCAATGTTAGTGGCGATGTAGTCGTTATCTTCCTTACCAACCAGACCCTTGAAGGCCCCGATGACCATCCCGAGCGTCCCGAAGTTGGCAAAGGACGTTACGAAGGTGGTCAAAACGGCCTTTAAGTGTTCTGGGTATTGGTTGATGACACCGGTCACCTTACCCATAACAACGAATTCGTTGGTAACCAGCTTCATCCCCATGTCTTGGGAAAGCATCCAGGCTTGGTGCACTGGCAGCCCCATTAACCAGGAGAATGGGAACATGATAACCCCAAGGATGGCTTCCAAGGAGAGTGGCTTCCAGATCAAGGCCAAGAGCTTGTCAATCAAGGCGGCCAAGGCAACAAAGGCTACAACGTTTGCGACGATGATCAGGATTAACCGACCGGCGCCCAAAATAGAATCCCCTAAGAAGGAGAAGAATGGTTCACGCTTTTCACCTTCTTGCTTGATGGTTTCAATCGTGTCTTCTTCTTCTGGTACAACGATTGGGTTCATTAACGCAGTCGCAATCAGGGCGTTGACAATGTTAATCGGCACCGCCGTTAGGATAAATTGCCCCGGCATCATTTCGATGTAGGCCCCTAAGATCGACGCCGTCACACATGACATTGACATCATGGCGATCGTCAGGTTCCGTTCGCGACTCATCTTCCGTAATTGCATCCCGGAGATGGCCAGAACTTCCGTGTTCCCTAAGAACATCATTTCAACGGCGAAGAAGGATTCAAACTTCGGTTGGCCGGTGATAAAGGACAGGCCCCGTCCGATCCACTTGATGATCCAAGGTAAGACCCCGATGTAAGTCAGGATATCAAACATTGGAACAATCATCAGGATTGGCATCAGTGCCGAACAGATGAAGTTTAAGTTCTTTGCGTCATACCAACCACCAAGGGCGAAGATCGTCCCGGTAGAGGAAATATCAACAATCCAGGCAAAGCCGTCAGCGGCAGCCTTAACCCCGGCACGTCCGGCAGCAGAACCGGTCAAGAACCAAGCCAAGACCAAGTTGAGGACCACCATGATGGCGATGGCCTTCCAGTTGATCGCTTTCTTGTTCTTGGAGAAGAGGAATCCAATTGCCAAGAAGACAATTATCCCAAGAATATTGATTGCAAGATACATGGGAAAACACCTTTCCTTAATTTAATGAATAATAGCAACAAACATCCCTCCGCTAGCAAACCAGTGGGGGGAATCATTTCTTAAAGCAAGAATAACATTGATTAAGGAAAAGTAAAGCGCCTCCCTTGGCGATCTTTGTGAAAAATGACAGCGTTTTCCCTAACGTTCGTCAGTACATCGTTTTACATCAACATTCCGGCGTTCGGAAACGGTTCCAAAATTTCACAAACTAATTTTTTAAATTTTCTAACCGGAGCCTGTTAAGCGTGATTTAACAAGCCCCTTTCTGGTATCCCCTAATTTTGTGCACCCGTTTTCACTAAATCAATCGTTTTACTTGGTTAATCGCTAAACCGACCATTTGAGGTCATCGTTCGGATTGCATATTTGCACATAAGATCACAAAGCCGGTGTTAGAAAGACTGATTTGCACAAGAAAGGCTGGGTACCTAGTATAATGTAGATAAGATGCAGATTAGGCCGGGTGCAGTTGGTGCTTACTAGCCAACTAGACCGGTGAGAGTGTCAAGAATGTTGTGTAAAAAAGGAAACTTCGCCCGCATGAATTGGCGATTCTAAAACATCGAATCAAGCGTGTCGTGACAGTCCTTGAATCCCCGATGTGCTCGATTCTCAAATTTATCGTTGTACTCCATCACTTGCGTCATGATAAAGCGATCGAGGGCTCCTTCGTTTGGGAACTGCTCTTTACGTCGGACCATCTTCTTCAGGCTCTTATTGAACGACTCAATTAGGTTCGTCGAGTAGATGGTCTGACGGATCGCAGTTGGAAAACTGAAGAACGTGAATAGCTCCTCCATTTGGACTAGATTCTTGATTCGACGCTTATAACTGGACTCCCACTTAGCACTGAAAGCCGCCAATCGTTCTTTGGCGGCTTGTAGGTTCTCTGCTTGCCGAATAGCCTTAAAGTCGGTGATAATCTCCCTGCGATCGTTTTTGCGAACGTACCCTAAAAGGTTGCGCTCTGCGTGGACCCAGCACCGTTGAAACTTCGCCTGCGGGTAGTTAGCCTCAATCGCAGATTGAAGTCCAACTAAACCGTCGGCGATGAACAACTGAATATCTTTAATCCCCCGTGCGCGTAATCCCTGGAGTAGTTCAGACCAAGCGGCTCCGTTCTCGGTCGGTGCGATACTGTAGTCAAGAACTTCCTTACCGCCGTCACTTCGAATTCCGATCGCTACGTTAACGGCTTCTCGTTCAACGGTACCACGGCGTAACGGAATGTAAGTAGCATCGAGGAACACACAGACGTACTGTGAGTACTTGAATTTGCGCTCGTGGAACTCTTCAACCAGGTGTTCCGTCCGCTTAGTGATGTTTGAAACCGTGGTTGGTGAGTAGTAGTGGCCGTACATTCTCTCAACCATATCAGCGATTTCACGAGTTGTGACGCCCTTGGAGTACATCTTGATGACCATTTCCTCCAGTCCATCAGTCCGACGCACGTAAGGAGGGAAGAGGGCGTTTTGAAACTTGTTTAACCGGTCCCGTGGGATCGTCAGATTAATTTCACCGTACTCAGTGTCGATCGTGCGGGTGTACGTCCCGTTCCGGTAGTTCACGTCGTCTTTTGATCGGTCGATCCGAGTATGTGGTTCGTAGCCTAGCACCGCAGTCAGTTCATTTTGAAGGAACTGATTAGCGGCCACTTCAATTTGACGACGTAAGACTTCATTCAGGGTAATATCTTTGTCGGAAGATAGCGCTGCGATAATATCTTTG
>SKEG01001735.1_pt1 | contig 16039 bp, 10 predicted proteins | sample 4826631 | NCBI WGS metagenome assembly SKEG01 (sample SAMN11008815, study PRJNA524170) | human gut metagenome | biome: Human fecal sample; material: Feces; isolation source: fecal sample from pouch patient p26, p34, p50 | host: Homo sapiens | place: Israel: Tel-Aviv | collected 2016-11-02
AGATTCAGGACCGAATGAAAATAAACAATCGCACAACACAGTGCAGGAGTACAGGAGTACACATGACGAGTCCTGTTATTGGCACCCCTTGGAAGAAGCTGAACGCTCCGGTTTCCGAGGAAGCTATCGAAGGTGTGGATAAGTACTGGCGCGCAGCCAACTACCTCTCCATCGGCCAGATCTATCTGCGTAGCAACCCGCTGATGAAGGAGCCCTTCACCCGCGAAGACGTCAAGCACCGTCTGGTCGGCCACTGGGGCACCACCCCGGGCCTGAACTTCCTCATCGGCCACATCAACCGTCTCATCGCTGATCACCAGCAGAACACCGTGATCATCATGGGCCCGGGCCACGGCGGCCCGGCTGGTACCGCTCAGTCCTACCTGGACGGCACCTACACTGAGACCTTCCCGAAGATCACCAAGGACGAAGCTGGTCTGCAGAAGTTCTTCCGCCAGTTCTCCTACCCGGGCGGCATCCCGTCCCACTACGCTCCGGAGACTCCGGGCTCCATCCACGAAGGTGGCGAGCTGGGTTACGCCCTGTCTCACGCCTATGGCGCTGTGATGAACAACCCGAGCCTGTTCGTTCCGGCCATCGTCGGCGACGGCGAAGCCGAGACCGGCCCGCTGGCTACCGGCTGGCAGTCCAACAAGCTCGTCAACCCGCGCACCGACGGTATCGTGCTGCCGATCCTGCACCTCAATGGCTACAAGATCGCCAACCCGACCATCCTGTCCCGCATCTCCGACGAAGAGCTCCACGAGTTCTTCCACGGCATGGGCTATGAGCCGTACGAGTTCGTCGCCGGCTTCGACAACGAGGATCACCTGTCGATCCACCGTCGTTTCGCCGAGCTGTTCGAGACCGTCTTCGACGAGATCTGCGACATCAAGGCCGCCGCTCAGACTGACGACATGACTCGTCCGTTCTACCCGATGATCATCTTCCGCACCCCGAAGGGCTGGACCTGCCCGAAGTTCATCGACGGCAAGAAGACCGAAGGTTCCTGGCGCTCCCATCAGGTTCCGCTGGCTTCCGCCCGCGATACCGAGGCTCACTTCGAGGTCCTCAAGAACTGGCTCGAGTCCTACAAGCCGGAAGAGCTGTTCGACGCCAACGGCGCCGTGAAGCCGGAAGTCACCGCTTTCATGCCGACCGGCGAACTGCGCATCGGTGAGAACCCGAACGCCAACGGTGGCCGCATCCGCGAAGAGCTGAACCTGCCGGCCCTCGAGGACTACGAGGTCAAGGAAGTCGCCGAGTACGGCCACGGCTGGGGCCAGCTCGAGGCCACCCGTCGTCTGGGCGTCTACACCCGCGACATCATCAAGAACAACCCGGACTCCTTCCGTATCTTCGGACCGGACGAGACCGCTTCCAACCGTCTGCAGGCCGCATACGACGTCACCAACAAGCAGTGGGACGCCGGCTACCTGTCCGCTCAGGTTGATGAGCACATGGCCGTCACCGGTCAGGTCACCGAGCAGCTCTCCGAGCACCAGATGGAAGGCTTCCTCGAGGCCTACCTGCTCACCGGCCGTCACGGCATCTGGAGCTCCTATGAGTCCTTCGTGCACGTGATCGACTCCATGCTGAACCAGCACGCCAAGTGGCTCGAGGCTACCGTCCGCGAGATCCCGTGGCGCAAGCCGATCTCCTCCATGAACCTGCTCGTCTCCTCCCACGTGTGGCGTCAGGATCACAACGGCTTCTCCCACCAGGATCCGGGTGTCACCTCCGTCCTGCTGAACAAGTGCTTCAACAACGATCACGTGATCGGCATCTACTTCCCGGTGGATTCCAACATGCTGCTCGCCGTGGCTGAGAAGTGCTACAAGTCCACCAACATGATCAACGCCATCATCGCCGGCAAGCAGCCGGCCGCCACCTGGCTGACCCTGGACGAAGCTCGCGCCGAGCTCGAGAAGGGTGCCGCCGAGTGGGAGTGGGCCTCCACCGCCAAGTCCAACGACGAAGCACAGATCGTGCTCGCCTCCGCTGGCGATGTCCCGGCTCAGGAGATCATGGCCGCTGCCGACAAGCTCGATGCCATGGGCATCAAGTTCAAGGTCGTCAACGTTGTGGATCTGGTCAAGCTGCAGTCCACCAAGGAGAATGACGAAGCCATCTCCGACGCCGACTTCGCTGACCTGTTCACCGAGGACAAGCCGGTCCTGTTCGCCTACCACTCCTATGCCCGCGACGTGCGTGGTCTGATCTACGATCGCCCGAACCACGACAACTTCAACGTCCACGGCTACGAGGAGCAGGGCTCCACCACCACCCCGTACGACATGGTGCGCGTGAACAACATCGATCGCTACGAGCTCGTTGCCGAAGCTCTGCGCATGATCGACGCTGACAAGTACGCCGACAAGATCGACGAGCTCGAGGCCTTCCGCAAGGAAGCCTTCCAGTTCGCAGTCGACAACGGCTACGATCACCCGGATTACACCGACTGGGTGTACTCCGGCGTCAACACCAACAAGCAGGGTGCTGTCTCCGCTACCGCCGCAACCGCCGGCGATAACGAGTGAGCCTAGGCGTTACAGCCTGATCGCTTGAATAAGACCCCCGAGGGACTTTGTTCCCCCGGGGGTCTTTACATTGCGCACGTAAGATGGACCCCGACACCCCGATCCACATAGGTGCACTCATAATCGTTCACGCATTACAATTGCTGATGGTGTGAACAACGCAGTCACCCATGCATATGAATGAAGGAATAGGAGACACCGTGAGTCTTACCAGCGTCACCATCATCAGCCCTGAAGCCGCGAACGGTCGCAATGTCGTGGCCCTAGGAGTCGTCACAGCACTGGCGTCCATCAAGAAGACCGCAGTGTTCCGCCCGGCCGTATGCCGCAAGGATACGTTCACCGACATCCTGCTTGAAGCTAGCAACGCCGGTCTGACCCGTGAACAGTCCGTCGGCGTCTGCCCACGCCGCGCCCGTGAAGACAAGGCGGGTTCTCGCGCCGACATCGTCGCCGCATATACCGAGGCCATTGAGGCCGCACAGCCCGAAGCCGTCGTCATCGTGGGCACCGACAAATCCCCCGTCAATGATCCCGCTCTTTTTGCATTCAACGCCGATGTCGCCGCCGACCTTAAGGCCCCCGTTCTTTTGGCCGTCTGTACCATCAACCGTACTCCGGAACAGGTGAGGTTCACCGTCGAAGCTTCCACCGCCACCATCGAGGCGGCCGGCACCAAGGTCGTCGGCGTGTTCATCACCGGATGCAAGGACGATCAGCCGGAAGCCCTGCATGCTGAATTCGCGGATTATCCGGTTCCCGTATGGACGCTTCCCGCAGTCGATTTCAGCGAGGAAGGTGCCGTCGCAAAGGCCTCCGAAGCGTTCTCCTTCAACGTCGACACCGCCGACCTTCTGGCGGCAATCGACGCACCGTTCGAGGTGCCGACTACGCCATATGCCTTCCAGTACAGCCTACTAGGCAAGGCCAAGGCCGACAGGAAAACCATCGTACTGCCGGAAGGCGAAGAGGACCGTATCATCAAGGCTGCCGATTACCTACTGGAGCGTGACGTCGTCGACCTGATCATCGTGGGCGACGAGAACGCGATTTTGGCCCGAGGCGAGGAACTGGGTCTGAAATCCCTGAGCAAGGCGAAGTTCCAAGCCATGGATGATGAGGAAGTGCTCACGCCGATGGTCGCCAAGCTGTGCGAACTGCGCGCCAAGAAGGGCATGACCGAGGATCAGGCGCGTAAGCAACTGACCGATGCCAGCTATTTCGGCACCATGCTCGTGGTGCTCGGCCTGGCCGACGGTCTGGTGTCCGGATCCGTCAACTCCACCGCCAACACGGTTCGCCCGGCATTGCAGGTCATCAAGACCAAACCGGGCACCTCGTTGGTTTCCGGTGCGTTCCTCATGTGCTTCAAGGATCATGTGGCCGTATTCTCCGACTGTGCCATCAACCTGAATCCGAACGCCGAACAGCTGGCGGAAATCGCCATCCAGTCCGCCGAATCCGCCAAAGCATTCGGTTTGGAACCGAAAGTCGGCATGCTCTCATACTCTACGCTCGGCTCCGGCAAGGGCCCGGATGTCGATTTGGTCGAGGCAGCCACCGCAATCGTCAAGGACAAGGCTCCTGAACTGGCCGTGGTCGGTTCCATCCAGTTCGATGCCGCCTGGTCGCCGACCGTAGCCGCAACCAAGGCTAAGGGCGATCCGGTTGCTGGACACGTTAACGTGTTCGTGTTCCCGGACCTGTGCGCCGGCAACATCGGCTACAAGGCCGTGCAGCGCTCTTCCGGCGCGGTGGCGGTCGGTCCGGTGCTACAGGGGCTGAATCGTCCGGTCAACGACCTGAGCCGTGGCGCCACCGTGCAGGACATCATCAACACCGTTGCCCTGACGGCCATCGAAGCCCAGTAATACGGCATTTTGTAGCAAGCAACGAGTAATCTAAGGTTTTGGAAAGTCGCGTAAGCGGCACATCGATATAACACATGGAGGATGCCCACAATGGCGAAAACCGTCCTTGTCATCAATTCCGGTTCCAGCTCTATCAAGTATCAGCTGGTTGATCTTGAAACCGGTGAAGGTATTGCTTCCGGCCTGGTCGAGAAGATCGGCGAGCCGGTTGACGGCCACTACAAGCACGAGTTCAACGGTGAAAAGCATGAGCTGGAAGAGCCGATTCACGACCACGAGCAGGGTCTGAAGCGCGTTCTCGGCTTCTTCGATGAGTTCGGTCCGAAGCTGGACGAAGCCGGCATCGTCGCCGTCGGCCATCGTGTCGTTCAGGGTGGCTCCCTCTTCCCGGATCCGGCCCTGGTCACCGACAAGACCATCAATCAGGTCAAGGATCTTGCCGTGCTCGCTCCGCTGCACAACGGCCCGGAGGCCAAGGGCGCCGAAGTCATGCGCTCCCTGCTGCCGGATGTTCCGCAGATCTTCGTGTTCGATTCCTCCTTCTTCTTCCAGCTGCCGAAGGCGGCCAGCACCTACGCGCTGAACAAGGAGATCGCCGACCAGTACCACATCCGTCGTTACGGTGCCCACGGCACCTCCCACGAGTTCATCTCCTCCGTGGTGCCGGCCGTCATCGGCAAGCCTGCCGAGGGCCTGAAGCAGATCGTGCTGCACATCGGCAACGGTGCTTCCGCCTCCGCCGAAATCTCCGGCAAGCCGGTCGAGACCTCCATGGGTCTGACCCCGCTGGAAGGCCTCATGATGGGTGGCCGTACCGGTGACATCGATCCGGCCGTCGTCTTCCATCTGATCCGTAACGCCCACATGAACGTGGACGAGCTGGATGCCCTGTTCAACAAGCGTTCCGGCATGATGGGCATGACCGGCTACGGCGACCTGCGTGAAGTGCATCGTCTGGTCGGCGAAGGCAATGAGGACGCCAAGCTGGCGCTGGACGTCTACGTGCACCGCATCGTCGGCTACATCGGCAACTACACCGCCCAGATGGGTGGCGTGGATGTGATCACCTTCACCGCAGGCGTTGGCGAGAACGATGACATCGTGCGCAAGATGGTGTGCGACAAGCTCGCTCCGTTCGGTGTCAAGCTGGATGAGGAGAAGAATGCGACCCGCTCCAAGGAGCCGCGCATCATTTCCACTCCGGATTCCGCAATCACCATCTGCGTCATCCCGACCAACGAGGAGCTGGCCATCGCCCGCAAGTCCGCCGCTATCGCCGATGCCGGCCAGGACACCTACGGCAACACCTTCTCCAAGTGATGAGAGGCGTTTCCTCACAAATATAGGGGAGACCTCGTTCGTAAAACCGTGTTTCGAATGCAGTCGCATTGTCGATCGCATTCGAAACACGGTTTCGTTTTTTCGGATGATTGCCGGTCCGATGTGAGACCGCTCGTTGCGTTCATCGCATCGTATGAATGAGGGACGCATGGTAGTACGATACGAAGGTCACGCTTGATGGCGTGCATGTGTTCTTTCGAAGGAAGCGGTTTTTCGTGGTTGGACGACGATTTGTCGGTTTGGATGGGCTGAAGGGCATCGCCCTGATCGCGATAGTGCTCTACCACTGCGATCAGGGCGTCCTGCCTGGAGGATTCCTTGGCGTCGATGTGTTCTTCACCATTTCGGGTTTCCTGATCGTCTCTTCGCTGCTACGACGTATCGATGCCGGCAGGGGCATCGGCTGGGGCGAGTATTATCTCAAACGGTTTCGGCGAATATACCCGGCGTTGCTGGCGCTGATTCCCATCACGGTGGCCATGGCGTGGTTCATCAATCGCGACATGCTCGTCGGTATACGCAATCAGATACTCACCGTGTTGCTCGGCTGCTACAACTGGTACGCCATCAGCAGCGGAAGCAGTTATTTCGCGCAAATGAATCCCGACATGTTCCGGCATATGTGGTTCATGTCCGTACTCATGCAGTTTTACCTGCTGGTGCCGATTGCGGTGTACGTGTTGTTGAAAAGCCTACATCGGTGGATTCCCGTATTCGTATTGACCGGATTGGCCATATGCAGCGCCCTGTCCATGGGACTGCGGTACCACATCGACGACGATCCCACACGCGTGTATTTCGGCTCCGATACGCATGCCATGGGATTATGGCTCGGCGCCGCATTCGCTTGGGCGCTGATGCTACTCAGGCACGGCAACGGCCGTGTCTCCGAAACACAGCTGATGGACCGTATTCACGCACGTTGGGGACGGATCGGTCCGATTGCCGCATTCGTAGCGTTATTGGCGTTGCTGTGGATGATGCGTCATATCGGTCAAGGAGCCATGTCTTTCCGCTTCGCCATTGCGTCGGCTTCGACACTGTCCGTAGTATTGATAGCCGGCTCCATTCCCTTCGGATCATGGATGCAGGACTTGCTGGTGTTCAGACCGCTTGCCATGATCGGCCGCTATTCCTACGGCATCTACTTATGGCATTGGCCGTTATGGCTGCTCGTGCGGGCCGTGTTCCCGCAGTGGGGTGCGCGATATGCCGATCGTACACTGGCGGTGACCGTCACGCTGACCGCCGTATTCGCGGTCCTTTCATGGATGCTGTTTGAGCGCCCGGTGGCCCGTGCCGGTTTCATCGCGCTGATTCGCCCGACAGACACATTTGATTCGGATAACGGCCTACGATTGTGGGCCACCGTGCTCGTATTGACCTGTACGTGGAGTTTTGCCGGATATGCCGTTGCCAATGCGCCTGCGCAGACCGGCGTTCAGACTTCGTTGGAAGCCAATGCCAGAATGTTGCAACGTCAGCGGCGACATGACGTCTTGGACAGACGTAAGGTTCCAAGGCCGAAAAGGCCCGTGCATACGATGCCGTCCGGGCACCAAATGACGGCAATCGGCGATTCCGTGATGTTGGCTTCCAGCAAGGGTCTACAGTCCGTATTTCCTGGAATCACGGTGGATGCCGAAACCTCGCGCTCAATGCTTAAGGCACAGGGTCTTATCGATCAGGCAAAAGGGCAGTCCGATGGACTGCGCCAGTGGGTGTTGATCGGGCTGGCCACCAATTCCGTGGTGACGGATGACCAATTGAATGACATTCTTGACGATATCGGACCGGAACATGTACTGGTGCTTATCAATGCGCATGCGCCGGTGTCATGGGTTCCTGGCACCAATGACACGCTGCGGCGATTCGCTGAGGCGCACAGCGACGATGTGGTGTTGGTGGACTGGGATGCGGCGATTTCAGCCCATGCCGACGAGCTTGCCGGAGACGGCATCCATCCGGGAGTGACCAACACCATCTACGCTCAAACCGTCAAGGATGCGATTCAGCGCTGGATCAAGCAAGGCCATTGATCGGTGAAAAACAGCGAAGCCCCCGGTCCGAGGTCGGATCGGGGGCTTCATATTACTGATCGTTGTCGATGAGGCTGAGCCTTAATCCTCCTGATGCTGCGGAGCGGACAGGAAGTGCTCCTCACTCGGTAGCACCGCGTTGAGAATCACGGCGACCACGAACGCTACCGCGATGCAGTTGGATGCGAAGATCGACTGGAACAGCGGAGGGAAGTTGGTGAAGATGTCGCCGACCTGCGTGAAGCCGATGCCGATGGTCAGGCTCAGCGCGGCGATGGTGATGTTGCGCTGCGTGTACCCCGCTTCGGAGATCATCTGGAAGCCCGACAGGATGATGTTGCCGAACATCATGATGGTGCAGCCGCCAAGCACGGCCTGCGGCAGGGAATTGAACACTTCTGCCACTGCCGGCACGAAGCTGGCCAGCACCAGGATCAGGCCACCCGAAAGAATCACCTTGCGGTTGATGACCTTCGTCATGGCCACCAGACCGATGTTTTGCGCGAAGGAGGTCAGCGGCAGGCAGCCGAACAGTCCGGAGACGGAGGAGATCAGACCATCACCGGCGATGGCGCCGGCGGTTTCCCTGTCGGTGGGCTGACGGTCGAGACCCACCTTGGTGAGGGCTGCGGTATCACCAAGCACTTCCACGGAGGAGACCACATACAGCAATGCGAAGGAAATGATCGCACCCGGATCAAACTCAAGCTGGAACGGCATGAAGTGAGGGACCGACACCACCTGCAGGCTCGAGAAACCGGAGAAATCGACCTTGCCCATGACAATCGCAACCACGTAGCCGACAACCAAGCCGAACAGCACGGACAGCTGCTTGGCGGTGCCCTTCATCAGCAACTGGAACGCGAGGCATGCCACCAGCGAGATCAGACCGAGCGTAAGATTTTGCCAGCTACCGAAATCCTTCGCGCCGGAACCGCCGCCAAAGCTGGTGGCACCGACGGACAGCAGGGAGAAGCCGATGGACGTGACCACAATCGCGGATACGATCGGAGGCACGAAACGACGCCAATATTTGGCCGTCAAACCGAGCACGACTTCCAACAGGCCTCCGAGCACGACCGCACCGGCGACGGCGCCATAGCCCTGATTCTGGGCGATCGACATGGCGGCGGCGACATAGGTGAATGAAATGCCGGTGACCATCGGCAGACGGGAACCGATCAGCCACAGGCCATACAGCTGCAGGCAGGTGCCCAGGCCGGCCACCAGCAGACCGGCCTGAATGATCGTGGCCGACTGCGCGGCATCCATCTTGGCGGCCGAGGCCACCAGAAAAATCGGTGCCAGATTGGCCACGAACATGGCCATGACGTGCTGCAGGCCGAACGGAATGCCCTTCCAGAACGATACGGGTGCGTCCAGGCTGCTCAACGCCTCGAACGAGACACTCGTCTTCGTGATGTTCTTCTCTTCGCTCACAGTAAATCCTCTCTTAATTCATGAATGAGCGTTGTGCAGTGCAATCGTGTGAGTCGAAACGACTATGCGCGGAATGTAATGGAACCGGTCTGGGAATCCATCGATTCCACGATCGCCAGCGAATCGACGTCATAGCCTTCCTCGCGGAGCTTGTCGCCGCCACCTTGGAAACCTTTCTCCACGGCGATGCCGATGCCCTCCACCACGGCACCTGCCTTATGACACAGCTCAATCAGACCTCTCAATGCTTTGCCATTGGCCAAGAAATCATCGATAAGCAGCACATGATCGCCCTCATTGAGGTAACGCTTGGAGACGATGACGGGGAATTCCTTCTGCTTGGTGAAGGAATAGACGGTGGTGGTGTACTGATCGCCGTCAAGGTTAATGGACTGCGCCTTCTTGGCGAACACCACCGGTGCATTGCCGAAATGACGGGCCGCCACACAGGCGATGCCGATGCCGGAAGCCTCGATGGTCAGAATCTTGGTGATGGTCTTGCCTTGGAAATGCTCGGCCCAGGCGGCGCCCATATGATCGAACAGTTCCACATCGCACCGATGGTTGAGGAAGGCGTCGACCTTCAACACGTCGCCCGGCTTGACGGTACCCTGTTCGCGAATGCGCTCTTCAAGCTCCTTCATGAATCCCCTTAGGTGTTGTCGGCTGCGAACGCAGCATGGTAGGTGGCATGCGGCGAGCCGCATATGGCAGTCAATATACGCGCGTCAATTGACTATCCGAACGTCTTTCTCTGACCTGCGCGTGTGGTAGATATGTATTCCGCGAATATACGATGTCGAGAAGGAAAGTGGAACCGGTGCAGCAGAACATGGGACCCGTCTTGTGCGATCCGCAAACGTTGATCAAGGATCTCAATCCGCAGCAGAGCGAAGCGGTGAAGTACTACGGTCAGGCATTGCTTATCGGCGCAGGTGCGGGATCAGGCAAGACCCGTGTGCTGACACGCCGTATCGCATGGCTTCTGGCTCATGGCATCTGGGCAAGCCAGATTCTCGCCATTACTTTCACCAACAAAGCCGCGGCCGAGATGAGGGAACGTCTCGCCGCACTCGTCGGACCGGAAGCCGAACGCATGTGGATTTCGACGTTCCATTCCGCCTGCGTGCGCATCCTGCGACGCGACGGCGACCAGATCGGCCTGAAATCCGGATTCTCCATCTATGACACCGCTGACAGTGAACGACTGATCAAGCTGATCGGCGCCGATCTGAACATTGACCTGAAGCGCTATACGCCGCGCATGATTCTCGGCAAGATCTCCGACTACAAGAACTCACTGATCTCGTGGAAGGACCAGCTCAAGACCTATGCCGCCGATTACCGGCCGGGGCAACGCGGCTACCAGCTGGGACGGTTCGACAACGTCGAGGAACTGTTCGCCGTGGTGTACTCCGAATACCAGTACCGTCTGGCCCAGGCCAACGCCGTGGACTTCGACGATCTGATTATGCGCACCGTCGAACTGTTCAGAACGTGCCCGCAAGCGAGCGATTATTACCGGCACAAATTCCGTTACATTTTCGTGGACGAGTATCAGGACACCAATCACGCCCAATACGTATTGGTGCGTGAACTCTCCGGCATCGATTCGGGCGAGCAGGCCGATCCGCATGCCACGGGCGCGGGCCGGGTCGGACCCTCCTGGGTTACCGTCGTCGGTGACTCCGATCAGTCCATATACGCCTTCCGCGGCGCCGACATCCGCAACATCCAGGATTTCGAAGAGGACTTCCCAAACGCGAAGACCATCATGCTCGAACAGAACTACCGTTCGACGCAGACCATTCTGGATGCGGCGAATGCGGTGATCGCGAAGAACGAGAACCGCAAGCCGAAGAAACTGTGGACCGCACTCGGCAAAGGCGATCCGATCATCGGCTATGCAGCCGACAACGCGCAGCAGGAGGCCGGCTATATCGCATCCGAAATCACAAGGCTGCATACGGAGGAAGGCATCGCCTACAGCGACATGGCCATCATGTACCGGGCCAACGCGCAATCGCGTTCGCTGGAAGAGGCGATGATCAACGCCAACCTGCCATACCAGTTGGTAGGAGGCACCAAATTCTACGAACGCAGAGAAGTCAAGGACGCCATCGCATATTTGCAGGCCATCGTGAACCCCGCCGACGACGTGAACATGCGTCGCATCCTGAACGTGCCGAAACGAGGGCTGGGCGCCCGTGCGGAAGGGCTGGTCGCCATGTATGCGGATCGGCATGGCACGACGTTCTTCGACGGCATCGAACATCTTGACCAGATCGAAGGCATGACCGGACGAACGGCGAAGCCATTGGGAGCGTTCCGCGACCTGATGCACGAATTGGTCGACTTTGCGAAGGCGCATGACGCCAAACCATCCGAAGTGGTGGCGGAGGTGCTGTCCAGAAGCGGACTTCTGGAGGAACTGCAACGCTCCGAAGATCCGCAGGACGCCTCACGCGTGGATAATCTTTCGCAGCTGCAATCCGTAGCGGCGGAATTCGAACAGAACACGCCGGACGCCACATTGGCGGGATTCCTGGAAACCACCGCATTGGTGGCGGATTCCGATCAGTTGCCCGGTGAGAACGAGGATTCCGGCAAGGTCACGATGATGACCCTGCATACCGCCAAGGGCCTTGAATATCCGGTCGTGTTCCTCACCGGCATGGAGCAGGGCACCTTCCCTCATTCACGAGCCATGGAAGATACGAGCGAGCTTTCCGAGGAACGTCGTCTTGCCTATGTGGGCATCACCCGTGCGAAAAGGCGTCTGTATGTGACCCGAGCGGCGGTGCGTGCGCAATGGGGACAGGCCAACGAAATGATGCCAAGCCAGTTCCTCGATGAGATTCCGGAGGATCTCATCGATTGGAAGCGTAAGGAAGCCGGCATGGAACGCATGCGCGGCGGTTGGCAGAGCGGCTTCGACGATGACGACGAATTCGGCGGTTGGGGCGATGACGACTTCGGCACCTCGTCGTTCGGCGGCTCCGGATATGGCTCACGTGGCGGATCCTATGATGGAACGACCTCATACGGTTCTCGCTCTTCGTATGGAGGATCGTCATATGGCTCGTCATCCTCCCGTGGTGGCTCGTCCTACGGTTCGGGCCGTGCCGCGTACGGTTCGAGTTCGCGATCCTCGTACGGATCGTCTTCCTACGGTTCCGGCAAGTCCGCTAAGGCCGGCAAGGTGACCACCCGTCACACCAAACCGAAGGCGCTTGACAAACCGAGAACCACACCCGCCTCCGCACTGAGCAAGGACAATAACCTCAATATCGAGGATTTCCATATCGGAGACAAGATCACGCACGACCAGTATGGCTTGGGCACCATCGTCGATACGCAGGACAAGGGCCGCAATTCCGTTATCACCGTGGATTTCGGCACAGATGGCATCAAGCGGCTGATGCTGCGCGTGGCGCCTATCGAAAAGCTCTGAGAGCTTTCGACAGGCGCCCTTCGCGGCGGTGCCGCTCACTTCACCTACGTGGAACCCACTGGGTTCCCCGTTTGACGGTTCAGCTATCGAAAAGCTCTGAGAGCTTTCGACAGGCGCTTTAGCACTACGAACGTGAAAAGTCAAGACTTTTCTTTCATGGTCAACACTGCGATAATCGGGCGTTGCCTGATTATTTGTCGAGAGGAAATCATGAACAAGAAACTTTTCGCAGCCATTGCGCAGTTCGTCCTTGGCGTGCTGATCGCCGTCGCCCCGCGAACCTTCGCCCATGTGTGCGAGGTCACGGACATGCCGATGGCCTGCCATTACACCGCGCAGGCAGCGCTCGGCATCGGCATCGTCATCGCACTGCTCGCCATCATCGGTCTGTTTGTCGCCGAAGCGACCCGCGCCGGTCTGGACATCGCCAACGCCGTACTGGGCGTGCTGGTGATTCTGGTACCGACCGTGCTGATCGGCGTGTGCAAGGGCGCGATGATGCATTGCCACATGGTGACGCTGCCTACGCTGATCGTGCTGGGCGTACTCACCACGGTATTCTCCGTCATCGCCGCATACCTTGACCTGAAGCCGGCAAAGCATCGCTGATATGAATCATGTCACCCTTGCCGGCCTGCCTGTGACGAATCTCAGGCGCAAGCCGTTTCGGACCACGGCCCTCGTCATCGTGGTCACCATGCTCACCGTCGCCTTTTACGGAGGCTCCCTGCTGTCGATGAACCTTGAAGCGGGATTGAACAGCATGCAGGAACGTATGGGCGCCGATCTGATGGTTACCCCGCAGAATACGAAAAACGAAGCCGAGGCGTTGCTGACGAATGGCGGATCGAGTACCTTCTACTTCACCAACGACATCGAAAACGAGGTATCGAAGGCCGACGGCATCGACGAAATCACCGCACAGACCTACATTTCGTCGCTGGCCGCCGCATGTTGCGACGACAAGGTGCAGATCATCGGCTTCAACCCGCAAACCGATTTCGTCATCACCCCATGGATCGGCTCGCAATTCGACGGTGTGCTCGAAGACGGCCAGATCATCGCCGGAGCCAGCATCAACGTATCCGGAAACAACACCGTCAAGCTGTATGGGCACGAATTCCCGGTCGCCGCGCAGCTGGCGAACACGGGTACGTCACTTGACAATTCCGTATTCGTCAATATGAACACCGTCCCCGACGTCGTTTCCTATTCCGCGAAGGTCGGGCATCCTGCCATTCCGCAGGAATATGCCGACAAAGCGGTCTCCGCCATCCTGATCAAGGTCAAGGATGGCTATTCCGCACAGCAGGTCGCCTCCAACATCACCAAAGCCACGGGACTCAAAGGCCTTGGCTATGTCTATCCGGGCGGCATCACCGCAACCACCAAGAACAATCTGACGGTCATCGTGGGATATGTGACGATTTTCGTGGCCGTGTTCTGGATCATGGGGCTGATCGTACTGCTTGCGGTATTCGCCTCCGCCATGAATGAGCGCAAACGTGAATTCGCCGCGTACCGCATCATGGGGGCCACACGCTCCACATTGGTGGGCATCATCATCAGGGAATCCGTCATGATCGGCGCATTGGGCGGTGCAATCGGCGTGGCGCTCGCTTCGCTGGCGATCTTCCCCTTCAGCACGCTGATCGGCAGACAGCTGCAACTGCCTTATCTGCAATCCGGCGTGTGGAACGTAATGCTGCTGATCGCCGTGAGTTTCGTATTCGCGGTGATTACCGGTGTGATCGCATCCATCGCCACCGCGGTGAAACTGTCCGCACCGGAAACCTATCTGACGTTGAGGGAAGGGGAGTGAGCATGAACGTATTGGAGCTGCACGATCTGACCCGCGAATTCACGCGCCGTGGCAAGCCGTTCGCGGCGGTCGATCATGTGAACCTCATTCTGAGGGAAGGTGAATTCATCGCCATCGTGGGGCGTTCCGGCAACGGCAAGAGTACGTTGCTCAACCTCATTACCGGATTGCTGCGTCCTACTGACGGCACGATCACGCTTGATGGGCGGAATATCGTCGCCTTACGTGACAGACAGATGTCGGCGATACGCAACCGGGTGATCGGATTCGTGACGCAGAGTCAGACGTTGCTGCCGAATCTCACCGTAATCGATAACGTGATTCTTCCGGCGGTACTCGAGCCCGGCAATCAAGAGATCGATGGCAACGATGATGCTCAGGAGAACGATGATGCCGAGAAGATGCCTTCCGGCCAGACGCAGGTGGACGACGGTCTGCCAGATGTAATCGCGGCGGCACCGATCGTCACGGATACGGCCGTCCGTTCTTCCGACCGTCTTGTCGGGCGTGCCCGTGAGTTGCTGGAAATGCTGGAAATCGCCGATCTGGCCGACTGTTATCCGAAGGAGCTCTCCGGCGGTGAGATGCGTCGCGTCTCCATCGCACGCGCGCTGATGAATCGGCCGAAGTTGCTCATTGCCGATGAACCCACCGGTGATCTGGATGCGGCAAGCACCGCGATCGTCATGCGGCTGCTACGGGATGTCGCGAATGGCGGTACCGCTGTGTTGATGGTCACGCATGACCCGGACGCTCTGGCATATGTGGACTACGTATTCCGCATGGATAGGGGAGTGCTGAGCGAGGCATAGGGCAAGACATGCCGAATGCCAGGCTGTTCGATGCTAGTCCCGCCCCTGTGTGTATCATTGACGATTGGTGTGCGTCTTGTAGACGTATGCCGTCTGGAGTCTTAGCCCATCAGTGGGTCGGCGGCCGACCTTGTCGAAGGTTGCCGTTCGCGCTTGCCGCGAAGGAAGCACTGGAGAGGCTGGCTCAGCGCGGGTCGAGTGATCGACGCGCGTTCCGTTCAGACAACGACAGAACAAACAAAGGATTAAACCAATGACGAACGTTCAGCGTTCTCGCCGTCAGGTGCGTCTTTCCCGCGCCCTCGGCATCGCTCTGACCCCTAAGGCTCAGCGCATCTTCGAAAAGCGTCCGTATGCTCCGGGTGAGCACGGCCGCACCCGCCGCCGCACTGAATCCGATTACGCAGTGCGTCTGCGCGAGAAGCAGCGTCTTCGCGCTCAGTATGGCATCTCCGAGAAGCAGCTTCGCGCCGCTTACGAGAAGGGTACCCACACCGCCGGTCAGACCGGTAACGCCATGCTGACCGATCTCGAGACCCGTCTTGACGCCCTGGTTCTGCGTGCAGGCTTCGCTCGCACCACCGCCCAGGCCCGTCAGTTCGTGGTCCACCGTCACATTCTCGTCGACGGCAACATCGTCGACCGCCCGTCCTACCGCGTCAAGCCTGGCCAGACCATTCAGGTCAAGGCCAAGAGCCAGACCATGGTTCCGTTCCAGAT
>SKEG01001737.1_pt1 | contig 16017 bp, 23 predicted proteins | sample 4826631 | NCBI WGS metagenome assembly SKEG01 (sample SAMN11008815, study PRJNA524170) | human gut metagenome | biome: Human fecal sample; material: Feces; isolation source: fecal sample from pouch patient p26, p34, p50 | host: Homo sapiens | place: Israel: Tel-Aviv | collected 2016-11-02
AAATTAATCCAGATCAATAAAGGGTGAATTATCATATATAATGTGATCTGTGTAGGATCATTTGTTACTCCAATGTAGGTATATTCGTCACGTTTTTATAACCATAACGACGGAGCGGATATGAAAAAGTTAACAGTGGCGGCTTTGGCAGTAACAACTCTTCTCTCTGGCAGTGCCTATGCGCATGAAGCAGGCGAATTTTTTATGCGTGCAGGGTCTGCAACCGTACGTCCAACAGAAGGTGCTGGTGGTACGTTAGGAAGTCTGGGTGGATTCAGCGTGACCAATAACACGCAACTGGGCCTGACGTTTACTTATATGGCGACCGATAACATTGGTGTGGAATTGCTGGCAGCGACGCCGTTCCGCCATAAAATCGGCACCCGGGCGACCGGCGATATTGCAACCGTTCATCATCTGCCGCCAACACTGATGGCGCAGTGGTATTTTGGTGATGCCAGCAGCAAATTCCGTCCTTACGTTGGTGCAGGTATTAACTACACCACCTTCTTTGATAATGGATTTAACGATCATGGCAAAGAGGCGGGGCTTTCCGATCTCAGTCTTAAAGACTCCTGGGGAGCTGCCGGGCAGGTGGGGGTTGATTATCTGATTAACCGTGACTGGTTGGTTAACATGTCAGTGTGGTACATGGATATCGATACCACGGCTAAGTACAAATCTGGTGTTACTACCGTAAAAGACTCGGTACGACTGGATCCGTGGGTGTTTATGTTCTCCGCAGGATATCGTTTTTAATTTTCTCTGCAAAACCTCTGCAAAACCCCTCTGCAAAACTGGTCATCAAATGACCAGTTTTTTCCATTCCTTACCGCGTGCGTCGTTGTAAATATCGGTCATTTTTTGATTCGAATGGCCTAGCAAAATTTTGGTATCAACCCCCTGCTCTCTGAACAATCGCTCTGATAAAGATCTCTGCTCATGGAAAGAGGGAGGGGTGCCATTAGCACGCCAGTTGTAATCCACAGAATCCCGGGCTTTTTTAAATGCAACGGTTAATGTTGCTGGCTTAACCATCCCGCCGCGCTTAGCTGTCCCTTTCGCGTGATGGTGGTGCAATAGCCACGGACTAAGAACGCAATCGCGGCAGGATGACACCACATCATCCAGGGTGAGATTTAATTTATCGCAACGCAGAGCCAGAGGGATGGCAATCCGGGTTCCTGTTTTTTGCTGTTCGACATGAAGATAACCATCCCGGATATCCGAAAATTGCATTTTGCAAATATCTGAAAGGCGCTGGCCTGTCATCAGTGCCAGCAGCATACCGCGCTGTAAAAAGTAACCATCCTTTTCCGCTGCGTTATAAATCATCATCCACTCATCAAAAGTCAGTCGCTGTCTTGATATCCGCACCTGCGGTTTTTTTGCCGATTCTGCAGGGTTAAAGCCTGGCGGGACATCGCCCGTTTGCTGAGCTTCCCGGAAAATATCGATCAGTACTTTCCTGAAAATTTGTCCCATTCTGTTATGTCCTCTGGCCTTGTACTCTTCCAGTACTGATACCACATCTTTTACGGTTATGGCATCTAACGGTCTGGTGCCAAAACGTTCATCAAATACCCTGAGAGGGGCCGCTTTCTGTTTCAGCGTGTTGAGTTTGATCTCGCCGTTTTCATATCTTTCCTGTTGAATTTTTCTGTAATTATTCAGAAAAATGGTAACGGTTGATGAACCGCCGGTATCACTAATAATTTTCTCCTGCAGACTGAGCATTTGTTCCATTTGCTGCCGGGCAAGACGGCTGTTCGCTTCTGCTGCAATAGTTTCTGCCAGTTTCTGGTCAATACTGCCGAGACCGTGATTTTTGCCTGTTATGGGATGCCTGTAACGCCAGTAAACTTTGTTATTTCTTTTGTCAAAATACGGAGATAATCCCGGAACATCGGTTTTATATTTTCGCGGGCGCGCCATCTTCCAGTATCCTCTTCAAAGCAGGGTGATCTGTGGCGATCACCTCCGGCTTGTTTACCATTCCGACAAAGCGAGCTTGCGGATCCACTCGCCAGCGTCTTCCAACTTTTTTGGGGAGAGGAAATATCATTCCGGCTTTAGCGTATTTACTTAACGTACTCGGAGTTGGGACCGGTTCACTGAATTCCTCTTTTGCCCACTCAGTGAGCAGAATAAGTCTTGCCATGAGCGTCGTTCGCTAATCATGGTCGCCGCCACTATAGCTGGTGGGCAACGACCGGGGTTGAACATTAAAAATCAGCCTGATTCGGGATCAGTTTTTGCCAGATAACTGAAACGTATTTTGCCTGGTAACGGGCGTCATCAAGTGCATTATGGCGCTCACCTTCGAATGGAATAGCCGTTCTGGCATCGAAGTCTATGGCTTTCCCCAGCTCAACGATTGTGCGTACATCGCGATCGTTGTAGTAACGCCACGGGCAGGGGATCCCCTGCCGTTCGTATGAACGGCGCAAAATCGTGTTGTCGAAGTTGGCTCCATTTCCCCAGACCTGAACAAAAAATTCACCGGAGTTTTCGTCGATAAATTCCCGCAATTGTAACAGTGCATCATCTAACGGGATTTCATCGGTCATAATGGCAGATTGCGCTTCGCGTGATTGCTTAAGCCACCATTTAATGGTGTCCCGATCAATGACTCCGCCAGCAGTTTCCAGATCGATAGTCTTACTAAATTCCGGTCCCATATCTCCGGTTTGCGGATCGAAAAATATTGCACCTATTGAGATGATCGGGGCATCAGGATTTTTTCCCATGGTTTCAAGGTCGATCATTAGATGGTCACACGTCCTGCTGGTGGATGTGATTTCTTGATGACCGTTCACCTTAATTGAGTGATCTGCCGTCTCGCCAGTTTCATTATCGCTATCGTGATGCTGATTGCCGCCAGTGTTCTCCTTGTGTGGATGTTCAGCGCCTTCCATTTCCTCCGGATCATCTTCCTGAACTTCAACCTGATACTCTTCATCGAATGTTTCCTGGTATGTTGCGTCGCCCATCACCGCGCCACAATCAGGGCAGTTGCCGCCGCCGGTCTGACCGCAGGCGGTGCAGACTTTTTCCACTTCCTGTTGCGCCACTGGTTCGGATTGTTTCGTTTCTGGCTCGTTTTGTAACGCATTTGGGCTGTTTTGTTCCGCTTTTTGGTCGTTCCGTTCCGATTCATGCTGGTTCTGGTTCACAGAATCGCGAGTCTGGATCCCTTTGACCCATTTCGGATCATTAGGGTCGCTAATCCCCTCAACAAATTCACCACGCGATACAGCAAGTAACTTATCGGCGTCAGGCTGGCTGATATTGGCTGCCTGCATAATTTTGTTTACTTCGTCAGCGGTGACTTTTACTTGGTTAGCGGAACTCACCTGCGACTGAGCATCCAGCGACTGCGCGTTCTGGCCATGTTCAGTTGTATCCGGTTCCATTGTTTCAGTTGTTGCCTGTTCACCTGCCATTGCGTCAGATGGTTGTGGTTTTTCTTCTTCTGTTTCACGCTCAGTAACCACCTCGCGGTTAATTTCTTCCAGGATATCTTTTTCCGGCGTATGCCGGGCAGCTGTGAGAGTTTCCTTGCTGGGGTTCTCGTGATCAGTTTCCGTCAAATAGGCGTTGATATACCCCTGAAGGCGTCCCGGGTAGTGATAAAATTCAGGGTGTGCGCTTCGGATAAGTGCAAAAATAGCGGCGCGGGAATAGTCCAGAATACCCGGGGTTGCACGAAGTGCTGCGGACCATTCTTTGAACGGACTTTCTTTGTTCAGGACTACTTCTTTTGCGCGACGATAAACGCTGCCCGGAATTTCATAAATATTAAAATCCATCGGAAGTGTGGCTGCTGCAATCTCCACATCCAGTGTGTCGAGGGTGTGTACTAAATTCGGATTGCGATCGGTTTTGTTCCCACCGCCAGCATTAGCACCGGAAGCCGTGCGGGTGATGCGTGAAACACGATTTCCTTTCATCCACTCTTTTGTCAGCAGACCCCGATCAGTGTAGTCAGCGTCTAGGTATGCTTCGAAAAAAGCAGTTATTAGTCCCAGGTCTGAATTACCAGGATTAGGGAAAACTTTGTCAGTGTCACGAACCAGTTTGTGGAGGTCGCGAATCTCCAGCGAGTCGAGCAGACTGGTTTTATGCGAAATAGCCAGGGCAGTAACAGCCGGTAGTTCTTCAGCCCGTGCAATGTGTAATGCCTGGAGTTCGTCGCGTGAAACGTGCGTTACTGGTTTTTCGCTGCCGTGTTGAGCAAGCCAACGAATGGGCAGTTCCTGACCGGAGACAGGCAGAAGCATGCTCTCCTCAATCTCAGTCATGGCTTCGCCGTTGATGTTGGTATTGTCAGTGCTGGCTGGTTTGTCCTGAACAGAGGGGGAAGGGCCGATAAATGTCATTGTGATGCCATCTTTCCCGCCTTTTTCATAGCGGTTGCAGAATTCAGTATCAAACACGCCTTCTGGCGGAAGGTCGTCAACAACGGGCAAATTGACGCGGACGGGTTTTTTAAAGTCGTCTTCATCATAATCGTTGTCATCCATTGCGGTAATGCAGCGGGAGATTGCAACAGATAATTTTTTTGCTGTAGTCCAGTAAAAACCACCTTTAATTCCTAGGCGTTTTCTTACTTTGTCATTTTTTGCTTCGCAATATAGTGCAAATTCTTCTTTATCAGTGCTCATTATTGGTAAACCTCATCACAGATTTAAGGGTGAACAAATCTCTGCCATTGCTGACATATAAGAATGAAACTGGATATTTATTACGGTGCTGTTTTAAAATCCTGCCGGGATTTCGTTATTATCCTGGTGAATAACTTTATCGACCGGATAACAGTTGCCTGGAATTTTCTGTTCGGTTGCTGCTGCCATACATTCCTGCATTGTTCTGTGAACACTGACTGCAATATCAACTGGCTCTCCGGAAACAAGAAAAACCGTCAGAATAAGTGCAAATACTGGATTCATTGTGCACATCCTTTTGGCATCAGACGTAAACGGGCCAGCATTGAAACAATGCATACTTTATTTAATAACTCCCGTTCGTGTTTTCTTTTGTTAATGGCATCTTCAGTAAATACAGGATTACTGATAGTGACACCAATTTCAAAACAACCTTCAGACGTATTAACGTTTGGTAATAACGTTTTCATTATCGCGCCCTCAACAATGAGTTTTGTGATGCGGTGCCTGGTGCCTCCAGGTGACGTTAACCAGTTAACAATTAACGCCGGATACAGAGAATCCACCCATAACACTGTTTTTGGTTTTAACTGTTCCGCGTGCGCTTAGCCGCATTCACCGCATCACAAAATTCACTTTAAAAAGGGCGGCAGAGCAGTCACGGAGTAAAACTGATACCGCCAAACGTCACCAGAAAATTGATAACAGAGGGCGTTGCAGTGGGGTTGTCACTTAAGCGTATGGTCAACCTGACAACCCGGTGTCCTCAACGGGGGAAGGAATAACCCCGCCATACTTACCGCCGCGCCATTTCGCGGATTGCCACAACCGGAAGCGCACGGTCGACGAAAATTTAACGACAGGCTATCTATGAACCAGCTACCTCGCCGTGCGCTTTCGCGTTATGGTCTGACTTTTCAGGGAAATATCCTTTCAGTAAACTGTCAGTGCCGGATGCTCACCCGTGTCCGGCGCACGCACTCCACCTCACCCGTGGAGAACTCCTTAATTACCAACCTTAGCTTCGTTGGTTATCTATTAACGCGGGTATGTAATCATTCTGGCAATGCTTAATGCCGCTGCTTTTTCCAGCCTGGTGATATCCTGCTCCAGAGCGGACAGATTTTCAGCCTGCTTAGCCCTGGCTTCATTGGCCCATTTCAAATCCTGCGCTGCATTAATTTTCTGGCGCATCCACTCATAAAGTTCATCATCGGTATAGTCTGGCGCGATGATGACGGGTTCTCGTTTCTGCATGTCGGCTCCTTGTGGTTAGCGTTGCCTGCTTTTAACCACGTCAGGCGAGGTGGTATCCTCTGAGGGGTCTGTTACTCGAGAGGAAATTGGTTATGAATACAATCAAGTTTTCTTGCCCAGAATGTGGTGGCGAAGTCTTTGACACATCCTTTAAACCGCAGGGCTCTGACAGTTTCGCGGGAGCCATCTGCAAAAATTGTGGTCACCTTGTAACTGAAGATGAGTCCTCGCAGTTTGATGACGAAATCGTTGACAATATCTTCGGTGCACTCACCAGAGACTTTCTGAAGTAAAGGCGCATACCGCTTAGTTACCGCTCTGATAATTCTTACCTGTCCGGCAATGGCGCTGATATCAATATAAAGCGCCATCGCTGTTTCTTTGCTGATCCCTGGACGCCTTCCATTCTGATGTTTGACTTCGCCCACTGAGAAATCCTCTGTTTCCCCTTAACGCCGGGGTAGCGGAACAAAAACCTGCTGCATAGTTATTAAAGTTGAACCCTGCCGTCATGTTCTTACGCCTCGGGCTGGCTACTTAACCCCTGACCACTGCCTGGTAACTCGAAGTATTGCCCTGCATTCTGTAGGATGGGGTGAGGGAATGAATGAAGTTTAGAAAAACGAACTTTTCAGGTCAATGTTTTTTTATCAAAACATTTTAAGCAGGCAGCTGTTAAGCCATCACCACGATGGCATACAGTTAATCAAATAGATGAGGTTGGTTAAATATCTTGTTGAATTTTAAAGCATACGCCCAATATGCAAGATAGATCATCCAGCATAATTGAAGGGTAGCGAGGATTCGTGGGGACTAAAAGAATATCCGGCCCTTCTATCTCCAGTTTACGAATGACAGGTGTTGTGGTCCCTTTGGGTAAGGCAAGGACAATATTTCCTGGTTGTACGGTTCGATCGGGATCAACAAAAACTGTTGAACCATTTGGGATGGAAACTCCCCCACCAGATGTTGACATACTGTCACTCTCTAGAACAACTGCAAAGGTATTGACCGGGATTTCTCCGACAAGCTGCACACAAGAGGTTATTGAGGAATTTTTCATATAATCACTCCAGCTTGCTGCCTGCTGAAGTGATAGTAGCGGAACCGTTTTTATCGGCGGTAAAGATAGATCAAGCGAATCACCTGTATTTAACTCTCCTCCATTAAGAAGCCAATTTTCGTTTACTTTCAATATTTTTGCCAGTGAACTTATGTAACGCGAGGACGGCGCTCCTCCACCGTTCATCCATTGACTTACGGAGCCTTTTGATGCGCCAGTGCCATTGACAAGGTCTTTGCCTTTCAGGTTTAGCGCATGCATACGTTGGGTTATGCGTTCAGATATAGTTTGCTTGCTCATGTTTTGATTTTAAAACACAGATGGTTTTGTTTCTTGACTTTCTTTGGTTTTGATTATTAAACTTTTGACGTTCAGTTTTATGGAGCGACTCATGAAAAAATCAGAAGTATTAGGCTATTTTGGCGGAGTTGTTAAAACAGCCGCAGCTCTAGGAACGTCAAAAACCACAGTCAGCATGTGGGGGGAAGAGGTTCCGTGGAAATGGGCGTTGCTAATTCAGGCAGTCACTGCCGGGGCGCTCAAATATGAGTTACACATACCGACGGTTGTCATTCCCGGTTCTGATCATAATCCGCCTTCTAACCAAGGGGGGATTCATGAAAATCAAGCATGAACACATCCGCATGGCGATGAATGCCTGGGCGCATCCGGACGGCGAAAAAGTACCGGCTGCGAAAATTACCAAAGCGTATTTCGAGCTGGGAATGACGTTCCCGGAACTGTATGACGACAGCCATCCGGAAGCCCTGGCTCGCAATACCCAGAAAATTTTCCGCTGGGTGGAGAAAGACACCCCTGATGCAGTTGAAAAAATTCAGGCGTTGTTACCAGCGATCGAAAAGGCAATGCCACCTTTGCTGGTGGCCAGAATGCGCAGCCACAGTTCAGCTTATTTTCGGGAGTTGGTGGAGACGCGGGAGCGACTGGTGAGAGACGCTGATGATTTTGTCGCAGTGGCAATCGCCGGTTTCAATCAGATGAACCGTGGTGGCCCGGCAGGAAATGCTGTGGCAGTACATTGACTGACAATAGTCATATCGAATCGCTTCCGGCAACTCGTGAGTAAAAAGATTCGGTATCAGAAGAGGTGAGTATGGCTAACGCCTGGCTCAGATTATGGCATGACATGCCAAATGACCCTAAGTGGCGAACAATTGCCAGGGTGTCAGGGCAGCCAATTGCAACAGTGATGGCAGTGTATATCCACCTCCTGGTGAGCGCGTCACGAAATGTCACGCGAGGTCACATTGATGTCACGACAGAAGATTTGGCAAGTGCGCTCGACGTGACAGAAGAGGTAATTGATTCAATTTTGCAGACGATGCAGGGGCGGGTACTTGATGGTGATTTAATCACTGGATGGGAAAAACGCCAGGTGCTGAAAGAGGACAACGGCAATATTTCGCAAACCGCAAAATCTCCGGCAGAGCGCAAGAGGGCGCAGCGAGAGAGGGAAAGAAAGCGGGAACAAAATGGCGATTGTCACGGCGAGTCACGAAATGTCACGCACATGTCACGACGAGTCACGACAGATAAAGATACAGATAAAGATACAGATCAAGAAGATCAAAACACTATGGTCCATGGCGTAAAAAACGCCACGAACCAGGCAGGGGATGTTCAGACCGTCACTCCTGGCCAGCCCGCAGGCACGACACCGGAAGCCGATTCAGCGTATGCGCTGAAAGCCGATTCGGGCGCTGTGCAGCAGGTGATGACCGCAAGGCAGGAGCAATCACACCAACTTCAGCAGCCTGAAGCCGATTCCGCCATTCAGCGGGAAGCCGATCGGGTAGTCCCGGAAAACACCGGGCAGCCTGTGGGACGAGTGGATTATCCTGATGTGTTCGAACAGGTCTGGCGGGAATACCCGTTGCGTGCCGGGGCAAACCCGAAGAAATCCGCTTTCAGTGCCTGGAAAGCCAGATTACGCGAGGGGGTGCCACCAGAGGCCATGCTGGATGGCGTGAGGCGTTACGCAAGATACCTTGCGGCTACCGGGAAAACGGGAACGGAATTTGTTCAGCGAGCGACGACGTTTTTTGGACCGGACCGGAATTTTGAAAACCCCTGGCTGCTCCCGGTAAGCGGCACGAACAACCAGCGTTGTGTGAATCATATTTCTGAACCGGATAACGAAATTCCGCCGGGCTTCAGGGGGTAAGTGTTAATTTCTGGTCATGAGGTAATTTTCAGGAGGGCTTGTGGCAAAAGTTTTTACACAAGAAGAGCGGGAAAAAATTAAAGGACAGGTTCTTGAACTCGTACGCCAGAGTGGGCGCGAGACGTTACGACAACTGGAAGCTAAAACTGGGGCAACAAGATATCTGATGAGCGTTCTGGCCAGAGAGCTGGTTGCCAGTGGCGATGTATACAATTCTGGCTACGGGTTATTCCCGTCTGAACAGGCTCGTAAAGACTGGCAAAATGCCCGCAAAAAATTATCGAGGGCAAAGCTGAAGAAACCGGTTGTGGTTGATCCGGACCTTATCTGGTCGTTACCTGACGGAGAAATACGTCGCTACGACAGTCGCCTAAACATAATCTGTCGCGAGTGCCGGAAGAGTGAAGCTATGCAGCGTGTACTGGCTTTCTATCAGGGTAATTTTCAGGAGGCGGTACTGTGAGTGAAATTAGCTATCAGGCTTCAATTACCGCTGGCATTCGCATCAAAGGAGAGGAGCATGGAAATAAAACCAGAGGATGAGTTAAGCAATATCGTTTTATTTCCGGTAAAAGAGGATGACCCTCGTAATCAGGTTAATTTTCTTTATGAGCCATCGGAAAGACCATATTGTCATCACGCCTCTGTCCGGGTTGACGAAAAAGAGCGTCAGGTCCGCTGTAAAATCTGCGGTGCAGTTGTGGAGCCATTTGACTGGATGCTCTCTGTGGCGAAAAGAGAAACCAGACTGGCAGATGATGTAAGGCACTTGCGCCAGGAGGAGCGGGAAAGGCGAAAAAATATAGAAAAGCTAATTCAGATTGAGCGTAACGCGAAAGCGCGGATATGCAGGGCGACAAAATCCAGAACTGAATAATTAAATTTAGCTCTGTTAAAAATTTAATCCTTAACCGGAGGGATTTCTGCACCCTCAGAACATCAGGAGGCCGCCCGAAAGGGCGGTAGTTAAATGCGAAAGTTTAAAATAATTATTGAAACGGGAATAGCCGGTGGAGATTTCGAGGATGAATTCGAAGTGGATGATGATGCGACGCCTGATGAAATACATGACGAAGCAAAAGATATTTTCTTTAACTACTGCAATTACTCATATCACGAAATAAAAGACGAAGAGGAAGAACAAAATGGCTGATTTTGGTTCAACTAAATACAACGTCAGTTTTGAAGAATGGCATGAACTGTTAATGGACTATGCAGAGTTACGTGGTGGCAGTGCTGCTGATGCTGAAGCATGGCGTGATGATTATGAAGCAGGAAAAACTCCGGTCGAAGCATATTGTGATGAGTGGGGCGATGAATGAGCGAGGTTAATTATCAGGAAGGGCATGAAACGGCGGGGCAGGCAAAACCAGTTGCATGGCGATATCGCTACGTGAAAAAAGACGTTACAGACTTTCAGGGGAAGCCGTGGGCTGGTGACTGGAAATATGTACCGACAAAAGAGGATTGTAACGACAGGCCGAACTATGAAATTCAGGCCTTATTCATCGGCCCGCCAGTCCCGGTGACATCAGAAGGACTGGTTAAAGCCGTGCGCTTTTATGAACAGGTAAAGCGTGAGAATCCGCCAGTCGAAACAGGAGCATGGAAGGATGCTGTTGACTGGGTGCTCAGAGAGGCCTGCTGCGCTGCCATTCTGGGTAAAGCCGACAATCCACCAGCATCCGGCAATCAGGTTAGCGAATTAACAATGTGGGTTAAACGACTGGTCAGTCAACTGAAAAAAGCTCAGCCGGACTGCAAATTACCGGAGAAGGCGATGGATTACCTGAAACGAAATGGACTGATAAGCGTGGAGGATGTTTTACGATGAATATTTAGACTAAAGAGTTTGTAACGCTATGTAAGTGATTTTTTCTGGTTTAGATATTTATATGTCCGGCCAAATTGAGGTGTGTTTAAATGTTATTGCACATTGATTGTAGGGGGGAATAATGAAAAACGCATTGCAGTTTTTGTTTGTTGCGTTCTGGTTGTTCGCATCATGTATGCCCATCATCTTCACAGCAAGGTATATGGAAAAAGTTGATGTTTTGATATTAATATTTGGATATATAAATGCCCTTTTTTTAGGGGTGTTCATGGCGGTCATGTGCATTGAATACTGGCGGTAAATACAGCGAACGCCATTGGTTTAGTTGGATATTTACTGTGCCGGACAAAAACGGTTTGCGGGGAAATCTTAGTTAAGTAGAATGACTGCGGGTGCTTGAGGCTATCTGTCTCAGGCATGAACACCAAAAGGCAGATAGAGAAAAGCCCCAGTTAACATTACGCGTCCTGCAAGACGCTTAACATTAATCTGAGGCTCAATCTATGAACGGCAAATCTAGGTTAGCCTCTTACGTGCCGAAAGGCAAGGAGAAGCAGGCTATGAAGCAGCAAAAGGCGATGTTAATCGCTCTGATCGTCATCTGTTTAACCGTCATTGTGACGGCACTGGTAACGAGGAAAGACCTCTGCGAGGTACGAATCCGAACCGGCCAGACGGAGGTCACTGTCTTCACAGCCTACGAATCTGAAGGGTAAGAGACCTGGCGGGGGAGAAATCCCTCGCCACCTCTGATGTGTCAGGCATCCTCAACGCACCCGCACGTAACCCGCTTCGGCGGGTTTTGTTTTTTCCTGGCATTCTGGTTTACAATTCGCACGCCAGCCTGAACAACTGGCACCTGCTGCGCCAGCAGAGACAACCGATGGCGCACGATACCAAATTACACAATTCTAATGATTCTGCCGTCTTTGCCAGTAGGTGCGGACGGCGTTTTCACGCATTCAAATCAGACTGGTTCCAGCATCCTCCATGCACTGAAGAGCAGGCGGAATGGATAATTCAGTGTTACCGCAGGCGCGGATACGAGGTTAAGAAAGCTCTTAGCCTCGACTACCGTCACTGGATAATCTCAGTCAGACTCCCTTACTCCGAACGCCCACCGCGTTCATCCCGCACATACCAGCAACGGATCTGGAGGTAACGTGCGGATATTACTTCGACCTGTTCTGGTACCGGAACTCGGGCTGGTGGTCCTTAGGCCGGGCCGTGAATCCATGCAAGTATTTCATAACCCTCGAGTGCTGGTGGAGCCTGAACCGAAAAGCATGCGCGGTCTGCCGTCCGGAGTCGTCCCTGCCGTTCGCCAGCCGCTGGCGGAGGATAAATCATTACTGCCATTTTTCAGCGATGATCGGGTGATTCGTGCTGCTGGCGGCGCTGGGGCACTGTCTGACTGGCTGTTGCGTCATGTCAAATCCTGCCAGTGGCCTCATGGTGACTATCATCACAGTGAAACCGTCATTCACCGTTACGGTACCGGCGCGATGGTGTTGTGCTGGCACTGTGACAACCAGTTGCGGGACCAGACATCAGAATCACTCGGGCAACTTGCTCATCAAAACTTGTCAGCATGGATGATTGACGTCATCCGTCACGCAATCAGCGGTACGCAGGAGAGGGAGTTATCGCTGGCCGAATTATCCTGGTGGGCGGTCTGCAATCAGGTGGCTGATGCGCTTCCGGAGTCTGTATTGTGTCGTTCACTGGGATTACCGGTGGAAAAAATCCGCTCCGTATACCGTGAGAGTGACATCGTACCGGGAGAACAGACTGCCACCAGCATACTGAAGCAGCGCACAAAAAATATTGCGCTGCCACTTCACGTCCACCAGCAACAGCCCCCACTCCAGGAAAAGACGTTAGTAAGCATCGCCGTTGATCCGGAGTCTCCGGTTCAGTATCTCCAGCGCCAGAAACCACAACGGGAAGAGATGCCTGTATACACGCGCTGGGTAAAAACGCAGAAATGCATGACGTGCGGTAATCAGGCAGATGATCCGCATCACATCATTGGTCATGGCCTGGGAGGTATGGGAACAAAGGCTGATGATTTGTTTGTTATTCCGCTGTGCCGTAAATGTCATAACGAACTGCACGCCGGGGTAAAAGATTTTGAAGAAAAACACGGCAGCCAGCTGTTGTTGCTGATTCGTTTTTTAATGCACGCGAGAAATTCGGGTGTCCTGAAGTGGAAAGCATGAATGACTGAACGCATAGAATTTGTTTTGCCTTACCCGCCGACGGTGAATACCTACTGGCGACGTCATGGCAATACGTATTTCATCTCGGAGGCCGGAAAGCGTTATCGCCGTGATGTGGCGCTAATTGTTCGCCAGCAGCGGCTGAAATTAAACCTGTCCGGAAGGCTGGCGATAAAGGTGATTGCAGAGCCACCGGATAAGCGTCGTCGCGACCTGGACAATATCCTGAAAGCACCGCTGGATGCGCTGACGCATGCGGGAGTGTTAATGGACGATGAGCAGTTTGATGAAATCAATATCGTTCGTGGTCAGCCAGTATCTGGTGGACGTCTGGGGGTGAAGATTTACCCCATAATGCATGAAGAGCAGGTCAAAAAATGAAACTGGAAGATTTACCGAAATACTACTCCCCAAAATCCCCTGGCCTGACCGATGCATCGGCCTCAACGTCAAAAGATGCGCTGAGTATCACTGATGTGATGGCCGCGCAGGGCATGACACAGAATCGGGCTGAGATGGGGTTTTCTGCGTTCCTGGGGAAAATGGGCATCAGTATGAATGACAGGGCGCGGGCAACAGAATTACTGGCAGATTATGCACTCAGTCGGTGCGATCGTGTTGCGGCGTTGAGAAAACTTCCGGCAGAAATAAAACCGTTAGTGATGCGCATTATGGCTTCGTACGCTTTTGAGGATTATGCCCGCAGCGCAGCGAGTAAAAAGCAGTGCCCTTGTTGCTATGGGGAAAAATTTATTGAAAGCGTAGTTTTTACAAACAAGGTCCAGTATCCGGATGGTAAGCCGCCGGTATGGGCAAAGTGTACGAAAGGTGTGTATTCGTCTTACTGGGAAGAATGGAAAAAAGTCAGGGAGGTGGTAAAAGTTGCCTGTCCGGAGTGTGGCGGAAAGGGTGAGGTTTCCACCGCCTGTAAGGATTGCCGTGGGCGTGGTGTCGCCATTCATCGTGAAGAGTCGGTAAAACGTGGTATGCCTGTTATCAGAGACTGCCAGCGTTGTGGTGGTCGTGGCTATGAAAGATTGCCGTCAACAGAGGCGTTTAATGCCATATGCAAAGTGACGAGCGCTATCACTCTTGATACGTGGAAAAAATCAGTGAAGCGTTTTTACGATACGCTGGTGGTTCGGTTTGACATTGAGGAGGCATGGGCGGAGCGGCAGTTAAAGAGGGTAACGCGATAGTGTTGTTGATTTTTCCCGAATCTGTGGTAAATTTATCCTAACGATGGGCGTTTTATGCCTGACGTTAAAAGATTTTTTACAACCCGCCGCCGTGCGGGTTTTTTGTTGGTTTAACAGGTTATAATGTATAGTGCGAAACTGCCTGTTCAGCAGAATCATTTTGTTTGTAGTAGAGTTCACAAGTCGTCATTATCAGGCAAAGAGATTTATGGTATTAAAGTATCAGCCGTCTGTTCGTTCTGTTTTAATGTGTGATTTTCGGGGAATGGTTGTTCCGGAAATAGTCAAGGTCAGGCCAGTGGTAGTAGTGTCCAGAAACAGACACAACAATCAATTGGTAACAGTGGTACCAATAAGCACTACTGAACCGATCCCTCGCAGAGATTGCCATCATGAGTTATCAGAAAACCCCATTCCTGGTAATGAGCATATTACTTGCTGGGTAAAATGTGACATGTTGATGACGGTTTCATTGAGCCGACTGGATCGCATAAAAACCAGAAACTGGGAGGGGCGAAATTATATTGTTCCTATGATTGCGGAAGATGAGTTTGAGAATATTAAACGGGCGGTATTGCACGGGATAGGGATGGCTTATCTGTATCGATAATCGAAAACGATTATCGAATTCGATATAAATTTATATTGACACACATAGTGTGTTGACTGATACTGTCGCTGTACCCTGATGGGACTTGTGAGACTTCCGAACAGGAAGCCAGGAGTAGCGATAAGGTGATGACAAGCCTGCTGCCCCTGTGTAAAAGGCATCTTAATGGTGCCTTTGTCATTTTTATCAAAAGTTCCCCGCCATTGAGCGGGTTTTTTTATGCCTGAAAAACGACACAGGACGTTAAACGCGCTGGTGGTTGCGAATATCAGTTTTTCAGCTTGCTGGCTTTTCAGACAAGAGTTATTGGTATGTCACGTTAACCAGAAAAGGGAAAAAGACATGCTAAAACAGCAGGATATGACCGAAACCGCCAGAGTGGTGTTTAATGAATTAAGCGTCACCGAACCGACGACCGTCGGGGAGATTGCGCAGAATACTTACCTTTCACGCGAATGCTGCCAGTTAATACTGACCCAGCTTGTTATGGCGGGCCTGGCAGATTATCAGTTTGGTTGTTACAGACGCCTTCCGCAGTGAAGGCTTTTTAATTTGTGGTAATGGGCGGCTGGTGGGTGTTAGCGGCACCTGCCAGCCATCTGCTCATGCGTTGGGGTCACAAGCAAACCTCAGGCCCATCTGCTTTGCGCAAAAGCGGTATGAGCCTATCAGAGAAGCGCTTATTGATCTATGGCTAATACTGTAAAAATATCCAGTTGTGAGTTAATCAACGCTGATTGCCTGGAATTTATCCAGACCTTACCGGAAAACTCTGTCGATCTGATAGTCACAGACCCGCCATACTTTAAAGTGAAACCCAACGGCTGGGACAATCAGTGGAAAGGGGACGAAGATTACCTTAAGTGGCTGGACCACTGTCTGGCCCAGTTCTGGCGGGTGTTAAAGCCTGCCGGAAGCCTTTACCTGTTCTGTGGGCATCGCCTGGCATCTGATATTGAGATCATGATGCGTGAACGTTT
>SKEG01001156.1_pt2 | contig 16014 bp, 15 predicted proteins | sample 4826631 | NCBI WGS metagenome assembly SKEG01 (sample SAMN11008815, study PRJNA524170) | human gut metagenome | biome: Human fecal sample; material: Feces; isolation source: fecal sample from pouch patient p26, p34, p50 | host: Homo sapiens | place: Israel: Tel-Aviv | collected 2016-11-02
TCATTAATATTGCACTCATTAATAAAAACGCTACAATCATTTTTGGTTTAGATTTGATCCTATCATATTCCTCCTTTATTTACTTTAATACCTTCTATGTTTATGTTACCCCTTTTTCTTCCATACAATATAATCCAGGATTTTCTTCATTGTATGGATTTTTTACCGATTCTTATTTTTCGTAACCGTTACTGAAAACTTATAAAAAGTTATAAACCTTTATGTTTCATTCCTACTTCAACGAGTATGCTTTTGTAACGAATCAATTCATGTACTACTCACAAGTTCCTGTACTCTCCATAGGCGTTAATTCCTGACTAACGTATCAGTACATATCTGTAATCACTTGAATATATTATGCTACAGATCGTTTCAGAACATCCTCTCCATATTTTTTAAGATTCAAAGCTGCCTGAAGATCTCTGTCAATTACATTTCCACATTCACATTTGTAAATACGTTCTGATAACTTCAGATCTTTTTTGATCTTTCCACAACAACTGCATAATTTAGAACTTGGAAAAAATCGATCTGCAATGATCACCTGAATATTGTTCCACTTAGATTTATATTCCATCTGCCGCCTAAATTCATAAAATCCCTGTTGTTGAACTGCTTTGGATAAATGTCTGTTTTTCATCATTCCCTTTACATTTAGATCTTCGATACAGATAAAACTTGGTTCTCGTTTTACGATCTCTGATGTTATATGATGTAAATGATCATGACGGATATTTGTCAGTCTATGATTTAATATTAATAAAAGTTTTTCCTTTTTGATCACATTCTTCGTTTTACAGTATTCCTTTCCTTGTTTATTGTTCTCGTATGAACGAGAGATGCTACGCTGTAATCTGCGTTTTTGTTTCTCTAGTTTCTTAACTTTTTTCGTTTTATTGATGTTCTTATATTTATTGCCATCAGAACATATCGCTAAATTTTTAATCCCTAGATCAATCCCTATCCCATCATTGGAGGGAACGGTAACAGAGTCTTCGTATTCAATGCCTACTGTGATCCACCAGTTGATCCCATCATATCTAATACGGGGATTACTATAGTTACAATCCGTAGGTATCCGATTCTTTTCCGCAAGTCTGATCCAGTTTATCTTTTGCTTATTCTTCTTTTTGGAAGCAGCAAAACCCTCAATTTTTACATGCGTATCTGAAAATTGGATCTTTACATTATCTTGATAAAAAGATGGTATAGAAAATTTTCGGCTTTTGAATTTAGGAAACTTTGAACATCCTTTGAAAAATCTCTTATATGCATGACAAGCATCTTTGATCGCTTGTTTTGTTACATTATTTGAAACTTCATTTAACCAGGAATATTCCTCTGTTTTCTTTAATTGTGTAAATTCTTTTCTCAGATCACTATCCGATAGGAACTTACCACCATTTTTATAGTTTTCTTTTTCTCTTCCTAACGCCCAGTTATAAGCGAATCTGGCAGTATTGGCATATCGAAAAAGTTTTGTATTCTGTTTATTATTTGGGATCAGCATGACTCGAATTGTTTTTATCATCTTCTTCACCACCATCATCTATCAGTTTTTTTACAAGTTTTCTTGCTTTATTGGCACGTTTGCCTTGTAATTTACAACTAAATACAGTTATTATCTGAACTAAATCTTCAACAAGTTCTTGTTGCTCTGTCTTTTCAGTATGATCGATGATCTCAATATCACAATCATATAGACTTGCAATATATTCAACTAATTCAAATCCAAATCGTAACAATCTGTCTTTATAAAAAACAACCACCTTGTCCACTTTATTTTGAGATATTCGTTTCATAAGTTCTTTTCTATCTAAATTAGGTTTTACATTCATAACTTGATTTAATTGCTCATGCGAATAATATCTATATCCATTGCTGGAAGTGTGATGTGGATGAAGTTTACCCTTTTTATCCCAATTCCTTAATGTTTGAGCCGATACACCTAATATTTTTGAAAATTTATTGATAGAATAATATTTACTCATAAACAAATCCTCCATATAATATTTATAATTTATTCTACCAATAAAAATTATAAAATCAAACACATATTTATAATTTTTTATAAGCCTATTTTAACAGTTAAACACCTCCAGAATACAAAAAATAATGAAAATTACATCTGTCCAAACAAAGTTTTCGAAGAATCTTCTACAGTGACTTCAGATTGAAAATTAAAATCATCAAATAAAGAAAGCTGTCGATAGGTCTGTGGATGATCGATCTCCCAATTTTGCTTTCCATCCTCACCAATCAGCTGCCTGGTAATAAAATCTTCTTCAATCGGTATCCGATACATCATCTTCCCGCTGCAGGTAATAAAATACTTCGCACGTTTTAATACAATCCCCATCTTCTTCAAATGCTCAAAATTAAGAGTTCCATGTTTGCGTGCCTTCACAATACGAAATGCAGACTTTGTCCCAATTCCAGGGACACGAAGCAACATATCATAAGAAGCACGATTGATCTCAACTGGATAAATATCAAGGTGACGTAACGCCCAGTCACACTTTGGATCAAGCATCGTATTAAAATTCGGCCGGTCTACAGAAAGTAATTCATCTGCCTTAAATCCGTAAAACCGTAGCAGCCAGTCTGCCTGATACAGACGGTGTTCCCGAAGAAGCGGCGGTGCGGTTCCAAGAGCTGGCAGATTAGAATCCTCATTCAAAGGAACATAAGCAGAATAAAACACACGTTTCAAGTCATACTGTTGATATAATTTCTGCGTTGTCGATAAAAGCTGCAGATCACTCTCCCCAGTTGCGCCAATGATCATCTGTGTACTTTGACCGGCAGGAACAAAAGAAGCTGGTTTCCCATTATTTTGCAAACGTAAAGTATTCTTAAGAGAAGGATCTGCAAGTGTCAATGGGGAAGAACCAGTCTGAATCCGCTGATAAGGATTCTCTTGAAAGATCGTATGCTTCAAATACTTATTACTTTGAGAACGTTCCATAGAGGCATCTTTTCCGATCATCAACCGATGATCCACGATTCCATTCTGAATCTGACGAATTGGAGCAACAAGTTTCTTCGGATTCTTATGAGGAGCCAGTTTCTTAAGCCCGTCAATCGTAGGAAGTTCCAGATTCACACTCATACGATCGACAAGATATCCCATATTCGTGATCAATTCATCCGAAGTGCCAGGAATCGCTTTCACATGGATATATCCATTAAAATGGTACTTTGTACGAAGCAGATAAATCGCTTGATACATCAATTCCATCGTATAAGTCGGACTCTTTACGATTCCAGAGCTTAAAAACAATCCCTCAATATAATTTCTTCGATAAAATTCCACAACAAGTGTACAGATCTCGTCCGGAGTAAATGTTGTACGAACCCTGTCATTACTTACTCGGTTTAGACAATACTTACAATCATAAATACATTCATTGCTAAGTAAGATCTTAAGCAAAGACACACAGCGCCCATCCGAAGAAAAACTATGACAGATTCCAGCAGCCTCTGTATTCCCGAGCATTCCTTTCTTTCCACGGCGGGAAGAACCACTGGAAGTACAGGCGACATCGTATTTTGCTGCATCAGCTAAAATCTTCAATTTTTCATTTAAAGATAAATCTTTTGATGAGATTTCCATATCAGACAGTTCCTTTCGAATATATGTTCTAGTTTAACATAAATAAACGTAATTTACAAATTATATTTTGATCTGATCATCATCACATATATTTGAAAAAAACCACCACATTAGTGACTATTAAGATCATAAATGTGATGGCTTTTTTCTAGCCAAGAATCTTCTTATTCGATACAGTTGCATCCTGATAAGAATAGGACTTGGTTGTCAGAGATTCTAAAATCTGTTCAGGATGAACAATGGCATCTTCTAAAGATGTGACATAAAGCTTTTTATTACCGAAGCGGGAAGCTTCGTCGATCGCAACATCAGCAGCGATCACAATATAATCAGCTTCGTCGATCTGTTCAGGGGAAAACTTATTTTGAATTCCCATAGCTCCCTGTGTTTCCACAGAAAGATCAACACCAAGTTTCTCACCTGCCTGTTCTAGTTTCTCTGCCGCAACATAGGTTTGAACCATTCCAGTCGGGCATTTTGTTACACACAAAATTTTCATGAAATCCTCCAATCGTATGTTACTCCTTCTTGATAGTCAGTATAGCATGAGATAGTAGAAAAGGAAAAGCAGAATGATAGAAAAAATAGTTTTTGTTAAAAGTGCATAGAAATAAAGTGAAAATATTGTTAATACCGACCATAAACAACAACTTGTAAAGAGGACCATACAAGTTTTAAAATGAGAACCATAAGGAAGGAGGATGTCAAACATGGGAAAGAACAAAGGAGAAATGAAATATCACACATTAAAGGAATCACTGAAGAATGATATTTTATCTGGTGTCTATCAACCGGGAGATAAGATGCCGTCAGAGAATCAACTAGTACAGGAATATGATCTTAGCCGCCATACCGTACGTAAAGCGCTGTCAATTCTGGAAGAAGAAGGTTATATCATTGCAGTTCATGGAAAGGGAACGTTTTGTACAGAACGGGCACTTCATAAAAAGGAATCAAAGAACATTGCAGTGGTTACAACCTATATTTCTGATTATATATTCCCTAGATTGATCCAAGGAATCAACAGTGTCCTTTCCAAAGATGGATACAGCATTATTTTTAAGACAACAGAAAATAGCAGACGAGGAGAGACAGCATGTCTTGAAGATATTCTTACAAAAGATATTGATGGCTTGATCATTGAGCCAAGTAAAAGTGAGATTGTATGCAGACATCCAAAACTTTATGAGAACCTTGATAAATATGAAATTCCCTACATTTTCATTCATGGAGTCTATGAGGAGATGAAAGACAAACCCCACATTCTTATGGACGACTGTAAAGGAGGTTATCTGCTTACAAAATATCTGATCGATATGGGACATCAACATATCGTAGGAGTTTTTAAAGCAGATGATCATCAAGGAAGAGAACGACATAAAGGTTATGTGATGGCACTTCAGGAAGCAGGATATCAATATGATCCAGATATGGTTGTCTGGTTTCATACAGAAGATCGTCAGACGAAACCAGTAACATCGGTTGTTCAGATGATAAAGGATCAAAGAAAGATGGATGCAGTTGTCTGTTACAATGACCAGATCGCATTTTCAATCATTGGAGGATTGCATCAGATTGGTGTTTCAATTCCAGAAGACTTGTCGATTACAGGATATGATAATTCAATGCTTGCACATCAGCATCCACTTTCTTTAACGACTATTGCTCATCCACAGGAAAAACTTGGCGAGATGGCAGGACAGTTGTTGCTGGAAAAGATACAAGGTGGATCAGATAAAGATATGAAAACAGAGTATTTGATCGAACCGAAATTGGTGATCGGAAACTCATGTAAAAATAGGAATCAAGAATAGATATAAAACTGGGAGGCAAAAAATGGAACTTAAAAAAAATTACAAATTTTGGTTTGCAACAGGATCACAGGATTTATATGGAGATGAATGTTTGAGCCATGTGGCAAAACATGCACAGATCATTGTGCAGAATTTCAATGAAAGTGGTATCTTACCATTTGAAGTTGTATGGAAACCGACATTAATTGATAGTACTTCGATCAGAAGAACATTTGAAGAAGCAAATGCAGATGAAGAATGTGCCGGTGTCATCACATGGATGCACACATTCTCCCCAGCAAAATCATGGATCGCAGGATTACAGGCATTTAAGAAACCATTATTACATCTTCACACACAGTTTAATGAAGAAATCCCATATGACACGATTGATATGGATTTTATGAATGAAAACCAGTCAGCACATGGTGACAGGGAATTTGGACATATCGTAACAAGAATGGGAATCCCAAGAGAAGTTGTTGTTGGATATTATGAATCAAAAGAAGTGAAAGAAAAGATCGCATCTTGGATGAGAAGTGCGATCGGAATGGTGGAAAGTAAAAATATCCGTGTGGTAAGGATTGCGGATAATATGAGAAATGTTGCGGTTACAGAAGGTGATAAAGTCGAAGCACAGATTAAATTTGGATGGGAGATCGATGCATATCCAGTCAATGAGGTTGTAGATTATGTCAATGCAGTCAGCAAAGGTGATATTGATGCACTGACACAGTTATATTATGAAAAATACAATCTTTTATTAGAGGGCAGAGATCCAATCGAATTTAAGAAACATGTAGAGGTACAGGCAGGAATCGAGATCGGACTGGAAAAATTCTTAAAAGACCATGATTATCAGGCAATTGTTACACACTTTGGCGATCTTGGTGGATTAAAACAGCTTCCAGGACTTGCGATTCAGAGATTAATGGAAAAAGGTTATGGATTTGGTGCAGAAGGTGACTGGAAGACAGCAGCAATGGTACGACTGATGAAAGTTATGACAGCAGGAAAGAAAGATGCCAAAGGAACATCATTTATGGAAGATTATACATACAATTTTGTTCCGGGAAAAGAGGGTATCTTAGAAGCTCATATGTTGGAAGTATGCCCAACGATCGCGGATGGTCCTGTTTCAATCAAAGTAAATCCATTATCTATGGGAGATCGTGAAGATCCTGCAAGACTTGTATTTACAGCAAAAGAAGGAGAAGGAATAGCCACTTCTTTGATCGATCTTGGACATCGTTTCCGCCTGATCATTAATAAAGTGGATTGTAAAAAGACAGAAAAACCAATGCCAGAGCTTCCAGTAGCGACGGCATTCTGGACACCAAAACCAGATCTTTATAAAGGAGCAGAGGCATGGATCTTAGCTGGTGGAGCACATCATACAGCATTTTCTTATGATCTTAGTGTAGATCAGATGGTTGCATGGGCAGAGGCTATGGGAATTGAGAGTGTTGTCATTGATGAGAATACAGATATCAGAATATTAAAGAATGAATTAAGATGGAATGAAGTAGTTTATCGTTAGAAAATGGAGGTAGTACCATGGAAACAAAGCAAATGATCGCAGATGGAAAAACAGCATTGGGAATCGAATTTGGATCAACAAGGATCAAAGTTGTACTGATCGACAAAGATCATCATCCGATTGCATCCGGAAGCCATGACTGGGAAAATCGTCTGGAGAATAATATATGGACTTATACATTAGAAGACATCTGGAGTGGACTACAAGACAGTTACCAAAACTTGGTAAACGACGTGAAAGAAAAATATGATATTACACTAACTAAGGTTGGAAGTATCGGATTTAGTGCGATGATGCATGGATATATGGCATTTGATAAAGATGGAGAATTGTTAGTGCCATTCCGAACATGGAGAAATACAATGACAGAAGAAGCTTCTGAGAAATTAACGGAAGCATTTTCTTATCACATTCCTCAAAGATGGAGTATCGCACATCTGTATCAGGCAATTTTAAAAGAAGAAGAACATGTAAAAGATATTGATTATCTGACAACACTGGCAGGATATGTCCATTGGAAATTAACAGGTGAAAAGGTGCTCGGTGTTGGAGAAGCGTCTGGAATGTTCCCAATCGATATCGAAACAAAAGATTATAACCAGACGATGATCAAGACATTTGACGACATGATCAAAGATAAAAAATTTGGATGGAAATTAGAAAATATCTTACCAAAAGTTTTAATAGCTGGAGATAAAGCGGGTATCTTAAGCGAAGAAGGAGCAAAATTATTAGATCCATCTGGTAATCTGGAAGCTGGAATTCCTTTATGTCCTCCAGAAGGAGATGCAGGAACTGGAATGGTTGCGACAAACAGCGTGACAAGAAAAACAGGAAATGTATCTGCAGGAACAAGTGTTTTTGCAATGATCGTTTTAGAGAAAGAATTAAAGAAAGTTTATGATGAGATCGATCTTGTCACAACGCCATCAGGTGATCTTGTGGGTATGGTACATTGTAATAACTGTACATCAGATCTGAATGCATGGGTCAACTTATTTAAAGAATTTGCACAGAACTTTGGTGTGGAAGATGTAGATATGGATCAGCTTTATGGAACTCTTTACAATAAAGCATTAGAAGGTGACAAGGATTGTGGTGGATTACTTGCATACAACTATTTCTCAGGAGAACATATCACAGGATTTGAAGAAGGAAGGCCATTATTTGTAAGAAAACCAGATAGTAATTTTAATCTTGCAAACTTTATGAGAGTTCATCTATACACAGCACTTGGAGCTTTGAAGACGGGGCTTGATATCTTGATGAAAGAAGAAGATGTCAAAGTTGATAAAATGCTGGGACATGGTGGATTATTCAAAACAGAAGGTGTTGGACAAAAGATCATGGCAGCAGCTGTGAATGCACCAGTATCAGTTATGAAAACAGCTGGAGAAGGTGGTGCATGGGGAATGGCGATCCTTGCAGCCTATATGCTAGATAAAGCAGAAGATGAGACGCTTGATACCTATCTTTCTGACAAAGTATTTGCAGGGGAAGAAGGTACAACGATCGCTCCAGATGAAAAAGATGTGGAAGGATTTGATGAATTTATCAAACAATATCAAAAAGGTCTTGCACTTGAACGAGTTGCAATTGATGTCATGTAAAAAGGAGACGAAAAATGTTAGAACAATTAAAAAAAGAAGTCTATGAAGCAAATATGGAACTTCCTAAAAGAGGTCTGATCACATATACATGGGGAAATGTCAGCGGAATTGATAGAGAAAGTGGTTTATTTGTTATTAAACCAAGTGGTGTGGATTATGATAAACTTTCTCCAGAAGATATGGTTGTCATGGATCTTGATGGAAACAGAGTGGAAGGAGATTTAAATCCATCTTCTGATACACCAACGCATATTGAATTATATAAAGCATTCAAAGATTTAGGAGGAATTGTACATACACATTCCCCATGGGCAACATCATGGGCACAGGCGGGGAGAAGTATTCCATGCTATGGAACAACACATGCAGATTACTTCTATGGAGAAATTCCATGTGCAAGAAGCCTCACAAAAGAAGAAATTGAAGAAGCCTATGAGAAGAATACAGGATTGGTGATCATTGAGACATTTAAAGATAAGAATCCAGTTTATGTTCCAGGAGTGCTTTGTACAAATCATGGACCATTTACATGGGGAGCTGATGCAGCCGAGGCAGTTCATAATGCCGTTGTCTTAGAAGAAGTCGCAAAGATGGCATACCGTTGCGAGCATTTAAATCCAGAAGCAAAGCCAGCACCACAATATCTGCAGGATAAACATTTCTTCAGAAAACATGGGGCAAATGCTTACTATGGCCAAGGCAAATAATGAAAATGGATCAATAAAGATATCAGATAAAATTTAAAAGAAAGTGTTGTAAAATGATGAAAGTAAAAATGATCGAAAAAAGACAAAATGGAGTCTGCTTATTTGAATTACAAAATGATGAGATAAAAGTGATCACGAGTAACCTTGGTTGTCATATTTTATCTGTGTTCACAAAAGACAGAGATGGAAATTATGGAGATGTCGTTCTTGGATATCAAGATGTGGAAGATTGTCATAAAGATGATAAATTTTTAGGATGTATCATCGGACGTGTTGCAAACAGAATTGCAAATGGAGAGTTTCAGTTGAATGGAAAGACCTATAAACTTGCAGTAAATTCCGGACCGAATACTCTTCATGGTGGTATAAATGGATTTAATCAGAAGATTTTTAACTATGAGATTTTAGAAGATGGAATCCGTTTTATCTATCTTTCTCCAGATATGGAAGAAGGATTTCCAGGAAGTCTTTATTTAAAGATAGTATATCGTCTATCTGGAAATGAATTAAAGATGGAATATGAAGCAATGTCAGATCAAGACACACTGATCAATATAGCCAATCATTCCTATTTTAATCTTTCAGCAAAAGACAGTAAGATCTATGATCATCAATTGATGATCAAATCAGATCAGATTGCATATGCAGATGAGAATGGTCTTCCAACAGGTAAGTTTTTGGATGTAGAGAATACACCATTTGATTTTAAAGGTTTTCATGAGATTGGAGAACGGATTCATGATGATGATGAACAGTTGAGATTTGTTGGAGGCTATGATCATTGTTTTATGTTAAAGGATGAGAAAGATCAGGCAGTCTTATATGATAAAGAAAGTGGACGAAAATTAACGATCACAACAACACTTCCATGCATGCAGTTATATGCAGGAAACTTTCTGGCAGGAGGAAGTGATGGTAAATTTGGAAAACCATATGAGAACAGAGATGGTGTTGCATTAGAACCACAATTCTTGCCTAATTCTATGAATATAGAGAAAAAGCCAAGAGTTATCTTAAGAAAAGGCGAAGAGTATGAAGCAGTGACAACATACCGATTTGAAACAGAATAATATAGATTGAAATAAAAAAATAAGAATCATATCCATACAATATCCCCTTCCCTTTTTATTTGTATGGATATGTTCTTGTTTATTTCTGGAAGATAATTCTATAAGAGAGTATAATAATATTTTAGAAAAGAGGAAGTTAATATGATCAAAGTATTTTTAGTAGAAGATGAAAAGATCATTCGTAAGAGTATAAAGAATAACGTAAAATGGGAAGAAAATGGTTTTGAATTTGCGGGAGAAGCACCAGATGGTGAGATGGCTCTTCCAATGATCGAAAAACTACATCCAGATATCGTGATCACAGATATCAAGATGCCATTTATGGATGGACTTGAATTAAGTGATATCTTAAAGAAAAAAATGCCAAAAATACAGATCATCATACTTTCTGGATATGGGGAGTTTGACTATGCAAAAGAAGCGATCAAGATCGGTGTAACAGATTATCTGACCAAACCAGTAACTGGTGAGCAGTTATTAGAAGCACTAAATAAAGTAAAACAAAAGCTTGATAAGAAAAAAAGACAGGAAGAAGATATAAAAAAATTACAAAAAAATATAAAAACACAAATGAAAAATATGAGATATCAATTTTTCGGGAATCTGATTCGTGGAAAGATATCTGTATCTAAATTAATGGAACAAGGGAATGAACTTGGAATAGATCTTATGGCACCGGCATACAATTTTATGTTATTTAAAATATTTTCAAAGAATGAGAATGATACAGAGGCAGTATATGATCTTCGTACCAAAGAAGATGCAATCGTAGAAGAAGTAAGCAGCCAGTTTGAAAATATGATTGTTTTTCACCGTGTAACAGAGGGCTATATTTTAATGATCAAGGCACAGAATACAGAGGAAACCATACAAGTGGCAAAAGATTATGTTGCAGCATTGACAAAGCGTATGAAAAAAGAGAAAGAACTACAATGGTTTGCAGGGATTGGACATGCAGTGGAACGATTACATAACCTTTCGGAATCTTACGACAGTGCAAGCAAGGCTTTTGCATACCAGTATCAGTCTTCTGGGAATGAAGCGGTGTTTTTTGATAAATTAGATAATGAAAAGATAGAAAGAGCAGAAGATCTGCAGCAAGTAGATTTTACCAAAGTAAATTCAGAATCGCTGGAAGAGTTTTTGAGAAATGGAAAAGAAGAAGCTGTACATTTATTTGTAGAGGAGTATACCAAGACATTAGGAAAATCTAATATGGATTCCTTTATGTTTTGTCAGTATATGCTGATCAATATACAGGTAGGTGTTATGAAATTCGTTGAGAAAATGGGAGTTGAGAAAGCAAATATCGATCGCACGTTTAAGGATTACAAACAACAGATCGCTGCAGTTTCAACAGGAGAGAAAGCAGCGGAGTATATCGAAGAACTTATCATACAAGCGATCAGAATGCGAAATGAAAGATTAGGGAAGAAACATTCTTCATTGATAACGGAGGCAAAAGAATTTATTGTGAAAAATTATCAAGAAGAAACATTATCGTTGAGTGATGTTGCAGATCAGGTTGGATTAAGCAGCAGTCATTTTAGTACAACGTTTAAACAAGAAACAGGGAAATCTTTTGTGGAATTTTTGACATCAGTCAGAATGGATAAAGCAAAAGAAATGCTTTGTTTTACAGATATGAAGGCATCACAGATCAGCTATGAAGTGGGATATAAGGATCCACATTACTTTAGCTACCTGTTTAAAAAAACGCAAGGATGTACTCCAAGTGAATATAGATCAAGGAGGATGTAATGAAAAAATATGTGAGAGAATCTATTGCTCGATTTCGGCAGTTCTCAATAGAAAAAAAACTAAAATGGTTAAGGATGGTCGTGATAATTCCTGCGTTAGTGGGGATTATCACGCTTCTTGTTATCATGATAAATTTTAATGAAAGCTATAATGAGGCAGTAAAAAACGTATCAGTAGCCAGCAAGTTTAATTTCTCATTTTCAGAAGATATGGATTATAAAATGTATCGTATTGTTATCGGTGCAGAGAGTTTTGATACGATGAAACCATATGAGGAGATTAAGGAAGCGAAGGAGCTGGTAAAGGAACTGAATAAAAATGCGGTAACAGATGAAAGTAAATTAAGAACGAGACAGATAGGAAAACTGTTGGATAATCTGAAGATTTCCATTAAAGAAATTGAACACTCAGATCTAAAAAACGATTATATGGAAAATAATCAGAGATTAAGATTAAATGTGAATGTATTTACAGAAATCATTAAAGAAAAAGTATCCGAATACATTTACTATGAGATTGGGAATATGGAGAGTATGCGTGTAAAACTGGAAAAAGAAATCATGCATACGATCACGATCACATTGATCGCTGTACTGTTTTTGTCTCTGATAACATGGAAATTATCGAAATTGATTTCGCAAAGCATTAGTTATCCAGTCAGACAATTATGTGAGATGACAAAGGAAGTGGCGCAGGGAAATTTTGATGTACATGGACCTCAAAATACAACAGAAGAGCTGCAGATCTTAACAAATAATTTCGAACATATGGCACAAAAGGTAGAGAGATTGATCGAAGATGTAAAAGTAGAACAACAAAATCTTCGAAAAAAAGAGCTGCAGTTACTACAAGAGCAGATTAATCCACATTTCCTTTATAATACATTGGACACGATCATGTGGCTTGCCATTGATCATCAGGATGACAAAGTGGTAGAAATGGTAGCTGCCTTGTCTGGCTTTTTCCGTACAAGTTTAAGTCACGGAGAAGATAAGATATCGATCAGGGAAGAATTAGAGCATGTTGAAAATTATTTAAAGATACAACAATTAAGATACGGGGATATTATGGAATTTTGAGAACAGAGAAAACTGGGATGTTATGGTGATTCGCGATATGGACAAAGATGTTTCCTGGGAAACAAGTGCAAAACAGTACAAAGATATGTATGTAGAGCTAACACCAAGATATTAAAGTTATATGTAATAAAAAAGATGCCGTCATATTTATGATTTATGAAATTATTCATTTGACGGCTCTTTTTGAAGATTTGGTGTGTTTTGGGGAGGAAAATTATTATTATAATGTATATGATGGTTAGTATATACTAACATAAGAGAAGGGAAAAACATGAAGGAAAAAACAAATTATGGAAACTGGGTACCTGAAAAGGCTCTGTATATGCTGTTTGGGGTTGCAGTCATTTTTGGTGTCATTGCTGTGGCTGTACAAGTGATATTAATGGAACCCTTGATTGAGATTGCAGCAGGAATTATCTGCATACTGACATTTGCTATGGCCGTTTATATGCTGATTTGCCATGAAACATTTGCATTTGGAAAAGGGAATATGATGGCAGGGGTACATGAACATCTGGTAGATCATCTTGATTGGGATGGTGAAGGTAAACTACTTGATATCGGATGTGGAGCGGCAGCACTTACCGTTCGTTGTGCAAATGCTTTTCCAAAGGCACAGATCACTGCGATGGACTACTGGGGAGCTGAGTGGAACTATGCAAAAGAACAGTGTGAGAAAAATGCCAAGATTGAAGGTGTTGCAGACCGTATATCTTTTCAAAAAGGAGATGCAGCAAAAATGGATTTTCCTGATGAAGCATTTGATGCGGCAGTAAGTAATTTTGTGTTTCATGAAGTACGCACGGCAAAAGATAAACGAGATGTTGTAAAAGAAGCACTCAGGGTAGTAAAAAAAGGTGGAGTATTTTCTTTTCAGGATATGTTTTCACAGAAAACATTATATGGGGATATGAATGAGTTTGTCGACATATTAAGAGCAGAAGGCGTTTCGGAAGTGCATTACATAGGTAATCTGGAAAAGAAATTGGATTTTATTCCAAGATTTGTAACAACACCGTGGATGATAAGTGGAATGGGAATCATTTATGGGAAAAAATAGATAGCAAACAGAAATTTATGGTAAAATATAAGTAATCAATTGGAAGTTTAAAAGGTATTTTGACATGCCACAAATAAAGGTACTGGAGGGAAATCTATGAAAAAGCAGTTTTTTGAAACCGAAAAAGATGGTTTCTACGGAACTTATTATAAAAATCCCAGAGGTTCAGATTGTGCAGTCATTGGATTATTTGGAGATGATCCCAATGATTTTATGGCAAAGTGTGGTGCAAAATGGTTACATAAAAATGGTGTGAATACTCTTTGTATGTCTCCCGGAAAGAAAAATTACAGTCATGTAAATTATCTGTTAGAAAGAATTGAGACAGCGGTTAAATAGCTGAAAAACAATGGAAATCGTAAAATTGGGATTATGGGAATGAGTACGGCTGGTATGGATGCTCTTGTTGCGGCTTCTTTTTTCACAGATATTACATTGACCTTTGGACTTACACCAAGTGATTTTGTATGGCAGGGATTTGAACAGGGGAAAAAAGATGGATGTAAGGAATGGCCGGTTCCAGGCGCTTCCACTCTTTCCTGGAAGGAAAGGCCTCTTGCTTATATGCCGTTTGTGTATGAACATCCGGTATACTGGAAGAAAGTTGAAGAAGAGACAAAGGGTTCTGGCGATATTGAACGCAGTACCTGCTTGTTTATTGATTCTGAAAAAGCAAGAGAACATACGGAAGAGGAAATGATTAAGGTTGAGAATATAAAAGGGAGACTGTTTCTTGTAGGTGCAGATGATGATTCCTTCTGGGAAGCAGGAAAATATATTCGCCGTATGGACAAACGCTTAAAGGAACGTCCTCATACATGCCAATATGTACCACTTGTCTATGAACATGGAACTCATTTTGTGCTGCCGGAATCATTGCTTCGTATGGCACTGCCTATAGGACTTAAATTTGTGATGAGATTTATCTTCAGAGCTGCTAAAGAATATCCAGATGAATGTGAGGCAACCAGGAAAGATATTGATAAAAGGCTTTCAGCTGCATTAAAAGAATGGAGGGAAGAATGATAGGAGTTATCATATGGTCGATCGAAGGTTGTATTTTGATTGGTATTGGAATCAGTAGTTTCTGCTCAAAGAAGGCAATCAGTTTTTTGGCAAATACGAATCCTTTCCAAGTGAGAGATATAAAGGCTTATAACCATGCAACAGATAAATTATTTATAAAGCAAAATTTAAAGGAGGGAATGAGGATGAATTGTCCATATTGTAAGAAAGAAATGGAGAAGGGATATATCCAATCAAAACATGGTTTTGGATGGAATAGGAAAAAGAGAATGGTAGCAGTTCTTTCTGGGTGGTTTGCAGATCAACCTTTAGAATATGAAACGGTTGCTTATCGATGTCAGGATTGTAAAAAGATTATTATTGATTATGAGAAAGAGGAAGAATAGTTAACGATTTTTATAAGAGTGTTGCATTTTCCAGACAAATTTTAACTCAGAAAGTTTATGGATTGGAATAGATATGATGCAATTTAATGTAATTAGAGATGCTCTGGATAGAGAAAGGGTCAAGTACAAATATAAAACATACAATCATTTGGGAAGATGGACAAGAAGAGAAACACTTCGTGGGAATTTTGGAAGTGCAGGTAATCCCATGGGACAGTCCATATAGTATGAAATCTTTGTTGAAAGGAAAGAACTGGAAAAAGCCCAGGCAGTGATTGGGAAATTGCCTAGATCTAGATAACGCAGATTAAAGATATGATTATGAAAAAGCCCAGTAAAATGGGTTTTTTAAGTTCATTTTTTATT
>SKEG01001743.1_pt1 | contig 15980 bp, 12 predicted proteins | sample 4826631 | NCBI WGS metagenome assembly SKEG01 (sample SAMN11008815, study PRJNA524170) | human gut metagenome | biome: Human fecal sample; material: Feces; isolation source: fecal sample from pouch patient p26, p34, p50 | host: Homo sapiens | place: Israel: Tel-Aviv | collected 2016-11-02
GAACATCTGCCACAACGACCGCTGCTGCACCGACCTTGGCATTTTCACCGATTTCAACGGGTCCAATGACTTGGGCATGAGCAGATATCAGAGCTCCTTTACGCACGGTCGGATGTCGTTTGCCAACATCCTTACCTGTACCCCCAAGAGTAACCCCATGGTAGAGAAGAACCCCTTTTTCAACGATAGCCGTCTCCCCAATCACAAGGCCAGCACCGTGGTCGATAAAGACACCTGATTCGATCTGAGCTCCTGGGTGAATCTCAATCTGCGTCCAAAAACGCCAAAACTGGCTGTGCATACGAGCTAGAAGCTTAAAGCCATTCTTCCAGAGAAAATGAGAGAGACGGTGGGCAGCCAAGGCTTTCACACCAGGATAGGTCAAAAGAACCTCCAAAGTGGTGCGAGCCGCTGGATCATTTTCTTTTACGATATCAATGGTTTCACGCCACCATCCCATACATTTCTCCTTTTCTTATTCTGAATCTTTTGGTGTTTCTGTAAATTCTTTCTTAGGTTTGTGATCCTTGTGATGACGTGGGCGGTGAGGTCTCTCAGACTTTTCGCCTTTTTCATCACGTTCAGGTTTTGGAGGACGAGGAAGAAGGGCTTTCATAGAAGCATCCACACGTCCTTTTTCATCAATCTTGATAACCTTAACATCAACTTCATCCCCGATTGCTACCAAGTCTTCGACATTATTGGTACGCGTCCAAGCCATTTCAGAGATATGAACAAGGGCATCTGTCTTATCAAAGAGGTTAACAAAGGCACCAAATTTCTCGATACGAACGACTTTAGCACGGTAAACTTCATCCACTTTAGCTTCACGAACCAAACCAGCAATAATTTCTTTAGCACGGTTAATAGCATCTTGGTCGCTAGAGTAGATAGACACATTTCCTTCTTCATCGATATCAATCTTAACGCCTGTTTCAGCGATAATCTTGTCGATGGTTTCTCCACCCTTACCGATGACAATCTTGATTTTATCCACATCAATCTTGATCGTATCAATTTTCGGAGCAGTTGGAGCCAATTCTGGACGGACTTCTGGAATAGTTGCTTCAATCACATCAAGGATTTCAAAACGGGCTTTCTTGGCTTGGGCAAGAGCCTCAGTCAAGATTTCTGCAGTGATCCCTTGGATCTTGATATCCATTTGAAGGGCTGTAATCCCGTCACGAGTACCTGCAACCTTAAAGTCCATATCTCCAAAGTGATCTTCCAAACCTTGGATATCTGTCAAGACTGTATAGTTGTTTCCATCAGAAATGAGACCCATTGCAATACCAGCTACTGGCGCCTTGATTGGAACACCACCAGCCATAAGGGCAAGAGTTCCTGCACAGATAGAAGCTTGAGATGAAGAACCATTTGATTCCAAAACTTCTGCTACTAGACGGATAGCGTATGGGAATTCTTCCAAACTTGGCAATACTTGAGCAAGAGCACGCTCACCGAGAGCCCCGTGACCAATTTCACGACGACCAGGTGCACCGTAACGACCAGTTTCCCCTACAGAGTATTGAGGGAAGTTATAGTGGTGCATAAAGCGTTTCTTGTACTCTGGATCCAAACCATCGATGATTTGAGTTTCTCCCATCGGAGCCAAGGTCAAGACTGAAAGAGCTTGAGTTTGTCCACGAGTAAAGAGACCCGAACCGTGCACACGAGGAAGGAAGTCAACAACCGCATCCAAAGGACGGATTTCATCAACCTTACGACCGTCAGGACGCACCTTATCTTCTGTGATCAAACGGCGCACTTCAGCGTGTTCCATTTGTTCCAAGATTTCAGCCACATCACGCATGATACGGTCAAATTCTTCGTTGTCCGCATATTTTTCTTCGTAAACAGCAGTTACTTGGTCTTTGACTGCTTGAGTTGCAGCTTCACGAGCCAATTTTTCTTCTACTTGGACCGCTTTTTGGAGGTCACTGTTGTAGGCTGCTATGATTTCAGCTTGCAATTCAGCATCTACATGAAGCAATTCTACTTCTGCTTTTTCCTTACCGACAGCAGCAACGATTTCTTCTTGGAAGGCAATCAATTCTTTGACCGCTTCGTGCCCTTTAAGGAGCGCTTCCAGCATGATTTCTTCTGATAATTCTTTAGCACCAGACTCTACCATGTTGATAGCGTGTTTGGTACCAGCTACTGTCAATTCAAGGAGCGATTGCTCTGCTTGTTCTTGCGTAGGGTTGATGATGATTTGGCCATCTACATATCCCACTTGTACCCCAGCGATTGGTCCGTCAAATGGAATATCTGAGATAGACAATGCTAATGATGAACCAAACATAGCTGCCATTGGAGCAGATGCATTTTCATCATAAGAAAGCACGGTGTTGATGACTTGTACTTCATTACGGAAACCTTCCGCAAACATAGGACGGATTGGACGGTCAATCAAACGCGCTGTCAAAGTCGCATCCGTTGAAGGACGTCCTTCACGTTTCATAAAGCCACCAGGAAACTTCCCAGCCGCATACATTTTTTCTTCGTAGTTGACTTGAAGAGGGAAGAAATCTCCAGTTGCCATTTTCTTAGACATAACGGCAGCAGTCAAGACAGTTGACTCACCGTAACGTACAACAACAGAGCCATTTGCCTGCTTGGCAACCTGACCAGTCTCTACAATTAACTCACGACCCGCAAAAGTCGTTTGAAACACTTGTTTTGTCATTTTAATCCCCTTTGGATTGATAATATTATACGTCTTGCCTACAAAAATCAAGATACTAAGGGCGTGAAGAATCCCGTATGAAAATAGGAGATTGACGCAGTGTACCATGTACACCAGGAAATCTATCTTTTTCACTAGGGATTTAGCCCGTGTTCAATTACTCAAGATACAAATCATTAGAAAGGTTTGATACTAAAGTATCTAATCCTTTCACGCTAATCGCTATCAGGCGATTAGCTAAATGCTTTACTAACTCTCTCGTCAAATAATATCGATTTGACTCGATCGTGTCGCTCTTTCCTACCGTTAGTTATCAGAAAGATTTGATGCTAAAACATCTAAGAGTTTCAGTTTAAATGCATTGTATTATTTAATACCCTCATCTTTGTATCAAGTACGTACAGAGTCTATTTTATCATATTTTTCTTAAAAAGTGCGGTCTTTACCATTAAAAAGGAACCATTCCCCTCACCTGAGAAGAATGGTTTGCTTTTTATTATCCTAGAGACTGGTGATTAAACAAGGCATGAGTTGCTTGGTGGATGTATTTTGCTGTTTCAGCATTGTTCATAGTGTAGAGATGCACACCTGCAACATCCTGAGTTACCAAGTCCACTATTTGATCCACCGCATAGGCAAGTCCTGCTGCTCTGAGCGACTCAGGGTCATGCTCATACTTGTCTAAGATGGCTTTAAATTTGCGTGGAAGATGGATATTCTCACAAGTCTTCAAGAGGCGGAGAGCCTGATTTCGATTCAGAATTGGCATAATCCCTGCATGAATGGGAACATCAATCCCAGCCAAGATGCACTTGTCTTGGAAATCATAGAAGCGCTCATTGTCAAAGAAAAGCTGAGTTACAAGGCTCGAACAACCTGCATCCACTTTCTTCTTGAGATTTTGAATATCTGAAATCTGATTTGGTGAATCTGGATGCCCTTCTGGATAACAAGCACCAACAATATCAAAGTGAGGGGCTTGTTCCTTGATGAACTCAATCAAGTCCGTTGCATAGCGGAAATCCTTTTGTGGTTCCACATCAGGAATAATATCCCCACGCAAAGCCAAGATTTTCTGTACCCCAACCTTGTCCAAATCAGAAATGGTTTCAGCAACCTTGTCCTTGTTCAAATAGATGGCTGGCAAGTGAGCAATAGTCGGAATCACCAAGTCATTTTGGATAAAGTCAGCCAAACGGACCGTCGTTTCCTTGATATTAAATTTATTATTGCTGGCAGTTACACTGATAAAGTGAGGAGCCAACTCCTGCATATCTTGAAGAGCAGAAATAATGTTATCATTACCCACGGCTGGGTTGGGAGGGAACACTTCAAATGAGAGTGACGGTGTTTGGCGTGACATAGTCATTATCCTTTTCTAGTTGATTTTTTCGTTAGCTGGATTCCTAGAATCCAAGTGAAACAGGCAGATTGACCAAACAGCGCTTCTTGAGAAATCCTATCTTACAATTTCTCACGCGCAGCTTTAGCTGCTTCAACAAGGCGGATCAAGCTTTCTTTTGTTTCTGGAATACCACGTGTTTTCAAACCACAGTCAGGGTTGATCCAAACTTTCTTGCTTGGTACTTTAGCAAGGATGGCTTCGATTGTATTGTCGATTTCGCCTTCGTTCGGCACACGAGGTGAGTGGATATCGTAAACCCCAGGTCCCACTTCTGTTTGGAAGTTTTTCGCTTTGAGTTCGTCCAAGATTTCAAGGTTTGAACGGCTAGCCTCAAATGAGATAACGTCCGCATCCATGTTGTCGATAGCTGGAATGATATCTGTAAATTCTGAGTAACACATGTGAGTATGGATTTGTGTATCTGGCGCTACTGTTGAGTGTACCAAGCGGAAGGCAGGAATTGCCCAGTCAAGGTAGTCTTCGTACCAGTCACTACGACGAAGTGGCAATTTTTCACGAAGAGCAGCCTCGTCGATTTGGATGATTTTCACACCAGCAGCTTCAAGGTCAAGTACTTCATCCTTGATAGCAAGGGCGATTTGAAGAGTAGAATCCTTGATAGAGATGTCTTCACGTGGGAATGACCAGTTGAGGATGGTAACAGGTCCAGTCAACATACCTTTAACAGGTTTGTTTGTACGGCTTTGTGCATAGCTAGACCATTTAACAGTGATAGGGTTAAGACGAGTGACATCACCCCAGATGATTGGTGGTTTAACCCCACGCATACCGTATGATTGTACCCAACCATTTTTAGAGAAGAGGTAACCTGACAAGTTTTGACCGAAGTACTCAACCATGTCATTACGTTCGAACTCACCGTGAACAAGGACATCAAAGTCGATATCCTCTTGCCATTTGATCCATTCGTCAATTGTTTCAGCAAGGAAAGCATCGTACTCTTCTTGAGACAATTCACCTTTACGGTAAGCCAAACGTTTAGCACGAACTTCTTTAGTTTGAGGGAATGAACCGATAGTTGTTGTTGGAAGAGCTGGAAGTTTGAAAGCTTCTTCTTGGATAGCTTCACGTTCTGCAAAGGCTGGCAAACGAGTGTAGTCTGCATCAGTCAAACCAGCGATACGCGCACGAAGTTCAGCATTTTCACCAACACGCTCAGTCGCAAAGAGTTCTTTGTTAGCTGCAAGTGCTTCTTCACCTTGACCATTGCGGATAGCATCCAAATCACGAATCTCATCCAATTTTTCAACTGCAAAGGCAAAGTGGTTCAAGATTGATGGTTCAAATTCTTCATTAGCAGTTGTAAATGGCACATGAAGAAGTGAGCATGAGCTTGTCAATACAATGTTTTCAGCTGGAATTTGCTCAAGAACGGCCAAGCTCTTTTCGTAGTTGTTGCGCCAGATGTTTTTACCATTGACAATACCTGCATAAAGAGTCTTGTCAGCTGGGAAACCACCTTTAACCAATTCAAGAGTTTTCTTACCTTCAACGAAGTCAAGACCGATAGCATCTACTGGCAAGTTTACAAGGTCAGCGTAGACGTCACGAACATCACCGAAGTAAGTTTGAAGCAAGACTTCAAGACCTTTTTTGTCAGCCAAGAGTTTGTTGTAGAGGTTCAAGAAGAGAGCTTTTTCTTCAGCTGTCAAGTCTTTTACAAGAGCCGCTTCGTCGAGTTGGATACGAGTCGCACCAAGTTCAGCCAATTTAGTAAAAACGTCTTGGTAAGCAGCCACTAAGCTATCTACGAAGTCTTCTGCTTTCACGCCTTCTTCAAAGTCTGACAATTGAAGGAAAGTGAATGGACCTACAAGAACTGGGCGAGTGTTCAATCCAAGTTCTTTTGCTTCTTGGAACTCATCGAAGATCTTGTGACCTGCTAGTTTGACTTGAGTGTCTTTTTCAAACTTAGGAACGATGTAGTGGTAGTTGGTGTTGAACCATTTCTTCATTGGAAGGGCGCGAACGTCCCCTTTTTCTCCTTGGTAACCACGACCCAAAGCGAAGTAGCGCTCAAGGTCAGACAAGTCCAAGTTTTGAACGGAAGCAGGTACCACGTTGAAAAGGAAAGCTGCATCTAGGAAGTTGTCATAGTGAGAAAAGTCATTTGATGGGATTTCAGTGATGCCTTTTTCTTTGACGATGTTCCAGTGTTTAGCACGCAAGTCTTTTGCGGCTGCCAAGAGTTCTTCTTCTGAGATTTCTTTTCTAAAATATTTTTCAGTTGTAAATTTTAATTCGCGGAATTCGCCCAAACGAGGGAAACCGATGATTGTAGTTGACATGATGTGTCCTCCAAAATTTGTTGTTGAAACTATCTTAACAGAAAAGAAATCATCTGTATAATTGTAAAAAATTAGGCTTTGATATAGTTTGAAACTATATCTCTGTTTTAGACAAAAGAAAAAGACTTGAGACAAATGCCTCAAATCCTTTGTGTAGCTTGTTTTATAGCTCTATTTCAGTTAGAATACTCAAACGCGTTATTAGTAATTCTTATAAGTGACTATGACTTGTTATTAGAAAAGACTATAACTGATTCTAGTCAACTTTTCCCCTGTTCAAGTGGGACGACTGCTAGTGTCTTTCCTAAACTGGCTAAAACTTTCAAGACTGTATCCAACTGAGGACTAGTCTTTCCTGTTTCCATCCTAGCTATGACAGGCTGGCTCACTCCACTGAGTTCCTCTAGCTTTTTCTGGCTGATTCCTTGCTCATGTCTGGCTTCAATCAACTCACTCATGATAGCCACTCGCATATCACTTTCAAGTATTTCCTCCTTGGTAAAGAGTTCTGACCTGACATCCTTCCAGTTACTCCCAATAGCACTATTCTTCATCACTTACCCCTCTTTCTTTTAAGTCCTTCAGTTCACGCTTGGCTTTTTCAATTTCTCTTCTAGGAGTTTTCTGAGTCTTTTTGACAAAATGATGTAAAAGAACAAAACTACCATCAAGCCACGCTACAAATAAAATTCGATCTCTCAAAGGTCTTAGTTCCCATATCTCATCTTCCAAGTGTTTCATATAGGGTTCCCCAGCTCTGGTCCCTTGCTGACTAAGTAACTCGATATAGTCATTTAGTTTATTGAGTTTGATGCGGCTATCCTTACTTTTACGACAGGCCAATTCTCTCATATAATCCAAGACTGGCTCATTTCCATTTTTGTCCTTATAGAAGTAAATCGTATGCACCTAGCAACCTCTTTCTAATTTAATTATAACTCAAAAGTTATTAAAAGTAAATCCTAACATTCATAAAAAGAAGACCTTAGAAAAATTCCAAAGGTCTCATCTTTATTATTCGAAAAAATACGAGAAGAGTTATAAATTGAAGGCAATACTTACTATTATTCCAGCTCTATCCCCTTCTCTCGGAGATTATCCAGACACTCCTCATAGTAGGCATCGTCATGTTCGCTGTATATAGGACTAGTCAACTTTTCCTCTACTAAATCTTCATAAGGAAGGCAAGTCTTACCACGGTAGTTCTTGTCCAGCCACTCTGGACTGACATTGTAGCCACGGCCAGCCATCTCCTTCATGATCAAGTCATGATAGGCATAGAGACGATAGGGCGAGTGGGTAAAGACGTAGTCAACCGTCGAATGCTTTCTGCCCCAACCGTTGCCACGAAGAGCGCAGCATTCTCGATGCTGCCCCAAAAGTTGAGGACGGGGAAGTTGCGAAATTAAGTCCTCATGCCAAAGTCTCATGGGAGCCTCCTTTCAGTAAAGTCGAATGTTGCAAGTAGGTATTGGGATAGCGTTCAAGCAAGTCTCTCGTCTTAGCAATCACATCTTCCTTAGAAGCCTGACCAAATCGGTAGCGATCCAACAAGAGCATATAATCTTTGCGCTCAGTATCTGTCGCTTTCTTTTTAAAATAGCCCCAAATATGCTGAAAGGCATTGCAAACCTGACCCCTGTGTTCTGGAATCTGACAGGCACGGTCAATCATCTCCTGAACCTGACTCACTTCCACCTCTTCATTCTTCAAGTATTGGCGAATCTCATTGTAAATATTGCTGGAATGGCTCAAAACGAGATATTTGTTTCTAGCCCAGAGTTGCTGGCAAAGGGCACGTTGGTTGTTATTTCCCATATTTCTCTTTACTTTCTACTAGTTCCCCGGAAATATGGAAACAAATTTATATCTTAAAAATGAGCGAATAAATAGTATTTTTCGTAGAGCCTGATTTTTTTAATAAATATTAGTCAACAATCCTTAAATACCTGAATAAGTCTCTACTAACAACTGAATCTTACGTAAAACTTCTTGCTTTTTCCGTTCACGCGCTCCCTGTCTACGAGAAGTTGGTGGAATAATCGAATCCAAATCAGTCCCACTATTTTCAGCATAACCTCGTTGAATTGATTTGTCTATGAATAATTGGTAATCAGCTACAAGTTTCTCAGACTCAGCTAGGTCATGAATTGCGATTTTCTTGCGCTCCTTGCCATATTCATAGAAAGCATTGATAATCCCATCATGGTCTTTCAATTTTTGCAAATCAGTTTCATTGATAAACCCGATAACCAACTCTTCTTTGGCACGAATATCGATACTAGAACGAATCACACGACTAACTTCTGCTTTCATTGCTTCTTTGGACTCAGAATTCTTAGATTTTTCAACAATCAATGCAAGAATGTAGTCCAGATTAATCTCATCTGTTTTTAAAAGTTCTATTTCAAACTCAACATCTGAAAGGTCAACATCCAAATCCTTGGTCTTTTCATAATTTTTAAGGTTCAAAAATTCATCTCGAATTTCCACATAAGTGCTTCTTAAATCCTGAAGATAACCTTCTGAAATAGGTTTGTCGATTTCTTGAAATTCGTCATAATTTCGAAGAACATTATCAAGCTTCAATAACTCACCAAATAACTTAACAAACTCCTTCTTATCATGCTCTATTTCAATTTCTTGCGGATTCGGAAATCTTTCCAGAATTTCCTGACAAACTGCAGTATAGCCTTTGACCTCGATACCCGTTACTTGGTCAACGAAACCATCCATATATTCACTAAAGCTTTTTTCTAAGATGATTTCAAGTTTATTGGTATCTCCAAAAGTCTTAATAGCTTCTTGCGTAGCCTTTTCTAAATCACGGAAACAAACAATATTCCCAAAAGGTTTAACCTTGTTAAAAATCCGATTGGTTCTCGAGAATGCCTGAATCAAGCCATGATAACGTAGATTTTTATCAACAAAGAGTGTATTCATAGTCGGGGCATCAAATCCCGTCAAGAACATACCCACTACAATCAGTAAATCCACTTCCTTGGATTTAACTCGTTTAGAAAGGTCACGATAGTAATTTTGGAACTCCTTCCCATCAGCTGAGAAGTTAGTCTTAAACATGTGATTATAATCATCAATCGCTCTAGAAAGAAACTCTTTAGAAGATAGAGGCATGGCTGTTTCTTGAGGCTCTAGCTCTTCATCTTGAATTTCGCCGTAAGCTGACTGTTCTTCGTTAGGTGCAAAGCTAAAGATAGTCGCAACTTTCAAACGCTTAGCCTCTGGTAAAGCTGCTTGCTGTCGTTGGAGTTCTTCATAGTATAATTTTGCTGCTTCAATACTTTGTACAGCCAGCATAGCATTAAATCCAGACAATTGTTTTTGTTTATGAGTATAGTGTTGATTTCGGTGTGTTTTTGTATTATACACGCGAAGTAAGTATTCTGTGATGGTTGCTATCCGTTCTGGATGTAGAAGTAGCTCCTTCTCCATCTTTTTGAGTTTCTTCTCATCAATCTCTCGGCCAACTGCTTTTTCAGATTCTCTATACTTATTAATTTCAGGCTTGATATAGTTGTAATCAACCTTGAACTTCAAGACTTTTTTATCTCGAATAGCATCCGTGATAACGTAGTTATGAAGTTGTTCTCCAAAAACTTCTTGTGTCGTTTCACCCGTCAAACTATTTTCTGGGAAAATTGGTGTCCCTGTAAATCCAAATAAGGCATACTGTTTAAAGGCCTTCTTAATACGCTTTTGCGCCTTCCCAAACTGAGAACGATGACACTCGTCAAAAATCAAGACACATTTCTTAGCATAGACTTCATGATTAGGATTCGCAGTGATAAACTTATTTAACTTTTGAATAGTTGTGACAACGATTCGATCATCATTTTCTTCGATACTGCGTTGTAGTTCTTTTGTATTGTTACTACCATTGACTGAATTTGGTTGGAATTTTTGATATTCCTTCATAGTTTGATAGTCTAAGTCTTTTCTATCTACAACGAATATCACTTTGTCAATGTAGTCCAACTCTGTCGCTAAGCGCGCAGTCTTAAAGCTGGTCAAGGTTTTCCCTGACCCTGTCGTATGCCAGATATAACCACAAGCATTGATGGTTCCAAAATTCTTCATTTCATTGGAAGAATGAATCTTGCGCAAGATACTTTCAGTTGCTGCTATCTGATAAGGACGCATGATGAGCAAGGTATTATCCACATCAAAAACACAATACTTGGTCAAAACTTCTAAGAGGACACGCTTGCTTAAGAAAGTAACAGTAAAATCTTCCAATTCGTGAATAGTCTTGTTCTTACGGTCTGCCCACTCACAGGTAAACTCATAGTGATTTTTATTCTGAGCTGTTGTATTTGCAAAGTAGCGTGTATAAGTACCATTCGAAATCACAAAAATCTGAACATACTTATACAAAGAATTTTCGCTGTTAAAGCTTTCCTTACTATAACGGTGAACCTGATTAAAGGCTTCTTGCAGACTAACTCCCCGCTTCTTCAATTCAATCTGAACTAGCGGAAGACCATTGACTAAAATTGTTACATCATAACGGTTGGTATGACTCCCCACTTGCGTCACTTGGTTGATAACCTGCATACTGTTGTTGTGAATGTTTTTCTTGTCAAGGATGAAAATATTTTTAATCCGTCCATCATCAAAAACAAAGTCATAAATATGATTTTCTTGGATTTTTCGTATTTTTTCAACCAAACCTTCATTGGGACAATCTAAATACTCGACTACAAAACGTTGCCATTCAGCATCCGTAAACGTAACCTTATTAAGCTTTTCAATTTGGACCTTTGCATTCGCTAAAAGCTCCGAAGGTGTATGGATATCCAATCGTTCATAATTGAGACCATTGACTAAATCCATAAGCAATTGTCTTTCCAAATCTGCCTCAGACTGAAATTCTCTATCTGTGCGATACTCTGGTTGATACTCAGCCAAGAGGATCCCTTCATTTGTTTCCGCAATTACTTCATGTACTTTTGAATAATCAACCATAGCATGCTTCCTTTTATTGTATTAATTGAGATTCTTTCTCAAAATGATTCAAGAATTTATCTAGTGAAGTTTAATAATTGTTCTCTCCAGTATTCATACTGTTTCTGTCTTAGTTCGATTTCTTTTGGAAGACCTTCAGAAAGAGAGTTGGTTAGGGTGTTAAAATTGTCAAGAATGGAGACGATTCTCTCTTGTTCGGAAAGGGATGGGAGAATAAAGCTATACTGCATAATCGCTGCTTTATCTCCACGAGGCATCTTTGAACCTTTTGCATACTGCATATCATAGGAAAAGAAACGATCGTCTGATAAAACATAATAAAGATACTGACTTTCCAAACAAGAAGGAAATAAATTTTGAATAACCAGCACATCTCCATTGGTTCCACCAGATTGATTAGCATACCATATTTTCTTAAGGTAAGGTCTAATATTCCCAATCAAAATATCATCTTGGTCATAACCTGTAAAACTTCCTTGCTCAGGTAAATAAGTGGCGACTGTTTTCCCATTTCTATCTTGCAACAAATTATCCACCCCAACATAATTCTCCGAAGTCAATTTCGTAGCCTCTATCCTAGCTTTGCTATAACGTGCCATAGCACCCAACTTCACTCGAATTGAACCAAATACCCACTGTAAAAGCTTGATAATAGCGGAGTTGTCCCACTCCTCTACTCTACTCTCAGTGTACTCGCCTTCGGCGACGAATGTCAAGAGTTTTTCTCGAAAATATTCGTACTGTTTTTGGCGTAGTTCAATCTCCTTGGGAAGTCCGATGTTTAGGTCATGACAAACCGTGTCAAAGTTGTCTAAAACTTGAACAATGCGGGATTGGATTTCGAGAGAGGGAACTGGGATTTTGAATTTTTCAGTATCATTACTAGAAATTTGTGGCATCTGCATATTATTAGCGATGTTTTGAAAATGTTCTTTATTATGAACTAAGTAATGATAAATATATCTTAAGTTGATATTTTCATTGTCTGAACTGTATGACCAAAATTCATTTTTAAAACTAAATGGTTCTGTGCAGTATTCAAAATCAATAATTCCACGAGATTTTACAATAATTGCTTCTTCATTATGAATATCTTTATCAGGGATATCTCCATAGTTTACATCAGCATATGTTTTTCCTCCTGCAAAAATACGGATCGGCGCACCATCTTTGTGAAGTAATTTCATCTGACTAGCTGTAATTTTAGTCCCTTTTCCTTTTTTAAGACACTCACTTAACATCTTCCACTCAACCTGATATACCTCATCCTCAAAGGATAAAAGTTTATCTCTATAAAAAGAATATTGCTTCTTACGCGAGGCCAATTCTGAGGCCAATTCTGAGGCCAATTCTGTAACATAATCGGTGAACTTGTCAAGTATTTGCACGATTTTTTCTTGAATTTTTAGAGGAGGAATTGGGATTTTAATTTTGTTCATTTCAGTCATTGAAACACTTTTAACTGTTCCTCCTGCTTTTCGCCTTTCTATTTCCTTTTTAATCTTTTCAGACTCAAACAAATACATCAAAAATTTAGAACATATCTTCTCTTTTTTAGGTTTAATAGCATAGACTCCTTCTTTTATATTCCAATTAGTTGGAGTTTTTTCAATTATGGCAACATTTCCTATTGTCCCAGTACCCGTAAACAAAACATCTCCAATTTCAAGATTAGATCGATTCTGACATAACATCAATCCATCATTATTTATTAAATCTGTTTTTTCAGATGGAACAATTTTATGTCCTCTTATTTCTCGTACAGTAATATAATAATTCGAAGCGTCAGAAGTATTTAATTGAAAAAATTTACGAGGATTTAAACCTGTTTTTATGGAATGTGCCACTTCCCCCAACTCTTTCCACTCAACGGGACAGTTTTGGATTTCTTCTAGGATGTTCATCAGTTACCTCCTTCCTTGGCTAGATTTTCAATACTTTTAATTTCCTTGAGGTAATCTTTTTCAACTTGACTAAGGGTCTTGGCTTGGTAACTCTTATATTCCTTATCTACCTTCTGCTTCATCTGTTCACGAGAGATAGAGCCACTATTGTCCAGCAAGTCTTCTCCAGTAGCCTGAAGGATACGATCTACGTGTGTTACCCAGTCAGCCATAGTCATGACTTCTTCTCGCTCTGCCTGTCTTTCAGCAAAGTCTAGGTATCCTGATACAAGCTGATTAAGCCCACGGAGTTCCTTTTCTGTCAGATAGTTCTTGGCAACTTTTGCTTCGGATAAAGTAGGGAGGTCTCCCTTAAAAGTAGTCAAGCCCATAAACTCCTTTTCACTATCAACACGATTATAGATGAGTTCGCTCGCAGTATTGTGGTGAATGGCATAATGCATCTTGTTTTGAACCGTCGCAAAGAATTTCTTTGCCTCTGGTGAATTTGCATTGTAGTCGCTTGATGTAGCAAAGAGATCCAAGACCTGACGATAAAAGACTTTTTCACTAGAGCGGATGTCTCGGATTCTCTCAAGAAGTTCTTTAAAGTAAGAGCCTCCACCCAAGTTTTTCAGACGCTCATCATCCATAGCGAAGCCCTTAATCAGATACTCTTTCAAGACTGTCGAAGCATAGAGTCTGAACTGAATGCCACGAGGAGATCGAACTCGATAACCAATCGCCAAAATCATATCGAGATTATAGTAGGCGACATTTCGCTGAACACTTCTATTCCCCTCATTTTGAACTGTCAACTTATAGTTGACAGTTGCCTCTTCCGATAATTCTCCATCTTCAAAAATAGCCTTGATATGTTTACTAATGTTTTGCTTGGAAGTTTGAAAGAGCTCAGCTAGTTCTTGTTGGGTCAGCCAAACCGTTCCATTATCCAAGTGGAGTTCAATAGCAGACTCCCCGTCATCTGTTCTATAGAGAATTACATCATTTGCCATGGCTCAATTCCTCTACAATCTTGTCTATCTCTGCACGCAAATGGTCAATCTTAGCTACAGTTTCTGCAATTTCTTGATTGAGCACATCTATATCAATCTTCTCACGTGTATCTTCTTGTTCGACATAGGTTGAAACAGATAGGTTATAATTCTGCTCTGAACCAATCACATCATTATCAACAAGAGCAGATTTATAGTCAACATTTTGATAATTAGAGAATAATTCAACTATATGTTCGATATTGCTATCCGTCAAAACATTGTTGTTAGTCTCTTTTTTGAATTCCTTACTCGCATCGATAAAGAGCGTTTTGTTCTCTAGTTTATTTTTTGCCAAAACCAAGATCGTCGTTGCGATAGAAGTTCCAAAGAAGAGATTGTCTGGAAGGGAAATCACTGCTTCAACAAAGTTGTTATCTACTAGATACTGACGAATGGTCTTTTCAGCTCCTCCACGATAGAAAATTCCTGGAAAACATACAATAGCTGCTCGACCTTTATTGGACAAGTGATTGAGACTATGCATGATAAAGGCAAAGTCAGCTTTTGACTTAGGAGCTAGCTTAGCAGCTGGCGCAAAGCGGTCATCATTTATTAGAGTTGGATCTCCATCTCCCACCCATTTGACAGAATACGGAGGGTTAGAAACGATAGCATCAAATGGCTTTTCTTCTAAATGCTGAGGATTTAAAAGGGTATCTCCTCGCTTAATATCAAAGTTATTGTAGTTGATATTGTGCAAGAACATATTCATACGAGCCAAGTTGTAGTTGGTCATATTAATTTCCTGACCAAAGAATCCATCCTCTAAAATATGGTCTTCATATTGTTTTTTCATTTGAAGAAGGAGAGAGCCTGAACCACATGTTGGGTCATAGACCTTGTTAATCTTGTCCTTGCCGACCATCACTAGACGAGCTAGTAGTTTAGAGACTGTCTGAGGTGTGAAAAATTCACCCCCACTTTTTCCTGCATTACTTGCATAGTTGGAAATCAAGAACTCATAAGCATCCCCAAAGGCATCGATGTCATTTTCCTCAAAGTTACCAAAGTTAATGCTATTGATACCATTTAGGATATCAGATAGGCGCTTATTTTTTTCTGGAACAGTCCCACCAAGGATGTTGCTTCTTGTATCCAAGTTATCAAACAGACCTTTGATATCATCTTCTGATTTGAAGCCAATCGCTGACTTCTCAATAGCTTGAAAAATATTGACCAATTCTTCGTTTAAATTTTCATTTTGTGAAGCATCCTTGACTACATTTTCAAATAGTTGACTCGGAAGGATAAAGAATCCCTTATCCTCAACTGTCCCTGGTTTAAAATCTTGCTCAGCTTCTTGGTCACTCAATTCAGCATAACGGAATTCTAAATCCCCAGCCTCATGCTCAGCGCGGTCAAAATAATCAGCCATATGCTCTGAAATAAAGCGATAGAAAAGGATTCCTAAAATGTATTGTTTAAAATCCCAACCATCTACAGCTCCACGAACATCGTCCGCAATCGCCCAAATCTTACGATGCAGTTCCTTGCGTTCTGCATTTTCTTTACTTGCCATTTTCACTTCCCTAATTCAATGCATTATCCTTTATATTTTATCATATTTTAAGAAAAAGCACTTAAACCAAGAATAAAAGTGCGTCCTAAAAGTTAGACAGAAAAAATCTAACTTTTGGGATGCAGTACAGA
>SKEG01001747.1_pt1 | contig 15967 bp, 14 predicted proteins | sample 4826631 | NCBI WGS metagenome assembly SKEG01 (sample SAMN11008815, study PRJNA524170) | human gut metagenome | biome: Human fecal sample; material: Feces; isolation source: fecal sample from pouch patient p26, p34, p50 | host: Homo sapiens | place: Israel: Tel-Aviv | collected 2016-11-02
AACTTGTTATGGCTGTTAAAGATTTTATGACACGTAAAGTGGTTTACATTAGTCCAGATACTACAATTGCCCACGCGGCAGATTTGATGCGCGAACAAGGTTTGCACCGTTTGCCAGTCATTGAAAACGATAAATTGGTTGGTTTGGTGACAGAAGGTACGATTGCAGAAGCAAGTCCATCTAAAGCAACAAGCTTGTCTATTTTCGAGATGAACTATCTGTTGAACAAGACTAAGGTTAAAGATGTCATGCTTCGCGATGTCATTACCGTCTCTAAATTTGCGAGCTTAGAAGATGCGACCTACCTCATGTACAAGAACAAGGTGGGAATTCTTCCAGTCGTGGACAATGACCAAGTATCTGGTGTCATCACAGACCGTGATATTTTCCGTGCCTTCCTTGAAGTATCGGGCTATGGAGAAGAAGGAGTTCGTGTTCGCTTTGTGACAGAAGATAAGGTTGGCGTTCTCGAACAAATCATTCACTTGATTGTAGAAGAGGGGTATAACATCGCCAATACAGTCAATATCCCAACCAAAGACGACCGTGTGGTTATCGAAGTCCAAATTGATGGGGTGACAGATCTAGAAGGAATCCGTAGTAAATTTGAAGCCAACGGTTTGAAAGTCGATGAAATCACTCGAACAACCGCAAAAGCTATTTAATAAAAAAATCAGGCTGGATGATCATCCAGTCTGATTTTTCTATTAACGGTTAATGGGTTGTTTTTCTTTATCTAAAGTAAAGCCTTCGCCGAGAATTTCATGGGCTTCTGAAATGGTGATAAAGGCGAATGGATCGATCTGATTGATGATGTCTTTCATTTGTTTCATCTCATTCCGTGAAACGACACAGTAGACAATATCCAGATCTTTACGGCTGTAATAGCCCATCCCGCGAATAAAGGTAATACCGCGACCCAGATCGTCAGAAACCTTTTTGGCAATTTCTTCTGGTTTAGAGGTAACGATAAGGAAGCCTTTTCCAGCAAAACCACCTTCTCCAATCAAGTCGATCACAAGGGTGTCAATCAGGATAAAGAAGAGGGTATACATAGCTGTGCGGACATCTTGGAAGACTACGACAACAGTTATCAGAACAATGGCATCTACAATCAACATGAGTTTTCCCATGGTGAGGGAAGTGTATTTGTTAAAGATGCGAGCGAGGATATCAGTTCCTCCCGTAGTTCCCCCAGCATTGAAGATGATCCCTAGCCCTAAACCAAGGACAACCCCTGAGGCGATACAGGCAAGCAGAATATCTCCTTTAAAGGCTGTAAAGATAAAGTGATGGTAGTGGTGGCTGAGGGGTATCGCTTCAAAAATTGCCATCCATGCCGAAACCGAGAAAGTCCCCAGTAAGCTCAGATAAAGAGATTTCTTGCCCAGCAGTTTCCAAGCCAGAACGAAGAGAGGGATATTGATCAGCAAGTTCATCAGGGAAACGGGGATTTTGAAGAGGTAATAGGTGATCAAGGTAATCCCTGTTGCTCCTCCTTCATAGAAGTGAAAGGGAATGACCAAAAAATAGATCCCAAACGAAAAAATGCCGGCCCCCAAGATGATAGCCAGAATATCTTTAAATTTAAACATGATAGGTTGTCTCCTAAAACTTTATAAGAACATTGTAACAAAAAAGTGAAAAAATGAAAATGACTTTGAAAAATTTTCTATCCTAAAATACAAGATTTTTACCCTTATTTTTGGTAAAATAAAAAGAAGAAAAACAGAAAGAGGATATTATGGTAAACGGTACATTAATTTCATTTGAAGGTCCAGAAGGAGCGGGAAAATCATCGGTCCTAGAAGCCGTTTTGCCTCTACTTGAAGAAAAAGGAATTCCTTTTATTACAACCCGTGAACCAGGCGGTGTAGACATTGCAGAAAAGATCCGCCAAGTCATTTTAGATCCAGACCATACTCGTATGGATGCCAAGACCGAGTTGTTGCTCTATATTGCTAGTCGCCGGCAGCATTTGGTGGAACGTGTCTTGCCAGCCCTTGCAGCTGGGAAGATTGTCTTGATGGACCGCTTTATTGATAGCTCGGTCGCTTATCAAGGGTATGGTCGCGGTCTGAGTGTGGAAGATATCGAGTGGCTCAATCAATTCGCGACAGATGGTCTTAAACCAGATCTCACCCTTTACTTTGATCTGGATGTCGAAGAAGGGCTCGCTCGAATTGCCAAAAACCAAGAGCGGGAAGTCAATCGTTTGGATTTGGAAGGATTGGAGCTTCACCAAAAAGTCAGACAGGGTTATTTAGCCTTGTATGAAAAGGAACCAGAGCGCATTGTGAAAATCGATGCCAGTCAATCCTTTGAAGCAGTCTTTGCGGATGTCTTGGCTGTTTTAGAAAATCGCTTGGGGATATTGAAATGAAGCTAGAAGAGATCCAACAGCTCCAGCCAGAATTGGTGGAGCGTTTCACCCAGATCTTAGAACACAAACAGCTCAGTCATGCTTATCTCTTTACGGGTTCTTTTGCCAGTTTTGAGATGGCCCTCTTGCTAGCTCAAAGTCAATTTTGCGAAGATTTGCAGGGAGTCTGGCCTTGTGGCAAATGCCGTTCCTGCCGCTTGATTGCTGAAGAAGAATTCTCAGACGTGAAAATCGTGCGTCCAGTCAACCAGATCATTAAGACGGACCGCATTCGCTCGCTGGTTCAAGACTTTTCTCAATCAGGATTTGAAGGAAGCCGGCAGGTCTTTATCGTCCAAGATGCGGATAAGATGCACACCAATGCGGCCAACTCTCTCTTAAAAGTCATGGAAGAACCCCAGAGTGAGATCTATCTCTTCTTGTTGACTTCCGATGAAAACTTGATCTTACCGACCATCAAGAGTCGGGCCCAGCAGGTCCATTTTCCTAAAAAGCAAGCCTACCTAACCGAACTGCTAGAAAAAGAAGGCTTGATCAAATCACAGGCAAATTTAGTAGCTCGTTTTAGTTTTAGTCTCGAAGAAGCAGAGCAACAAAAAAAGAATGCTACATTTTTTGAACTGGCAAAATTTTGTGATCAGTTCATCGAACGTTGTCAATCCAATTTGAATCGTGCTTATTTGGAAGTGACCCGCTTAGTGAGCCTAGCAGATGATAAGGAAAAACAAAGCCAGGCCTTTCGTTTGATGGAGTTGGCTTTAGAAGAGCAGTTGCGCTTGAGTCGCTCCCAGCAGTTGCTTGAGAAATTGAGTCTTGCTCGCAGGATGTGGAAGGCCAATGTTTCTTTTCAAAATGCTCTAGAATATATGGTTTTGAGCTTAGAAAGTTAAGGAGTCAGAATGAATAAAAAAGAATTATTTGATGCTTTAGACGGCTTTTCTCAGAATTTGTTGGTCACCTTGGCTGAAGTCGAAGCCATCAAGAAAAATTTGAAACAAGTCATCGAAGAAAATACAGCTCTTCGCTTAGAAAATGATAAATTGAGAGAGCGTTTGGGGGAAGTGGAGAAGACTTCATCCGCAAAGTCACAACACCATGGTCGTGAAAATTTGCAACGTATTTACAACGATGGTTTTCATATCTGCACTTATTCCTATGGTCAACGCCGTGAGAACGATGAAGAGTGTATGTTTTGTGACGAGTTGTTATTTAGGGAGTAAGCATGCAGATCCAACGAAGTTTTAAAGGGGAAAAGAAAACTGGGGTGCTTTACTTGGTCCCAACACCGATCGGTAACCGGGAGGATATGAGTTACCGCATGGTCAAGACCCTAAAGGATGTGGACTTGATCGCAGCTGAGGATACTAGAAATACAGGCCTCTTGCTCAAGCATTTTGAGATTGCGACACCCCAGACTAGCTTTCATGAGCACAATGCCATGGAGAAAATTCCAGATCTAATCGCCTATTTAGAATCCGGAAAGGATGTGGCACAAGTCTCAGATGCAGGACTCCCTAGTATTTCTGACCCGGGTCATGATTTGGTCAAGGCAGCGATTGAACGCGAGATTCCTGTCGTAGCTGTTCCTGGTCCTAGTGCAGGTATAACTGGTTTGATTGCCAGTGGCCTAGCCCCTCAACCTCATATTTTTTACGGATTTCTGCCTCGCAAAGAGGGGCAACAAAAGGCTTTTTTCCAAGAAAAAGTGGCCTATCCGGAGACCCAGATCTTTTATGAATCGCCCCATCGAGTGAAGGCAACCTTAGAGAATATGTTGGCTGTCTATGGGGATCGTCCTGTCGTCCTGGTTCGTGAATTAACCAAGATCTACGAGGAATATACTCGTGGCAGTATTTCTGAGTTAGTCGCATTTCTTGAAGAAAATCCCCTCAAAGGGGAGTGCCTCTTGATCGTCGAAGGAGCCAAGGAAGAAGAGCTAGACCTAGAAGAGGTCGACTTGATCCAAGAGATCGATACCTTGGTCCAAGAGGGCATGAAGAAAAATCAAGCAATTAAACAGGTCGCCAAACAATACGGCCTGCAAAAGAGTGAGCTCTATGCTCGTTACCATCAAGACTAGGAAAGGTTGGAAGCAGGATGGAAATTAGAATGGCTTATCCCAACGAGATCAAGCGAATTATGGAAATCATCCAAGATGCCAAGGAAAGCCTGGCTCAAAGACAGGTCGACCAGTGGCAGGATGGCTATCCAGATGAAGAGATCATTTTTGAGGATATTCTAGAAAGTCGTGGCTATGTGGCCGTTGAAGATCAGGAAGTTGTCGCCTATGCAGCTGCCTACAAGGGCAACGAAGCGGCCTATAATGAGATTTACGATGGCAAGTGGGAGCATGACAACTATATGTATGTCACTTTTCACCGCGTCGCTGTAGCCAAAGAAGCTGCTGGCAAAGGGGTGGCTCAGACTTTCCTTCAAGGTTTAATCGAAGGGGAAAAAGGACCGGATTTCCGTTGCGATACGCACCCAGATAATCTGGTCATGCAACATTTGCTTGAAAAATTGGGCTACCATTATTGTGGGAAGGTCCCTATTGATGGAGTCCGTCTGGCTTATCAAAAGATCAAACGAAAAGCAGAAACGAGTCTATTCCAAGTGGTCTCAGAAGAGGACCGCTGGGACCAAAGAGCAGAAGCAGCCTACAATGACTCTCTATCTTAAACAATTTTATGAAAGCCCTATGGGGCTTCTTTCGATCATTGTCAGTGAAAAAGGCCTTGTCGAGCTTGATTTTTATGATCCGAAAGAGGATGTGCCTGATCCCTATGGGGCGCTGGAACAGGTCCATCCCTACCATGAGAAGGTGAAGGAGTGGATGGATCATTATTTTGCAGGGGCTCCAATTGCGATCAGCTTTCCACTAGCACCGCAAGGAACAGCCTTCCAAGAGCGGGTGTGGCAGTTATTGCGAGATATCCCATATGGTGAGACCAAGACCTATGGCCAGCTGGCCCAGGATCTTTCTTGTGGTTCTGCTCAGGCCGTGGGACAAGCTGTTGGGCGCAATCCCTTGACAATTCTAGTCCCATGTCACCGCGTGATGGGAAAAAATGGAGAATTGACGGGCTATGCATCTGGACTCGATCGTAAACGCTGGCTCTTACAACACGAAGTAATTACCTGGAAGGAGAAATGAAATCGATGTATACCTTTATTGAATACCCAAAATGTTCGACTTGTCGAAAGGCTAAATCAGAATTGGACGGTCTCCAATGTGAGTTCCAAAGCCAAAATATTGTCACAGAAACACCGACTAGTCAAGAATTGCAAGACTGGATGGCAGCATCTGGCCTACCGATCAAGTCTTTCTTTAATACTAGCGGAATGAAATACCGGGAACTCGGTTTGAAAGATAAGGTGGATCAACTGACAGTGAAAGAAGCGGCGGATCTCCTTGCTTCAGACGGTATGCTGATCAAGCGGCCTCTGCTTGTCAAAGACGGAAAAGTTGTTCAAGTGGGCTACCGAAAACCATACGCAGACTTAGGTTTGTAAAAGAAAAGGGAGTTGGGCTCCCTTTTCATTTTGCAGTGAAGATGATATAATCATACGAGTGAAATCAATGAAAGAGAGTCAAGCATGAGTATTTTAGAAGTGAAAAATTTGAGTCACGGTTTTGGGGACCGGGCGATTTTTGAGGATGTGTCCTTCCGTTTGTTAAAGGGAGAGCACATTGGTCTTGTCGGGGCCAATGGTGAAGGGAAATCGACCTTCATGAGTATCGTGACAGGTAAAATGCAACCTGACGAAGGAAAGGTGGAGTGGTCTAAGTATGTGACGGCAGGCTACCTAGATCAGCATTCGGTCTTAGAAGAAGGACAAACGGTTCGCGATGTCTTACGGACTGCTTTTGATGAGTTGTTCACAGCTGAAGCTCGCATCAATGACCTCTATATGGCCATGGCGGAAGAGGGAGCTGATGTCGATGCTCTGATGGAAGAGGTTGGAGAACTCCAAGAGCGTCTAGAAAGCCGTGATTTTTATACCTTGGATGCCAAGATCGATGAAGTGGCGCGTGCTCTTGGGGTTATGGACTTTGGGATGGACACAGATGTGACTTCCTTATCAGGTGGGCAACGGACCAAGGTCCTTTTGGCTAAATTGCTCCTTGAAAAACCAGATATCCTTCTCTTGGACGAGCCAACCAACTACTTGGATGCGGAGCACATCGATTGGCTCAAACGCTACTTGCAGAACTATGAAAATGCCTTTGTCCTTATTTCCCACGATATTCCTTTCTTGAATGATGTGATCAACATCGTCTACCATGTGGAAAATCAGCAGTTAACCCGCTATTCCGGAGACTACTACCAATTCCTCGAAGTCTATGAAATGAAGAAATCGCAATTGGAAGCGGCTTATGAGCGGCAACAAAAAGAGATTGCTGATTTGAAAGATTTCGTAGCCCGCAATAAGGCGCGTGTGGCGACACGGAACATGGCCATGTCTCGTCAGAAGAAGCTGGACAAGATGGAACTCATTGAGTTGCAAAGTGAGAAACCAAAACCCTCCTTTGAATTTAAAAATGCCCGGACTCCTGGACGCTTTATCTTCCAAGCTAAAGATCTTCAGATTGGCTATGACCGTCCGTTGACCAAGCCTTTGAACTTAACCTTTGAGCGCAATCAAAAGGTAGCCATCATTGGAGCTAACGGAATCGGGAAAACCACTCTCTTGAAGAGCTTGCTGGGAATCATCCCACCGATTGCTGGAGAAGTAGAGCGGGGAGATTACTTAGAACTTGGTTACTTCGAGCAAGAGGTCGAAGGTGGCAATCGCCAGACACCGCTTGAAGCAGTCTGGAATGCCTTTCCGGCTCTCAACCAAGCAGAAGTTCGTGCCGCCCTTGCCCGTTGTGGTTTGACCACCAAACATATCGAGAGCCAAATTCAGGTGCTATCTGGTGGGGAGCAAGCCAAGGTACGCTTCTGTCTCTTGATGAACCGTGAAAACAATGTCTTGGTACTAGACGAGCCGACCAACCACTTGGATGTAGATGCCAAAGAAGAATTGAAACGGGCTCTGAAAGAGTACAAGGGATCTATCCTCATGGTTTGCCACGAGCCAGACTTCTATGAAGGCTGGATGGACCAAATCTGGGACTTTAATGAATTGACGTAAAGACAAAAAGAGAACCGCATGGTTCTCTTTTCAGATTCTTCTTAGAAACTTTCCTTAGGTGAGTACGGAGGTTAGGTGAAATTATCCAGTGGATGATTTCAGCAATCCAGGAAGTTCCATGACTAATTATTGAGCCTAAGGTCTCAATAATTTCGAGTGAGAGTGGGACAGAAATCGGTAATTCGTTAGAATTCGATTTCGTCGTCCCACCTCCGCACAGTTGAGTAGGACTGTAAAAGCTGATGAAATCAGCGTAGTAGAGCCCACTCAACCACTGCGTCTTGCTCGACAATCCAAAAATAATTGAGAGGCTAGGACTTTTGTCCCAGCCTCACTTTTCTCACGGCAGAAAGTTTCAGTAGATGAATGTCTTAAATAATTAGAATTCATTTTTTTACCAATGAATCTATTAGCTAATTTTATGTAAAATGTTTATCAATATCTTAAAAAGAGAACCTCTCGGTTCTCTTCTCATTATTTCTTGAAATCATAGTCTTTTAAGATTTCAATTTTTTCAATTTTGATATCTGTTTTTGGTTTGTCCTTATCATCGGTTTCGGCAGATGCGATTTTATCCACCACATCCATGCCATCGATTACTTGGCCAAATACAGTGTAGTTACCACCATCGAGGGTTGGATTTCCACCATTTTTATAAGCATCGATGATCTTAGCTGGGAAGCGGTCAGTTGGAAGTTTACTTGAAATATCATCCTTATTTTGGTTGATATAGAATTGACTACCATTGGTATTTGGACCAGAATTGGCCATGGCAAGGGCTCCACGAAGGTTGTAAAGGTATGGAGAATACTCATTCTCAAAACCAGTACCTGAATCTTTGGATTTGTCTTTGCCCTTCCAGATAGATTCGCCACCCGTACCGTCTCCTTTAGGATCCCCAGTTTGGATCATAAAGTTGTTAATAACACGGTGGAAAAGCAAGCCATTGTAGTAGCCTTCTTTTGCGTGGGTCAAGAAGTTTTCAACTGCAAGGGGCGCATATTTAGGGAAAAGCTTCACAGTGATATCGCCTTCAGTCGTAGTGATTTTAACCTCCGCTTCGTCTTCAGCCACATCAGTTGAGAGTTGTGGGAAGACGGCATTTTCATTGGTCATGGCATCGTTAAAATCTTTGCGCAGTTGTTCTAATTTCTTTTGTTCTTCTTCAATTTTCTTTTGATCTTTTTCACTAGAGCTAGAAGTTGCTGTCTGCTCTGTCTTTTCTTTGCTTGAGCTTGAAGAGTTAGCGTCTGTCTTATTGGACGAACAAGCTGTCAAAGCCAAGCCGGAAAATAATAGTAGTGCGATTAATTTTTTCATATTCTTCCTTTCCAACATAGTTGTCTTTCTCTATTGTACCTTAATTTTACGATACTTTCAAATCTGGACGGGATTCTCTATTTTCTGAGGTTGTTTCAAGATTGATAACATTTGATAAATCACTAATTAAGAAGGATCTTGCGTAGAGATGGAAAATTCGGTATGATGGAAAGTGCTTTTAGAGTTGTGAAATAGATTTTTTAAAGAGGAAGAATGTCATAAATGAAACAACTACGTAAATTTTATATTTACTCGAGAAGTTCACTGTATTTTTTGATCTTTTTGGCAGTGTCGATGCTCATCGCTGTCATCCAATTACTGATTGAAGATAATTTTTTTGAAAACCTAACAGCCTTATTGCCTGCTTGTTTTCTTCTAGTGACAGTTGGCTGGATTATTTTTTCATCGATGGGAAGAATAGAGATTAGGAACTCAGAAATAGTGGTCGATCGCAATTTCAAGCGCTATCGCCTAGACCCATTCACCATTGTGGTCCGTTTGGGAGAAAAGAATACGTCTCGAGGAATCACCAATTATCCAATTTATGTGGAAGGAAAAGTCATAGGCAATGGGACTTCTGATCGTTCAGTTACACTTAAATTCCTTGGTACCAAACGGAAAAATAAGGAATTACTGAAGTATTACCAAGAGCATCTTCAAGCTCAGGTAGAGGTAGAAGCAAATAAAGCTTTTGAGCAGGAAACTACGGAAGTGGATTTTGAACAGATTGTGTTAGCGTCGAAGGATCGACAACAATTCCCTTTACGCGATTTGGTCGAATTCGGAGCAGATCAAGGGAATCTCAAAAAAACAGTATTTTATTACCCTGAGGAGAATAAGCTCTATGTCGGAAAAAGTGTTCCATTTCCCATTATTTTTACTCCAAGTAGCATCCTTCTTTATGGCATTTATCTGTTAACGGATCGAGTATCCTTTCATGGACTCATCCCACTAGTGCTATCGTTTGGATTGATGCTTGTCATCGCTATATGGCAATTGAAACACAGAAGGCAGAAGTATACAGTGAATGTCATTCCTTATGAAATGCCTGAGCATTATTTTCAAGTACAGAAGTCAAATGGAATTAAAACCTATTTGCTGATTCTTGTTTTTGGACTCATCACCTTAGGATTATCCATCTTATATCTTACCTTCGGAAGCTTTCTGTTATTGTTTCTAAGTTTTTTGATGTGGTATTTCTTTGTTGTATTAACATTATGTGGCCAATTCAAGAAAACACATTATTTAAAAATTTTGGAAAAGAAATAGTTTCCTTAATTCTTTAGCATTCGTCACCCTCAAAGGGTGACTTCTTTTTGGTCTAAATCACTAATTAAGAAGGAAGTTGCGCAGAGATGGAAAATTCGGTATGATGGGAGGTAACACTAAAAGAGGTATCATTAAATGAGTTATAGCAAATTAAGAAAAAAATATGTCATAATACTCTCGATTGGGATGATCAGTTTATTTGTAGGCCATTTCTATTTATCTAGTCTGTATCCGGATCATCAAGACTTTTATTCGAATACCTTGCTAGTAGTGCTTGGTCTTATATTCCTTCTTTATGTTTTGATGAATAGATGGTTTGGAAAAGAATGTCTTAAGATTTTAAATGCTTCCTCGGGGATAGATTTTTGGCATGAATGTGCACAATTTGGAAGTCGTGCTAGATTTAGTATAAGCAAAAAAGCTGCCCATCTTGCTAGTGTAATATATTGCTACATGATTGGAGATTTCTCATCAGCGATCGATCGAATAGAGTTTTTACAAAATCAAAACATAGCTCGGACTGATCGTTCATCCCTCTTGGGAATTTTCATAAAATCTTCCCTTCTTTCAGGAAAAGCCATCAGCAAAGAAGAGATTCAGAAGAAGTTTAACTATGTTTCCTTCAAGAATGAAGCAGAAAAAGAAGAAGCCCTTCAAAAGCAACTGGCCATCTATGACATCCTTGTGGACCAGCAACCAAATGACTATTTTGATCATGTGAGCGGTTCACAGGCTTTTCAACGTTTGGAAAATCGTTATTTTAAAGGATTAAATGCCTATTTAAAGGGAGATATGGTGCTGGCTGTTTCTTTATTTGAAGAGATTGCGCAAGAAGATGAGCGTCTGTATTTTGTCCAGATGGCCAAGCAATGGTTAGCGAGTGAGGATCACTCTTTATCTGCTCTTATGCCAGATCCAAAGCAGGAGTCTGAGAGACTTGTGACTCTAACAGCTGATCTGCCTCTTCCTGAGGCGGAACTTCCTAAAAAGAAGGGGAAAAAGAAATGGAAATGGTTATTGTTGATTTTTCCGATTCTTTTTGTTGGAGCAATCATCAGGAACTTGGTGGAGTCCAATCGGCCAATTAATGGGATCTATTATTTGTCGGTCGATAATATGGAGACAAAAACTGCCTCGCTTAATAAAGAATCCTGGATCAAGATTGATGGAGATCATGTGATAGTGAAGGAGAAGGGCGAGGAGAAGACTTATCCTTTTGATCGAGAAGATATCGAGTTGACCGTCGATGGAAAGCAATATGATGGAATTTTACAATGGGGTTCTCTGTCGCTTTTCGAGCAGTCTGACTCTTCACATGATATTCGTACTTACGTTAGTCGGTACAGTCCGATGTATTCCGGATACGAAAAAGGAACGGTCAGAGTTGAAAAACATTAAAAAGTGCCAAAATGGCGTAAGCTAAAAAGTGTAGCTAGAAGTCTGAGGAAAAAATAAAAAATGGATTCAAGAAAATTGAAGAAATCAATCTTTAAAGCCAGTTTTTATGAAAGCCGTCGTTTGCGTCACGATGGCTTTATAGATTATATGGTCAAGGACACAAATAGTCGCAAAATCTACACAAAACCATTTAGTATTGCGAGAAAACTATTTTCATTTATGGGGATTTTGTTCCTGTTTGTACTATCAGCAATAACCGATTCAAATATTGCATATCCACAGAATGGCATGACTGTGAAAACTTGGGGCATCAATTTTTTACCATTCTGGTTATTTTTCTTGTGCGGTTTTTTGTGGTATGCCATAAGTAAAGTCAATTGTAGAAAACAATATTCTGCAAAAGTTCCATATGTTAGCACTTTAAATGTCAACTTGTATATCATATGGATGATGTTGTTTGTTAATTTATTCTTTATTAGTGCTTTTGGGAGAACTTTAACCATTCCTGGTTTACTTGTCATTTATTCTTTAATTGGAATAATTGTTGGCATGATTATTCGAAAAAGAATATCTTCGATACGAACTCGATTGTATGAAAAATCAACTGATAATCGTTCTCAATCAAAGCAAATTCAATTAGTTACAGGATTTGCTGGAGGAATTGTTGCAATTTGGATGGTTTTAAAATTCTTTTTTCCACAAATCGGAGAAGTTAGAACCGATATTCTAGGTGTAGTATCAGTGATTGGTATGATATTTCTAATGAATGTGATATTTTTGGGTATGTATTTTATATTACTTTTGCCCCATTCACTGTATGGTTACTATCGAAATAAATATTCAGAAGAATATCGCGAGTTTGAAGGAAAATCACTGGAAGAGTGGTATGGTAAGAAGTACCTGAAAAAACACAAGGAGTTGTTGGAAGATAAGAATGAAGAAATCGATCTTTAAAGCCAGTTTTGAAGAGAGTCTCAATCTCGAAGACGATGGGTTTGTAAAGTTACAGCAAGAGCAACATGATAAGACAGCAAAATTTTTTAAGAATGGGCATGCTTCCCTTTGGTTTCGAATTCGAAGTTTGATTTTATCCCTTATTTTTCCTATCGGTTTTAACTTCTTTGTGCTGATTGTATCAATGGAATTTCATGAAAGTAAGACGTTAACTCTTCCAATAGCCAGGCGTGAGTCCTTAACAGTAAATGTGTTTTTAATCTTGGTTCTCATTTGGCTTTCCTTCGTTGTGATTGGAAAGTGGTTGAAACGAGCTTACCTGTTACCATATCGCTATCAGTTTCACGTTTTTACATTTATGGTTTGGTTCATATTGGAAATAGATCTAGTTGTTTTTGACATTTTATTGGCCAATCTATCAACTGTAGAAATTATTGCCATTTATGGAATCATGATGATAGCAACTTACATGCTGTTTACAATTGCGTTAGCAGGATTAAGAAAACTAATGTATGCAGAGGCGTCGGGAGAGACTTTCCTTAATAAGATCGCAAAAATGATTTCTCTTTATGGGATGGCTATTTTAGGAATAGGGATCATTATCAAGCATATTTTGGGGATCTTTACTTTAGATGTTTCAACTTCTATCAAGGCAGTTGGCTTTTTATTGCTGTGGATCTTTTGTAATATAGTAGTGCTTGCTATCAGTGCTTTTATAGGCTTACCATACTTCCTACAAGCCTACTACAAATGGAAATATCCTGAAGAATACCGTGAATGGGAAGGCAAGTCTGTAGAAGAATGGTATGGGAAACAATACTTGAAAAAACACAAGGAGTTATTAAAAAATGGATAAGAATTTTAACGAGATGTCGTTTGATGAATTGAAATGCTACCGTAGAGAAGGTCTATGGAGATCTTTGGGCTTATTACTGGTCATTATTTTAGTGATTGTGGGCATGGTCTTGATGGAAGTGAACCATGTTTCTCCATCGAATCAGAATCGTTTTCGGGTTATTGGTTTGACAACGGTCATTGCGCTCTTTGGCTACCTGATGCCTCTGATGGCGGTAAATCGTGTCATGCGAGACCATCCGGATTGGATTAAGAAATCAGGTTTCGGAGCAAAAATTCCCTTGCCTATGGCTTGGCATGTCAAAAGACTTTGCGTCCTTGGAGCGAGTCTACTGGTGATTGGAGTAGGATTTACCTCACTATATAAACCACAAGTCCAACAAACAAATGTACAAGATCAAATCGATATCATTCAAATGGATAACGAATTAGAAAGAGAGCAAAAAGTCGATCAAGTTCTAGATACCATCACACCGGAGGGTAAAAAATCTGAGTAAGATCCATTTTGGAATTTGAACGTCATTGAATATCTTTCTAAACAGCTCTAAAGAACAGTGCCCAATCGGTGCTGTTTTTTTACTTTATTCTGAAAAATTGAGGAAATGATTTTACTAGAGAACTGGCTTAGAAATGTGATATAATGAAGGTTATGGCAAACAATAATCAATCAAAAAATACACGGTCGACGAGACGACTGTCCAAAGCAGAATTAGAAAGAAAAAAAGCGATTCATCGTATGATTACGACCATTCTCATCAGTCTGGTCTTAGTCTTTGCGGCCTTGAAATTGGGGGCTGTGGGAGTCTTAGCTTACAACCTGATCCGTCTTTTTGTCGGAAGTTCGGCTTATTTGGCTATTTTAGCAACCTTTTTCTACCTCTATGCTTTTAAATGGCTAGATAAACACGAAGGGATTATATCAGGATTCCTCAGCTTCTTTGCAGGGGTTCTCTTGATGTTTCAGGCCTTCTTTGTATCCTCCCTTCATTTAGATAATAATGGGATCAAGGTCACCTTTTCAAGAATCATGGCAGACTTGCTTCATCTGCGGGTGGAGAGTTTTGCCGGTGGGGGTATGATCGGTGCCCTTCTTTATGCTCCGGTTTCCTTCCTGTTTTCAAATATTGGTTCCTATTTTATCGGCCTTCTCTTTATCGGTTTGGGCCTTCTCTTGATGAGTCCATACTCTATCTATGATTTATTTGAAAAAGGTGCAGAAGCCTTCCATGCCTCTATGGAAAAACGTAAAGAGCGTCGTGAGCAGAAATTCCTTGAAAAAGAAGCGAGAGCTGCTGAGGAAGCGGCTGTAGCTGTAAGAGAGCAAGAAGAGGTAAGGGCAGATCTTCCAAGTCCTTTGTCAATGGAGGGCCATCCTGTAGATCCTGAGACAGGAGAGGTGTTGGCGGAAGAGCCGCTCACAGAGACCTTCCCAGAAGCCGAGATTGTTGCACCAGCAACACCAGAGATCTATCTACCAGATGAAGAATGGCCTGAAGAGCCTGAAGCATACGAAGAGCTTCCAGTGGCCGAAGAATTCGAGGACGATGGGGAGGAAGTTCAAGTGGACTTCACGCCTAAGGAACTCCTTCAGTATAAACTTCCAACCATTGATCTCTTCGCACCTGACAAGCCTAAAAATCAATCCAAAGAGAAAAATATCGTTCGTCAGAATATCCGCATTCTGGAAGAAACCTTTGCAAGCTTTAACATCAAGGCGACAGTAGAGCGGGCGGAAATTGGTCCATCTGTTACCAAGTATGAAGTCAAACCGGCTGTCGGTGTGAGGGTCAACCGCATCTCTAACCTAGCAGATGATTTGGCCTTGGCCCTGGCAGCCAAGGATGTGCGGATCGAAGCACCGATTCCAGGGAAGTCTCTGGTCGGGATTGAAGTTCCCAACTCAGAGATTGCGACCGTTTCCTTCCGTGAATTGTGGGAGCAATCCAAGACAGACCCAGCTAAACTCCTTGAGATTCCACTTGGGAAGGCTGTAGATGGTTCAGCTCGGACCTTTGATTTGGCCCGGATGCCCCACCTCTTGGTCGCGGGTTCTACTGGATCTGGTAAGTCGGTTGCAGTCAATGGGATCATTTCGAGTATCTTGATGAAGGCCCGTCCGGACGAAGTCAAGTTTATGATGGTCGATCCTAAGATGGTGGAGCTTTCTGTCTACAATGATATTCCTCACCTTTTGATCCCAGTGGTGACCAACCCACGCAAGGCCAGTCGAGCCCTGCAGAAGGTCGTTGATGAGATGGAAAATCGCTATGAGCTCTTCTCGAAAGTGGGTGCTCGTAATATTGCTGGCTTTAATGCCAAGGTGGCTGAGTACAATGCCCAGTCTGAGATGAAGCAAGTGCCCCTTCCATTGATCGTGGTCATTGTCGATGAGCTGGCAGACTTGATGATGGTCGCAAGTAAAGAAGTGGAAGATGCCATTATCCGCCTTGGACAAAAGGCGCGTGCGGCGGGGATCCACATGATCCTTGCAACTCAACGGCCATCGGTTGACGTTATCTCAGGTTTGATCAAGGCCAATGTGCCTTCCCGTGTCGCTTTTGCGGTATCATCTGGGACCGACTCACGGACCATCTTGGATGAAAATGGCGCAGAGAAATTGCTCGGTCGTGGGGACATGCTCTTTAAACC
>SKEG01001752.1_pt1 | contig 15941 bp, 16 predicted proteins | sample 4826631 | NCBI WGS metagenome assembly SKEG01 (sample SAMN11008815, study PRJNA524170) | human gut metagenome | biome: Human fecal sample; material: Feces; isolation source: fecal sample from pouch patient p26, p34, p50 | host: Homo sapiens | place: Israel: Tel-Aviv | collected 2016-11-02
GAGCAATATATCAATAATCAAAAGTACAATGAAATAAAAAAACGCCCTAAAGGACGTAAGTAGAAGCCTATCCATCCCATGACTAAAGTCACGGGATTTCCGGCCAATATTTATTAAAGCAAAAGCCCCTCAATGACATCACCACCAAAGATATCATTGAATCCGCTGAGGCCAGTCGTAAGACCTTTTACACATACTACAAGGATAAACGCGACCTGTTAATGGAAATTGAAGGGGCGATCATTACCGACTTACAAGAGGCCCTAAAAGAGGACCGTAAGTGCTTAACCCAGCACAGCTCCTTTCCAGACAAGGAAGAAATCTTCCGCCTCTCCCAGGAATCCTTTGCCCACACCGTCCAGGTTTGCAGCGATTACCGGGAAGTCAGCCGGATCCTGTTGTTCCCAAACAGCGACATTAACCTGCTCACCCGGATCAAGCGGACCACTTACTCGGAGTTCATGCACCGGGGCAAGCTTTTGTTTTACTTCAATAGTCAGCACCCCTCTACTAATGTTCACCCGTCACCGATCCCGGTTGACTACCTATTTGAAATCTACACCGGGACTTTGACCAACATTATTGTCCACTGGGTACGTTCCGATAACCGGATCTCAACCAGCGCCCTGCGTGAGATCATGGGGTACGCCCAAACCCACTCCCCGGTGGAATTGATCTACTTGACTAACTTCGACGAGCAAGCCGACCCCGATCAACCAAGCCACCACTTCAACTCCTAATCGCAAAAAGAGTGGCCAATCACCTTTGCCCCTGCTTAAACACGTGGGCTTTGGTTGTTGGCCACTTTTTTTCTGCCTATCATTTGCAACCACAACAAAAGGCTGAGAGCAATGAGCGTTCTCAGCCTTTTCTGCGTGCTACCACACACTTTAATTAGTCAATTTCAATGTGCTTACCATCATTAGCCTGCTTAGTCAGCTTAGGCAGGGTCAAAATCAAGACCCCATCGGTGTACTTGGCGTTAACCTGTTCCAAGTCCACCCCTGGCAAGCGGTACTGACGGCTCATCTGCCCGTAACGGCGTTCGGAGTGGAGGATGTTCCCATCCTTGTCGGACTCATCATCGAAGGTGTCACGGTGACCGGTGACCGTCAGGAGGTCGTCATTGTAGGAAATGTGAATGTCTTTCTTGTCAAAGCCTGGCATGTCAACCTTAACCCGGTATTGCTTAGCGGTTTCCTCAATGTCGGTCTTCATGTAGTTACTGTTAAACGGCAGGTTGACGTTGTTAAAGAAGTTGTTGTCAAACCAATCTTGCATCATGTCACCAAAGAGGCCGTTGTTACGTTGTAATTCATTTGCCATGATAAGACTTCCTTTCACGAATCTTTTTATATTTCCTTCAACATCTTTATCATAGCACATTTAATTGCAGGTGCAAGCCCCTTTAGCAGTGCGAGTTGTTAACTGCTAAATCACGGCTTTGGCTGACTCGCTAATCACCCGTCAACCGGCTTTTTGGTGCTTTGGACCCCCACTTTTTAAATATTTATTTTTTGATAATATGAACAAAAAATCATTTATCTAAGTTGACGTGGGCGTTGACGGCGGCCAGGTTTTCTCGTTCCGTCCGCCGGTGCTCACGGCGGTTTTGGTAGGTCTCCATCAAAAAGGCTTGCTCATCATCTTCGCCAATTAAACGGTAATCGGTGAAGTTGGCAGCCTCATCGATGGCCACGTAGGTCATAAAGCACGAAAAGCCAAGGGTGCGCTTGCCGGTGGCCATTTCCTCAACGATCACCTTAGCAAAGACCTCAATTGACCGCTTACCGATCCCGGTTACAAAGGCCTGGAGTTCGGCCGCGTCCCCCAGGACAAAGGGCCGGGTAAACTGAACGTGATCCATGCTAGCGGTCACCACCGTCCCCCGGGCCAGCCGGACCGCCGCCAGGGAGGCCTCGGCATCGACCATGGCGAGTAACTTCCCCCCAAACATCGTCTCGTGTTCATTTAAATCGGCGCTCATTACCCGGTGGGTCGTCACCACCCGGGTCTGGTTACAAGTAATTTCTTTTACCACGTTGGCACCCCTTTCATTTTCCTTCTATTGTACCCGACTAAGGTCCCCTTTGGACACCCCAACCTTAAAAACGAAAAAAGACCGGGAGATTAGCGCTCCCGGTCTTTTTATCAATGTTCTCTGATCTGTTGGGTATTAGATCGCACTCCTATTTTAGTACCAACCGTGGCTTTCCCAGAAGGCTTGGGCTGCGGTCCAAGAGCCGTAACGGGAGGCTACGTATTGGTCAGCCACCTTTTCTTGGTTAGCGGCCGACAGGTCCCCATTTAAGTAGGAGATGGAAAGTTGGTACTTCCCGTAGTAGTTACCGTTTTGTTTGGTGTAAGAACCACCGGATTCCTTTTGGGCGATCCATTCCTTCGCTGCTTCTTCAGATGAGCTCAGGCTAGTCGTGTAGGAGCTGGTGCTGGAAGTCGAAGTGGTTGTAGAAGTGGCTGCCATCGTCGTGTAGGCCGTTGAGGTAGCGGCGGCACTTTGGCTAGCGGCCTGTTGGCTTTGCAGGGCGGCTTGGCTAGCGGCAGCGGCACTTTGGGCAGCGGCTAAACTATCTGCGCTAGCTTGGTCAGAGGCAGTCGAACTTGCTTGGCTAGCGGCGGAGGCACTGTCGGTTTGGGCTTGGCTAGTTGAACTAGCGCTAGCGGACGGCAGTGAGGCCACTTGACTGGCGGTGGCCGAAGCAATTTCACCGTCATCTTTGATCACTAACTTTTGCCCGACGTAGATCAGGTTCTTGTTAGCGATGTTGTTGTTGGAGGCGAGCGTGTCAACGAAGGCATAATCGTGACCGAACTGGCAAGAAATTCCGGAAAGCGTGTCCCCACTCTTAACGGTGTAAATTGAATCGGCATTTGCGGACACCGTCGTTGCAACGGTTCCCAACGCAACGGCGCCGGCGACAGTTGCGGTAAGTTTCAAGGCTTTCTTATTGAGCTTCATTAAAATGAATCCTTTCTTTCGTATCAGTATTTGTTCGTCGTTCCTATGCTGATTACTATACCCGCCTTTTGTTACCGCGCAGTGACAAGCAGTTCTCAATCGGCCGCCACTTTGTAACTTTCCGTAACAAGCTTAATTCAAACGGCAACACCCGTTCGGGGTTCGAGGCCATGGGGGCGTATAGGTTGACCACCCTTTTCACCTCGGTCCCCCGCCCGTTTGGTTTTTGTAACATTTCACCCCAGTTTGGCGCCAAAATTTTCCCAATTCCCCCTCGTTAAGTGAAAATCCCCGGTTTTTCGCCGTTTTTGTTACATTGCCGTAATCTGCAACAAAGGACCCCCTGAACTAAAAACAGCGGCTGGGCAAACCCCAACCGCTGTTTCTACTAAATAAAGGTGTTGAAATTAGTCGATGTCGTTGCAGATTACGACCGGCTTGATTAAGTCAGCCGGCTTGTGGTGCATCAGTTCGATAGCGTCCGGAATCTTCTCGAAGCCTTCGAAGCGGTGGGTGATCATCAGTGATGGATCGATCCGGCCGTTTACGACTAGTTGAGCTAGCTTTTCCATCCGCAAGCGGCCACCAGGCATCAGGCCACCGTGGATGGTCTTGTGACCCATCCCAACGCCCCAGTCACCGGCGTTGAAGACCACGTCGTCATGACCATTTAGGTAGTTGACGTTCCCAATTGAACCACCCGGCTTGAGCATCCGGACGGCTTCTTCAAAGGTATCGGCGGCGTTCCCACCGGCGATCAGGACCTTGTCGACCCCTTGGCCGTTAGTGGCTTCTAGGATTTGGTCGGAGATCCGGCCGTTGTGGTAATCCACGATGTCGGTTGCCCCGTACTTCTTGGCCACTTCGACCGTCTTTTCCCGTGAACCAACCGCAAAGACGCGGCCGGCACCGTGGAGCACCGCCCCGCGCAGGGCCATCAAACCAACCGGTCCGATCCCGATCACGGCCACGGCGTCTCCAAAGGTTACGCCCGCCATTTTGGAAGCGTGGAGGCCAGTTGGGATCATGTCGGAAAGCATGCAGGATTCCGCCGGGTCGATTTTCTTTGGTAAGAGGGCCAGGTTCCCGTCGGCGTCGTTAACGTGGATCCGGGTGGAGAAAACCCCATCCTTAATGTTGGAGAACTTCCAGCCACCCAACATCCCGTCGGAGTCAGTAGCGTAGCCGGCTTGGGAGTAAACGTCGGACCAGTTCGGCGTGATTGCCGGAATCAAAACCCGGTCACCAACCTTGAAGTCCTTGACTTCGCTACCGACTTCCACGATCTCCCCGCAGGCTTCGTGGCCGAGGATCATGTTCTCCCGCGGCCCTAAGGCGTCTTCGAAAACGGTGTGGAGGTCAGAGGTACACGGGGCAACGGCGAGCAGCCGCACCAGGGCGTCACGACTCCCCACCTTCGGATCTTCTTTTTCAATAAAGCCCGTCTTGTTCGGGCCCAGCATTGCAAAACCTTTCATACTACTAATTACTACCTTTCGGATTAATATACGTTGGTTTTAGCATATATCAGTCGATAATTAAAGCCCGTTTGTTAACTTTTTAACATATTTTATTAATAATGGTGCAGCGCCCTTATATCAACGTTGACCACGAAAACACACCCACCATTTAGCGACTAAGTGATCGTCAAATCGTGAGGGTGGTGAATTTTTCTACAAAATTAAGTTAGGCTAACTTGTTGTGCCGTGACGGCATCAAGAGGTTCAAGACAATCGCCGTGATCGCCGCTACCGCGATCGGTGACCCCAGTAAGTATTGGATCATTTGTGGGGCCGCGTTGGTTACCTTGCTTGGCAAGAGGACCAGGGCCAAGGTCAAAATGATCGGTAAGCCGATGATGTACAGGTCGGATTCGCCGGTTTGTTGCTGGCGAATGACGTTCAACCCGTTGAGCATGATCGTCACGGTGATGATCGCAAAGACCCCCCCGATTACCGGCGCCGGAATTGCCGCCAAGAAGGCGGACAACTTGGCGAAGAAGCCCAAGACGATAAACCAGCTCCCGGCGGCGATGAAGACCCGCTTGGAGGCGACCCCGGTGATGGAGATCACCCCGGCGTTGGTCGAGTAACCAGTTACCGGCGTTGTTCCGGCTAGGGCGGCTACTAAACAGGAGAGTCCTTCGCCGATGATCCCGTGGTTCCACTGGCGACTCGTAATCTTGTGGTTGGTAACGGCCCCCATCGCAAACCAGGTCCCGGTCGTTTCCGTGGTCAGGATGGCGTAGATGATGATGAAGGTCAGAATCGAAGTCAGGTTAAAGGAAATCCCCCAGTGTAGCATCGTCCGTTGTGGGAAGGAGAACCAAGCCGAATCGGCCACCGACTTCCAATCAAAGCGGCCCATCGAAGCGGACACCAGTGTCCCCACCAGGAGGGCGATCACGATCGAACCGGTCTTAAACAGCTTTTGCACCCGCGGGAAGCGAATCGAAATCGCCACGCAAATTAAGAGGGTGAGGGCCGTAATGGAGGCCAGTTCGATGTTTTGGTAAATGTTACCCGTCGCCTCAAAGATGTTGTCGTTTAAGGCCGAGGGGATCAAAGACAGGCCCACGCAGGTGATGATCGTTCCGCCGACCACCGCCGGCACCAGGGTGTTGATGATCTTTTGAAAGGCCCCGGATAAACCGAGCAAGACTAAGACGATTGCCCCGACCACGAGGGCACCCAGCAGGGTTGCCATCCCGTTGCCCTTCAGGCCTCCCGACGCCATGACGACCCCAGCGGCGGCCCCCAGCGGCACAAAGGACGGCCCCTGCGAAACCGGCATCTTCATAAAGAAGCAGGTTTGCAAAATCGTCCCGATCCCGGCCGCCAGGAAGGTCGATTGCAACAGCCCCGTTGAATCGGCGGCCCCCATCGCCATCATCCCGGCTAAAATGATCGGCGGCACGTAGACATCCATCGCCAGGACGTGTTGCAACCCTAGTAAGGTCGCCTCGCCAGCCGGCACCGGATCGTCCGGGCCAACAATCAGTGAACTCTCAACTTGATTTTCCATTTTCTCTCTCTTTCCGCAGCGAACTTGCTGCCCTTTGCTTAGGTAATGTTAAGATTTTAGCACCTCCATCTCCGAATGTAAATATGATTGTTCGTTTAAAAAAGCATTTACCCCATTGTTCGGAGGTAAATGCTTTTACATAGTTCGGATTTTAATGGAAGCGCTGACTGACCCGGTCGACCATGATTCGTGGGGCGGTGGCCGCTAGGGCCTTCACTAAGGCCGTTGGGTCGGCGAAGGCCCGCTGGCTAAATTGGACCCCCGCCGCCGGGCCGGCCGTCTTAAAGTGCGGCTCAATCTGCGGGAAGCTGTCCTCATCGACCAGGCTAAGGAGTTGGTAGTCTGCTTGCGCCCCCTGTCCGTCCAGCCAGTTGGTCAACCGGGTGACCTGGGCCGGGTGGCTACCTAACACCGTCGTCACCGCTAACTGGCTGTACTGGGCCTGGTAGCAAGCCACCACTTGGCGGCTCACCCGGGCCCCGAAGTCACTGAGCTGGTAGAAGTTAACGTGGGCTCGTTCCCCCAGTAGCAATTCCGTGGCGTGAAAGGACGGCTTGGTGGTCGCCATTGGCTGGTCGTCAATGATCGTCACCGTCGCCCCCGCCCCCACCAAGATCAAATCGTGAACATTGGGGTGGGAATGTTCCCCGGCCAGCACGACCGGCGCCGGGCGTTCGGTTCCGTCGGGGACGTACAAGAAGCGCCCCCCGTTTAACAGGGCTAAGTGGGCGGCGTTTTCCTGGTTACCCTGCCAAGCAAGGGCCTTTTCCATTAGGTTTTCTTGCAGGAGTTCACTGAATTGGGGCGCCACGTTCAAGAGCGGTTGTTCCACTAGGTCGCCGACCCCCCGACTGGTCCCTTGTTCAACACCTAAGTCGGGGTCGGTTTGCCAGTCGGCTAACAAAGCCGGGGCGCCGGCCGCCAGGCGGTCAAATAGCCGCAAAGCAAGCTGGCGTTTCTGGCCTAGCCACGGGGCGGTCTGGGCGCTGGCCCGTTCAACCAAAGCAATTAATTCGTCGTTCATAAGGCCCCCTAGTGCACCAGCTTATCCCAGATAACGACTTCCCCGGTTGCCAAGGACTTAGGGACGTCAATGATCCGCTGGTTGGAACTCCCCCGAAACTGAAGGGTCAGGTCCTTTTTGGCCAACAAGAAGCGCCCGTCGACCAGGATGTCGATCAAGGACAGCATCTCCAGTTTGTCTGCGGAATCTTGTAACAGCTCTTCCCAGGTGTAACCCGACCACGACCAGATGTCTTTTTGGTGGCCAAATTCCTGGCGGACCCGCTTAATCAATTTCAAGCAGACCTGGGTGTTTAAAAAGGGCTCCCCGCCCAAGAGGGTCAGCCCTTGGACGTAGTCGTGACCCAGGTCTTCGATGATCTGATCTTCCAATTCTTGCGTGTAGGGGGTGCCATAGTGGAAGTTTTGGGCCGCCTTGTTGTAGCAACCTGGGCAGTTAAAGAGGCACCCGGACACGTAAAGGCTGCACCGAACCCCTTCCCCGTCGACGAAGTTAAAGGGTTTGTAATCGGCGATGTATTGTTGTGAATGGTCCTTAGCGAGCCATTCTTTGGGCATCGGATTGTTTGGCTCTCTCAAACGCTGCGGCATGCTTAATCATTCCTCCTGTCATGTGCTTAGCCCGGTGGATAATCTCCTCGTGGCGCCCGTGGACCATTGGCCGTTGCTGGGGGTTACCTAAGTAGCCACAGGTCCGCTTGACCACGTCACAGGTCGCCGGATCGTGGTTACCACAATTAGGGCACTTGAAGCCCTGGGCGGTCGCTTCGAATTCGCCCTTAAAACCGCATTCAAAGCACTGGTCGATGGAAGTGTTGGTTCCCAGGTAACCGACGTGATCGTAGGCCCAGTCCCAAACGGCTTCTAAGGCCTTTGGGTTTTGACGCAGGTTCGGGTATTCGCAGTAGTGAATGAAACCCCCACCGGCGTACTTAGGGAAGTCCTCTTCAAAGGCCAGCTTTTCAAACGGGGTCGGGTGCTTGCGGACGTCATAGTGGAAGGAGTTGGTGTAGTATTCCTTGTCGGTGACGTCCTCGACCTTGCCAAAGCGCTTGAGGTCGTCTTGGCAGAAGGTGTCAGTCAAAGATTCGGCCGGGGTCGAGTAGAGGCTAAAGTGGTAGCCCTCCTCTTTTTCCCAGTCGGCACACAGGTCGTGCATCCGCTTGGCGATCTCTAAGACAAAGTCGTGGGCCGCTGGGCTATCTTCCCACTTCGGGCCAAAGAAGGTCGCCCCGACCTCGTATAATCCGATGTAGCCCAGCGAAACGGTCGCCCGGGAGTTCTTGAAGACCTCATCGACCGAATCGGTCCGCTTCAAGCGCTTACCAAAGGCCCCGTACATGTACAGTAACGGCGCGTTTTCCGGCTTGGCTTGCTTGGTCCGCTCGATTCGGTAATCAAGGGCGAGCTTGGCCAGGCGCATCTTTTCGTCAAAGATCTGCCAGAACAGCTCCCGGTTGCCCCGGGCTTCCAGGGCGATCCGCGGCAGATTGACCGTCACGACCCCCAGGTTCATCCGGCCGGAGTTGACCTCCTTGCCGTTTTCGTCTTCCCAGCCCTGCAAAAAGGAGCGGCAGCCCATCGGGGTCTTAAAGGAGCCGGTCAACTCCTTGATCTTGTCGTACATCAACAGGTCCGGGTACATCCGCTTGGTCGAACACTCCAGGGCCAGTTGCTTAATGTCGTAGTTGGGGTCAGTCGGGTCCAGGTTGAGGCCGCGCTTGACGGTGAAGGTCAACTTCGGGAAGATCGCCGTCCGGTGTTCCTTGCCCAAGCCCTTAATCCGGATTTGTAAGATCGCCCTTTGGATTTCGCGGGCCACCCAGGAAGTCCCCAGGCCAAAGTTAATCGTGGTAAACGGCGTCTGCCCCTGGGAGGAGTAGAGGGTGTTGATCTCGTATTCCAGGGCCTGCATGGCGTCGTAAATGTCCTTTTTAGTCTTGGTCTTGGCGTATTCTTCTTGCTTGTCTTCTGCCACCCACTGCTTGGCGTCGGCCAGGTGCTTTTGGTAGTTCTTCATCGCGTAGGGTTCCAACAATTGGTCGATCCGGTTGGCCGAACAGCCCCCGTACTGCAGGGAAGCGACGTTAGCGATGATCTGTGACATCTGGGCGGTGGCGGTTTGAATCGACTTTGGCGAGTCGACCCAGGCGTTGCCGATCTTGAAACCGTTGGCCAGCATCTCGTCAAAATCAATCAGGCAGCAGTTGGTTTCCGGGGTGACCGGGGAGTAGTCGAGGTCGTGCCAGTGAATGTCGCCACGCAGGTGGGCCTTAGCCACGACTTCGGGCATCATCTTGAGCCCTAGCGCCCGGGACACCACCCCGGCCTCCAGGTCCCGTTGGGTGTTGAAGACCTTGCTGTCCTTATTGGCGTTTTCGTGGACGACCCGCGAGTTCTCATCAAAGAGTTGGTTGAGCTTTTGCTGGGGGTTGGTGGCCTTGTCAAAGCTGGCGTCGTCTTGGCGGCGGTGCTCGGTGAAGGCGGTCGCCAGGTCGGTGCGCCCAGCCCGGTTCAAGGCGGCGCAAATCGCGTTAGCAATCTCTGCGGTCGTGACCGTTGCCTGGTCACTAAAGGCGTTGACTAAAAACCAGCTAACGTTTTTAGTGAGTTGCTCATCGGCGCCCAGGGCCCGCATGACCATCCCAATCTTGTAGCCGTAAAAGGGGGTCTTGGTCTGACCCCGTTTGATGACCGTGACGTCGCTTAAGGGCGCCAGGGTTTGGTTAGTAATGATTTCTTGCATCTTGATCATTCCTTTCGCGTTCAATCATTATCATACGGGGCTCCCCAGTTCGACACAACATCTAGTTTTTGGGTGATCGTTAATTACAAGATCTTGTGGTCAAAGTCAAACAATCGGCCACTTAGTCCTTTTCCCGGTTTCACTTAGCGGACCAAAGTGAGCTCCACCCCTACCCGTTCCCCGGTCGCCCCCCTTTTCGCGGTTCAGTCAACCGTTCCAAAGTCGGGGCGTCACTATTTTAATTAATCGATCGATAAGGACAAAAACGGCGCCCAACTTTATTTTGGCCCATGAACCCCCCTTCATTTTGACCCCCGAAGCGCAAAAAAGAGCCGTGACCTTTTCGTCACGACTCCCTTATTTCGTTATCCGTTAGCCTAATTCGTACTTAGCGCCCATCCGCCGTTCCAGCCAGCCCAGTAATTGGGCCATCGCCTGGGTGAGGATGAAGTAGATCACGGCGGCCACTAACAGAGGCGGGATGAAGTTGTACAAGGTTCCCCCCACCCCGAGTGCTTCGGCAGTGATTTCTTGCACCCCGATGTAGAAGAGGACGGATGATTCCTTAATCAGGGTGATGAATTCGTTCCCCATCGCCGGTAAGACGTTGCGGAGGGCCTGGGGCAACACAATCGAGAACATGGTTTCCTTTTGACTTAGCCCCAACGACAAGCCCGCTTCGGTTTGGCCGGCCGGGATGGAGATGATCCCGGACCGGAAGATTTCGGCCGTGTAGGCCCCGGAGTTAAGCCCTAAGGCAATCGCCCCCGGGATGATCCGGTCCAGTCCCGACCCTAAAATTTGGGTCTGCGGTAGTGGCAAGGAACGGGCCAACAGGTAGTAGATCAACATCACTTGGATCATCGACGGGGTTCCCCGCACGATAGCGATGTAGGCCCGTGCGATCCATGAAATCGGCTTTACCTTGGACATCCGCATCAGGACCATCAAGAGGCCGATCAAGAAGCCGATGATGACCCCGATGATGGAGATGATCATCGTCTGGGCGGTCCCCTCTAAAAAGAGCGGCCAATATTGTCCTAGAAAATCAAACATGTGCAATCCCCCTGTTAACTAACTACTTGTTGGTGTTTTGTTCTTGAATCTCTTGTGCCTTCTTGAAGAGCTTGTCTAATTCGCCGGACTTTTGCAGCTTGGTGATTTCCTTGTTGACGGCAGCCTTTAACTTCGGTTCGTCCTTTGGAATGGCGATTGAAATTTCCTTCATGGATGCCGGTGCCGTGATCTTAACCTTGGCGATGGCGTAAGTGTCCGGGTATTGGGCAACGTATTGTTCCGCGACCTTCTTGGCTAAGACGACCCCGTCGAGCTTACCGGACTTCAGGTCGGTCGCTAACCCGGTGACTAAGCTTTCGGAAACCAACTTCGCCTTGGTTTGGGTCTTAGCGATCGTTTCCTGGGTGGATGATTGTTGAACCCCGAAGGAAGCGCCCTTCGTGTCGGCGATCGTGTTGTACTTATCGGCGTCGGCCTTCTTAACTAGGAGGGATTCTTGTTCCGTGTAGTACGGCTTAGAAAAGTCCACGACCTTTTTCCGTTGTGGCGTCACGTTCATCCCGGCCAGGGCGATGTCGACCTTGTGATCTTGCAACTCGCTAATAATGGAGGAGAATTCCATGTTTTGCACCTTGAGCTTAACCCCGAGGCTGTCAGCGATCTTTTGGGCAACCATGATGTCGTAACCGACGTATTCCTTCTTCCCGTTCTTCATGATCGTGAATTCAAACGGGGCGTAGTCGGCGGAGGTCCCCATCGTCAAGACCTTCTTGTCCTTGATTTGTTGCAGGCTATCGTCGCTCTTCTTCCCACACCCGGCGAGCCCAATCACCACCAAGAATGCTAACGACAGTAGCGCCAACCATTTCTTATTAACCTTCATATTAATGATCCTCTTTCCTCAATTGAATAATTATTGTATATCTCTTGAATATGTTTTATATAGTACCGCCTTTCTTGCAAAGAGGCAAGTCTTTTTAATAAAAATACGATCTTTTTCGGTTGATATGCGAAAAATACGTATATTTTATCCCATGATATACAATTTCATTCAAGCCAAAATAACCATCAATCCCCGTCGACACCGTTTTCATTCACCAAACAGTGCTTAATTGATTATTCATCACCGCTCCGTTGTTCCAATTACTAGTTGGAGTTGTTAAAGCTTACTAAAAGGACCCCCACTATTATCAAGCAGACGCCTAACCACTGAGCTAGGGCCACCCGTTCGTGGTACACGAATTGCCCCAGTAACGTCGCCGCTATAATTCCAAGCGCCGCCCAGATTGACTCCGCTACGCTTAGGGGTAATTTTTGGTACGACAACGCCATTAGGTAAAAACTAACCCCGTAGCACGCCAAACTAGTTATCCCGATCCCTACCCGTGTGAAACCAACGGAGAGTTTTAGGAGGTTCGTTCCTAAAATCTCAAATCCGATCGCCAGGCTTAATAGTGCGTATCCCACTTTCTCTTCCTCCCTTTAATGAACATATGTTGTTTAACGAACAATAATAGTTTACAGTAAAAGCACCTAAGTACCATCTGTAACGGGCGGCATACCGTTCGTTAACCGACAGATTGGCAAATCTATGCTAAAAAAGGGGAGCAAAACATGGTTGATCGTCGCAGTCGCCGGAGCCAACGTCTCATTAAAGAGGCCTTTTACCGCCTCATCGTCCAAAAACCACTCTTTCGCCTGACGGTGGCTGAAATCACCCGGGAAGCTGACCTGGGGCGGGGGCCATTACCACAATGTCTTTGACCTCTACGACCATGAGTTGGCTGCTCACGTCGATACGTTACTGGCCCTCTTTAAAAGGCATTATCTAACCGCCTTTGATAAGCATGACTTTGTCCCCTTGTTTTCATCCATTATCAACTACCTAACCACCAACCAGGAGCTTCAGGCCCTAATGCACGAAGCCTACAACCAATCCCGGGCGCTGGCCGAAATAACGCACGCCTTTCAAACCACCGTCACCCTCAGCGAGGTTGCTGATTTTGGGGGACAAAACGATTTAGCAACCCAACTGGAAATTAATTACAACCTAGCGGGGGTACTGGCCATTCTTACTGACTAGCAAAAGGGCAACATCAACGCTAGCGTTACTGAGCTAACAACGTCCCTGGCCGCAATTGCTCGTCACCACTGGCAATAACGACGTCCCGCTAAATCCTGTTACTGGATTACCATTGGGGTAATTCGTTGACAGGATTTTTAGGTTTTGAGGACGACGAATTTACAATTGAAGTGCAACAAGTAAGAAGAAAATAAAAAAGAACTCATAGCCTGAGTCCTGTAAAATGAAGTCACCACAACAAACATCTAAAGGAGATCTTAGGCTATGAGTTCGTACAACCATCTTACCTTAAAAGACCGAGAATGCATACTATTAGGCGTCACTTTGAAGGACACCTATCAAGTTATTGCGCAGAGGATTGGGTGTTCTAAAGCCACCGTATCGCGCGAGATCAAACGCAATGGCGGTCGTAAGGCTTACTCAGCCGTCAAGGCCCAAGAGAACTATCAGGGACGTCGACTAAAAAGCCGACGTCCTAGGCTTCTAACTAACTTGAAGTTACGGGATTTTATCCTTCACTGTATTGTTCAACGTCAGTGGTCCCCGGAACAGATTTCAGGTCGTTTAGCCCACGAAAACAGCGAATGGCGTATCAGTTATAACACCATTTATCGTGGGATTGAACGCGATAATTTAGGCATCAAACGTAAGAGTCACGGGGCTCGTGGCTTTGCCCGTAAGCTCCGTCACCGTGGTAAAACCCGAAAGGTCAAGGGAACCATTAAGGAACGTCGAGGACGATTTAACGACGTCCCTTCCGTTCATGAACGCCCGGTTTCATGTGAGAATCGAAGCCGGTTTGGTCATTGGGAAGGTGATACAATTCGCGGTAAAACCGGGCGTTCAGCCCTGGTAACCTTAGTGGACCGTAAATCTCGGTATTTATTATCTCAGCGTGTTCTCAAAGTAAACGCCAAGCACGTCACACAAGCGATGATTGACCTCCTGCATACCGTAACGCCTAAACGCGTTCGGACGCTTACGCCGGACCGTGGAACTGAATTCGCAGGATACCGTGAAGTTAGCCAAGAACTAAGCATTCCAGTCTATTTTCCCGATCCCCATGCGCCCCAACAACGGGGAACCAATGAGAATACCAACGGGCTTATCCGTGAGTATTTCCCCAAAGGAACCGACCTAGACCAACTAACTGATCAAGATATCGACAAGTTTGTCAGGGATTTAAATCACCGACCACGTAAGGTCTTAGGCTGGAAGAGTCCATTTGAAGTTTTCTTCGGGACAAAGTTGCGCTTGATTTGACAATTCGTCGTACAAAAAAAGGGTACCTTAAAGGCACCCGAACCGGTTCGTTGGCTAGAAAAGCACCAACTGTACACGGTGTGTTTGTACTGTCCTCGTATTGTACCGCTTTATAAAGGCTTTCCCCTTCTCTATCTAAAAATAAGTAGTATACTAGAACGGTTAAGAATTCGGCCAGCAATATTTAAAATGAGGAGCGATTTTTTTGGATAAGCGGATTTACATTGATAACGCCGGCACCACCAAGACGGCCCCGGAGGTCATTGAAACGATGACCGAAGCGCTGGAGACGACTTGGGGGAACGCCTCGACGACCAACTACTACGGGCGTCAGGCTAAACAGATGCTGGAAGATTCACGCCACCTCCTGGCCCGGTCGATTAACGCCCAGTTCGACGATGAAATTGTGATCACCAGTGGCGGCACCGAAAGTGATAACACGGTCGTCAAGCAGGTGGCCAAGGCCCGCCAAAGTGAGGGGCGCCACATTATTACGACCGCCTTTGAACACGAGGCGATCTTGCGGCCCCTAGAAGACTTGGAACAAGAGGGCTTTGAGGTGACCTACCTGCCCGTCGACGAGCGGGGCCAGATTAGCTTAGCCGACTTGAAGGCCGCCTTGCGCGAGGACACGATTCTAGTCACGATCATGACCGTCAACAATGAGGTCGGCAGCCACTTGCCAATCCACGAAATTGGCCAAATTGTCGCCGATTCCAACGCCTGGTTCCACACCGACGCCGTTCAAGCATACGGGACCTTGCCGTTGGACGTCCAAACGGACCAGATCGACTTGATGTCGGTATCCGGCCACAAGCTCAACGGCCCAAAGATGGTTGGTTTCTTGTACCGGCGCCGCGGGATCGTCTTCCCGTCCTTTGTGCGCGGCGGCGACCAGGAGTTAAAGCGCCGGGCCGGGACCGAAAACGTACCAGCGGTGGTCGGCTTTGCCCGGGCTGTCGAACTGCACCAAGAGAAGATGGCCGAGCACCGCGCAACCTACGTGGCCCTAAAGCACCAGCTGGTGGATGGGTTAAAAGACGCTGGGATCGACTTTGAAGTCAACGGGAGTTTGGATGAAGGCGCAGCGCCCCAAGTTTTATCGCTGTGGTTTAAGGGGGTGCCTAACGACGCCCTCTTAACCAACCTCGACTTGGAAGGGATCATCGGGGCCGCCGGGTCGGCTTGCACGTCCGGGTCCCTGGATCCTTCCCACGTGTTAGTGGCGATGTTTGGCGCCGAGAGTCCGCGGGTTTGGGAAACCCTCCGCTTCTCCTTTGGCATTTACAACACGCCGGCAGAAGTCGACGCCTTGGTGGCCGCCTTGGCCAAGTATGTCCCCCTATTAAAGGACAAGACCGATCGCGGTCAACGTTAAATTAAAAATAAATTAAAGACACGCTTGTTTTTTCTCATTTGGGTTTGCTAACCTAGGTTTACGAGATGAGGACGCAAGCTTTCACCCCGGTGGGCAGATTCGTTCTGGCACCGGGGTTTTATGATGGGGGGATGCGCCATGCAACGACAAGAAAAGATTGAACTACTAAAAAGTCTGATCCGGATTGATTCGGACGACGGCAACGAATTGGCCGTCGCCGAATTACTGGCCACTGTTTTAATAAATATTGGCCGGAATCCCGTGACTTTAGTCATGGGATGGATAGGCTTCTACTTACGTCCTTTAGGGCGTTTTTTTATTTCATTGTACTTTTGATTATTGATATATTGCTCAACGACCTCCTTGCTCATATTCCCTAAAGTACTCATGTAATAGCTAGGGGACCAGAGGTGGCCACCCCAATACTGCG
>SKEG01001759.1_pt1 | contig 15864 bp, 9 predicted proteins | sample 4826631 | NCBI WGS metagenome assembly SKEG01 (sample SAMN11008815, study PRJNA524170) | human gut metagenome | biome: Human fecal sample; material: Feces; isolation source: fecal sample from pouch patient p26, p34, p50 | host: Homo sapiens | place: Israel: Tel-Aviv | collected 2016-11-02
TCAGTCAGGTGTCCATGCAGGCCAACAGCGTCATCATGGCACTGGCCGGTGCAGAGCGCATCTTCAAGATGATGGACGAGCCCAGCGAGACCGATGAGGGCTATGTGACGCTGGTAAATGCCAAGTACGACCGCAACGACCAGCTGGTGGAAACTGCCGAGCGCACCGGCCTGTGGGCGTGGAAGCACCCCCACCACGACGGCACTACCACCTACCACAAGCTGGCGGGCGACATCACCTTTACGGACGTGGACTTTGGCTATGTGCCGGAAAAAACGGTGCTGCATGACATCAACCTGTATGGCCGTCCGGGACAGAAGATCGCCTTTGTCGGCTCCACCGGTGCAGGCAAGACCACCATCACCAACCTGATCAACCGCTTCTACGATATTCAGGATGGCAAGATCCGCTATGACGGCATCAACATCCACAAGATCAAAAAGGCCGACCTGCGCCGCTCGCTGGGCATCGTGCTGCAGGACACCCACCTGTTCACCGGCACGGTGATGGAGAACATCCGCTACGGACGGCTGGAGGCCACCGATGAAGAGTGCATCGCCGCCGCCCGTCTGGCCAACGCAGATGGCTTTATCAAGCGTCTGCCGGAGGGCTACAACACCATGCTGACCGGCGATGGTGCCAACCTCTCGCAGGGACAGCGCCAGCTGCTGGCCATTGCCCGCGCAGCCGTGGCAGACCCGCCGGTGCTGATCCTGGACGAGGCGACCTCCTCCATTGATACCCGCACCGAGGCGCTGGTGCAGCGCGGCATGGACGGCCTGATGTACGGCCGCACCAGCTTTGTCATCGCGCACCGCCTGTCCACCGTCCGCAATGCAGACTGCATCGTGGTGCTGGAGCAGGGCCGCATCATCGAGCGCGGCAGCCACGACGAGCTGATCGCCAAAAAGGGCAAGTATTACCAGCTTTATACCGGTAATCTGGCCGAGAACTAAACAATTTCCCGCCTTCTCACAAAGCCGCCGCACAGCCATGCCGCCGTGCGGCGGCTCTTTTTTACTCCCATGAAGAAGCAATTCTGGAAAATCCGCAGATTTTCCAGAATTGCAAATATAAAAATAATTTTCCGCTGAAGATGGCTAAAGCGCACGCGGCGGCCATTCAAAATCGTCCGCTCCACGGTATACAAATGCCCCGGGCTGTGCTAGAATGGAGCAAACGAGAAAAAGGCTGGTGAGTGTATGCACCCTCTGACGGAATATCCCCGCCCGACTATGCGCCGGGACAGCTATGAGAACCTGAACGGCCTGTGGCAGTACGCCATCACTGCCTCGGCACAGCGCCCGGCGGGCTGGGATGGCGAGATCTTAGTGCCCTACGCGCCGGAGTGCCACGCCTCCGGGGTGGGGCGCACATTGCAGCCCGGGCAGTGGCTGCACTACCACCGATATTTTGCGCCGCCCGCCGGGACGGGCGGCAGGGTGCTGCTGCATTTCGGCGCAGTGGACTACGCCTGCGCTGTGCAGGTGAACGGCCATCTGGTGGGCGGTCACCGGGGCGGCTACTGGCCCTTTACGCTGGATATCACCGCGCAGCTCAACGGCACAGGCCGCAACAGCCTGTGGGTGGCGGTGCAGGACCCCACCGGCCACGGCACACAGGCGCGGGGCAAGCAGACCTTGCAGCCCGGTGGGATGTTCTATCCCGCCCAGAGCGGCATCTGGCAGACGGTATGGCTGGAGCGCGTGCCGGAAAATTACATCCAGTCTCTTACCGTTACGCCGGACTACGATGCCCGCACCGTGACCGTGAAAGCCCATACCTCTGCACCCGGCGGCGCGGTGAACCTGTGGGCGGTGGTGCGCGCCGGGGGCGTGACCATTGCCGAGGACTGGGGCAGCGATGAGGCCGGCCAAGACGGCACGGTGACGCTGCATATTGCGGACGAGTATTTCTTCCCATGGAGCCCGGACACGCCCTTTTTGTACGACCTGACCGTGGGCACCACGCAGGGAGAGGAAGAGCAGTTCGACACCGTGCACAGCTACTTTGCCCTGCGCAAGTGGAGCTGCGCACCGGACGAAAAGGGCGTGCTGCGCTTCTGCCTGAACGATAAACCCATCCTGCTCAACGGTCTGCTGGATCAGGGCTACTGGCCGGAGGGACTGTACACCCCGCCCTCGGATGCGGCGGTGGAACGGGAGCTGAGCGAGGTAAAGGCGCTGGGCTACAACCTGCTGCGCAAGCACGCAAAGATAGAGCCGCAGCGCTGGTACTACCACTGCGACAGGCTGGGACTTGTGGTCTGGCAGGATATGGTCAACGGCGGCAGCAAGTATAACCTGTGGTTCGTTACCTACCTGACCAATGTTTTGCAGCCGCTTATGCGCCGCCTGCCGGACAAGGCGGCGCTGTGGGGGCTGCTGAGTCGGGGCAGCGAAAGCAGCCGGGAAGAATACCGCCGGGAGCTGGAAGATACGGTACAGGCGCTGCGCTGCCACCCCTGCGTGGGCTGCTGGGTGCCCTTCAACGAGGGCTGGGGACAGTACGATGCCGCCGGGGCAGTGCAGACCATCCGCACGCTGGACGATACCCGTCTTGTGGACGAAGCCAGCGGCTGGTACGATCAGGGCGGCGGGGATGTATACTCCCTGCACAACTACTTCTACCCCCTGCGGGTGCGCCCGCAGACCCGCACCGTGGCGCTGAGCGAGTACGGCGGCATTGCATGGCCCATGCCGGGGCACGAGCCGCCCCGCAAGACCTACGGCTACGGCACAGCCAAAAGCCGGGAGGAACTGACCGCCCGCTACAAAAAATTGCAGCTGGGCGCAGTGCTGCCGCAGCTGCAAAAGGGGCTTTCGGCGCTGGTGTACACCCAGCTGACCGACGTGGAGGACGAGGTGAACGGTCTGTTCACCTACGACCGCACCGCCGTCAAGCCGGACGCCAACGCCGTCCGTTCGGTGAACGCCGCCCTTGCCGCAGAGTTTGCAAAAGTAATAAAATAAAAACAACGCCCGGGTTTTCCACCTTCCGCAGAAAGGGTGTGGAAAACCCGGGCGTGTTGTTTTTACAAAGCCATTAGCTGTTGGCGCTGTTGGCGCTGGTGGCGTTCACGATCTTGGCGGCGGGCAGCTTGCTCATGGCAGAGCTGCTCAGGGTGCTGTCCAGCTGGGCACCGTAGGCGGCAAGGGCATCGTTCAGCTCCTCGCCCTTCAGGTCGCTCAAAATCTGGCTGCGCAGAGCGTCCAGCGTGGAAACGCTCAGCGGGTCCAGACGGACGGCCAGCATCAGGGCATAGCCGGTGTACTGGATGGCGGCTGCCTGTCCGTAGGCAAGGCCGCGCAGGGTATCGGCTGCACCCTCCTGCGTAAAGGCATCGGTCAGGTCGCTCTCGCCCAGCAGGTCGGTCTGCAGGGTGCTGGTGGAGGGGACCTCTGCATCCAGCACGGCGCAAATATCGGTCAGTGCGCTGCTTGCGATGCTGTTAAAGGCGGCCATCTGGCTGGAGGCGTCCTCCGGGGCGGCGGCGTTGTAGCTGTCCACAGCCTTCTGGGCAAGGGAGAGCATCTCGGCCTTCTGGTCATCGGTGGCAAAGGCGAAGGTGCTGGTGTTGTACAGGGGCACGGTGATAAAACCGATCTCGTACATGGTGCTGTCCAGATGCTCGGTCAGCTCGCCATCCTCCACAGGGGTCTCGCCGTCCTTGCCGTAGACAAGATCCAGCAGCAGGGTCTGCTTGTACTGCAGCTGCTGGAACAGCTTCAAAGTCTCCAGCCCGATGCCGTTGGCAGTGTAAGCATCGCCGTAGTTATCCATCAGCTGCTGGGCGTAGCTGTCGGCGGCGGACTTCTGTTCCTCGGTCAGCTCGCCGCCCAGTTCAGTAAAGCGGGCATCCACGGCGGCAAGGGTCTGCAAGGTCTCAAGGGTCTTTTGCGCCACATAGTCCTTTACCACGGTGGTTTCGCCGGTGTCGGCATCGGTGGTGATGGTGGCCTTGAGGAAGGAATTCACCTTGCTGGTGTCCTGCTCAGAGTCCGCAAGCTGTGCAGCCTGCTGGTAGGCATCGTACTGCGCCAGCAGGTACAGGCCGCTGGTCACCTCAAAATCGCCGATCTTGCCCACGGTGTCCGGGGTGGAGAGTGCACAGCCCACAAGGCTGATGGTCAGTGCAAGTGCGCATACCAGCGCAAGCAGTTTCTTTTTCATGCGTTTTGCTCCTTATTGTTTTTATAAAACCCTCTCAGTCACGTTTGCGCGTGTCAGCTCCCCCTGTTTGGGGAGCTTTTTCGCGTTCGGTGCCAGTCAGGATATCTGCCATAGCTTTCAGGATGTTTTGCAGCAGTTCCAGCGGCTTTTCGTCCGGCTGTAATACCACCGAGAGATAGGGCTTTGTACCCGCCCCGGCGGTGACACGGCCATTGAAAGCTTGCAGCAGGCCGCGGATCATGGCAAGGTCCAGCGTTTCCAGATTCAGCACGAGCGTATCCTTCTTCTGGGTCACTTCGTACACGCCCACGGCAGCGGCCTGTACGCGGACAAGGGAAACGTTGACCAGATCGCTCACCGAGGGCGGCGGGTCGCCGTAGCGGTCGATGAGCTCATCCAGCACATCGGCGGCGTCCTCCGGGGTCTGGATGGCGGCAATGCGCTTGTAGGCCTCGATGCGGCCCGCGCCGTCCGGGATATACTTTTCCGGGATGAAGGCGTCCACCCGCAGGTCCACAAGACAATCGCTCTTGTCCCGCTGGACGGGCTCGCCCCGCGCCCGGGCAATGGCCTGTCCCAGCATTTTGACGTAGAGGTCGTAGCCCACGGCTTCCATGTGGCCGTGCTGGCTGTGTCCCAGCAGACTGCCCGCGCCGCGAATCTGCAGATCCCGCATGGCAATGCGGAAGCCCGAGCCGAAAGCGGTGAACTCCCGGATGGCAGAAAGCCGCTTCTGGGCGATATCGGTCAGGGTCTTGTCCCGGCGGAAGGTGAAGTAGGCGTAGGCCTTGCGGCCGGAGCGCCCCACCCGCCCACGGATCTGGTACAGCTGCGCCAGACCCATGCGGTCGGCGTCCTCAATGATGAGGGTGTTGCAGTTGCGCACATCAATGCCGGTCTCAATGAGGGTGGTGCAGACCAGAATGTCGATCTCGCCGTTCAGCAGGTGCTGCCATACGGGGTTCAGCTCTTCCTCGGTCATCTTGCCGTGGGCGATGCCCACCCGCGCACCCGGCACCATCTGGCTGACATGGGCGGCGCAGGATTCAATGTTGTCCACCCGGTTGTGCAGGTAGTACACCTGCCCGCCCCGGGCAAGCTCCTTCTTCATGGCTTCGGCCAGAATAACATCGTTGTATTCCAGAACAAAGGTCTCCACCGGCTGCCGCTCGATGGGCGGCTGCTCGATGGTGGAAAGATCCCGGATGCCGCTCATTGCCATGTTCAACGTGCGGGGGATGGGGGTGGCCGACAGGGTGAGCATATCCACCCCGATGAAGTTTTCCTTCAGCTTTTCCTTGTGCTTCACGCCAAAGCGCTGTTCCTCATCAATGATGACAAGGCCGAGGTCGTGGAACTTCACATCTTTGGACAGCAGCCGGTGTGTGCCCACCACGATATCCACGCTGCCGGCCTGTAAGCCGCGCAACGTCTCCTTCTGCTGCTTGGCGGTGCGGAAGCGGGACAGCATCCCGATCTTTACCGGGAAGGCCTCCATGCGGGAGAGCAGGGTGTTGTAGTGCTGCCACGCCAGCAGGGTGGTGGGTGCCAGCAGGGCGCACTGTTTGCCGCCCATGATGCACTTGAAGGCGGCGCGCAGCGCCACTTCGGTCTTGCCCACGCCCACATCGCCGCAGAGCAGACGATCCATGGGGTAACCCTTTTCCATGTCATGCTTGATCTCGGCAGTGGCGTGCAGTTGGTCGTCGGTCTCGTCGTAGTCAAAGCGGGTCTCAAAGTCCCGCTGCCAGTCGCCGTCCGGCGGGAAGGCGTAGCCCGTGGCCTGACGACGGCGGGCGTAAAGCTCGATCAGCTCCTGCGCCATCTCCTCGGTGGCCTTTTTCACCTTGGCGCGGGTGCGCTGCCACTCGGTGCCGCCCAGCTTTGCCAGCTTTACCTTTTCCTCGTCGCCGGGGGCGGTGTAGCGGCTGAGCAGATCCAGCTGGGTCACCGGCACATACAGCACGTCCGAGCCGGAATACTGCACCTTGAGGTAGTCCTTGGTAGCGCCCTGCACCTCCAGCCGCTGGATACCGGCGTACATCCCGATGCCGTGGCTCTGGTGCACCACATAGTCCCCGGGCTTGATGTCCGAAAGGCTGGACAGGGCGTTTTTGTTCTTCTTGCGCTTTTTGGCTTCGGCAGCGGCTTCCTCGTCCAACCCGTGACGGCGGCTGGAAAGCACCGCCGTGTGGGCAAAGGGAAAGGTGCACCCGGCGGTCAGATGCCCGGGCAGCACCTGTAAAATGCCCTTGGCGGGGCGCACATCCCGGCTCATGCTCACGGCATAGCCCTTGTCGGCAAGGTCGCGGGTCAGAGCGGCTGCGCCCTTGGGTGTACCGGCAAACAGGGTGACGGCGTAGCCTTGAGCAATGAGTGGGTCTAAGTCCTCCCGCAGGGAGGCAAGGTCGCCGTTCCAGTTGGGGGCGGCAAAGGCCTCGGCGTTGATGAGGTCTTTCAGCTTGAACTCATTCATCCCGCGCAGAAAGTTCTCGCACAGCAGGGTACTGTTGCTCTGGGCGGCAATGACAAGATCGTCCATGGTCTGGTACAGCACATCCAGCCCGGGGCAGAGCACGCCCTCTTCCAGCAGTCCGGTCAGCTCCTCGCTGCGGCGGAACTCAGTGGCCTTTTGGGCATCCCGGATGCCGCCGACTTCATCCAGAATGAACAGCGGCGCGTCCAGATGATCCAGCAGCGTGGCCGGGGCAGGGTAGCGGATGCCGTAATATTTATCCATGGCCTCCGGCATCATGCCGGAATCCAGCTGGGAAAGATCGGCTTCGGTGGCCTTTTCCAGCGCGGTGCGGTGCTTGCCGCGCGCCTTTTTGATGGCGCTGCGCAGCGCTTCGGCGGTCTCGGAGGTGCTGCCGAACAGCACCTCGCGGGCAGGGGAGAGGTATATTTTTTCCAGTGCGCCGTCCCGCCGCTGGGTCAGCAGGTCAAAGGAGGACATGGAGTCGATCTCGTCGTCCCAGTATTCCACGCGGGCGGGCTGACGCATATCCGGCGCGTAGATATCCACGATATCGCCGCGCACGCTGAACTGTCCCGGACCGTCCACCTGACTGCGCCGCACATACCCGGCGGCAAACAGCCGCGCCACCAGTGCTTCGCGGTTATACACCATGCCGGGCTTTAAGGTGAGGGTATTCTGGATGAACTCAGCCCGGGGCACAGTGTACTGCAAAAGCGCTTCGGCGGGCACGCAGACGGCCTGCAGCCGCCCGCCCGCCAGTGCGCCCAGCACCGAAAGGCGGCGGTACTCGTACTCGCGGCCTGCACCCTCCACCGGGCGCAGCATAAAGTCCCGGGGCGGGAACACCGCAGCAGTAAGCCCCAGCGCCTTGAGGTCGTCCGCAAAGTGGGTGGCCTCGGCCTCGCCGGGGGTCACGATGCAGAGCACCCGGCTAAGGTCTTTTTGCAGGGCGGCATACAGCAGCGCCCGGCCTGCGGGCGGCAGACCGAACAGCGCCGCCGGCCCTGCCGAGCCAAAGCTTGCGGCGACCTTCTGATATTCCGGGGTGGCCTTGAGTAAGGCTTCGTACATGGAAAAACCTCCTTTCCTGTCAGGATGCGGGAGAATGATTTTTACCCGTTATACTTGCTCTGCGCCAGACCCAGTTTACCGTCCATGATAAGCTTTGCAGCGGCTTCAAGGTCGGCGTAGCGGTCAGAGATGGCCTTGGCGTCCTCGGGCGGGAACTTGCCCAGCACCCATGCGGCAAGGTCGTAGTCCGGGTGGGGCTTTGCGCCGATGCCGATGCGGATGCGGGGGAAGTTCTCCCCGCCCAGCCGGGCAATGATGCTCTTCAGGCCGTTATGCCCGCCCGCAGAGCCGGAGGGACGGATGCGCAGCTTGCCGGGGGCTTGGGTGATGTCATCGCACAGCACCAGCACATGGTCGGCAGGGATCTTGAAAAAGCCCGCCATGGGGGCGATGGAATCGCCGGAAAGGTTCATGTAGGTCAGGGGCTTCAGCAGCACCACCTTGTGGCCGTCCACCTCGCCCTGTCCCCACAGGCCTTGGAACTTGGTCTTGCCCACAGAGATGTTCCACTTGTCGGCCAGCGCGTCCAGCGCGGCAAAACCGGCGTTGTGGCGGGTGCCATCGTACTTTGCTTCGGGGTTGCCCAGCCCTGCAATGAGCCAGATATCGTTTCCATTCATGATATGATAATACCTTTTCTTGATAATAGTGTGATACAACATCTAAGTATAACATACGCGCGCGCAAAAAGATATACATTATAAGCAAAAAATGCCCCCATGCCGCAGGGCACAGGGGCAAAAGGGCTTGTTACAGGTTCAGTGTGATGGCAGAGGCCTTCCAGCGGCCGTCCTCCTTCACCATGGTGATGGTGCCGGACACCTGCGCGGCGGCGGTGCTGTCCGCAGCGGTCAGCAGGGCGGCGGAAAAGTCGTAGCAGTTTTCTGCCCCGGCGCGCTTTTTCAGGGTGAGGTCAGCGGGCACCAGCTTGTCGCCGGACTGCCCTGCCAGCGCGGTGATGCGGGTGGGCAGACGGTTTGCCATGATTTTGTCAAGGCAGTCGGCTGTCGTGGCATCGCCCAGCTGCGCCTGAAGGAAGGCGTACAGCCCATCGGTGTCCACAGCAGCAAGCCCCGGTTCACTGCCGGAGGGCGCGGCGGTGGCGTCCACAGCCTGCTCCACGGCAGAGGAGCAGGAGAGCAGTTGCTGCACCACGAACTCCGCCTGTTTTTTGGCGGGGTCGCTGCGCAGGCGGGTCAGGGTAAACACGGCGGCAACAGCCGCGAAGAAAAGGACAAGGCACAGTGCCTGCTTGCGAAAACTTTCAGACTTCATACGCAGCTCCCTTCTAGCAGAACGTTACTTGCTCTGCTCGTTTTCCAATTTCTGCTTTTTTGCGATGTAGGCTTCCATCTTGGGCTCTGCCCAGCCGTCCAGATTGGTCTGGCGCTCCCGGGCGATGCCCAGCGCCTGTGCGGGCACATCCTTGGTGATGGTGCTGCCGGCGGCGGTGTAGGCACCATCGCCCACCTTGACCGGGGCCACAAGGTTGGTGTTGCAGCCGATGAAGCAGTAATCGCCGATCTGGGTGCGGAACTTATCCTTGCCGTCGTAGTTGCAGGTGACAGTGCCGCAGCCGAAGTTGCAGTACTTGCCCACATCGCTGTCGCCGATGTAGGTCAGGTGGCTCACGGTGTTGCCGCGGGCAAAGTTGGAGTTCTTGGTCTCCACATAGGCGCCCAGATGCACGCCGTAGTCGGTGACGGTGTTCACTCGCACATGGGTGAAGGGGCCGATGTTGTTGTGGGGGCCGATGTGGCTGCCGTAGATCTGGCTGGCGTTTACGGTGGTGCCTTCATCCACGGTGCTGTCCTCGATCAGGGTGTTGGGGCCGATGACGCAGCCTGCGCCGATGACCGTCTTGCCCCGCAGGATGGTGCCCGCAAGGATCACAGCACCCGGAGCAATGACCACCTCCGGGTCGATCTGCACGGTGCGGCTGTCAATGACCACGCCGTTTGCAATGTGCTGCACAAGGATGTCCTCGCGGGCAGCCTCGGCGGCGTCCAGCTGTGCCAGAGCTGCGGCGCGGGCCTGTTCAGAAATGGAATTCTGCATGAAAAAATCTCCCTTCCCACCAAAGCGCGCGGCGGAAGAGAGACAGGAAAGGCGACCGGAAAATTGTTGCCTGTCCGCCCAGCATCTCCGCTGCGGAAAGCTTTGTTCCGACAAAATAGAATTTGAAAAGTTACAGGGATAGAAAGTTGTATCCAACAGGACGAGAAATCGCGTATGCAAACAAAAAACCTCTCGAACTTTCTCCCATTCTATACTACCTTAAAACTTGGCAAATTTCAAGGGATTTGCATAAAAAATAACAGACAAATTCGGGATTTTGCATGGTGGAAAGGAATGGATTTTCTGGTATAATAGTTTAGCATTCATAAAACAATGTTCATCGTACGTTCAAGACAAGGCAAACGATGAGACCGCGGCTGCCATGCCGCCGGTCACGAATGGGAGGTAAACAACGCATGAGCAAAAAGTATCTGTATTACTTCAGCGAAGGCAATGACGCTTTCGGCGGTGACAAGGTCACCATGAAGAACACGCTGGGCGGCAAGGGTGCCGGTCTGGCCGAGATGACCGCAGCCGGTATGCCGGTGCCGCAGGGCTTCACCATCACCACCGACGCCTGCACCCAGTACTACGCAGACGGCCGTCAGATCAATGACGAAATCACTGCTGACATCTTTGAGCACCTCAAGGGCTTGGAGAAGATCACCGGCAAGAAGTTCGGTGACAACACCAACCCCCTGCTGGTCTCCGTCCGTTCCGGCGCACGTCAGTCCATGCCCGGCATGATGGACACCATCCTGAACCTGGGCTTGAACGACGAGGCTGTTGAGGGTCTGGCAAAGAAGACCGGCAACGCCCGCTTTGCATACGACTGCTACCGCCGCTTCGTGCAGATGTTCGCCGACGTCGTTATGATGGTCCCGAAGAGCCTGTTCGAGGTCGAGATCGACAAGATGAAGGAAGCCAAGGGCGTCAAGAACGACGTTGACCTGACTGCTGATGACCTGAAGGAACTGGTCGGCACCTTCAAGAAGATCTACGAGGAGAACGAAGGCCGTCCCTTCCCGCAGGATCCCCGCGATCAGCTGATCGAGGCTGTCAAGGCCGTGTTCCGCAGCTGGGATAACCCCCGTGCAAATGTCTACCGTAAGATGAACGAGATCCCCTACGAGTGGGGCACCGCTGTCAACGTGCAGCAGATGGCCTTTGGTAACTCCGGCGACCGTTCCGGCACCGGCGTTGCATTCACCCGTGACCCCGCCACCGGCGCTAAGAAGCTGATGGGCGAGTACCTGATCAATGCACAGGGCGAGGACGTTGTGGCAGGTGTCCGCACTCCTTCTCCCATCAGCCACCTGAAGGATCAGATGCCTGAGGTGTACGATCAGTTTGTCGAGATCGCAACCCGTCTGGAGAACTACTTCCGCGATATGCAGGATATGGAGTTCACCATTGAGGATGGCCACCTGTATATGCTGCAGACCCGTAACGGCAAGCGTACCGCACAGGCTGCTCTGCAGATCGCATGTGACCTGGTGGACGAGGGCATGATCACCGAGCAGGAGGCTGTCCTGCGCGTGGAGCCCAAGCAGCTGGATACCCTGCTGCATCCCCAGTTCGATGCCGCTGCCCTGAAGGCTGCTGAAGTCGTCGGCAAGGGCCTGGCAGCTTCTCCCGGTTCCGCCTGCGGCCAGATCGTCTTTACCGCTGAGGAAGCAGAGGAGATGGTCAAGTCCGGCAAGATGAAGAAGGTGGTTCTGGTCCGTCTGGAGACTTCTCCCGAGGACATCGTGGGCATGCAGGTGTCTCAGGGCATCCTGACCGTCCGCGGCGGCATGACCAGCCACGCAGCCGTTGTTGCCCGTGGTATGGGTACCTGCTGTGTCTCCGGCTGCGGCAATGACAACGAGGTCAAGATCGATGAGGAGGCCAAGACCTTCGAGATCAACGGCCACAAGTTCGTTGAGGGCGACTGGATCTCCATCGATGGTTCCACCGGCAACATCTACGGCGAGCAGGTCGCAACCGTGGCCGCTACCGGCAACAAGAACTTCAACCGCTTCATGGGCTGGGCAGACGCAGCACGTCAGCTGCTGGTCATGACCAACGCTGATAACCCGCGTGACGCACAGCAGGCAGTGGATCTGGGCGCTGAGGGCATCGGCCTGTGCCGTACCGAGCACATGTTCTTCGCTGAGGACCGCATCAAGGCTGTCCGCGAGATGATCTGCGCACGCACCGTGGAAGAGCGCGAGGCTGCTCTGGCCAAGGTCGAGCCGTTCCAGCAGGGCGACTTCGAGGCTATGTACCGCATCATGGGTGAGCGCCCGATGACCATCCGTTATCTGGACCCGCCTCTGCACGAGTTCCTGCCCACCAAGGACGAGGACATCAAGGAGCTGGCTGCCGATATGGGCATGACCTACGAAGACCTGAAGAACGTGGTTGCTTCTCTGCACGAGTTCAACCCCATGATGGGTCACCGTGGCTGCCGTCTGGCTGTTACCTACCCCGAGATCGCTGCTATGCAGACCCGTGCTGTGATCAAGGCTGCTCTGAACGTCTCCGCTGAGACCGGCCATGTGATCACCCCGCACATCATGATCCCGCTGGTTGGCGAGGTCAAGGAGCTGAAGTTCGTCAAGGACGTTGTCGTCAAGGTTGCTGACGAGCTGATCGCTGCTGCCGGCGTTGACATGAAGTATCAGGTCGGTACCATGATCGAGATTCCCCGTGCAGCCCTGACTGCCGGCGAGATCGCTAAGGAGGCTGAGTTCTTCAGCTTCGGCACCAACGACCTGACCCAGATGACCTTCGGCTTCAGCCGTGATGACGCTGCCAAGTTCCTGGGCGCATACTACGAGAACAAGATCTACGAGAGCGATCCGTTCCAGCATCTGGATCAGGTCGGCGTCGGCAAGCTGGTTAAGATGGCTGCCCACGATGGCCGTGAGACCCGCCCCGATCTGGGTCTGGGCATCTGCGGCGAGCACGGCGGCGATCCCACGAGCGTGGAGTTCTGCCACAACGTTGGTCTGGACTACGTCAGCTGCTCTCCCTTCCGTGTGCCTATCGCCCGTCTGGCTGCTGCTCAGGCTGCTATTAAAAAACCGAGAGCATAAGGACTTTGTGGCGAATTATCGTTAAAAATCAAGCATAAAATAAGGCTCACCGTCAATTTTGGCGGTGGGCCTTATTTGTTTGCTCATGTATGAAATGAATTGCGTTTAACACAGGGCTACTTCCCAGAAGCATCACAGATACACCTCCACGGTCAGGTCGGTCCACGCTGCACGGCGGAACTGGTGGGGCATCTTGTTGGCTTCCCGGTAACGCTTGGCGGTTTCAAAGTCGATGGTGAAGGTAAGAATGGGCTTTTCCGATACAGCCATCAGATCGGTGCGCTCCTCTTTGGACTTCTTGCAGCCGGTGTTCAGCTTCCAGCGGTAGGAGTAATCGGCAATGGGGGTGACTACCTCAACGAACTGGTCGATCAATTCGGGAGCAAGACGGGCACCGTGTACATCGACCTTCTGAGAGAGAAAATCGTAGATCGCTTTCATGTCCGAAGAAAACGTCTTCGGTTCGGGTGCAGGGGAGAGGGCTTTCAGTTCCTGCTCCAAGTGTGCAATCTCGTCATCTGCCTGTTTGCAGAGGGCTTGATATTCTTCCCGTGGCAGTTCGCCGTCTGCACGCATGGCAGCGTAGTTCAGTTTACGCTTTTTGATTTTTTCAATCTTGCTCTGAATCGGCGCAGCGGACATTTGTGTGGCGGCTTTTCCGTTCTGGCAGCTTTCGATCATCTTGCAGGCACGAAGGATGGCTTTGTTCTGATTGCCCCAGACCTTTTCAAAGATCTTCTTCGCCATCAGTTCCAGCTTCCACTCCGGGATGGAAATGGCATCACAACTGAGCTGCTGGGTCATGTTGTGCTCAAGAACGAAGGAACGGGTCGGATTGACGGTTCGCATATTGCATTGGTAGCCAAAGACCGGCGTTCCGTCCTTCAGTTTACGCCAGTTGAAAATGCGGTAGGAGGAACCGCAGCGGCAGCGAAGTTTTGACACCCACAGATTCTTGGTAGTCCTGGCTCCTTTGCGCCTTGTTTCTCCATCAGGAAGGCGCAGGCTGGAAATACGGGACTTGCGGATGCGCTCACATTCATGCCAAAGGCTTTCTGATACGATGGGTTCGAAGTTGCCTTTTACATAGACGAAGGAGGTTTCGTCCAGATTGTTGATGCGCTTCTTTTCAAGATAGTTGTTGACCTTGGACTTGTTGTAGCAGACATAGCCCATATACGTTGCGTTACGAAGGATGCGGCTGATTTTTGTACAGGACCAACTGACGTTTCCGTGTCCATCCTTACGGCCCAGCCGGGAAAGTTCATTGACGATTGCCTTTTCCCCGTAGCCCTGAGAATAGAGCGTGAAAACCATCCGTATGGTAGCAGCCTGTTCTTCGTTGATAACGTATGTACGGTTGACCTTATCCCGGTCGTAGCCGATAATGTTGCCGCTGCCGTAAAGCACGCCGTTCTGCCGGCTTATCTTCTGCCCGGCAAGAACACGCTCTGAAATTTTGCGGCTTTCCTCCTGCGCCATGGTTGCCATGATGGAAAGCCGGAGTTCGCCATCGCCGTCCATCGTCCAGATGTTGTCGGATACGAAAAAGACCTCTACACCGAAATTGCGGAGTTCACGGGTAAGCTGAAGGGTATCGACAGTGTTGCGGGCAAAGCGGCAGACCTCACGAGTGACGATCAGGTCGAATTTTCCGCACTTGGCATCGGAAAGCATTTTCATAAAGGCCGGGCGCTTTTTGGTTGAGGTTCCGGTGATGCCCTCGTCGATATAGCGGTCAACGACCTGCCAGTTTGGATGATACCGAAGCTGGTCATCGTACCATTGCATCTGGTTGCCAAGCGCATCGACCTGCGCTTCATGCTGGGTGGAAACACGACCGTAAAAGACAATGCGGCGGTCACGGTCCTTGTCCAATGGGAATTGCCCAAAGTACATTCTTTGCGTGATGTTCATATCGCTGTACCTCCTTTGCCCGTAGTATAGAAGATTGCGAAGGGAATATGTAGGATGTCGCCGGTGTCAGCGACATCCTTGACATTACGCAGAATATCTGCTAAGGACCTGATGATAGACCTCAGCAGAGATCAGGTTGTTGTCAAATAAAATAGAAATCAGCTTTAGTGCAGTTGCATCGATGCTGAAAACATCGGGAGAAACAGCGGGGGAAAGGGGAGAATAGGCGTTCTTGTTGATATTATCGACCTCCGTTCAGGTCCAGACTGTTCATCAGGGCTTCGTTGATCTGGTACATTTCGTCCGGCGTAGCCTGCCCTAGGAGCCGCTGTATGCGTTCTTTATCAATGGTGAAGATCTGCTCCAGCAGCACCATAGAGGGCCTTGAAAACGCTGGATTTCGGTCAATGAGAACATGAGTGGGCTGGTTTGGCTTTTTGGTGACTTTTGAGGTCACAGCAGCCACGATCACAGTCGGTGCAAATTTGTTTCCTGTATTATTTTGTATTACAATAACAGGGCGTTTACCTCCCTGCTCAGAACCATAGTGCGGGTCAAGATCTGCATAGTAGATTTCGCCCCGGAGAAAACCAAAGTCTTTTGTTACATATACGGTGGCGGTCAACCCCCTTTTCCTTATGTAGGCAAAAGCCGCCCTTGCGGACGGCTTCTGCGATGTGAAAGGAGACCTGCATGAAGAAGTAAGTTCACTGCTTGATGGGAAGATTGAAGCGGCGGCTGGCACCGTTATAGGTGCGAAGGATCAGCATCATATACTTGTAGCTGACGGTACCGCTCAGGGATTTCTCATCCCGCACCAGCGTCATGGGGTGAATGGTTTGCAGACGCTTCACCAGACGCTCCGGGTCATACTCGCCCTGATACAGAGCCACAAAGCGAACCATGCCCCGCAGGATGCCGGAGCGGAGGGAATCGGGGTCGCCCTCCCAGCCCTTTGCCAACATGGTCAGGGCTTCTTTGTAGAGGTCTGCGCCGTAGGCTTTGTACTCCTTGAAAGCCGTGCGGATGCAGATGATCTTCCACGGGGCACGGTAGCTGTCCAGACCAAGCTGCAGACCTGTG
>SKEG01001761.1_pt1 | contig 15858 bp, 10 predicted proteins | sample 4826631 | NCBI WGS metagenome assembly SKEG01 (sample SAMN11008815, study PRJNA524170) | human gut metagenome | biome: Human fecal sample; material: Feces; isolation source: fecal sample from pouch patient p26, p34, p50 | host: Homo sapiens | place: Israel: Tel-Aviv | collected 2016-11-02
CGGGCAGCACCTTGACCTGCACGGGGGCCAGCCAGGTGGGGAACTTGCCCTTGGTCTCCTCGATCAGGTAAGCCATGAAGCGGTCCAGAGAGCCCAGGATGGCGCGGTGCAGCACCACAGGAGTCTTTTCGGTGCCGTCCTTGTCCACATAGGTCAGGTGGAACTTGGCGGGCAGGCAGAAGTCCAGCTGGCAGGTGGACAGAGTGTACTCGGCACCCACGGCGGGCTTGACGTTCACGTCCAGCTTCGGGCCGTAGAAGGCAGCCTCGCCGATCTCCTCGGTGAAGTGGATGCCCAGCTCGGTCAGCACTTCGCGCAGAGCGTTCTCGGCGTGGTTCCACATGGCGTCATCGTCGTGGTACTTCTTCTTGTCGGCGGGGTCGCGCAGGCTCAGCACGCAGCGGTAATCGGTGATGTTGAAGTCCTTGTAGGTCTCAAAGATCAGGTTGCACACGTCGGCCACTTCGCTCTTGATCTGCTCCGGGGTGCAGAACAGATGGGCATCGTTCTGGCAGAAGTGACGGCCGCGCTCGATGCCCTTCAGGGTGCCGGAGGACTCGTAACGGAAGTCGTGTGCGATCTCACCGATGCGCATGGGCAGGTCGCGGTAAGAGTGCGGATGATTTGCGTAGATCATCATGTGGTGGGGGCAGTTCATCGGGCGCAGGACGTAGCTCTCGCCCTCCATCTCCATGGCGGGGAACATGTTCTCACGGTAGTGATCCCAGTGGCCGGAGGTCTTGTACAGGTTCACGGTGCCGATGCAGGGGGTCATGACGTGCAGGTAGCCGCGTGCACGCTCCTTGGCCTTGATATAGTTCTCCAGCTCCTGCCAGACGGTGTAGCCTGCGGGCAGGAACATGGGCAGGCCGCGGCCCACCAGGTCATCGGTCATGAACAGGCCCATCTCCTTGCCGATCTTGCGGTGATCGCGCTCACGGGCCTCCTGCTGCTCCTTCTCCCAGGCGTCCAGCTCTTCCTGATTGTGGAAAGCCACACCATTGATACGGGTCAGCATCTTGTTTTCCTTGTCGTTCTTCCAGTATGCGCCGGACTGCTGGGTGATCTTGAAGGCCTTCAGGGCCTTGGTGTAGGTCAGGTGAGGTCCGATGCACATATCCACATACTCGCCCTGCTGGAAGAAGCTGAACTCGGTCTCGTCGGCCAGGTCCGCCATGTGCTCGATCTTGTAGTTCTCCTTGCGCTCTTCCATCAGCTTCACGGCCTCGGCACGGGGCAGGATGAAGGGCTTGATGGGCAGGTTCTCCTTGACGATCTTGCGCATCTCTTTTTCGATGTTGGCCAGATCCTCGTCGCTCAGCTTCTGGTCGCCCAGATCGACGTCGTAGTAGAAGCCGTTCTCGGTGGCAGGGCCGAAGGCAAAATCAGCCTGCGGATACAGGCGCTTGATGGCCTGTGCCATAACGTGAGCAGCGGTGTGACGGATAACGTGCAGCTCCTGATCCTGCGGGCACTCGTCCACATGACCGTCCTTGTAGATGATCTTCATAGTAGATTCTCCTTTGACAATGTGGTTTGAACAAAAATAAAAAGCGCTTCACCCCGTAAAACTCACGGGATGAAGCGCCGATCAAATGTCTGCGTTCCACGGTTCCACCCGAATTGCGCGCTCCCCGGCGGGGAAACGCGCCCCTCGCAGTGCTGTAACGGGCACGCCCGGCAGAGGTTCGCCTCTGCACTCTGCGGTGGTAGAAGCCGAGGTCATGGCAGGCTGCTTGCAGCACCCGGAAACCCGGGGCAGCCCTCTCTGCGGCATGAAAAGCGGGGCTTCAGTTTGTCCGCATCAATGTTTTGGACAGGATGAAACTACGCTGATTGTAGCACGCCGGAACAAAAAAATCAAGGGATAGCGGCAGAAATATACTTTTTTATGCGCCCTGCTTCTCCACGCTGCGCACAGCCAGCGCCTTGGCGGGCTTCATCAGCAGCACGCAGACACCGTTAAAGAGCACAGAGCCCACGATGAAGGTGATAAAGAACTGCGGCAGATGGGCGGTCAGGGCGGGGATATCAATGCAGGCCACAGTCAGGTAGGCAAAGCCCACGTTGTTCAGCACCTTGGGTGCGTAGGGGTGCAGGATGATGAGGATGAACAACACCACGGCCAGCGGCAGGATAAAGCCGAAGAAATCGCCCAGAACAGGGGTCAGGGCACTGATGGACAGCAGCGCCGCCACAGTGAGCACCAGACCCACAAGGCCGCCCAGCTCCACAGTGACAAGGCGATCCTTCACATCGCCCTCCAGCGTGAACATCATGATATTGCTCAGGAAGATCAGCCAGCCGTACTCCATGCCGGTCAGGTGGATGACGGCATTTGCAATCAGGATCCAGACCAGCAGCATCAGGCGGAAGTAAAGCAGGAAACGCTTGGTTACGGTCTCGTTCATAGGGGTGTCCTCTCTTTCTCGTCTGTATTGACAAGTGTTTCTTTTCAAATATTCGGATATTTTGGCAAGTAACACTTGCATTAAACAAGACGAGTATACAATACTTTCCAGGAAAAGACAATAGTTTGGCAACTAAAAATTGCACTATACGTAAATTGGGTATGGCAGGGGAGTCGGGGATGCAGACCGAAGGGATACTTCCCTGAGAGGGTTCTGTTCCTCGTCAAAACCGCAAAACTGTATTTTCTACAAGTACAGTTTTCAAGGCAATTTTGCAAAAGCTTACAAAAAACGTGATTTGAGGCGTCAAAATGCCTGAAAACACTTTCTCTTTTTTGCCGTATATGCTATAATGACAACTGTTCTCGTACAAGAAACAGGAAAATGTACGCGATAGGCGTACAGTGTAAGAGGAGTGTTACGATATGAAAACCTTGAAAGCGGTTGTAGCAAAATACAACCAGACCAGCCTGATCCTGCGCATCCTGATCGGCCTGGCAGTCGGTTCGGTGCTGGCGCTTGTTGCGCCGGGCGCGGGTTGGGTAGGCGAGCTGGGCAACCTGTTCGTCGGTGCGCTGAAGGGCATTGCCCCGGTGCTGGTGTTCGTCATTGTGGCAAGCGCACTGGCACAGGGCTCGTCCAAGCTGGACCGCCGCTTTGGCACCGTGATCTGGCTGTATATGCTCACCACCTTTCTGGCGGCAGCCATTGCGGTCATCACCAGCTTTATGTTCCCGGTCAAGGTGGTACTGGCCGATGCGGCACAGTCCGATGTGATCCCGCAGGGCTTGGGTGAGGTGCTGAGCACCCTGCTGACCAACTTTGTGGCCAACCCCGTCAGCGCCCTGATGAACGGCAACTACATCGGCATCCTGTTCTGGGCCTGTATGTTCGGCATTGCCATGAAGAAGATCGGCGCAGAGAGCACCAAGGTCTTTCTGGCCAACACCGCCGATGCCGTTTCTCAGATCGTGCGCTGGATCATCAATCTGGCCCCCTTCGGCATCATGGGTCTGGTGTACACCAACGTTTCCGGCAACGGTCTGGCCATCTTTACCCAGTACGGCAAGCTGCTGGCGCTGCTGGTGGGCACCATGCTGTTCATGGCGCTGATCGTTTCCCCCTTTATCATGTTCGTTTACCTGCGCCGCAACCCGTACCCGCTGGTATTCCGCTGCCTGAAGGAGTCCGGCCTGACCGCTTTCTTCACCCGCAGCTCTGCAGCCAACATCCCTGTGAATATGTCCCTGTGTGAAAAGCTGGGTCTGGACAAGGATATGTACTCCGTGTCCATCCCGTTGGGCGCTACCATCAACATGGACGGTGCAGCCATCACCATTACCATCATGACGCTGGCAGCGGCTAACACCTTGGGCATTCAGGTGTCTTTGCCCGCCGCCATCGTGCTGAGCGCCATGAGCGCTCTGGGTGCCTGCGGTGCTTCCGGCGTGGCTGGCGGCTCCCTGCTGCTGATTCCCATGGCCTGCTCGCTGTTTGGCATCTCCAACGACATCGCCATGCAGATGGTGGGCGTGGGCTTCATCATCGGCGTGGTGCAGGACTCGGTGGAAACTGCGCTGAACTCTGCCGGTGACGTGGAATTTGCCGCCACCGCCGAGTATCACCAGTGGCTCAAGGAGGGCAAGCCCCTGCCGGCTTTCCTGAAGGGCTGATCGCATCCTAGCTCAAACAAAGCAGCCGCTGCACGAGAAAGTGCAGCGGCTGCTTTGTTTGTTGTAATGAAATTCACCCAAACAGCACCACGGCGTAGCTTACGCCGTCCTTTACCACATAGGCAACGCCCAGTTTGGTTTTGCCCTCTGCGGCTTTGGTCATGGCTTCGGGGTAAGTGCCGTCCTTCGGCAGAACAAAGATGATGTCCGAAGTGCTGTTGGGGTCCGGCTTGATGTCAAAGCCCGGCGTAAAGTCATCTGCGCCCATACCGCCGCCGATGCCCTTGCCAATGCCCATGCTGTCAAAGGCAGAAGCGTAGTAACCCTGGTTCAGGTAGGTTTTTGCCACGTTGTCTACACTGTTCTTCCGGGAAAGCTCCGTCTTTTCCTTATTGACAGAGCAGGACGGCGAGGTGCCGGCGACCCAGTAGGCAACATAGTAAGCTTTTTCGCTCAGGTCCTCGTTGTAAGTCATTTCCACGTTGTATGTCATTCTGAATTTATCGCACAGCGCCTTTGCGCTTTCGGCGTCCGAGCGCTTGGGGCTCATCGGTGCGCCAACGCTGGCATCGCAGGCGGTGAACACGGTCAGTGCCATCAAGCTGACCAGCAGGCAGGCCAGTAATTTCTTCCAGTTTTTCATAGAACGATGCTCCTTTCCGTTCCGGGGTCGTTGCGGGTCTGCGTCCGCACGGACGCAGTTCTTTTTGCTTTCTTCTGCATCCATGATACCTTTTTTTAACAGGAATTGCAATCGTTTTGGCGCAAAAAAACAGGCTGCCGTGCAAAAAACACGGCAGCCTGCGGAAAAAGCTTTATTTTGCGTACTCCACAGCGCGGCTCTCGCGGATAACGTTGACCTTGATCTGGCCGGGGTAATCCAGCGTATCCTCGATCTTTTTGGCAATGGAGCGTGCCAGCAGGATGACCTGATCATCGCTGATGACGTCGGGCTTGACCAGAATGCGCACCTCGCGGCCTGCCTGTACGGCAAAGGCCTGCTCCACGCCCTCGAAGCTGGAGGAGATCTCCTCCAGATTTTCCAGACGCTTGACGTAGCTTTCCACGTTCTCGCGGCGGGCACCCGGGCGGGCGGCGCTGATGGCGTCGGCAGCCTGAATGATGAAGGCCAGCGGGGTCTTGGGCTCCACATCGCCGTGGTGTGCCTCAATGGCGTGGATGATCTGGGTGTTCTCCTTGTACTTGCGGCAGATGTCCACGCCGATCTGGACGTGGCTGCCCTCGATCTCGTGATCCAGTGCCTTGCCGATATCATGCAGCAGACCGGCGCGGCGTGCCATGGTAACGTTCACGCCCATCTCGCCTGCCAGCAGACCGGCCACCCAAGCCACTTCCATGCTGTGGGTCAGGGCGTTCTGGCCAAAGCTGGTGCGGTACTTCAGCCGGCCGATCAGCTTGATCAGGTCGGGGTGCAGGCCGTGGATGCCCAGCTCCATCACCGCACGCTCGCCCTCGCGCTTCATCTGCAGTTCCAGATCGTGGCGGCACTTTTCCACCGTCTCCTCGATGCGGGCGGGGTGGATACGGCCATCGCCGATCAGGCGCTCCAGCGTCATGCGGGCCACCTCGCGGCGGGTCTGGTCGAAGGAGGACAGGGTAATGGCCTCCGGGGTATCGTCGATGATCAGATCCACGCCGGTAGCGGTCTCCAGTGCGCGGATGTTGCGGCCCTCGCGGCCGATGATGCGGCCCTTCATTTCATCGCTGGGCAGCGGCACCACGCTGACGGTGGTCTCGCTGCAATGGTCGGCAGCGCAGCGGCTGACGGCCTGTCCGATGAGGTTGCGGGCGATGTTATCGCAGTTTTCCTTCAGGTCGGTCTCGTAGGCGGCAACGCGCACGGCCTTTTCGTGGGTCAGCTCCTCGTCCACCTTGTGCAGCAGCACTTCGCGGGCGTCCTCCTGGCTCAAACCGGCCAGCGTTTCCAGACGCTCCATCTCCTTGGCGCGCAGAGCGTCGATCTCTGCCAGACGCTCCTCGGCCTCGGCAGCGCGCTTTTTCAGCTCTTCTTCCTTCTTTTCCAGCGCCTCGGTCTTGCGGTCCAGCGCCGTCTCCTTCTGGTCGATGCGGTTCTCCTGACGGCTGATCTCCGCACGGCGCTGCTTGATCTCCTTGTCGGCCTCTGCCTTCTGGGCATCGACCTCGGCTTTCAGACGGAAAGCCTCGTCCTTTGCTTCCAGAACCGCTTCCTTGCGCTTCTGGTCAGCGGTCTTGATCGCCTCGTTCACCAGCCGGGTAGCCTCGGCCTCGGCGCTGCCGATCTGGGCTTCGGCAGTCTTTTTACGGTTGTTGTAACCAATAAAATAGCCCGCAGCCACGCCGACAACAGCAACGATCAAGGCCACGATCACTCCGATCGCGGTCATTGCGTTCACTCTCCTTTGTTTCAATTCAATGCAAAATTAAAAGCAGGAGACGCTGCGCAGCAGGACACGGGCAATGATATAGAAAGAGCTTTCAATGCAAAAAGTGACACCAAAACCATACGCACCACCCAAAACCGGCGGCACGGGCAAAAGCATACGGCTTTTCTCTTTACGGTTCCATTTTATATCAAACAGGCACGCTTTGCCTGAAACGGGTACAGGGTCACACAGAAGCCTGCGTACAGCGTCTTTGATTCCATACTACTAATTATAGTACGAAACAATTGCCCGCTTGTCAAGAGGAAAACCCTGCCCGCAGAACATTTTTGTGCAGAAAAACAAAAATAAGATGGCTGCGGCAGGCACCCCCTCAGTCATCGCTGCGCGATGACTGAGGGGGTGCTCTCCTTCAAACCAAAAGGGCTGCCCCGGAGAACGGAGCAGCCCTTCTGGTTTATGATGAAAAGAAGAAAATGAAGGAGAATAGCTTATTATTTGGCGGCTTTTTCGCCCTCCGGGAAGATGATCTTATTCACAAAGAAGAAGATGACCATGGAGATGCCGCCGTTGAGCACGGTGGTGCCGATGTTGTAGATGAAGTCCGGTACCAGCAGCCCTGCCACCGCCACCCAGATGCAGTTGATGGAGTTGACGATGCAGGTAATGACGCAGAAGGCCAGCACATACCAGCCGATCTGTTTTGCCAGATTGCCCTTGCTGCGGAACACAAAATTGCGCTGGATGGGGAAGTTGATGCACTCGCCGATGACCATGGCGATCATGTAGGCGCAGAAGTAGGGCAGACCGCCGTGGGCGGCATCGTAGCCGAGGATGTTCCATTTGAAGGTCTCGCCGAACAGGGTAATGTCGATGCCCGGCCAGCCGAAATCCACCACCGGCAGGCTGGCAAAGGCCTTGGGCAGAAATTGCAGCAGCAGGTACTTGAACACGGTGATGAGGTTGGACACGATGACGAACAGGCCGCCCTCGCGCACCCACTTGGCAGCGGCGGGGTGCTTTGCCGCGAAGTTATTCCAGAAATTCATAGCCTGCTTCCTTTCAGCTGTTTTTCAAGCGCTCTTCCATGCGGCTGTTCAGTACGAGGTTCTTCACGGCCTCCACGATCACACGCACAAGACCGATGATCCAGAAGCCCTGCAACTCCATCACGATGCCGTCCACCATGCCCATGCTGATAGCGCCGTTGGTCATTTTGGACAGCGCCCGCAGAGGCATATTGTACTGGAACAGGATGTTCAGGTCGGGCTTGCCCTTTTTGATGCTGCGGCGCAGCAGGGCGCCCAGCACGGCAGCCGCCAGCCAGCCGATGGGGCTGCGTCCGTGCCCCATCTCGCCCAGCGTCATGTTGCGGTCGATGTGCACCTTGTTCTCCGGGATGGGACGGCCCAGCAGCGCCTCAAACTCCGCGTCCGGCACGTTCTGCACCTGCGCGGTGCGGTAATGTGCAAGGTCTTTGCCTGCGTAGGGGTCGGGTGCGCCGGTGCCCGCCACCGTAACGGCGGCAGTCAAGCGGATATCGGCGCTGGAAGCGCCCACCAGCAGCTGATAGCTGCCGCCCTCCACCTCCCAGCGGTCGGTCTTGACATTCCAGTAGCGGAACGCCTTATCGTCCAGCGGGATGGTGACGGTCTTGCTCTCTCCGGCTTCCAGCTGCACCTTGGTAAAGCCCTTCAGCTCCTTGACGGGGCGGAAAACTTTTGCATCCGGCTTTGCCACATACAGCTGCACCACCTCGGCACCGGCACAGCTGCCGGTGTTGGTGACAGTCAGAGTCACACCCTTTTCGTCTGCTTTCAGGTCACTGTATGCAAAGCTGGTGTAGCTCAGGCCGTAGCCGAAGGGGAAGGCGGTGGGCACACCGGCGGTGTCGTAGTAGCGGTAGCCCACATACAGACCCTCGCGGTACTCCACAGTGGGGCCGTCGCCGCTGAAATGATCCTTTGCGGGGGTGTCGGCGTAGCTGCGCGCCCAAGTCTCCGCCAGCTTACCGCAGGGGTTCTGCGCGCCGGTGAGCACCTCGACCAGTGCGCCCGCACCGGCCTGACCGCCCAGACAGCCATAGACCAGCGCCTTGCAGTCCTTGACCCAATCGCTTTCCAGCGAGGAGCCTGCACTCAGCAGCACCACCACGTTGGGGTTTGCCGCCGCCACAGCGGCCAGCAGTTCCAGCTGGTTCTCTGCCAGCTTCATGTCGGCGCGGTCGATGCCCTCGCTCTCCTTGATCTCGTCCAGACCCATGCACAGCAGCACCACATTGGCGTTCTTTGCCAGCAGCACCGCCTCGGCTTTCAGTGCCTCATCGGGCTTGCCCTGTCGGTCAAAGCCCTTGGCGTAGCCGACGCTGTTCAGGCCGCTTTCGGCAAGGCAGTCCAGAAAGGAATCCACCTTGATGGAGTTGACGGCGCTGGAGCCTGCACCCTGATAGCGGGGTGTCTGGGCAAAGTCGCCGATGACCGCCACCTTTTCCCCCTTTGCAAGGGGCAGCAGGCTGTTTTGGTTCTTCAGCAGCACGATGCTCTGGGCAGCAGCCCGGCGTGCCAGTGCGTGGTGGGCGTCGGCATCGAACTTGCCGGGTGCGGCGTCCACCGCCGCCTTGGTGGTGAACACCAGTTCCAGCAGTTCCTCCAGCCGGGCGTCCACGTCTGCTTCGGTGATCTTGCCGGTCTGCACCGCCTTCATCAGCTCCCGGATGGCGTCCCCGCCGGGGGCGGGCATTTCCAGCGTAGAGCCGTTCTTTACGCCCAAGGCGTGGTCGTTGCTGCCGCCCCAGTCGGTGACCACTGCGCCGTCAAAGCCCCAGTCCCTGCGCAGGATATCCATGAGCAGGTGGGCGTTCTCGTTGGCGTAGGTGCCGTTGACAAGGTTATAGGCGGACATGATGGTCTTGGGCTGCGCCTCTTTGACCACCATCTCGAAGCCGGTCAGGTAAATTTCCCGCAGGGTGCGCTCGTCCACAATGGAATCCGAGGCCATGCGGCGCAGCTCCTGACTGTTCACGGCAAAGTGCTTGGGGCAGGCGGCAATGCCGTTTTTCTGGATGCCGCGGACGTAGGCCGCCGCCATCTTACCGGCAAGGTAGGGATCCTCCGAGAAATACTCGAAGTTGCGGCCGCACAGGGGGCTGCGCTTAATGTTCAGGCCGGGGCCCAGCAGCACCGACACGCCCTGTGCCGCTGCTTCCTCGCCCATGGCTGCGCCCACAGCCTCGCCAAGCTCCGGGTCCCAGCTGTTGGCCACGGTAGCCGAGGTGGGGAAGCAGGTGGCGAGCACACTGGGGTTCAGGCCCAGATGGTCAGCCGCGCCCGCCTGCTTGCGCACGCCGTTGGGGCCGTCCGACAGGGTAATGGCCGGGATGCCCTTGCCCGGCAGCGCCCGGGTGGTGAACACCGTGCCGCCGCTCAGCAGGGCGCATTTCTGTTCCAGGCTCAGTTTTGCAATAATATCCTGATGTTTCACGGGGAAATCTCCTTTCAGTAGAAACGGTATTGCCTTTGGAAACAGGACCACGCATAAGGAGAAGAAGCGTGATTCTGTTTCCAAAAGGGAACACGGCTGCGAGCCGTAACTGCCGTGCAGCCGTGTTCCGGGATTAGAAGAAAGACAGTTTTGATTACGGGTCAGTGCTTATGCCTTACTCACATCCGCACCTGCATTGGTATTAGCCAGCGTTTTATTATACTTGCGGCGGCGAAGAATCACCACAACACCTGCCAGAACCAACACATAGACAATCACACTGCCTACCAGTGCAGGCGTGCGCCACATAGGCACAGGCGCATCTACATCTACACCGTAGCTATTTGCCAGCGTATACAGATACTGATGTGCAGCTTCGCGCATCTTCAGCTGACCGGTAGCAGTCTGGCTCAGGTTATCGAAGGTCTTAGTGCCCCAGCCAAACAGCAGATTGGTACCACCTGCCAAGACAGCTTTTTCAATATCCATAAAGCCATGCTCCTCGTTGTTATCCGTAATCACAGTGCCAATAAAGCCCCATTCATTACGCAGAACATTGGTCAGCAGTGCAGTACTTGCACCGGCCCAAGTAGTACCAATATTATTGTAGGAAGACATCACAGCCGTGCTGCCGCCTTCCTTCACAGCCTTTTCAAACGGCACGAAGTAAATTTCACGCATTGCCTGCTCATCGGCCCAGGTGCACAGGCCATAATGACGCCAGGTTTCACGCTCATTCAGTGCAAAATGCTTAATGTAGCAGTACATACCATTTTTCTCTGCCGCACCAACCGTAGCAGCGGACATGGAACCAGAAAGGAAGCCATCCTCAGAATAGTACTCAAAGTTACGGCCAGCAAATGCATTGCGGTGGGTATTAGCACCAGGTGCATACCAGCCGGAAATATTCCACGCCTTTCCTTCCTGCGAAATTGCATCGCCAAATTCAGAAGCCAGGTCTACATTCCAAGTAGCCGCCAGCAGAACTTCTGCCGGATAAGTAACCGTCTTATATGTGCAGGTACCCATAAAGGCATCGAACACATAACTCAGAGCGGCAGGTCCGTCCATTTCATAAGTCTGTCCCTTACCGATATTATCAACTGCTGCACTTCCCCAGCCATCTGCGCCCAGCAGTTTGTACATATCATCAAGGGTCAGCTGATCCAGCAGCTTATCCCACTGTGCATCATCATAGGCAAGGCCTTCCATGTCTTTCAGCGTAAGGCCATTCTTTGCACCAAAGGTCGGCGCAGTGTCATCTGCATCCACATAGCTATCATCCACTACCAGCGCATTGTTGAAGGCTTCCAGCTGTTCAGCAGTTGCTTCCTTGCTGGTACCGGGAACGATCTGCCAAGTGTCACGGTTGAGGTAAGCCACATCACCAGCTGCATCATCAAACTGATTTGTTGCTACCACTTCGTCCGAAGAGCGCTTGCCGACATACTTGCAGTTTTCCACACCACTGCCAAACGCACTGTCCTGGAACACTTCATTCTCAGCAACCTTGCAGGTCATGGTCAGATTATCTTTCACCGTATGAGAATCCGTACGCAGAGAAATCTGATACTCGCCAGCTTCCAGCACGTAGGAACCGGTAGAAGTGTAGTACTTCTGTGCATCATAAGAAGCCATCTGCTCTACCGGCATAGAAATCGTAACCGTTTCCGTTTCGCCCGGCTGCAATTCCTTCGTCTTTGCAAAGCCGCCCAGTACTTCGCCAGCCTTCTGCAAGCCGCTGCCGCCTTCAGCTGCACTGTAATAGGGCGCACTGTAATACAGTTCCACAACATCTTTGCCAGCCACATTGCCAGTATTGGTAACTTTAACATTCCACTCCAGCGTATCCTGTGCGGTAACGGTAGTCGGAATCGTGTTTTCCAGTTCCCAGTCAAAGCTTGTGTAGCTCAAGCCATAGCCAAAGGGGAACTGCACTACATCATTGTAGGAAAGTCCCGTCAGATTTTCTCCTTCACGGGTAGTGTAATCGTAGCTTTCACGGGTTTCGTAATAACGATATCCCACATAAATGCCTTCCTGATACTCTACAAGGTAGGCAGGATGACTTTCGAAGTTTTTGAAGCAGTCCTTAGAGTTGGTATACTCAAAGGTATCAAAGTTGTAGTAAGAAGGGGTCGTTTCTACTGCATAAGGATAGATATCCGGCAGACGGCCAGAGGGGTTGACTGCGCCCGTCAGAATGTTGACAATTCCAATCGTGCCCACATCACCGGGATCACCGATCCAGAGGGCTGCATCAACGCCTTCATCATTCAGGAAGCCCAGTTCCATGGCATTGCCTGAATTGATCAGAACGATAACATTATCAAATGTCGCTTCTGCCTGTTCCAGCAAAGACTGTTCCGCGCTGTTCAGTTCCAGATAATGCTTGCTCTGATCCGGTGCATACGAGGTATTTTCAGCCATCGAAGTGGGCAAGTCATTGCCTTCACCGCCCTTGCGGGAGAACACGACCACAGCAGTATCCGAAAAATCCTTCATTGCTTCAAATGAGCAGTCTCCAGTATACTGGTACTCCACACCCATGTCCTTAGCCAATTCCTCGGTTGCAGGCAGTTCCGGGATGGAAAAATCAACAGAGAATGTATTTCCGCCTTCGTTGTTTTTGGGTCTGTAGAGATTGACCAGATTTTGATTCACTTCAAAACCTGCATCCGTAAAGGCTTTTACAAAATCTGTCCGGTTTGCAGTGTAGCTGCTGCCACCGGAACCCGTACCGCCATAAACCGGATTTGCGGAAGCATAGCCCAGAAGATTGATTTTTCGGTTTGTTCCTGCCAACGGCAGAGCGCCGTCATTTTTCAGAAGGACTGCGCCTTCCTCCTCGACTTTCTGAGCCACTGACAAACCATTTGCATAAGATGTTTTTTGCAATTCCGGGTCTCCATTCTGGCCAGGGAATGCCTTGTCCAGAGAACTGGGAAACACACCAAACATTGCTACATCTGCCACTATTCCAACTGCCAGTAAGAGTGCTGTAACAGCTGTCAGCAACTTTGTGGGCTTTTTGTTGTTCGGATCGCGCTTCATTGTGTTGTCTCCTCCATATTCTTTTATATTTTTTGGGCCGTACCCAACTGTGACCCATTATAACGGATATTGGCGCATCGTTATCATCTTTTGCACAATCTGTCGTTTTGGACACACAGTTTGCAAAAGTTACAATAAATTTTCAATTTTTATTGTGCTTGTGCACAAACAAAGCCCGCACTTCTTTGTGCACCCTGCCAGACAACAAAAAAACGGCAGGGGATACCTGCCGTAAAAATATTATTGCTTTTGGGGCAGCGGAAATAAGATCCGCAGGGTGCACCAGTTGTTTTCCCAGTGCAGCGTCATGCTGCCGCCGTGCTGCCCGACGGTGGTGCGGACACTTTTCAGGTCCGACCCCTGCTGCGGCAGACCGTCCACATCCAGTGCCGGGGCGGCCTCTGTATAATGCTCGAACCGCAGCATGGCAAAACCGCCCTGACTGTACACCGCCACCTTGATGAGCCGCTTTTCGGGGTCCGGCTCGGCGCGCACGGCGGCAATGGCGTTGTCCAGCGCCACGCCCACAATGGTGCACAGCTCCCGGATGGTGAGAAAGCCCAGCATCCTGCCGTCCGCTACGCTGGTGATGGTGATATTCTCCTGCTGGCATTCCATGGTCTTGGCGGTGAGCAGGGTATCCAGCACCGGGTTGCCGGTCTTGTTCTCGGCCTCGTACTGGCGGATATTCTGCTCCATGGCAGCAATGGCGGCGTTCTGCTTGGTCTGGTCCTGCTCCTCCCGGATGCGGGCAAGCTGGACTTTCAGCTCATGGTACCGCCGGTTGATGAGGTTGATACCCTCCTTGCTGCGCTTGTACTGCTCGTACTGGCGGTGCAACACCTCGTCCATGGCGGCAAGCTCGCTGTGCAAAGCGTTCTCCTGCAGCTGCTCGTGCTGCACAGATAAGATCAGCACGCCGGAAAAATCCACCAAGGTGCGGATGGAAAAAATGCTCATGTTGATCTCGCTGCCGGGCAGAAAGCCCAGATTGCTCACCGCAAAGGCAGTCAGCGCCAGCATGACCGCCGTCAGGGCGGCGCTACCGCCGATCTGTAAGTGTCCGGCGGGCTGGGGACGGCGGTGCTGCAGATAGCACATGATGCCGAACAGCGTCCCATACACCAGCGCCAGCAGCAGCAAAGACAGCGGCTCCCACGGGCTGCGGGCGGGCCAGAGGGCGCAGTGCAGCTGCCACTCCACGCTGGCGGCAAGCTCTGCCAGAATAAACGCCCGGGCGCAGTGATACCCGGCTTCCAGCAGAGTGATGTTCCACATGCCCCATAGATATAGGTAGGAAACCCCGATGGCCGCTGCCATGCAGGGGATCCAGAGCCCGCCGGGCACATTGCCCGTCAGCTCCAGAAAGGCCGACAGCACCGCCGCCCACAGCAGGGTGACGCCCACGGTAACTGCCTTGGAAAAGCGGGGCATCAGTGCCGGTGTGACCAGCAACACCGCCAGACACTCGGCAAGGGCGGTGTACAGCCGGGGGATATCCGGCAGCGCGGTCATGAGCCTTCACCTCCGATGTAGTCGGTCAGTGCGGCAAGAAAAGCCTTACGCTTGGGGCGGCTGACCTGCAGCTCGCAGGGGCCCACCTGTACGGTGCTCTGCCGCAGCTCCCGCACCTGTGCCAGATTGACAAGATAGCCGCTGTTGCACCGGGCAAAGGGGCAGTCTGCCAGCTTTTCCTCAAAGGTCTTGAGGGCGCCGGGGGCGGAAAAATCGCCCTCATCGGTATAAAAGTGCACCCGGTGCCCCTCGCTTTCCAGATAATAGATGCTTGCGGTGTCCAGCCGGCGCAGCCCGCCCTCCACCGGCACGGTCAGGTAGTGCTTTGCCCGCTTTTCCAGCCGGGAAACGGCCTTGAGCAGCTGCTGCGAAAAGGCAAAGTAGGGCACCGGCTTCAGCACATAGTCCAGCGCTCCCACCGAGTAGCCCCGGATGGCGTACTGCGCCATATTGGTGATGAAGATCAGGATGACGTCTGCATCCATCTGCCGGATGCGCTCTGCCGTGGTCATGCCGTCCAGATGCTTCATCTCCACATCCAGAAAAATAATATCGTAGACCGCGCGGTAATCCTCCAGAATATCCACGCCGTCCGCAAAGACCGTCACTTCAAACTCTGTCCCGTACTGCCGGGTATACCGCCGGACATACTCCTGCAATACCCCCTGCACCTCCGCGTCGTCCTCTACGATTGCCACCCGGATCATGACCGCACCTCCCTTACCACACCTTTGTGGAACTGTTACGGCTCTATTATAGCGCAATCCCGCCGGGTTTGCCAAGGGGGCACTCCGCAACAAAGGGCAGGGCGGCCCACAGCTGACCACCGTGGACGTCAACCCCTACCAGCTGGGCATGGAGGCTGCCAGCCAGACCATCAACCACATCGAGAACCCGAACCTTCTGGCCACAAAGATCATCGTGCCGCACAAGCTCATCCCCCGGGAGAGCTGCTGCCCGCCGGAGGAGCAGCGCTAGGAAGTGCTTTTTCAGCAAGACAGTGTCCGCTTCCGGGAGCTGCCGCGCAGCGCTTGCTATCCTGCCCCCAGAGTAGACAGCGTAAAAAACGCTGCATCCTCCGGGGGTATTTTTATGCCAAAAAGGCACAAAAGAATGCCCGCCCACCTGTGGAAAACCACGGTGGGCGGGCATTTTATGGTTTATCGTTTGCGCGCTGTAAAAGCGTTCAGAGGGCGGTGGGCTGGGGTACCAGCCGGAAGAGCATTACGGGCAGCTCGCTGTTTGCAAAATCCAGCGTAAGGATGATCGTTCCGCGCTCTGTTTCAAACGGCATCTCGGCCTGTGTGCCGTCCGGGGCAATGCGCACAAGCGTTTTGCCTT
>SKEG01001772.1_pt1 | contig 15793 bp, 14 predicted proteins | sample 4826631 | NCBI WGS metagenome assembly SKEG01 (sample SAMN11008815, study PRJNA524170) | human gut metagenome | biome: Human fecal sample; material: Feces; isolation source: fecal sample from pouch patient p26, p34, p50 | host: Homo sapiens | place: Israel: Tel-Aviv | collected 2016-11-02
CTTGCTGGCGCAGTTTTTGCACATTTTCCACCAGCTGATTGGCCAAATAGTAATGGAACCGATTCAAGAAATACTGCTGCTTGCGAATCTGGATCTCGATGATCACCTCGGTCCCGTCATGGAGCTTAGCTCTCACATCCACCGCAGTGGAGAACAAGTCATCCTCCTCATAGGCCATGCTGTGGGGCTGGCTTCCTTCCACAATCTGAGCATCTGCCACATCCAGCTCCAAAATGTCCCGAATAAATGCTGCCGTCACCTCCGGCAAACTAAAAATCTTCTTGGCCATGATATCCAAGGTCGGCGATACATGCGCGTGTCTTTTCTGCATCCCTGCTCCTTTCCGATAAAAAATAGAGGGAAGATCCCTCTACCTCTATAATTCGAAAAAAATTTGGGAAATAGTTGAAATTTAACCTCTACTGTTTTTTCAATCCACTTATTAATAATATCCTTCATTATTAAACCCAAACTTTCTTAATAGTGATTCGATCTTTCTCATAGGTAATTATTCTTAGTTTCATGATCAAATACCTGAGTACACTTCTACTAATGTTTGGATCTTTTGTAGAACTTCTTGTTTCTTACGTTCACGAGCTCCATGTCTACGAGAAGTCGGTGGAATAATCGAATCCAAATCAGCTCCACTATTCTCAGCATATCCACGTTGAATAGAACGATCAATGAATAATTGATAACCTTCTACAAGCTTTTCAGACTCTGCCAATTCACGAATAGCGACTGCTTTACGTTCTTTTCCATAAGCATAGAATGCATTGATAATCTCATCATGGTCTTTCAGACTCGCTAAATCAGTATCATTGATAAAGCCAATCACTAACTCTTCCTTAGCACGAATATCAATACTTGACCGAATAACACGGCTAACTTCAGCTTTCATTGCTTCCTTAGACTCAGAGTTCTTAGATTTTTCGACAATTAATGCGAGAATATAGTCCAGATTAATCTCATCAGTTTTTAAGAGCTCAATCTCAAATTCAATATCTGAAAGGTCAACACCTAAGTCTTTCGTTCTTTCATAATTTTTAAGGTTTAAGAATTCATCTCGAATTTCCACATAAGAACTTCTTAAATCTTGGAGATAACCTTCCGAGATAGGCTTGTCGATTTCCTGAAATTCATCATAATTTCGAAGAACGTTATCAAGTTTCAGAAACTCACCAAATAATTTAACAAACTCTTTTTTATCATGTTCTGTTTCTATTTCTTGTGGATTAGGGAATCTTTCCAGAATTTCCTGACAAACTTCTGTATAACCTTTAACCTTGATACCTGTTACTTGATCCACGAAACCATCCATGTATTCGCTAAAACTTTTTTCTAAGATAATATCAAGCTTATTGGTATCCCCAAAGGTTCTAATAGCTTCTTGAGTAGCTTTTTCTAAATCACGGAAACATACGATATTCCCAAAAGGTTTAACCTTGTTAAAAATTCGGTTGGTTCTAGAAAAAGCCTGAATCAAGCCATGATAACGTAGGTTTTTATCGACAAAGAGAGTATTCATGGTTGGCGCATCAAAACCTGTCAAGAACATACCCACTACAATCAGCAAATCCACTTCCTTGGACTTAACTCGTTTAGAAAGGTCACGATAGTAATTTTGAAACTCTTTCCCATCAGTCGAAAAGTTGGTCTTGAACATTTGATTATAGTCGTAGATTGCCTTAGAAAGAAACTCTTTAGATGAGAGAGGCATGGCTGTATCTTGAGGATCTAGCTCTTCATCTTGAATCTCTCCATAAGCTGACTGTTCTTCGTTAGGCGCAAAGCTAAAGATAGTAGCGACCTTCAAACGCTTAGCTTCTGGTAATGATACTTGTTGTCGCTGAAGTTCTTCATAGTATAATTTCGCAGCTTCAATACTTTGTACAGCCAGCATGGCATTAAATCCTGACAGTTGTTTTTGTTTGTGAGTGTAGTGTTGATTTCGGTGCGTCTTATCATTATAAACTTTCAACAGATACTCAGTGATGGTTGCAATTCGTTCAGGATGCAAAAGGAGTTCCTTCTCCATCTTTTTGAGTTTCTTCTCATCGATCTCTCGACCTACTGCCTTTTCTGCTTCTCTATATTTATTGATTTCAGGCTTGATATAGTTGTAATCAACCTTGAACTTCAACACTTTATTGTCTCGAATAGCATCTGTGATAACGTAGTTATGAAGTTGATCTCCAAAAACCTCTTGTGTTGTTTCTCCTGTTAAGCTGTTTTCTGGGAAAATCGGAGTTCCTGTAAATCCAAATAAGGCATACTGTTTAAAAGCTTTTTTAAGACGCTTTTGCGCTTTCCCAAACTGGGAACGATGACATTCATCAAAGATTAGAACACATTTTTTACTGTAGATTTCATGGTTTGGATTAGCAGTGATAAACTTATTTAATTTTTGAATGGTTGTGACAACAATTCGATCATCATTTTCTTCAATACTACGTTGGAGTTCTTTTGTATTGTTACTACCATTGACTGAATTTGGTTGGAATTTTTGATATTCCTTCATGGTTTGATAGTCTAGATCTTTTCTATCCACCACAAAAATCACTTTGTCAATATAGTCCAACTCTGTTGCTAAACGAGCTGCCTTAAAACTAGTCAAAGTTTTCCCTGAACCTGTCGTATGCCAGATATAACCACAAGCATTGATCGTACCGAAATTCTTCATTTCATTTGTGGAATGAATCTTTCGTAAAATACTCTCTGTTGCAGCTATCTGATATGGGCGCATGATGAGTAATGTATTATCAGCATCAAAGACACAATACTTGGTTAAAACTTCTAAAAGAACTCGTTTGCTCAAAAAGGTAATGGTAAAGTCCTCCAGGTCGTGAATCGTTTTATTTTTTCGGTCTGCCCATTCACAGGTGAACTCATAATGATTTTTATTTTGAGCTGTCGTATTGGCAAAGTAGCGTGTATAGGTTCCATTAGAAATCACAAAAATTTGAATATACTTATACAAAGAATTTTCGCTATTGAAGCTTTCCTTGCTATATCTATGGATTTGTTCAAAAGCTTCTTTAAGACTAACCCCTCGTCTCTTCAATTCAATCTGAACTAACGGCAGACCATTCACTAAAATAGTAACATCATAACGATTGATATGGCTACCCACTTGGGTCACTTGGTTGATGACCTGCATGCTGTTGTTATGAATGTTTTTCTTATCAAGGATAAAAATATTTTTAATTCGTCCATCATCAAAGACAAAATCATAGATATAATTCTCTTGGATTTTTCGAGTTTTTTCAACTAATCCTTCATTGGGACAATCCAGATACTCTACTACAAAGCGATCCCACTCAGCATTCGTAAAAGTCACCTTATTGAGTTTTTCTATTTGCACCTTGGCATTTGCTAAAAGTTCTTCAGGTGTATGAATATTTAAGCGTTCATAGTTGAGATGATTTACCAAATCAGAAATCAACTGATTTTCTAAATCAGCCTCTGACTGATACTCTCTATCCGTGCGATACTCTGGTTGATACTCAGCCAAGAGAATCCCTTCATTCGTTTCCGCAATTACTTCATGTACTTTTGAATAATCAACCATAGTATGCTTCCTCACTAATCTATGTACATTCTAGTTCAAATGACTAATATCTATATTGAAATAGTATTTCTCAATAAACGACTTATAAATCACTTTAAATTGTTCTTTATCATCTTCTGTTATATCTGGAAATTCTTCAACCGATTGTTTGTCATGACTGAACAAATTTAAGTATCTTCTATGAACCTTATCTTTTTCACTCTCAGGTATAATTTCTTCCCATGATCTATATCCTAAAAACGTAGATGTTTTTTCAAAAAGTGATCTTAATAAATTATAGTGATATTTTTCTAATTGATTCTCTTTAATAGCTTCATCTATTATATCTATAACCTTCAAGTGGTAAGCAAATGGAGAATCAGAGGTTTCCTTCAAATGGTAGGTTTCATCACCAGTAGTCAATTGTAACTTGTGTTCAAGTACAAATCTACTACATGAATCACTTTTCAACTCATTAAATAATACGTTAAAAAATAGTGGATGATGAGTTGTGATAATAAATTTTAAACCACTAGATCTAGGAACAGTTTCAGTTGCTTTTGTAAAGTTACTTTTCTTTATTAAACTAGCTAAATCAACAGCCATTTCAATAATTTTTCTGTCATCTAAAGAGGAAACAGGATCATCTATAAAAATATACTTTAAATTTGGAAAGGAGTCTTGATCATCATTCTTAGTTAGAATAACTTCATTCAGAAATGTATAGAAAATACTCCAGATAAAACTACTTTCTTCTCCTTTAGAAATTTTTATATTATTCTCTGTAATTCTTTCATCTTCACCATTTCCATTTTTGGCAGTGTAAGTTTTTGAAAATTTAACTGTCGTATAGTTGTTTTGGAAACTTGGTAAAATAATTTGCTGTTTAGTTCTCAGATCATTACCTTCTGGTAAAATTCCAAGGTAATCTTGAAATAAATCAATTATCTCATTTTCCTTTCCCTGTTCTTCAAGAATATACTTCAAAAATGTTGATTCTAGATTTATATTTAATTTTCTATCCCAATCGTCTTGCAAATCATTATCCCAAGAAAATAAATCTTCTGTAAATGCATTAAAATAAAAAATTTTCTTTTCGTCTATCCCCATATTCTGAATTTGACCAATTTCATCGCTATCCAATTTTTCCTTAACAGCCATAGATAGTCTAGTTTTTCCACTTCCATTAAAAGCATATAGAAGGGAACTCTTTGATTTTTTTGTAATAAGATTTGCCGCAAGGCTTTCCAATGTTTCGAATTCTGTCATAGTATACTGTCACCTTTTTTATTAAAATTGAACATCATTTTTCTCCAATATTCATATTGTTTTTGACGTAGTTCAATCTCCTTGGGGAGTCCTATATTTAGATCATTACAAACCATGTCAAAGTTATCTAAAACTTGAACAATCCGAGATTGGATTTCTAGAGAAGGAACTGGGATTTTCAATGATGAAAATGTAGATAAATTAAGATTATCCTGTGCGCTACCATAACTCTTATTTGCAAGATAATCTTTTATTGAATTTAAATAGTAGTAAACATATTCTGTAATGGCAAATTCTGGATTAGCAACAAACCCTATAATACTATCAGGGAAACATGCATCAAATCCTAATAATCCAGTTTCCGCTATATTAGCAGCAATTGTGATACATAATGTTCCCTTTTCCCACTGCTTACTTTGTTGTAATCCAAATTCACTATAAGTTTGAGAATAGTTTTCAATCCATTTACCAGCCTCTCTTATATCTCCAGTCTGTATGAACGGTATATCACCACCATATAGTCTTACGTCATTTCTAGGCCGATGTTTCGATTTTCCACGACCAAAATCTTTTGCTATTTCCGAGAGTGTCTTCCACTCAACTTGATATACCTCATCCTCAAAGGACAAAAGTTTATCTCGATAAAAAGAATATTGCTTTTTACGTGAGGTCAATTCTGAGGTCAATTCTGTAACATAATCAGTGAATTTGTCAAGTATTTGCACGATTTTTTCTTGAATTTCTAGAGGAGGGATAGGAATTAATAATCCCTCTAAAGCTGATTTATTTAAAGCTGGTATCCCATCAAAGGTGCATAAGTTTTCAATTTTTTTCGAACTATTCTTTAAATAAAAATATAAAAATCTAGGTAATAATACTTTCTCATTTTGAACTGTCGCAGAATAATTCAAATTTCCTCTAAAATACTTACCTTCATTCCAAGAAACATAACCAACACCTGCTCCTCGTGATGTTATTCCAATAGGATCATTTTGTGTGTTAAAAATATTGATATATCCTAACGGTTCTTTTCCACTATTAATTACCGGAAAGTTCCCCAAATTATTTTGAATAAAAGTCTTATTAATATTTTTTCCTGCTTTTACCTCACATACTTCCCCCAACTCTTTCCACTCAACGGAACAGTTTTGGATTTCTTCTAGGATGTTCATGATTCCCCTCCTTCCTTGGCTAGATTTTCAATACTTTTGATTTCCTTGAGATAATCTTTTTCGACTTGGCTGAGGGTTTTGGCTTGATAGCTCCTATATTCCTTATCTACCTTCTGCTTCATCTGTTCACGAGAGATAGAACCACTATTGTCCAGTAAATCTTCTCCTGTAGCCTGAAGAATACGATCTACGTGGGCCACCCAGTCAGCCATAGTCATGACTTCTTCTCGCTCTGCCTGTCTTTCAGCAAAGTCTAGATATCCTGATACAAGCTGATTAAGCCCACGGAGTTCCTTTTCTGTCAGATAGTTCTTGGCAACTTTTGCTTCAGATAAAGTAGGGAGGTCTCCCTTAAAAGTAGTCAAACCCATAAACTCCTTTTGACTATCAACACGATTGTAGATGAGTTCACTGGCAGTATTGTGGTGAATGGCGTAATGCATCTTGTTTTGAACCGTCGCAAAAAATTTCTTTGCCTCTGGTGAATTTGCATTGTAGTCACTTGATGTAGCAAAGAGATCCAAGACCTGACGGTAAAAGACTTTTTCACTCGAGCGAATGTCTCGGATTCTCTCAAGGAGTTCTTTAAAGTAAGAGCCTCCACCCAAGTTTTTCAAGCGATCATCATCCATAGCGAAGCCCTTGATCAGATACTCTTTTAAGACTGTCGAAGCATAGTGTCTGAACTGGATTCCACGAGGGGAGCGCACACGGTAGCCAATCGCCAAAATCATATCCAGATTATAGTAGGCAACTTTTTTTGACTGAGTTTTACCAGCTATTGCACCGTGACGAGTGGTTGTCAACTGATAGTTGACAACCACTGTTTCATCCAACTCTCCATCTTCAAAAATCGCCTTGATATGTTTACTAATATTTTGCTTGGAAGTTTGAAAGAGTTCAGCTAGTTCTTGTTGGGTTAGCCAGACCGTTCCATTATCCAAGTGAAGCTCAATAGCGGACTCACCGTCATCAGTTCTGTAAAGAATCACATCATTTGCCATGGCTCAAATCCTCTACAATCTTATCTATCTCTGCACGCAAGTGGCCAATCTTTGTCACAGTCTCAGCGATTTCTTTATTGAGTACATCAATGTCAATTTTCTCACGTGTATCTTCTTTTTCAACATAGGTTGAGACAGAAAGGTTGTAATCCTGCTCTGAACCCACTACTTCATTATCAACAAGAGTAGCTTTATAGTCTACACTTTGATAATTAGTGAATAATTTAACGATATCGTCGATATTCTTATCCGTCAGGATATTGTTATTGGTCTCTTTTCTGAATTTCTTACTCGCATCGATAAAGAGTGTTTTATTTTCTAGTTTATTCTTCGCCAAAACTAAAATCGTAGTCGCGATAGAGGTTCCAAAGAAGAGATTATCTGGAAGGGCAATCACTGCTTCAACAAAATTGTTATCTACTAGATACTGACGAATAGTCTTCTCAGCACCACCACGATAGAAAATGCCCGGGAAACAAACAATGGCTGCTCGACCTCTGTTAGACAAGTGGTTGAGACTATGCATGATAAAGGCAAAGTCAGCTTTTGACTTAGGAGCTAGTTTACCAGCTGGTGCAAAACGGTCATCGTTTATGAGGGTTGGGTCTCCATCTCCCACCCATTTGACTGAGTATGGAGGGTTAGAAACAATAGCATCAAACGGTTTTTCATCTAAATGCTGAGGATTTAAAAGGGTGTCTCCTCGCTTGATATCGAAGTTATTGTAGTTGATATTGTGCAAGAACATATTCATACGAGCCAAGTTAAAGTTGGTCATATTAATTTCTTGCCCAAAAAATCCATCCTCCAAAATATGATCTTCAAACTGTTTTTTCATTTGCAGTAATAGTGAGCCCGATCCACAAGTAGGGTCATAAACTTTGTTGATTTTGTCTTTTCCAACCATAACTAGTTGTGCCAGTAATTTAGAAACAGTCTGCGGTGTGAAAAATTCACCTCCACTTTTTCCTGCATTACTGGCATAATTGGATATCAAGAATTCATAAGCGACACCAAAAGCATCTATATCATTATCTTCAAAGTTTCCAAAGTTAATACTATTAATGCCATTTAATATGTCAGATAAACGTTTATTTCTTTCTGCAACTGTTCCGCCTAAGATATTGCTCCGTGTATCTAAGTTATCAAACAAACCTTTGATAGCATCTTCAGACTTGTGACCAATAGCTGATTCCTCTATAGACTGAAAGATATTTGCTAATTCAGTGTTTAGCTCTTGATTTTTAGAAGCATTTTTCACGACATTTTTAAAAAGCTGACTTGGAAGAATAAAAAAACCCTTATCCTCGACTGTCCCAGGTTTGAAATCTTCTTCTGCCTCTTCATCACTCAAATTTGCATAGCTAAATTCTAAGTCGCCTGCTTCATGTTCAGCTTTATCAAAATATGCAGCCATATTTTCTGAAATAAAACGATAAAATAGAATTCCTAGAACATATTGTTTGAAATCCCAACCATCAACCGCTCCACGGACATCATCTGCAATTTTCCAAATTTTATTTTGGAGCTCCTTAATCTCTCTGTTTTCTTTATTTGACATTTTTACTTTCCTTAATTAATGTATTATCTTTTCTATTTTATCATATTTTAGATACTAAAAACCATTCGTAATAATTTGATTACGAATGGTTTAGCTTACATTTTTACTTAATCTTAGATGAGATACTTAATAAATGATTAGTCTAAATGAATCCCTTTTTCTGCTAGGTTATCTAAGCATTCTTTCAGGTAACCCTCATGATGCTCGGGATAGATGGGGATGCTCAAAGCTTCCTCTTCCAGTTCTGAATAAGCTGGGCAGGTTTTGCCTCGGTAGGTCGGCTCCCACCACTCTGGGCTGACCTTATAGCCACGAGCGGTCATCTCCTCCATGATCAGACGATGATAGGCATAGAGGTGATAAGGCGAGTAGTCAAAGACATAGTTGACCGTCGCGTGCTTCTTTCCCCAGCCGTTGCCTCGAAGGGCACAGCATTCCCGGTGTTGGCCGAGGAGCTGGGGTCGAGGGAGTTTGGGAATCAAGTCTTGGTGCCACAGTCTCATCTATTGACCTCCTAGTAGTGTAGAGTCTTGCAAGTAACGATTGGGATAGCGCTCAAGGAGCGTCTGGATCCCCTTGATGAGATCCTCTTGGCTAGCTTGGCCATGCTGGTATTTCTCAAGTAGCAGCATAAAGTCCGCCTTTTCCTCAGGAGTCGCCTGCTTTTTGAAATAGCCCCAGATATGCTGGAAGGCATTGGAGACCTGGCCACGATTTTCCGGCAAGGCCAGCGCTTGCTGAATCAAGCCTTCGACGTGGCTGACCTCCACCTGGTCTTGCTTGAGGTATTCCCGGATCTCCTTGTAAATGTTGCTGGAATGACTCAGCACCAGGTATTTATTTTTCGCCCATAGGACTTGGCAGTGATGTTTTTGATCCACTCGTGTCTCCTTTTGATTCTCTCTATCAATAGTTCTCCCATTATACCATGGAAATGAGTGAAGTCATAAAAAAGAGGCTGGGACAAAAGTCCTGGCCTCTCAATTTTCTTTGGATTGTCGAGCAAGACGCAGTGGTTGAGCGGGCTCTACTACGCTGATTTCATCAGCTTTTATAGCCCAACTCAACTGTGCAGAGGTGGGACGACGAAATCGAATTCTAACGAATTACCGATTTCTGTCCTACTCTCTCTTTCATTGATTACAAGGCTGTGATGGCTGTGATCAAACCAAAGATGATCCCTGGTGCATTGGCTGCAGCAAGTGGAATATCGCGTTCTTTTTTGAAGAGTCCGTAGTAAACCCAAAGGCTACAGTTGATGGCTGCGACAAGGGGTTGAACAAAGTTCCCTTTGTGACCTGCGAGGTTATCCATGATTTGTGGGAAGTAAGACACATACATCATAACAGACATAAAGGTCGCAACCCAACCAAGAATTTTCATTTGTTTTTCATTCATTTTGAAACTACCATTTCCTTTTCTTTTTTTAAAGTATGCACTATTCTACCTTTTGTCCTTTACAAATTCAAGTCTTTTTTTCAAATGTTACCGAACTGTAAAGTGTCACAATCTTGTGATTTTGCAGGAAGATGGATTTCTTTTCGAGAGAGTCTTCTCTCTAGTTGCCATTTTTTTGACACATTGTCTAATTTTGTGCGAATGTAATCATTTTCATCTTGCATAGCATGCAAATTAATTGCATTTTCTTCCTACTTATGCTATTTTGATACACAGAGGTAAAATTTTATGAATAAACAAAAAATCAACCAAATCGTTGGCTCGATCGGTGCCTTTATTGGGATTATCGTTTTCATTGCCTACATCCCACAAATTATTGCTAATTTACAGGGAAATAAGGCCCAACCTTTCCAACCCTTGTCAGCTGCTATTTCTTGCTTGATCTGGGTCATTTATGGTTGGACAAAGGAACCTAAAAAAGACTGGATTTTGATCATTCCGAATTCGGCAGGTGTCATCCTAGGGGGATTGACTTTCCTTACATCACTTTAATAGAAAGTGAACAAAGACTGAACTCTACGGGTTCAGTCTTTTTTGTGTATCCCTTTGAAAAACAAAAACAATCGCAGTCGATTTTCGCAAAAAAGCCCGCCATGAGCGAGCTTAAAAAGTTGACAATTTTTACTTTGAATAACCTAATCTGGACTATTGTGCAAAAATATCCAAATGATTTCTCATTATTATTTAGAGTATATTGAAACTTTCCGCTGTGAGAAAAGTGCCTGAAATAATCATGTTTCAGGCACTCGGAATTATTGAGACCTTAGGCTCAATAATTAGTCATGGAACTTCTTCGAAGTTCGCTGACGTCCGTACTCACCTAAGGAAAGTTTCTAATTTGATTCGAGCTTCTTTTTCCTTATATCTGCACAATCTTACGATAGCTCCGAGAGGTGATCCAAAAGACGATCAGGTAGGTGATGAGAAAGACGGCGCAGACGCTAAGGGTGACGATGAGGACTTGGCTACTATTGATGACACCGAGGACTTTGAGAATGAGGCGGATCATGTGGTAGGCAAAGGCCAGGTGGATAAAGGCAAAGATGAGAGGGAGGAAAAAGACAGTCCGTACTTGACGGTTGATAGTCCGTTTGACCTCGTGTTCATCAAGCCCCACCTGTTGGAGAATGACGAAGCGATCACGGTCTTCATAGCCTTCAGAAATTTGCTTGTAGTAGATGACGATGACCGTTCCGATCATAAAGATCAGTGACAGGAAAATACCAATAAAGAAGATACCACCAAAGAGGCTATTCAACTCTGCCACATCATTGGCACGGTTCCCCCCATAGACAAATGTTCCTTGGCCCTGTTGGCTACTCAATTCATCGATCATCTTGTCATAGCTGGCTGCCAGCTTGAGTTGCTGGTCTTCACCAACATTGACATTGAAGCCACCGTAGATATTGGTATTGATGGCAAGATCTGGAAACTGAGCGACAAAGGCTGAAAGGTCTGGCACGATCAGGTAGTTGAAATCCTCCGTCAGCATGTTAAACTGATTGGGCACATGATCGGTGATAAAATCCTTGCTCACTTCTTCCTTGACTTGGAAGTCTTGCCCGTTGATAGTGAACTGCTTTTGCCCTTTAAGATCCTTGTTATGGGCAAAGAGGATGACTTGGTTGCCAGTCAGATCGACTTGTTCGCCTGTCATGTGTTCATAACTAGCTACATCAAAGACCATAAAGACGGTTTTAGGAGTGACGCTGCGTTCATCAGCTGGATATACCGTGAAGTCCGTGCCCTTTTGTGATTTAACCCCAAAGTTGGCATAGGTCATCAGGTCGCGATTCTTGATCTCGAGATGATGCTCAGAGGCAAATTCATCAAATTTCTGATTGATCTGCTCCAGATCGACCCCTTTTCCTTGGACAGAGAAATCATGAGGCGCCATGATTTTCTTGACCATTTCGCTACCGACATAGATGTTAGTGGCTGCAGAGATGGTCACAAGCACCATGGTCGAGAGGATGGCAATGGTCGCAAGCCCCACTGCATTTTTCTTCATACGATAGATGAGATTAGAGACCGAGATCATATTGTTGGGCTGGTAATAGTAGTTCTTCTTTTTCTTAAGCAGATGCAAGAAGACGGTGATCCCAGCATTAAATAGCAGGTAGGTCCCAATCATGACCAGGATAACGGCTAGAAAGAAGGTCACAAGCGCAATGATGGGGTCTTTGACAGACAAAGCTAGGTAGTAGCCACAACCGAGAGCTGCTAATCCAAGAATGGTTTGGGGCCACAGGAAGCGAGCTTTCTTTTCTCCACTGGCCTTCTCACGCGTCAACTGCAAGGCATTCAAACGGAGAATGCGCCAAGCATTGAGAAGAATCAAAAGTCCAAAGATGAGACCAAAGGTGACAAAGACCAAGATAACAATCCCAGGTTGGAAGGTAGATACTAGCTGGACCTTCATCTTCATGAGTTTCAAGAGAAAGGCGAAGATCAGCTTGTCAAAGAGGGCTCCAATCAAGACACCGGCTGAGATGGTTAGAAAGCCAAAAAGCAAGAGTTCCTTGAAGATCATGCTGATGAGATGGCGTTTTTCAAGGCCTAGCATGCTGTAGATCCCCAGCTCCTTGGAGCGATTTTTCATGACGAAGCTATTGGCATAGAGCACGATGATAGCTCCTGCGGCATTGACCACGAAGAACCCCAAGCTGAGAGTGAACACTATGGAAGAGCCCCCTCGAAGCTCGGAAATACGGGGATTAAAGGTCAGGGAGTCAAAGAGGTAAGCGATGGTCACTGCGAGAATGACCGCAATCGCAAAGGGATAATAGAGCTTGCGGTTCTTAATCAGATTGGAGCAAGCTAATTTAGTGGTTAATCGAAACATCTACTCCACCTCACTTGCCATGATCGTCAGAGTATCCGAGATTTCTTGGAACATCTGACGTTCTGTCTTTTCCCCGCGGAAGATCTGGTTGTAAAGAATCCCGTCCTTGATGAAGAGCACGCGCTTGGCACGCGCTGCCGCTGCGGTTGAGTGGGTCACCATGAGAATGGTTTGGCCCATGGTATTGATATCTTCAAAGACATCCAGCAAAGCAGCTGAAGACTTGGAATCCAGCGCCCCTGTTGGCTCATCGGCAAGAAGGATTTCTGGCGAGGTGATGATAGCCCGTGCTACGGCTACCCGTTGTTTTTGCCCACCAGAGATTTCGTAAGGGTATTTTTCAAGAAGTTGGTGAATGCCCAACTCCCGACTCACGCTATCGACCTCGCTCATCATTTCCTTGACCGGTCTGCGAGAAAGGACCAGTGGCAAGAGGATATTATCCTTGACAGACAAGGTATCGAGCAGGTTGAAGTCTTGAAAGACAAAGCCTAGTTTTTCCCGACGGAAGCTCGACGCATCCTTGTTCTTGATGGTGGAGGTATCGGTGCCATTGAGGTAGACCCGTCCTTCGGTCGGCTGGTCCAGCATGGCTAGGATATTGAGAAGGGTCGATTTCCCGGATCCTGATTCCCCCATAATGGCGACGTATTCGCCCTTTTCAACGGTGAAGTGAATGTCTTTCAAGGCTTCGACTTGCGTTCCTTGAAAGCGGGTTTTGTAGATCTTTTTGATATGTTGAACATCTAGTAATGACATGCTTTTCTCCTTTTACTAGTAGATCAAGAAAAATTCTTGGGTTTGTTGCAGGACTTGGAGACCAAATTCCGTCTTTTCCAAATCAGTTTGGTTACAGGGTTTCTCAGTCTTTTTGGGTTGTTTCATCCATTTCAAGAGTTTCATTTTCTTGACCTCCTTCATTTGATGAGACTATTGTATAAAAAATAAAAGGCGGCTACCATAACCTAACCTTTCATTTTACCGTTTATTTCTTACATTTTTGTAAGATGGGGAATCTTAATCCATGACCAACTTCTTTTCTTCAAAGCGAATGGCGACGGTTGTGCCTTGGCCAACCTCTGAGTGGAGGCTAATCTTGTGGCCCAATTGCTCTGCGATTTTCTTAGATAGATAGAGCCCCAGCCCTGAGGATTGCTGGGTTAGATGGCCATTGTAACCTGAGAAGCCCCGCTCAAAGACGCGAAGGACATCGCTATTTTTGATCCCAATTCCGCTATCTTTTATATAGAGAGTCTGGTCTTTGAAATAGATCTCAATCCCACCGGTGCTGGTGTACTTGAGGCTATTGGACAAGAGCTGCTCGATGATGACCAGAAGCCACTTGCGGTCAGTGATGACCTCCTGCTCCAAATCATGCAGGTTCACTGTCAAGTTCTTTTGGATAAAAAAGAGGGCATACTTGCGTACCACTTCTTTGACCAAGTCTTCTACTGACACGCGCTTCAAGACCAGATCATCATGAAAACTCTCCAGTCGCAGGTACTGCAAAACCAGATTGGCATAGGAGTCGATCTTAAAGAGCTCCTGCTCCATCTGCTGCTTGACAATGGGCGTCTCGACATCTTGCACCAAGAGCTGACTAGCCGCAATGGGCGTCTTAATCTGGTGAACCCAGAGGGTATAGTAATCCATCAGGTCATTGAACTTGGCCTGGGCTATCTTCCCTTCCTCTAAGCGCGCCTGCTGTTCTTCCGTGTATTTTTCATAAAGGAGATGTTCCAGTGGCGAGGCAGCCTCTATTTCCTCATACAAAGCAGCCTTACGATAGTCCTGAAAGGTCATGGCGAAATCCCAGATCAAGACACAGAGGGCAAAAAAGCCTAGCACTAGAGTCGCATAGAGAAAAACCTTCCCCGTCTCTGGAAAGAGATAGGCAAAGACCAAATCGACGATCAAAAAGATGACCAATAGATAGAGTAGGCGCCTGCGAGATACCACATACTGCCAGAAGATCGTTCCAAATTTATTCATGGGTCAACCCGTAACCGATGCCTTTCTTGGTTTCGATGAAGTTTGACAAGCCAGCTTCTTCTAGTTTCTTACGAAGGCGGGCCACATTGACAGACAAGGTATTGTCATCAATAAAGAAGTCGCTATTCCAGAGCTCCTTCATCATGTCATCGCGTGCCACGATACTGCCTGCATGTTCAAAGAGGACACGCAGGATCTGAAATTCATTCTTGGTCAGCTTGATGACTTCCCCTTCATACACCAAGTCCGTGGACTTGAGATTGAGGATGGCTCCCCGGTGCTCCAGCAGATTTTGATCTGTCCCAAATTCGTAGGAACGGCGCAAGAGTCCTTGGACCTTGGCCAGGAGGACATTTTGATCAAAAGGCTTGGTGACAAAGTCGTCTCCACCCATATTGATGGCCATGACAATATCCATGGCTTGATCCCGTGAAGAAAGAAACATGATCGGAACCTTTGAAACCTTGCGAATTTCCTGGCACCAGTGGTAACCATTGTAGAGAGGCAGGCCAATATCCATGAGAATCAAGTGGGGGTCACTTTCGACAAAGATCCCGAGGACATCCATAAAATCCTCTACCGCGACCACTTCATAGCCCCATTGTTCCAATAATTGTTTGACCTGTTGGCGAATAATTTCATCGTCTTCCACTAAGAGAATTTTATGCATGGCTTTCTTTCCTTCTTATTTTCTTCTTCCTATTATAACAGATTAAACAGCAGAGAAAAAGGCTGTTTCAGAGGGAAAGAAGAACTGGCTCCTCCTTTCTTGATAGGAGGCGCTTTTTCTACATCCATTTTTGTGCTATACTGAGAGAAAGAAGACACGGGAGGCACAGATGTCGACGATTTTTGATTACCTAAAAGAAGTGACTTATGATTCCATATATGACCGCCCCTTTAAGGAACTGGATGTCCTCGCATTGACAGAGCTGACCTATC
>SKEG01001776.1_pt1 | contig 15756 bp, 10 predicted proteins | sample 4826631 | NCBI WGS metagenome assembly SKEG01 (sample SAMN11008815, study PRJNA524170) | human gut metagenome | biome: Human fecal sample; material: Feces; isolation source: fecal sample from pouch patient p26, p34, p50 | host: Homo sapiens | place: Israel: Tel-Aviv | collected 2016-11-02
TGCTAATGCAAAAGCGCCAATTGGACTGTTATCTACAGATACCGCAACAATACTCGCAATTTGCCAAATTTGAGGCATATTATCTGGTAAGGTTAATTCACAATAAGCCGGCTTACCGACTTTAACCAAACCTATTCCATCAATATGAGCTGAGATGCCCTGCCCCACTTCTGAATGAACTGAAAGTGCGGTCGGAATTTCAAGTGATTTTTCCTGTGCAGCCAGGACTATCGCTTTAGCTAAAGGGTGATTGGCGTTTTGTTCAACGGAAGCCGCAATGCGATATAAATCTTCCTCAGAATAGACCGCACTTTGTGGTTGCCAAACAGCGGTGATTTTGAGGTCTCCATGAGTTAGCGTACCAGTTTTATCTAATACCACCGTATCCACATGGGCTGCCTCCTCCATAGATGCTGCATCTTTAAACCAAATCCCTGCATTTACTGCTTTTCCCATACCAACCATTATGGCAGCAGGAGTGGCAAGCCCTAACGCACAAGGACAGCTTATTACAAGCACTGAGATTCCTCTCGCAAGTGCAAATCCTAAGTCCTTGCCACATAACAGCCATACTATTGTTGTTATAACTGCTATTGTTATAACTGCAGGTACAAATACTCCCGAAACTTTATCAGCAATCTTTGCAATAGGCGCTTTTGTTGCAGCCGCGTCACTCACCATCTGTATTATCTTGGAAAGTGTTGTATCTTCTCCAACTCTTGTCGCCTTGCACTTTATATATCCTGATGTATTAAGTGTTGCTGCACTTACCTGATCTCCCTCCTGCTTATCAACAGGAATGCTCTCACCCGTAAGAGCTGATTCATTAACTGCCGTGTTACCTTCAATGATGACACCATCTATAGGTATATTCTCACCCGGTCTTACAACAAATATATCACCTGCTATAACCTGTTCAACAGGGACGCATGTTTCCTGTCCATCTGAATAAAGTACCGCTGTCTTGGCAGCAAGCTTCATAAGGCTCTTTAATGCGTCGGTTGTCTTTCCCTTTGAGCGGGCTTCAAGCATTTTTCCTACTGTTATAAGTGTAAGAATCATAGCTGCCGACTCAAAATAGAATTCATCCATATAGTGCATTACACCTGCCATATCACCTCTTACCTGACAATCTGTCATGGCAAAAAGTGCATATGTACTCCACACAAATGCTGCTCCTGAACCAAGCGCAACAAGTGTGTCCATATTAGGTGAACGATGTAACAATCCCTTGAAGCCGCTTATGAAGAAATGCTGGTTAATAACCATTATCATTATTGTAAGCAGCATTTGTATTAGACCCATAGCCACATGATTGCCTTCAAGCACTGATGGAAGCGGCCACCCCCACATCATATGTCCCATGCTGAAATACATAAGCACAACTAGAAATACTAATGAAGCTATTAATCTCTTCTTTAAAACAGGGGTTGTCTTATCTGCCAGCGCATCTTCCTGCTCCTGCATTGAAGGACTGCTGTTCTTTGCCCCCTTAACTGATGCACCATATCCAGCAGCTTCCACAGCTTTAATGACTGCATCATGTGTTGCAGTTCCTTCAACACCCATCGAATTAGTAAGAAGACTTACTGAACAGCTTTCCACTCCAGGTACTTTGCTAACAGCCTTCTCAACTCTTGCCTGACACGCTGCACAGCTCATTCCTGTAACATTGTACTGTTCCATTATTTTCCTCATTTCCGCGCACGCATTTTGCATAATTGGTTTGTGTCATGTGCGCTAAGACACCAATCCCGCGCGTGAAAAATCACATCTTCACACTATGCCTCTTTACGGTTAGTTGTTATTCCTGTAACCTTGAAATCAAGTCTCTCTATTGCAATTCTTATATCAGCGTCATCGATTTCTCTGTCAACTTCAATTGTTGCCTGCTTCTTCTTAAGATTCACCTGGCATGAAGCACCATCAATCTTATTAACAGATCTCTCAATACTGTTCTTGCAGTTCTCACAATGCATGCCTTCAATATCAACAGTCTTAACAGCAATTACAGGATTATCAAGTGTCTTCTTCTCTTCTGCAACAGTATCTCCACCACCGCCACAGCAGCCACCTTCACCTTTCATATGCTTAACACTGCTTATCACTGCAATTACTACTATTATGGCTAATATGCCGATTATTATAGCTGTTCCCATATTATACATCTCCTTTTATATTTGCTCGAATTCTTATCGCATGAATTTGCCAATTGTCTTAACAAGCTCCTCCACAGTATCGTCCTTGCCTTCTTTAATATCACGGACAACACAGCTCTTGATATGATTATCCAGAAGCACCTTTGTAAAACTGTTAAGTGCTGACTGGGCTGCCGATACCTGATTAAGAATGTCAATACAGTATGCGTCCTTCTCGACCATTCCCTTAATTCCTCTTATCTGACCTTCAATTCTGCTGAGTCTGTTACAGAGGTCTTTATATTCCTTGGCATCGCGTTCTTTTGTCTTATGACAACAACATTCTTTTTCCATTATTCCTCCTTAGCCTAATTATTATATTCTATGTCTGATAAACACTTTATTATATTTATCTGTTGCAATGCAACATACCCTAGTGGGGTATATGTCATTCACATGATGTATAATATACCCTATGTGGGTATATGTCAACCAGAATTATTGATATTATTTATCGGGAAAATAAAATGCAACATTCTAAGACCAGATAACTGCCTTATACAGCAGAAGGAAGCTGACAAATGCAGCTCCCTCCTTATAAAAATATTATTCCTCTTGTAATATCCACTACTTAGAATAAGTCACAGCCTTACTGTTCTCATCATAATCAAACACGCCATCATTCTTTTCTTCAAGTGCCTTGATGATGTGATATGTATATTCGTTATATGGTGTAGCAATTCCAAGTTCTTTTCCCATACGCATCATTGCGCCGGAGAACATATCTATCTCTGTATGTCTGCCTGCATCAATGTCCTGCAGTGTTGAATATCTTGCTGTTGGCGGAACAGCACTTCCACGGCTTGATGTACCTGCGCATCTGCTCATATCAATGCCTTTTGCAAGAGCAACTGCTTCAACCTCCTTACGTAATCCTTCGCTGATTGCTTTCATATGCTCACTGTCTGTATAGCAGCCAACACCTGCTCCAATAATAGCCTGTGGAAGATTGTTACAGATGTTAAGTCTATACTTGCTCCATATCTCTTCTTTGATACAGTCAGTCACTCTGTAATTAAGTCCTGTTCCATCAAATAAATCTCTTATTGCCGCAACTCTCTCACTCTCAAATGGTGCAGCTTCCTCGCCATATATAATGCCTATTGTAGTTTCAGGATTGAATACATATTCCTTTCCTTCACGGTGTGACGCCACCTTTATAAGTGAATAAATTATATGCGATTTATCTATCTTAGTAGATATTATCTCTTCACTGTCAACGCCGTTCATAAGGCTCATGACAATTGTATTCTCACCGACAACTTCCTTAATATCATCTAATGCACCTGCAAGTGCGCCATACTTTAATGATACAATAAGAAGGTCAACTCCCTTTGCCTCCTCAGGTGTCAATACTGCCGGGGGGTATGTCTTTCCATTAATCAGACAGCCTTCTGACTTAAGCCTCTCCGCTCTTTCGCCCTTTGCAATAACGCTTAGACTTATATCCTTCTTTGCTGAAAGTCCCCATATAACATAAGAGCCGACTGCTCCTGCTCCAAGTACTGCCACTGATTGTATCTTCATAAATATTCCTCTCAATCTTTGCAATTTCTTCAAATATATATACACTTCTATTCTTCCCGCGTCAAATAATTTTGTTCTCAAATATTTCTATCTTCCCGCAATATCTCCGTCTTCAAAATCATATGTCAGCTTCTTTCCATATACCTTGACATATGCAGCGCATTTCTGCTCATAGTCCGTATGCTGCATCCTTAAACTCGCTGTTCTCTCATCAAGCTGTCTGTCCGGATATATTACCGGCAGGACATGTACCCTGAATGTGTGCAAATGTGTACTCTTAACCAGCTGCTCAACAAACAGTGAAATCACTGGCACATTAAACTTTACGGCATACAGATATGCACCTCTCTTGCACGGGCGGGGTTTTCTGTAATTAAACCACATTTCCTGCTCAGGATATATAAGCACAAGTCTGTTATTATCAAGCGCATTCTTAATCTGATTAGGGAATTCCGTCTCCATAAACCATTTCAGGCTGCTTACGGGCATTGTATCTGCATACCTCTGCATATACCCTACAAATCCTTTCATTGCAAGGTTAGAATCCTGATTAACAATACTTATGCGTGTAAATCCTGCCTTTCTCATGGCAAACCTGACAATTGCAGGATCTAACGGGCTGAAATGATTGCATGTTACAATCGCAGGACCTTTAACTCCTGAAAGATTCTCAAGTCCACTGACTTGTGTTATAAGTCCGACTGCCGAAGTTCCTGCATAAAATATGGCTTCTGCTATATACTTTTTCACGCAAAAACCATATGCTGTCCTATAATCAATATAATGTCTTAACAATGCTTCTTTATCTTCACGTAACAGCTTTGGATCTCCCGGCTCAACCTTTGAATTCAACTGATTAAGGCTTACAGCCGTCTTAATATTTTCATAGACCTGCTCCCTGTCACCAATCATATATCCTCCGAAACCACTCATTTTACAGCATCACTGCTATCCCTCACGAAATCACTATCTCTTACAAAATCACTGTTCTCAACAAATCTGTTTCCCACAACATCAGAAAACTTAACGCCGTCGCCGTCTGCAATATTCTCTGCCCTTGCAAGAAGCTTCTTTAAATTCTCACGGTCAGCACTCCTTTCACTGTCCCCATACCGCTCACGCTGTTTAATCAGCAGCGGATAAAAGCCTGACTCCGCTGCATACTGCCAGAAATACTCCTCATACGGAATCTCACTGTAATGCCACGGCTTGTCAAACAGGTTAAAATGTATCAGCTTCGGTCTTGCCATATACTCCCCGCCCTTATTGGGCATGACATTCCACTCCTTATCAAGAAAATAAATGTCTTTTGCACAGATGGCATTAATATAATCCTGATCGGGTGCAACGCTGTCAAAATGATACTCTGCCATAAGTTTTAAGAATATGTCTGCCAGATGAGTACGCCTCATTTTGTCAAGATTCATAACCAGCACTCCCGAATTGACGTATTCGTTTCGTTCTATCCCCACTACATTTTCAATATAATGAGCCAGTATAGTATTCTTTCCTGCAAATGTATCTCTTACTGCGCCAAACATTGCATCGCCCATGTCAACCGAATAAAGCTTTGCAATGTCATCATTTATTACCGTGTCCGAATCAATATATACAGCCTTATCTAATTCAGGAAAAAGCTCTGCAATAAATAACCTGAAATATATTGTCAACGTAAACTCGCCTGAATAAAGCCTGTTTTCCTGCCTGTCTGTAACGGTCTGTCCAAAGCTTTCTGAAAATTCATGCATTTTCTTTCTTATATCAACGAATTCAATATCTATGTTTTCGTAGTCCTTTATTACATTGCGAAGCTGAATCATAGTAATATTCTTCACATTATCGCACATAACAATAATGCGGTAACGCTCATCCACAGCCACATGTACAGCCAGAGATTTAAGACACACAGCCAGATACGGTGCATACTTTTCATTAATAGAGAAAACCACCGGAATACGCGAAACGGCCTTGTATTCCTCATATTCTCTGTTATAAGATTCAAGAAGTGCATCATATTCATGAAGCCCAAGTACATTATGCATTTTGTCAATCTCCCACGGTTTGACCGCAACAGTTCTTATTACCGGAAATACACGGAACGTAGTTGTAAAATGCTGAAAAACAGTGTTGCCATGCAGTCTCCTCTGGTCATTAAACCTGTGTCCACACAGATTGACTCTTGTTGCAAATGTATTAATAGCCGTCTGGTCAGGCATAAACATTTCCTTTCTTATGCATTGTTCACGACATTTTTCCAAAAGTCCATTCTCCCGTATCATATTCATATTCATAAGCATTACACCGGAATTAATGTAACCATCACCAAAAAACCATCTGCCATAATAGTCAGAAACTCCCGCAATCTCTATTCCCTCCATATCCTGATAATAGAAGTCGCTGAAATTCTTCCTGCAAAGCACATCTGTATCAAGGTAAAGAAGTCTTTCATTAATATCTGTCTTATCAGCAAACAGGCGCAGCATACAGCATGCAGTAAACCTTGTCTGCATATTTGCCTCTGGCAGTTCCTCAACAAAATATCTTGTAATATCAATAAGTGAAACATTTACATCAATGTCCGATTTATTCAATTCTTTTTTTAGATACTCTGCAAATACTTTTTCAACCGGTTTGTAATTAACACCTTTTTCCCTGTAATCAACCGTAATAATATATATATTTAACGGTTCGTCCACATTTTCAACAAGAGACATTGAAGATAATAGAATTCCCTTCTGCATAGGTTTATCCCCGCAATACAATATGTTCATAGTTCTGTATCCTTTCTTATTTACTAAATATGTCTGAATTGTCCTCTCTGTATTGATTTTCCCCAGTTTCTTAAGTAAAATACATATAAGTTCAAAACGAAAACTAAAGAATAGAGGAATGTTATGATATTTAAGATTTTTAAAAGAGATTTGAAAGGTCTTAGCAGGAATATTCTGGCTTTAGCCATTGCACTTGGTCTGTGCCTTATTCCATCGCTTTATGCATGGTTTAACATTTATTCCAACTGGGATCCTTACGCAAACACTGCGTCCGTTCAGATTGCTATTGTTTCTGAGGACGAGGGTTACTCTGAATCTGATGATTCTACTATCAACATGGGAGAACAGATTGTTGAACAGCTTCACTCTAATGACAAGTTAGGCTGGCGTTTTCCTGAAACTAAGGACGAGGCTATGAATAAGCTGTATGCCGGAAAGTACTATGCAGTTATCGTAGTCGGTGAGGACTTTTCACGAAGCCTGTATGATTTCCTTGATAACGGTCTTAATCCGCCAACAGTTACATATTATGAGAATTCCAAGAAAAATGCTGTTGCTTCGAAGATTACAGACACAGGAAAAAGCACACTTCAGAACACTATCAATTCAGAATTCATTGATGTGTGTGTCAAGACGATTATGCAGGGACTTAACGAAATCGCAGAAAACGATCCTGCAATCATAGAAAAGACAGTTAAGGACTTACAAAGCATTTCAGCTAATATAAGTTCTTACGACACCATGATTGACATGTTTATTAAGAGTAATTCAAACCTTGCTGATAATCTTGCAGCTCTTGAGGAAGTTCTGCCTGAAATAAAAGATGTTATCACAGGAACTACTGATGTTGCAGACATTGCCAACAAGACACTCGACAACATTACCAATGACATTTATGACCAGATTGACTCTGTACTTAAAGCCATGAATGAATTGGCAGATGACTCACTTAAATCTGTTGATAATGCTGTAAATGCAGCTATAACTGATGTCGGACAGGCTGGTGTTGAACTTAATAATGCCAATAATAAGCTCAACGAACTTATTAATCAGAATAAAGCACTTGAAGATGCCATTGATTCTTTAAGCAAAATTGATGGTATTGATCCGTCTGTTATTACAGCTTTAAAATCTGCACTTTCATCAGTAAATGCTATGGAAAATGTAGCTTATAACCTTGTAAAACAATGTGCTGACATTTTAACTGACTCTCCCGAAACCCTTCAGGTCAAATATCAGTTGATAAAATCAGTTGTTGAACAGTGTCGTTCAGAGATACAAAAAAGTCAGGTTATTATACAGACTGTTATCAGAACTAATGTAAATCTCCTGGAATCATCTGTTAAAAATGCTGTAAGCAGTCTTGCTTCCAATATAAGCAGTACCGGAGACAGCATTAACGGAATAACACAGATGCTTCTTGGTGTAAGTGATATTTCTGTAAATATTAATACAACACTCGAAAGTACAAAAACTCTGCTCGACTCACTTAACAGCAAGTTGTCTGTTATCTCTGGTTCTGTCGGAGATATCAGTTCATCTTCTACATATAAGTTAATAATGGATTTCATCAACTCAGATGCTGAGTCAATTGCATCGTTCCTTTCAGAACCTGTACAGGTAGAAGAAATCTATGTCTATATGCAGACTAATTATGGAACAAGTGTTACACCTTTCTATACAACACTTGCTCTCTGGGTTGGAGGAATTGTTTTAGTTGCCCTTATGAAAGTAAAGGTTGACTACGAAGATGATGAATTCAAGGACGCCACAGAACATCAGAAATATATCGGACGTGCGCTTCTGTTCCTTGCAATGGGACAGCTTCAGGCTCTGGTAGTTGTTCTTGGAGATTTATATATTTTAAAAATTGACTGCACCCACCCTTTCATGCTGTGGTTAGCAGCTGCTATAACAAGCTTTGTATTTACTTTATTTATATACACACTTGTTCTTACATTTGGTGACTTGGGAAAGGCTATTGCCGTTGTAATGATTGTGTTACAGATTGCCGGTTCAGGCGGTACTTATCCAATCGAACTGCTTCCTGAATTCTTCCAGAATGTATACCTCTACTTCCCGTTCCCTTATGCAATTAATGCAATGAGGGAGGCAATAAGCGGATTATACCAGTGCGATTATGCAGTATTTCTTGTGAAATTATGTGCCTATGCTGTTATCTCGCTTATTCTCGGACTTGGTATCAGAAAGTCACTTCTTGAAGTACGCGAGTTCTTTGAACGCCGTATGAAAGAGACACATTTTATGTAAAGGAGATATGGATTTATGCAAAACGATGATTTTATAGATGAAAATCTTGATAATGCTGGTTCTGCCAGTGACAACAATACAGTCCATAAAAATCTTGACTTAGATGTTGTTCTTGCAGAAATAACAGCATTTGCAGAAAACATGCACACTAAAAACCAGCACAAGAAAAAAATCTGCTTAAGATGCATGATGATAATTCCCTTAGTATTCATGGTACTTATGTTTACCATGGATACCGCCAAGGTTGTTTATCTTCTTCTCTGGGTAATTTCGCTTTTTATTTTCTGTGCTTATCTTATAATTATTGATTACATTGATGACAAGCTTGCAAGAAAATTAAACGACCTTAATATAGAAATTCAGGAAAAACAGGCAGATGCTTCCATTACAGACAGTATCAAAGCATTTTTAAGTGAGGTACAGTTATGAAAAATATATTTAAAATTATCAAGTCTGACCTTAGCCACATAAAAACAAATGTGATTGCAATATGCGTGATTATCGGTCTTACTGTTATTCCTGCATTGTATTCATGGTTCAATATCCTGTCTAACTGGGATCCTTATGGACAGGCTTCCACAAGCAGAATCAAAGTCGCAGTCGTATCTGTCGACAAAGGCACTTCTCTTGAAGGCGTGGAACTTAATGTAGGTGACACTATAATTGAAGCGCTTGAAACTAATGACACTATTGGCTGGCAGTTTGTTGATTCTTCTGATGATGCAATCAAAGGCGTATACAGCGGAGATTATTATGCTGCGCTTGTTGTCCCGGAGGATTTTTCGAAGAATCTTATAAGCTTCTTAAGTGATTCGATGGAACACCCTCAGCTAAAATATTACTGCAACCAGAAAGCCAACGCTATTGCACCTAAGATAACAGACAAGGCTAAGACAGCAGTCCAGCAGCAGGTAAACCAGACATTTATTGACACCATCGTGTCTACTATTGCCAGTACAGGTGATTCAGCCATCAAAGATGCAGATAAGGAGAATGGCTCCCTTATAGACGCAATTACTAACAGACTTACTTCTGCAAGAACTACACTTTCAACATATGATGTAATTCTTAACTCAATGCTTGCAATTACTGACCTTACATCATCAATAAGCAGCAGTTCAAACAGTGCTGCACCGCAAGTTTATACACAATTACAGTTACAGCAGCAGCAGTTAATAACCTTGCAGGCTCTTGTAAATGGTAATTCCGCTGAATCTTTAAATGAATTATCATCTGCTCTTTCAAACCAGATGTCCCAGATTCAGAGCATTATGAGTTCATTAACAGAGCTTTATTCAGACATGAACATGGACGTTGCAGACCTGTCTGCTGCAATTAAGCTTACATCAGGCTCACTCACTCAGACTAAAGAGCTTCTCAGTGACCTTGAGACAAAGCTTGATAACGCAATTAATACATTAAACACAATCACTGAACAGGATACATATGGTTTATTATCAGAGATGTTAAATGCAGATGCTAATACTTTGGGAGATTTTCTCTCTGCACCTGTAAATATAACAACCGAACAGGTATATGCTGTTAAAAGCTATGGAACAAGTGCTTCACCATTCTACACAATACTTGCACTGTGGTTTGGTGGACTTATACTTGTTGCTATTATGCACACACCTGTGCATCCTGCTCCAGATATTCCAGCAGACGCAAAGAGATACGAAAAATTCTTTGGAAGATATTTTATCTTCTTTGCAGTTGGACAGCTTCAGGCACTGCTTATAACACTTGGAAATCTTTTCTACATAGGAATCCAGTGTTACCACCCATTCCTTTACTGGGTTGCATGTGCATTCTCTAGCTTCGTATTCACCTTCTTTATGTACAGCCTTACTGTTGCATTTGGAAATATCGGTGAAGCTCTTGGAATTGTCCTGCTAGTTATACAGGTTGCCGGCTCAGGCGGTACATTCCCTATAGAAGTACTTCCTAACGCATACCAGATAATATACAGATTCCTGCTTTTCCCATATTCAATGGATGCATTAAGAGAATGCATAGCAGGAATGTACAGATATGATTACATTAAGAACCTCGCATTTCTTTCAATATATATAGTTGTTTCGCTGATTATCGGATTGTTCTTACAGAAACCATTTGAGAAGCTGAATCATATGATTGAGAGAAGTAAGGAGAAGTCGGGGGTTATGCTGTAGAAAGTTGCTCCCCTAAAGCACGCCCAGCCGTGTATATTAGTAAAATCAAAACACACTTCCGCTCGGATTCCGACGCAGCGGTACTAGGTTCGCTGGGATTTGCTACCACTTTGTGGCAGCTTTCCCAGCTTACCAAGTGCCTGCGTCTTCATACGGTTTTGATTTTACTAATATACACGGCTGGGCTTTTCTTTACCGGACAACTGCTCCGCCCCGCCTTTGGCAAGGTTGTGGGCTTGAAGAATCCAACCGTTCCTCCATTATGTAGAAAAACTCCCGGAAGTTCGGAGACAGGTGGTTTGTGGGGTGCGGTATTCCGACTGTAAACTGTGCGCATAATAAAAGCATTGAGTCATAAGTAAACCAAAGCGTACACACGCCACGGATGGCGTGTGAGATGTCTCGCACATGGATGTGCGTAGACATCGTTAGCGGATGGTATAATTACCTAAACACTCAATGCTTATTATTATGCAGTGCAGTTTACCGGAGGGATTCCACACCCCACAACCACCTGCCTCCCACTCCCGGGAGTCACTTTTCTAGAATAACCCAGTTATTACCCCATCATCATTAACATCTATATTATATGCCGCTGGTGATTTTGAAAGTCCTGGCATTGTCATTACTGAACCTGTAAGCACTACTATAAAGCCTGCACCGGCTGATACATATGCTTCTCTTACATTCATCTCAAATCCTTCCGGACGGCCAAGTAATGTAGGATCGTCTGAAAGCGAATACTGTGTCTTAGCCATACAGATTGGAAGATTACCAAATCCTAACTGTTCAAGCTGTGCAATCTGCTTGTTAGCTGCTGGTGAATAATTAACACTTCCTGCACCGTATATTTCTTTAGCAATTGTCTCAATCTTTGCTTTAACCGGCTGGTCTGTTTCATACAGGCAGTGGAAATTGCTCTTCTTTGTCTCAAGTGTCTTAAGAACTTTTTCTGCAAGCTCAATTCCACCTTCTCCACCTTTTTCCCATACCTTGGCAAGGGCGAATTCACAGCCTTTATCTTCACAGAACTTCTGTATATAATCTAATTCTGCCTGTGTATCTGATACAAATGCATTAAGTGTAACAACTACAGGTACTCCGTATTTATGAAGATTCTCGATGTGCTTTTCAAGGTTTACGATTCCCTTCTTTAATGCATCAAGATTCTCTGCTGATAATTCTGTCTTAGGAACTCCGCCATTGTACTTGAGTGCTCTTACTGTTGCTACTAATACAACTGCATCTGGCTTTAAGCCTGACTTACGGCACTTTATATCGAAGAATTTCTCTGCACCTAAATCTGCTCCAAATCCTGCCTCTGTGATTACATAATCTGCCATCTTGAGTGCAGTCTTAGTTGCTCTTACTGAATTACAGCCATGTGCGATATTAGCAAATGGTCCACCATGTACTAATGCCGGAGTATGCTCAAGTGTCTGGATAAGGTTTGGCTTTAATGCATCCTTTAGCAAAGCTGCCATTGAACCTACTGCCTTGATATCTGATGCTGTAACAGGCTGTCCCTGATAATTGTAAGCAACTACCATCTTGCCGAGTCTTTCCTTTAAATCCTTCATATCTGTTGCAAGACATAATACTGCCATAATCTCTGACGCAACTGTGATAACAAAATGATCTTCTCTTACAGTTCCGTCAACCTTAGAACCAAGACCTACAACTATATTTCTAAGAACACGGTCGTTCATATCCATACATCTTTTCCATGTAACACATCTTGGGTCAATTCCAAGTTCGTTGCCCTGCTGTATATGGTTATCAAGAAGTGCCGCACATAAGTTGTTAGCTGATGTGATTGCATGAAAATCGCCTGTAAAATGCAGATTCAATTCTTCCATAGGAACAACCTGTGCATATCCACCACCTGCTGCTCCACCTTTGATACCGAAACATGGACCAAGTGATGGCTCACGAAGTGCTATAACTGCCTTCTTGCCAAGCTTTCCAAATGCTTCTCCAAGCCCTACAGTAATTGTTGTCTTTCCCTCTCCGGCTGGAGTTGGATTAATGGCAGTAACAAGAATTAACTTTCCATCTTCATTGTCTTTGACACTGTTGATGTACTCATCTGATATCTTAGCCTTATACTTTCCGTATAATTCAAGATCATCCTCGCTTATGCCGCATCTGGCTGCAACATTCTTAATTGGCTCCATTACTGCTTCCTGTGCAATTTCAATGTCTGTCTTCATAATGTTTCTCTCCTTTGCTTTAGCCTTTTCGTGCCTTGCAATCCTGCTTTATCAAGATTCCTAAGAAGATTCCCTTCCTAATATATCTTTACATAAAAACAAGAGGCTACAGGCGCACTTTAATACACCTATGCCTCTGTTAAAAACCTGAAAGATTCTCCCCAAGCAAATCAGCCTCAATATTTCTCATCTCTATGCTTAGAAATTGCTTCTTCGGTGCTGATAATTACAGCTCTCCAGAGTTCCGTCCATAACCGGTCCTTTTGCCTGAGAGTTTTCGCTGTCACCTTCGGCGCTGCATTTTTACACAGTCTCTCCCGATTATATCTTCCGGATATTACCTTAATAATAAGGAAAAAAGCGTCTTGCTTTATCTGCAAAACGCCTTCGTTTTCAACAATAATATATAAATTGACAGAGTTTGTCAATAAGCAACATTTAACAAAATTATTTATTATATTAGGAAATAACAGTATTCAATTGAAAAAAATGTTGTTTTATGGTAAAATTTATCTTAATTTTTTATAAAAAGGGAGAATACATAATATGTTTAGTAAAATCAATACTATTCTCGATACTATTGACGCATATGTCTGGGGAATTCCACTCATTGTCCTTATACTTGCAGTTGGTCTGTTTCTTACTATCAGACTTAAGGGTGTTCAGTTTACTAATCTTGGACGTGCTTTTAAGTACATTTTCAAAGACGAAACTGATGGAAAGCATGGTGAAGTGAGCAGTTTCGCAGCACTATGTACAGCACTTTCAGCAACAATCGGTACAGGTAATATCGTAGGTGTTGCTACTGCTATTGTCTCAGGCGGTCCTGGAGCATTATTCTGGATGTGGCTTGCTGCCTTAGTTGGTACTGCTACCAAGTACTCAGAGTGTCTCTTAGCAGTTAAGTTCAGACAGGTTGACGAAGACGGTCATGTTGTTGGTGGTCCTTTTAACTACATTGAACATGGTATGGGACCTAAGTGGAAATGGCTTGCCAAGATATTTGCTTTCTTTGGTATAGGCGTTGGTCTTTTAGGAATTGGTACATTTACACAGGTGAACGGAATCTCTTCTGCTGTTAATAATTTCTTTGATTCTAACAACGCATGGACTGTTTCATTATTTGGAAGAACATATTCATGGACTGTAGTTATAAGCTGTCTTATCCTTACATTCTGTGTTGCTCTTGTTCTTATTGGTGGAATCCAGAGAATTTCTAAAGTTGCTCAGGTTATTGTTCCTTTCATGGCTGCAACATATTTTTTAGCAGGTATTCTTATTATTTTATTTAATATTACAGATGTTCCTGCTGCCATCCTTACAATTGTGCAGAGTGCATTTGGTCTTAAGGCCGCTGCTGGTGGTGCCCTTGGTGCCATGGTTGTAGCTATGCAGAAGGGTATTGCAAGAGGTATCTTCTCTAATGAGGCCGGTCTTGGTAGTGCACCTATTGCCGCTGCCGCTGCCCGTACCAATGAACCTGTACGTCAGGGCCTTGTATCTATGACAGCTACTTTTATTGATACTATTATCATCTGTTCAATTACAGGTATTGCAATTGTTCTTACAGGAGCTTACGATATGGGACTTGAAGGTGTTGCAGTAACAACTAAAGCATTCCAGATAGGACTTCCATTCCCTGATGGAGTTGCTTCATTTATTCTTATGTTATGCCTCGTATTCTTTGCATTTACAACTATTCTTGGCTGGGATTATTATTCTGAACGCTGCCTTGAATACCTTACTAATGGTAAGAAGAAATGTATCAAGGCATATAGATGGGTATATATCCTCTGCGTATTCATCGGTCCTTACATGACTGTATCTGCCGTATGGACAATTGCAGATATATTTAACGGTCTTATGGCTATTCCTAACCTTATAGCACTTGTAGCATTAAGCGGTGTAGTTGCTAAAGAAACTAAAGATTATCTTGACAGAATTAAGAAAAAAGAAATTGAGTAATTAAGCATTAACTGCTTATGCGTAAAGATAAGCCCCACTCTGGATTAGTCCGGAATGGGGCTTATCTTACGCATTATCTTCCTCTATCATACATTTTTATAAAGAAATTCAATGTAATAATATAACGCATTTGACCGATATATAATGTAGAAGTAACATTTTGAAATAAGGTCCAAGGAGGGATTATTGCAGCAAATGGAGTTATTCGCAATTCAAAAGTGTACCCAGTCCAGACTATCAGTAATCTCAAAGGGGTAGGACAGGGTAATACCAGTGCAGAACACGGTAACAGTGGACAGTCTCACAGACAGACAATAACTATCAGAGTTAATCCTGAGACTTATGCTGATGCACCAGCCGATTGTTATACAGTTACCTATAACCGTAACAGTCAGCTTCAGGCATTTTATTATCGCCCTCGCCATGAGTATACTTACTAATAATGGACGAAGAAAAACACCTCTTAATCAGAATGTATATTGCTGATTAAGAGGTGTTTTCTTATGCTCTGCACTTCTGCTTTATATATATGAGTTGCAATATTATTGCGCACGCAATGCCAACTGAAACATAAGATATTAAATCCGTATTGACATATGTCGGGTTAAGACTTGCTGTTCTGCCAAGAAATCTGTTACTG
>SKEG01001781.1_pt1 | contig 15687 bp, 13 predicted proteins | sample 4826631 | NCBI WGS metagenome assembly SKEG01 (sample SAMN11008815, study PRJNA524170) | human gut metagenome | biome: Human fecal sample; material: Feces; isolation source: fecal sample from pouch patient p26, p34, p50 | host: Homo sapiens | place: Israel: Tel-Aviv | collected 2016-11-02
CCCAACTCAACGAGATAGGAATTTCAAGAGCCCATCTATTTGTTATATCCTCATCTTTGTATCCAAGCACGTATACCTTTTATTTTAACATATTCAAGCCCAAAAGAAAAAGGCTTTGAGGGCCTTTTTCTGTGAATCTTCAGCAAGTTCTATATAAAAATTTTAGAGCTAGATATAGCCTCTGATTATTTTTACGATTTCACAAATTCAGTGCTGTCCACATAAAAGCGTGTTTTGTGGGTTCCACCCTTGTAGTTCTTGTTGTTGCGTTTCAAGATAAAGCGTCTGTATGGATCAGAAGTTCCTTGAATAGTCGTTGTCACTTCAACCGAATCTTTATTGATCACCCATTCATCCGGTGAAGGAATTTCCATCGGCAGCATCGCTCCACCACGACCACCAGGTACAATTTCGTAGAAAGCCTTGTCTTTTGTCGAATAGATCCAGCCGTCCTTCTTTTCGTTTGTCAGTTGGATCAGCTGGTCTTGTGACAGACTACGGATAGAGTCCGATGTCTCTTCAGCATTCAATTTATCAATGACATCTTGCAAATTATAAGTTCCTGGCGTGTAGGTATTGTAGTAATCAATGAACATGTCTTGTGGGTAACCATCAACTGCACCGTGATCATTGTTCAACTCTAGCAAGCGAGTCGGTTGCACCTGAAGTGAATAGGTCAAAGACGCACTGTTTTCAATAATCGAATAGATATCCGCTTGGTCTGCTTTTGACAAAGTCCCAATGGCTTCTTTATCATGTTCATCTGACTTCGCTTCTTCTGTTTGCTCTTTTTCTTGGGCCTTGTCAGATGATTTTTCGACCGATGAAGCCCCTACCGGACTGTGCTTACGCTCATAGCGTTTTGGGGCGCAAGCTGCTAGGGAAAGCAAGAGGGCTGCAGCTAGTAAATATGTCCCAATTTTTTTCATGCTCGTCTCCTTTTTTAGTCCACACGGTAGTACAAATCGTTCCCATTCGTAGCATCACTCTTACTCCAGTAAATGGATTCACTGCCACCTTCTCTTGAAGGAATGAAAAGAATAGGCGTTTCGTTCGTTGCGCCAGGCATCCGACTAACTCCGTGTAAATTGCCTTCCTTGAAGTAAAAACCAGAAAATTGAACACCATTGACAGCACTACCATTGACCTTCACAATTCCTTGCGCATCAAACTCAATACTAGTGCCATACTTATTTTCCCAAACTCCCGCTACACTTGAGAAATTTCCAGCTTTTATTTCATCTAAATTCATACCAGTCTTTGTTTTGGCAGGGGCAGGAGCTGATTCGACATTTCCACTCACTCGCGTTGTATAGTCAAGGGCGATCCAACCTTGTCCAGATTCCAATTTGCCCCAGGTATGGCCATCTGCCTCTACTGTTTCCGTAATGGTGTGAGTTCCTTTTGCGATCATTCCTGCAGATGGAGCTGAGGTTGAGGGCTCTTTTCGAATACGGAGATCCGACACACTGACTTGGACTTGGAAGGAGCCTGTCTTCTTGTCCTCCGCTTTGGATGTTGATTTGGAGTCCCCTGAACCGTCAAATGTTTTCCAATCGAGCTTTGCAAGATCCAGTTTCTTCGCCGAAATCCCAAGAGCTTGTTCTGCTGTTTCCTTTCCACCAATTTGAATGGTCGCTTTCTTTTCTTCCTTAGCTTCGCCTTTTCTTAGAGAATAAAGGGTCAATTCCATTTCTGGATTAAGGGATTGCCAAGTGGCATAGACGATTTGACCATTGTCAAACGCTTCTAAGCTGGAGCGATAACCACCTGCAGAAGCCACATAGGCTACGTGGAGCAAGGTTGGCTGGTTATCTTTCAAATAATACACAGCAGCAATCGTTTTGCCATCCCCAATCAGCAGTTCATCATTACCATCACGATTAAGATCCTCAAAAGCATATTGCCACTCATTGGTACTCCCAAGTGTTTGAAGGTTAAAGACATACGCATATTCTTCTGAAGTTGCTTCAATCTTCTTCAGCTCATTTTGTAAAGCCGTTTGATCTTTGGCATTAATTGCGGCTGCATAAGCCTTGTACCGCTCCAATACCTCTTGATAATACTTTTGACCTGTATCCTTCTTTTCTTTTTTGACCGACGAAGAGGTTGCCGTTTTCGGTTTACTTTGGCGTTCATAGCGTTTGGGCGTACAAGCCACTAGAGATAGAACAGACACACCCGCCAGTAGTGAAATCATCAATTTTCTCATAGTCCCACTCCTTTAGTCCACACGGTAGAAGAACGAGTCAGTATCCCAAATATATTGTTGCCCAACCCATATACGGTCTTTTGATGTATCTGATGGATCACTATTTTCATTGCTATCTGGCTTCATAGGTGTTCCAGCTGGCAAGAATGAGATCGCAGCTCCACCAGCTGTATTTGGTTTAGAACTATGAATCCCCCCACTAATATAGCCGTGATCGGGATTAATTCTATCAACAACTCCACTACCATCTGTTACAAATCCTTTTCCTGTCAAACCATCTTTATCAAATTCCAGAACCCAACCAAGACCATTTCTCCAGGTTCCTGCAATACTTGAAAAATCACCGTTCTGAATTTCTTGAATATTCATTCCGCTGCTTTTCTTACTTGAGCTCGCTGTTTTAGAACCATCTACCCGCGTTGTATAGTCAAGGGCGATCCAGCCTTGTCCAGATTCCAATTTGCCCCAAGTATGACCATCCGCCTCTACGGTTTCCGTAATGGTATGAGTTCCTTTTGCGATCATCCCTGCAGATGGAGCTGAAGTAGATGGTTCTTTTCGAATACGAAGATCCGACACACTGACTTGCACTTGGAAGCTTTCTGATTTTTTCTCTTCTACTTTTGCTGTTGATTTGGAATCCCCTGAACCGTCAAAAGTTTTCCAGTCCAGCTTACTGAGGTCCAACTGCTTGGCTGAAATCCCAAGAGCCTGCTCTGCTGTTTGGTCACCACCAATTTGAATGGTTGCTTTCTTTTCTTCCTTGGCTTCCCCTTTTCCTAGCGAATAAAGGGTCAATTCCATTTCTGGATTAAGGGATTGCCAAGTGGCGTAGACAATTTGCCCATTATCAAAAAGGTCTAGGCTGGAGCGATAGCCACCCACCGCAGCTGTATAAGCTGTATGGAGTAATTCAGCTTTTTGGCCCTTGAGATAATAGATAGCAGAAACATACTGTTTGTTTCCCGTGTATTGATTAGACACCAAGAGCTCATCCACACCATCTTTGTTCAAGTCTGTAAAGGCATATTGGAAGGTGACCGGAGTTTCCAAGCGTTCCAAAGCATCTAGATAGGTGCTTTCTTCTGAACCAGATTGTATTTTACCTAATTCCGCAAACAGGCCTGCTTTATCTCCATTTTTAAGAGCAGTATCATACTTAGCATACCGCTCCAAAACCTCTTGATAATACTTTTGACCCGTATCCTTCTTTTCTTTTTTAACCGATGATGACGTTGCTGTCTTTGGTTTACTTTGGCGTTCATAACGTTTGGGCGTACAAGCCACTAAAGATAGCACGGATGCACCTGCTAATAGTGTAATCATAACCTTTTTCATAAAAAATTCCCCATTCGACTTACTTTTTTCTTAAAATTATATCATTTTAGGCTGGGTTTCCCCAGCCTAAATAGTGTTTTTATTTTGATTCGCGTTTGCGTTTCAATCCTGCAAGACCTAGAGTAGCCATCGCTAGACCCATCAGTCCAAGTGCACTAGTAGTCTCACCAGTTGATGGCAATTCTTTCGTGTTTGTTTGTTTATTTTGGTTAACTTGAGGTGTTGCTGGTGTGATTGCACCAGGTGTTCCTGTTACGATTGGGACCGTTGTCTTCATCACTTTGTTTTCAGTTGATTCATGACGAACCGGTTCGTTGCGACGAGTTTCTTCTTCGTGTTTGATACGTTCTTGTTCACGACGAATTGTTTCTTCCAATTGTTTTGCTTTAACAAGTTTTTGGTAAGCTTCGAAGACACGAGTGTAATCTTCTTGAGAAGCTTTCGCTTTCAATTTCAAAGCTTCGAGTTTTGCAATTTCAGTTTCAAGAGTTGCTTTAGCTTCAGCTGTTTTAGCTTTTGCTTCAGTCAATGCTTTTTCAGCTTCAGCAAGTTTCACAGGTGCGTTCTTAAGCAACTCAAGATAGTCTTTCGCGTCTTGTACTGCTTGCTCTGCTGATTTGACAGCTTGTTTAGCACGTTCAACTTGAGCTTTTGCTTCAGTTGTTGCGAGACCTTTTGCTTTCAAATCATTTTCTGCATCAAGAGCTGCCTGAAGGGCTTGTTTCAGAGCTTCTTCTTGAGCAACCAATTTAGCTTTAGCGTCTTTCAATTCAGATTCACGTTGTGCACGAACTTGTTGCAAGTTTTCAAGATTTGATTGAGCGGTTGCGAGTTCAGCTTTAGCTGCTTCAAGAGCTTTCGCAGTTTCAGCAACTTTAGCTTGAGCTGCAGGAGATTGTTCTTTGACAGCAAGAGCGTCATCGTAAGCTTTTTGAGCTTTAGCGATAGCATTTTGAGCAGCGTTCAATTTAGTTTGAGCGTCAACTTGAGCTGATTTCGCAGAAGCAAGGTCGTTTTCAGCAGATGTAACGGCTTGGTCAGCAGCTGCTTTCTTAGCTTTAGCTGCTTGAAGCGCTTGTTCTTCTTTTTCAACTGAATGTTTCACAGAATCATTGTATTCTTGATCAGTGCTAAGGTAATCAGCTTTGTCTTGATTTGTTGGACGGTTTGTTGACAAGATGTGTACGGAGCCTGTACTTACGCTAAATCCGACACCTGTGCCTTCAAGGGAAATCAAGTGTTTAGTGTGACCGTTTGCTTGGACTCCATCAACGAACATCATTTTACGAATAACGTTTGCGATGTCTTGTTTCAAGTTCAACATGTTATAGCCACCCATGTTTTCTTTATGCCATTCAGGCAAAAGTCCACCGAGGGATTCAGCTGCGTCATATTGACGAAGAATTTTGTATTGGTGACCCCAGTTTTTAGCGAAGTAGAATTTATCAGGAGTTCCACCATTGTCTGCGTAGAATTTAGAATATCCACGAGCGATAGCGTCTGCAAATTCTTGACCACCAACAGTCAATTGGATTGGAGTGATGGTTTTACCAGGTTCACGTTGTGACCAATATTGTTGATTGATGTCATTCAACATTTGAGATACGAATTCAGCGATTTCTTTACGTTGAGCCGCTGTGAGGTTTTCAAGGTCAACTTTGTCTTTGTTTGTTCCAAGAGCTGTTTTGTTGTATGCATCCCAATCAATTTCAGGTTGCAATTTCATGAACTCATCTTCGTGAGCGATGAACCATTCATAGTCTTTGATATCGTGTTTTGCATATTCAGCAGGAACGAAGATTTTACGGAGAGCTTCATCTTGTTTCAACTTAGCAACTTTTTCTTGATAAGCCGCGTTTGCTGCGTCAAGTGCTTTTTGGGCTTTATCAACTTCAGCTTGAGCGACACCTGCTTTAGCTTTTGTTTCAGCAAGAGCTTTTTCTTTTGCTTCAACATTAGCTTTTGCATCAGCAAGACCTTGTTCAAGTGCAGGAACGTTCTTTTCAGTACGTTCTTTGTCGAGAGCTGATTTTGTTTCATCAATCTTAGCTTGACGTGATTCATCGAATTCTTTTGCCCGAGTCAATTCGTCTTGAGCTGCTTTATTCACAGACTCTGCATCTTTCAGTTTATTTCCCGCAATCGTCACTGTCTCCTGTGCTCTGGTCAGTGTTGTCTCATTAAGAGCTTGTTCTGCCTTCTTCACTTCTTCCTTGGCTAAGGCGACTTTTGCTTTTTCATCTTCTACTTTTTTAGCAGCCTCTTCATAAGTTTTTCCTGATTTGGCTTCTGCTGCCTCAGCTGATTTCACACCTTCTTCAGCCGTTTTTACACTTTCTTCAGCTGATTTCACACCAGCCTCTTTTGTTTTAATGGCTTCTTCAGCTTTTGCAATCTTTTCAGGAGTTGCTTCCTTCGCAGCTTCTTTTGTTTTTTCATAGGTTGCTGCAGCTGTTTTTTCAGCAGCTTTCGCTTCCTTAGCCTTTTGATCCGCTGCACTGACAACCTTTTCTTGTTCTGTTACTGTTTTAGCTGCGTCGTCAGCTTTAGTTTTAGCGGTTGCGACAGTTTCACTAGTTACTTCTGCAGGCTGAGCTGTTGTTGTCACAGTAGCTTCAACTTGTGGTTGAGCAACAGGAGTTACAACTTCGTCAGCATGAACTGCTGTAGTAGCGGCAGTTGCTGCGACGATAGTAGCACTGATAGCAATACTTTTCTTTGTTGTTTTATTCATAATTATATTCCTTCTATTTACTTCCCTATCTATATATTCCGGATTTCTTATCTTCCATAACGAATATTCTCAAGTTCGCTTGCTACAGCACGTGATGCAGCAGCTGCTTCTTGTGTTTCTGCAATTTGTCTAGCGCTTAAAATATTTGCATGTTCTTGAAGCTTGATCATTCGTTCTTGATTAATAATCTGCTCTTTTTCAAGTTCGATCATCTCTGCCTCAAATGCTCGACGGGCTGCTCGGTCTAAATATGTATCGTATAAATTAATTGCTTCCTTTATATTATCTGCTTTGAAATTATTAAACGCGTGAATAAGATAGTTCACTGCATCTAGTGCATAATAATCTTTAGGGTACCATCCTTGACCAATTGCTACAGCTTGATTTCGAAATTTTTCCATCAAACGTCCTTCTTGCTGATAGGCCAATTCTAATCGTTGATTTTCTGCGACTACTGCTTGGTAATCTCTTAAATGCTGTTCATTTTTATTACGAATACCTTTATTCACAAACGCAATCATTAGTTCCAGCTTGTTTTGAATGATGAAATAGGTGGCTACAATTGATACTCCAAGTAGAATTAATGTTATAGGATTAGGAGTCAAAAGTAAACGTAGAGGGAATACCAGTAAGATCCCTCCCATAATCAGTGTCGCCGGATAAATCCAGCTATCTTTTGAACCTTTCATACGACGATACAATAGAAATAAAAATCCTGATAAGAATAAAACTTCAAAGATAATATCTCCGATTAATCGATTCACAGCACCAAGTAAGATGACATACAATAAATCCCCTAATAGTATTGCAATACTTGAAAATACCATAATTGAAAAAGCAAGTTTTAGAGATTTATGAGACAATGTGTTATCGTTATATTCATCTTGATGAATCAATTTGGCTGTTCTCATTTGATTAACAAGTGTAACCTGACGTGAACGGGCTTGAATAAATCCCAATATATTCTCACGAATGAGTTCTAATTTAGAGACAATTTCTTCTCTTGTTTCCATGTATAACCTCCCCTATCACTAATTAGCAACATTTTACTAAAATTTTGAATATAAGAATTGCCACAAAAAATTATCAAACAATCCTTATATTCTTTAGAGCTATTAGTGTTGAGTATTGCATGAAATGCAATACTCTGATGTACTTAGTATATCAGCAAAATTTCAATCCATGTCTTACCTAAATATAGTGGTTAGAATTGAAATTTTAATCTAAAATGTTTTCCCAGCTCTTTTCAAGATTTTTACATAAGCATTTTCCCCTCTCCCTCTATGTTTCTGTCCTTTTTTCTGCTATACTTAAGGAAGAATACCGATCAAAAGGAGAACATTATGGAATTAAAAAAACGTTCTGAATTTCCTGAGAACGAACTCTGGGACCTCACAGCCCTTTACCAAGACCAAGAAGACTTCTTGCGTGCCATTGAAAAAACACGTGAAGAAATCAATGAATTTGTCCGTAACTACAAGGGCAAGCTCCACACCTTTGAAGACTTTGAAGCTGCTTTTGTGATTTTTGAGCAAATTCAGATCCAACTCAGCCACATTGGCAACTACAGCTTTATGCCCCAAACGACTGACTTCGGCGACGAAGCTTTTGCAGAAATTGCTCAAGCGGGGATGGATTTTGAAACTTGGGCAAGCGTCGAACTTTCCTTCTTTGATGATGCTTTGGTAGAAGCGGATGAAGATGTCCTCGAACGCCTAGGTCAACTCCCTCACCTCACTTTTGCCATTCGTCAGGCTAAAATTAAAAAAGCTCACTACCTGGGAGCTGATGTGGAAAAGACCTTGACCAACCTGGGTGAAGTCTTCTACGGACCACAAGACATCTATACCAAGATGCGGGCGGGCGACTTTGAAATGGCTGATTTTGAAGTGGATGGAAAAGTTTACAAAAATAGTTTTGTCACCTATGAAAACTTCTACCAAAACCATGAGAATGCGGAAGTTCGTGAAAAAGCCTTTCGTTCTTTCTCAGAAGGTCTTCGCAAGCACCAAAACACGGCTGCTGCTACCTATCTAGCCCAAGTTAAGTCTGAAAAACTGATCGCAGATATGCGAGGCTATGACTCGGTCTTTGACTATCTCTTGGCTGAGCAGGAAGTGGATCGTGCTATGTTTGACCGTCAGATTGACCTGATCATGAAGGATTTCGCTCCAGTCGCTCAAAAATTCCTCAAACACGTGGCCAAGGTCAACGGTCTTGAGAAAATGACCTTTGCTGATTGGAAGTTGGATTTGGACAGTGCGCTCAACCCGGATGTTACTATTGATGACGCTTATGACTTGGTCATGAAATCTGTGGCACCCCTTGGAGAAGAATACTCCCGCGAAATTGCCCGCTACCAAACCGAACGCTGGGTCGACTTTGCGGCCAATGAAGGCAAGGATTCCGGTGGTTATGCCGCTGACCCATACCGTGTCCACCCTTATGTCCTCATGAGCTGGACAGGACGCATGAGCGATGTCTACACCCTGATCCACGAAATCGGACACTCTGGTCAATTCATCTTCTCAGACAACAACCAAAGCTACTTCAACGCCCACATGTCGACCTACTATGTAGAAGCTCCTTCTACCTTTAACGAGCTCCTCCTCAGCGACTATTTGGAACACCAGTTTGACGATCCTCGTCAAAAACGCTTTGCCTTGGCTCACCGTTTGACAGATACCTACTTCCACAACTTCATCACCCACTTGTTGGAAGCAGCCTTCCAACGCAAGGTTTACACCTTGATTGAAGAAGGTGGCACCTTCGGTGCTAGCAAGCTCAATAGCATCATGAAGGAAGTCTTGACAGAATTCTGGGGCGACGCCGTTGAAATCGATGATGACGCGGCTTTGACCTGGATGCGCCAAAGCCACTACTACATGGGGCTATACAGCTACACCTACTCAGCTGGCTTGGTTATCTCAACAGCGGGATACTTACATTTGAAGAACTCTGAAAACGGAGCTAAAGATTGGCTAGAGCTCCTTAAATCAGGCGGTAGCAAGACCCCACTTGAGTCAGCCTTGATCATCGGAGCAGATATCTCAACTGACAAACCACTCCGCGACACCATCCAATTCCTTTCAGACACTGTGGATCAAATCATTGCCTACAGTGCAGAATTGGGAGAATAAGAACAATTTTCAGACTTAGTTTAATCTAGGTCTGATTTTTTATTAAACTATTACCAGTTAGTAATTGAAAGCGCTCTTATATTATGGTATGATTATTGTGAAAATATTACTAAATTTGGAGAAAATAATGAAAAAGTTTGTCGATTATATCATGGCCCAACCAGTATGGAAAGTCGTTCTTTATGGTCTCGGAATCCTCTTAATGATTTTTAATCCCGAGATCATTCTTCCACTCCTCTTTTTTGGCGGTATAGGATTTGCATGGTATTTTGCTAAAAAGAAACCCAACGCGACTAAAAGAAATATCGCTGCTATTGCTTCAATTCTTGCAGTTGGAGGTACATACTTAATCAACCCCAATATAGCTTCTACTAAGCAAGAAGAGCAAGCTCAAGCTACTCACCTAGCCTCCACTCCTTCTAAAAAAGAGGAGAATGCGAAAAAAGAGGCTGAAGCAAAACGTGAAAAGGAAGCAAAAGAAAAAGCGGAGAAAGAGAAAAAAGCAAAAGAAGAACAAGAACGAAAAGAAAAAGAGAAAGCGGAAAAAGAAAAAGCGGAAAAAGAGAAAAAGGCGAAGGAAGAACAGGAACGAAAGGAAAAAGAAGAACGAGATAAGAAAGAGGCCGAAGCAAAAAAACTTGCTACTCAAGCTGAGGATGCCGTACAAAAACTAGAAAATAATCAAATTCAAGATAACGTTGCCCCGGCACAAGCAGCCATCGCAAATGTAGCGGACCAAGGAACAAAAGACCTCTTAACTCATCGTGTTGAATTAGTACAAAATGCCATTACTGTCAGAGCACAACAAGCTGAACAAGCTCGACAAGCCGCAGCTGCAACACCACAACCACAACCTCAACAAGGCTTTGTATCACAACCTCAACAAGGCTTTGTATCACAACCTCAACAGGGCTCTTATCGAAATTGTAGTGAGGCTCGCGCTGCAGGGGCTGCACCACTACATAGAGGGGATCCTGGTTATAGTCCTCGCTTAGATAGGGATGGAGATGGACTCGCCTGTGAATAAGAAATTAACAATTCTCATTTTGTCCATTTGCACAACGTCTTTACTTGCTATTTTATACCTGAATTTCAAAAAGAGAGAAATTATTACCCCAGATTCTTACAAAGAAGCAATGACTTACGTCAAAAAGATTCATCTATCTGAGGTACAAGAGAAAATTGCCAAGAAAGAAGATTTCATCCTCTATATCGGTCGAGAATCCTGTCCATACTGTCAAAAATTCGCTCCCAAATTAGCAGTTGCTATTCAAAAAACGAATCAGACCGTTTATTACCTAGATAACGACTCAAAGGAGAGAAAAGACATCACAGCCTTTGCCCATGATATGAATATCAAGACAGTACCAAATTTGTCATCCTTTATAAAAGGTAGTAAAGAAAACTATCTAAAAAAAGGTAGCAAATCAAGTATCGAAGAGATTATGGATTTCTTAACTCAATGAGTCAATTTTAAAACGCCAATACAAAAAGAGTAAGATAGAACGATTCGTTCCTCATCTTACTCTTTTTTTACTAACTCAACTCCGCCACAATGGCCTTAATTTGTGCTGCGGTATGCACTCCTGCTACTTGTTTAACAACCTGCCCATCTTTTTTAAAGAGCAAGGTTGGGATGGACATAATGCCGAAAGCACGCGCTGTTTCTGGATTTTCATCCACGTCCATTTTTAGGATTTTTAACTCATCTTCCGAAAGTTCTTCCGATAATTTTTCTAAAATAGGAGCTTGCATGCGACATGGACCACACCAGGTTGCCCAAAAGTCTACCAAGACCAAGCCTTCTTTGGTTTCTGCTTCAAATGTTGCGTCTGTAATTGCTTTTGCCATTTTCTTTCTCCTTTAGTTTTGGTACTGCGTCAAATCTTGCTTCATCAAATAGAAGAAGACATCTCCGTAAGTCCCTTGGTAATCCAATTCATGCCCATTATAGGTCAGTTTCACAACAGGATAAAAATCTGCTACCCCAATCAAGCAGGCTTGTTGGGAGCGTTCAAACTCTTCATAGGAATCAAAATGCATGACTCTTTCTTGTTTTGCACCGTCTAGATATGTAATATCAATCATATCGATAACCTCTATTTCTTATGATGCATCAATTGTAACTCTATACATTACATCTGTCAAACAAAACGACTTCCTCAGAATGATGGATCTTGTGCGATAAGAAAAAGATAACAAAAAGCCCTCTGAATTCAGAGAGCTCTATTCTTGCTGGATAAAACGTTTCTAGACAAGGCCACGAATCGAAGATTGTACTGTAATTCTAGTGAAAAAGAAAAGTCACCCTATAATAGAGTAACTTTTTTTGTATTCAATTGAACACGGCCTAAGCACTTGGCAAAAAAGAACAGCCCTCTGAATTCAGAGAGCTGTTTTGAGCTCGGGCTAAAATCCTAGTGAAAACAAAAAATCTCCCCGAAGGGAGATAGATCTGGTCTATTTTACCTTACGATGCTAGGAACCGAAGCCGAAGATTATACTTGAGTATATCGAGGCAAGGTGACAACGCAGCGTAAGTGGAAAATAGAGCAGATTAACGACGAAGTCCAAGAGAGTTGATCAACTCACGGTAACGGTTAACGTCGTTTGTACGAAGGTAAGCCAACAAGTTACGACGGCGACCGATTTTCTTCATCAAACCACGGTAAGTAGCGTGGTCTTTTTTGTGTTGTTTGATGTGTTCGTTCAAGTGGTTGATTTCCCAAGTAAGGACAGCAACTTGTACTTCTACTGAACCAGTGTCACCTTCGTGACGTGCGTATTGTGCAATGATTTCATTTTTTTTCTCTTTTGAGATTGCCATGATAAGCTCCTTTTCTTTATGCTCTATCCGAGTGGCAGGTTTGGCATATCCTGCTACCAAGAAAGAGTTAGTTGTCTATTCGACCTTCTTATTCTACCAAGATTTCATCTTTCTGTCAAACACTTATGTTTCCTTCGAGAGGAGCTTTTCTCTTTTCTAAAAAGAACCTTGGTAATTTGGACGGTTTGATGGATCATTCTTCAAGCAACTTATTCAAAAAGACAAATATCTTTAGGATATTTGCCTTTTAACTATATACATCTATTTATCTTTCCGTTTTCCACGCAAGAGCAAAACTAGAGCAAAAACTGCTAAGAGTGCACCGAGTATAATCAACCCATAAGCCACTACTTCACCCGTTGATGGGAGAATTTTTTTCTTTCCTTCTTTTGGTGTGGTTGGAGTTTCAGGTTTTTCCGGTGTGCTTGGTGGGGTGGTCGGTGGTGTCGTTGGCGGTGTACTTGGTGGTGTGGTAGGAGGTGTTGTTGGTGGGGTATGACGATTCGTTACCGTGAAACCATCAATGTTTGTTATATAACCAGCTACTGGATCTTCTGTAATAGCGTAGGTAATCTTTTTACCTTCCTTGTATACGGGTAGATCCGTAAAGCTTGCCTGCCAATTATCAGTAGCCGTGATTTCTTTTACAGCCACTTCTTGACCATCCGCAAGGAGGCGAACTGTGATTTTTTCAGGACGAAGACCCTCTTTATTGTCTGCATCATCCCAGATTTTCTTAACAGCTACTTCTGTAACTTCTTGTGTACGAGTGTTGGTAATATTGGTTCCTTCAATAGTTGTTTCATAGCCTTCAACAGGTTCTTCTGAAACAGTATAGGCAATGACATTTCCAGCATCATCGACCACATCGAGATTATCAAAATGATAGGCCCAAGTTCCTGTAGCATCTGGTTTCACTTCTTTAGAAGCGACCTTGACACCATTTGCTAGGAGATTGACTGTGATTTTTGATGGACGCTTGCCATCTTGGTTGTCATTATCATTCCATGTCTTTTGGCCTGAGACACTTGTCTTTTCTTTTTGGTTCACAAGATCACGAGAAATCGCGAGGTCATTTCCAAAATCATCCTTGCTGATCTTGATAGGTTCTTCAGAGAGAACATAGCCTGTTGGAGCTTGAATTTCTTGAACCGTATAAGCTTGTTTGATCAAACCAGTAATGGTGCCAACACCATTCTCATCAGTTTCGATGGTTCCCACTTGCTCGCCTGTATCATCTGCTGTCACTGCAAAGATAGCACCTGCAAGCGCTTGACCATTTTCACCTTTTTTGTGAATAGTGAATGAGTATTTCTCACCATTGAAGTCTCCATCAAGGAACTGATACAGAACGTCTGCAACCTTATTTTGCTCCTTGATTTCTTTGGCTGTCATAGTAGCATTGTTTTTGTAGGATGTATTGATGGCTGGGACCTTGTCCAAATAGACATCATAGCGAATCGTCATCCCTTGTTCTGGAGCTAGATCTCCGATATGAACGGTTAAAGAACGACCATCAGCACTGACAACAGGGGAATAATTCTTGGTTACATTTGTAGTATTCCGCAGATGATAGGCACCATCTCCATCACTGATCTTCCAAGTTCCTGTATGGATGTTAACAGAATCTACCTTGATTTTGCCATCAGTGAAAGCTAATTTGTCCTTAATATCAATATTATGAAGGGCTGTGTGGCCTTGATTGATATTCAAGGTATAGGTCAATTTTAATTTATCATATGAATTAGTCCATCCCCATTTGCTAAAGACTTCCGGAGTCGGAGGATACTTGCCTGGATTGACTCCTTTATAATCGATCTTTCCACCTGAAATAATATCCTTATTAACTTTGAGAGTGAAATCAATCGTTTTTTGTCCTTTGACGACTTGGTGATCCACACGAGCAAAGAAACGCAGTTTCCCTGTTACATTGGCCATTCTTTCAGGATAATCTGTATAGGTTACGGTGATGATTTTTCTTTGATCATCTACCGTTGCTGTCGCAACTTTTTGACCACTTGGATCCAGAAGGTCAATGGTATCTATTTCAAAAACCTTAAAGTCATCTCCAAGTTGGATAACGGTCTGATCCCCAGCTTTTACACGCCCATTCGGTAAAACAAACTTTGCCTCAACTTGAAAACTATCCCAAACACCGAGTGGATCTGTAATCGCTCCACCAGTTGATTTAGAAATGTTTACAGATGTCACAACATCATTGATCGTATCCGCATGGACATTAGCAAGACTATTGGGTTTGGCAAATCCTAAAGCCGCAAGTAAAAATAGGGCAACTGTTGTTACAACAGAATAAAGCCACTTTTTCATAAACGATTTTTCTCCTTTTTCTGCGTTTACTAGATAAAGTACGCGAGCGAAAAAATTATCACTACATATTGTGAATTTTCGCACAACCCATCTTTTTTCATTATAAACAATTTGCTTTGATATCACAAGCAAATTAATTCTTTTTTTGTCTTTTCAGTTCATTTTCTTGATACAAATAAAAAATAGCAGCCTGTAAGAATCAGACCGCTTTTTTTTGCTTATAAGGGAACTCCGAATACCTCTAGGGACTTGAGTTCAGAAGTATGGAGCCTCCGCCATTCTCCCAATTGAAGAGTTGGATCTAGCGTTAGAGGACCCATAGAGATCCGCTCTAAATCCACTACCTCCTTGCCACAGGCAGCGACCATGCGCTTGACCTGATGGAATTTTCCTTCAGCAATTTCGATTTCGACGTAGGAGCTGGTATTTGCCTCATTCACCTCTAAGATCTGCAATCTCGCAGGTAAGGTGGTGAAGTCTTTGAGGGCAATGCCTGCTTCAAAACGGGCTACATCTGTCTCATCCATGATCCCATCCACCTGGGCACGGTAGATCTTCGACACATGCTTCTTCGGCGAAAGCATGGCATGAGCGAGCTTGCCATTATTGGTCAAAAGCAGCAAGCCATGGGTATCGATATCCAGGCGCCCGACAGGAAAGACTTCCTTGTGACGGGCTGTCTCATCCAATAAATCCAGCACAGTTTGGTGGTGATCATCTTCAGTCGCTGAGATGACCCCAGCTGGTTTATTAAGCAGATAATACACGAAGGTTTCATGGACCAGGTCTTCTCCCATAAAGGTCACCTGATCCTTGTCTGGATCAATCTGCAGTTTGCCTGCTGTCTCATTTTTCCCATTTACTGCGATTTTCTTTTGCTTGAGGAGTTGCTTGACCTCGGTCCTGCTCCCCACGCCGCAATCCACTAAAAATTTATCTAGCCGCATAATTACTTCCCGCTCTTTCGCACAATCCAAAGGCCAAAAAAGGAAACCAGGATCATGAGGATACCAGAAAATCCAAAAATGAAGACTGGAGCAGATGAGATCGTCCCTAATAGACTAAGGACAAAGGTCGTTGCGATCGAACCTGTACTACATCCCAAAAC
>SKEG01001787.1_pt1 | contig 15654 bp, 16 predicted proteins | sample 4826631 | NCBI WGS metagenome assembly SKEG01 (sample SAMN11008815, study PRJNA524170) | human gut metagenome | biome: Human fecal sample; material: Feces; isolation source: fecal sample from pouch patient p26, p34, p50 | host: Homo sapiens | place: Israel: Tel-Aviv | collected 2016-11-02
GTCTTCTGATACTTGGCATACAGTAGCCAGGTCTGTCCCTGCTTATAGATTACTTTGTGTTCGTGGAGTTTCCTATTCATTGCCCGACCACTCATGCCGTAATCCTTAGCAATCTGGGTAATTGTTACTAATGATTTATCAGACAGAACCTTGTCGTAGTAAGTAGCTTTCGGCGTTAATTCATTGACCTTTTGCTCAGCAATCAACCGCCCCTCACGCTCTTGCTTCAGTTGAGTGGCCAGCTGGATGATGGTGTCTGGGTCTGTCAGGACTTCTTCAATCTTGGCTGGTGTCATGTAAGCACCGTGCTTGCGGATAGTCGGTAATACATCATGTGTAATCCAGCGCTTGAATTCGTGAGCTTCGGGTTTTCTACTAGCGATGATTAGTTCGTAAAGACCGTACTCATTAACTACATTGGCTTCACCTTGACGCCCTAAGTTGAACTTAGACCGTTCATCGTCGTCTAATCTGCTCAATGCTACCGTCGTATTAGTAAGTCCTAAAATGCTAGTAACATCTGCTGCTACAAAACAAGGTTCACCATTAATGGTTATTGTGCGGACCTGTTGTCCTTTGAAACTGAATAGTTGTGGTTGCATTTAATTGTCCTCCTTCCTCATCGAACGAATAAACTCGTTTTTAGGACCAAAAAATAAAACATCTGTGCTGATATTATAAAGTTTTGCCAGCTTATTAGCTTCAAGGAAAGATAATTTGCTGCTATCTTTTTCCCAAGAAGCAAGGGTCTGTGGATGTACCCCTAGTATTGACGCAGCCTCATTTTGAGAATATCCAGCATTGTGACGTGCTGCCTCTAATGTTAACTTCAGGTTTTCAGTGGTCATTTCATATCACCTCCTTGACGTGTATTACTATAAACGAGTTTATTCGTTTAGTCAATAGTGAATACGAGTTTTTTAAGAATGTGGGCTAGTCTTTTACGAGAAAACTCGTTATAATATAGGTACTATCAAATTATAAAAAAGGAAGGAATAACAATGGCTAGAAATAAGCTATCCTTACCAGAACAAAAAGCTAGAGAAGCTATTTCTGAAAACCTAAAACATTTCAGCAGAGGTATGACGCAAAAAGAGCTTTCGGAAAAAACAGGTATTCCTGCCTCAACAATTTCAGGCTACTTTGCTAAAAGATCTACTCCTAATGCGGGTACACTTCAAAAATTAGCGGATGCTCTTAATGTTAATAAAAGCGATATAGATCCACGCTATAAAACTGACTCTAAGAATACTCCTAAAACTGCTGACCTGGCCGATAAAGAAACTATTTTCACATATGAGGGTAAAGAAATACCACCCGAAGATCTTGAATACATGAAGCGAATCCTTCGTGGTGGTAAGGCGTAGGTGGTTAATATGAATGATGCTATCTGGTATCTTCTTAAAGTCGCAAACAACTACCATATCGATGTTCAGTGGGCTGGTGTCCTCAATGAGTACACTCCGCCTGCTTGCCGGATTGATACCCGTATCGTCTGCATGAATATGAACTGGCACCGCCAGGCTGAGCTTCCCTTCCAGCTCGCTCATGAACTATCACATATCATCAACAGCGACCCAGGCGATGTCTGCTTCTACAATGCCACTTTTACTGGCAAACAGTCAGTTGAATACAGGGCTAACGTGGGAGCCGTTAAGTTGTTAGTGCCCTTCTACTGTCAGGAAACCAATCGAGAAAACATCAACTTATATAACTTTGAACACGCCTACCAAATTCCAGGCTACCTATCTGGTGTCGTCCGTGAACAGGTCAAGGAATATTATGTAGGAAAATAAAGGAGAACAGTTAATGGATAGTCAAATTATTGATGTCGCAAAAGTGATTAAGAGTTTGCCATCTCTTGACGTTAGCGTGAATTACTGGTTATTTAGGGCAAATGGTGGTCAATATTATGACGATTTTAATTCTGGAGATTATATAGGAATTGGCTGGGATAAAGTTTCTATTAATTATTTAAATAGCATTAAGGGCCCACAAGCTCATGATTTGTTGAAAGCTAAAATATCAGAACAATATCCTGATGATAAAAGACCAGGTTCTTCAGCCTCACAAATTTTAAAATTTGCATATGTTTTAAAGAAGGGCGATCTCGTTTTAGTCCCATCTGAAGGTTCTCAACGATATTTAATTGGAAAAGTAGCAGACAACAAAGTTTATAATGAAAAGAATGAAGAATTATTAGACGAAAAAAGGCATTGTCCTTATAAAAAACGTAGAAAAATAAAGTGGATAGGTGTAGTTAATCGTAATGAGGCAGATCCTGCCCTTTATAAATTAGTCTATGCTGGGCATACAATGAGCTCTGCTAATGATTATAAAGGCTTTATTAATAGGGCTCTTTTTGATAGTTATATTTCTAACAATGTAATGCATAGTACATTTATGATTACCTCTGCTAATGATGTTGATATGTACAAGTTTTCTGAATTCCAATTTTATTTCAGTTCAATGTATCATGTGCTTTATCCAAAAGAGAAAATAATATCAAAAACAAATGTACAGTGCCCAGGGCCTCTTGAAATTATTGGTGTTATTGCATTCGTTGCAACTGTTACTTCACTACTATTCTTCTGGTTATCTCCAAACATACGAGAAATTAAAATAAAAAACTGGATTACCATTAAGAAGGATAATCCAAAATTAACTGAATGGCATATTGAAAAAGAAAAAAGAAAGTTGAGAATGGAAGAAATTAAGGCAGCGGATAAACATGATCAAGAAATCCTTAACAACATTAATGAAACCAGAAAATTAGCCAAAAAATGCAAAAAGCCAATGGAAGAATTAGGAATTGATTTTTCAGATGAGTTAAAAAAGGCAATTAAAAAAAGTGCGTCCGCAAAGGGCACACATTCAAAAGATTAATTTATTCTTACTTTCATAGTAAGTGTTGTTATAGCAATTATTATCGAAATTCCTAATATTTCCATAGAAACTAGGAATCTATTTAATATTAAGTATAGGATTATAAATATAATTAAAGTGAGCCAACTACAAATAGCAACATATCCCACTAATTTTGTAAGTAATGCTTTTAAATTATGCACCTGACTCACCTCCTACCAAAAGTATATCACTATTATAAGCTTTGAGGGCAAAAACCGTCCAAACACTGAAGACGTTAAAAGCTGACAACTATGGGGGGGAAAATCAACAATGAAGAAAATAGGTTTATTATGTATCACCGCATTAATGGGACTGTCGCTGGCTGCATGCGGCAATAGCGGCTCTACCAAGAAGTCCGCAAGCAGTTCTAGCCACTCTGCCAGCAAGGTAGTGAAGAAGCACCACAAGCAATCTAGCAGCCAGAAGAAGTCCAGTAGCAGTTCAGAGTCTGTTGCTTCTAGCCAGCAAGCTCAAGCACAAGGCCAACAGGCAGCACAACCCGCTGCACAAAATACTGCTCCATCAACTGCAGATCAGGGTTCCGACTTAGAACAAAACGCTCGTGCTCAAGTTGGTCCCGATGGCCTTATTCATGGACGCATTTACGGCAGTAATGGTTATTGGATTGATGCCGACGCTTCTCGGCAAGGACTAGCACAAGCAGGAATGCCTAATAGTGATTCAGATATTTTGGCACACGCTTATACAGGCAATGCTATGTGGAATGCTAGTCATTAACAAAAAAAGCCCCCAGACAGCGGCAACTGTCCAGGGGCCAGGGTTGATATAACATTGGTGTGTGGTATCAACCCTTTCATTATATCAAATTAAATAATGGAGGGACAATTATGGCAACATTTCGAAAAGTTTATGGTAAATGGCAAGCCCGGATAAATTGGTATGAAAATGGTAAGCGTAGATATAAGAGTAAAAATGGCTTTGCAACTAAGGCCCTTGCTAGGGCTTGGGCAGCTGAAAATGAAGTTAATCTGTCTGATGGCATAGACATCAAAAAGAAAACTACCCTGATAAGTTATTATGATTACTGGGTCAAGACTTATAAGGAACCTCGGGTATCGTCAGTCACTCTTAATCGCTATCGTTTCACAAGAAAACCGCTAGTATCTTTTTTTAAGGATATTCCGATTAAAAAAATTACTCGTTCACAATATCAGAGTTTTATTAATAGTTTTGGATCTAACCATGCCCCTCATACCGTTAAAGAAGTAAATAATATTGTTAAGGCTTGTGTTCGTTCAGCAATTCTTGATGATTACTTGACTAAAAACTTCACCAATGGTGTTGTCTTAACTGCTAACAAAAACCGTGAAGTTAAGGTGGATTACCTCAATATGACAGAAATTAAACGTCTTATCCACAAAACTGTTGCCGGCATTGACCCTAAAAGTACCTATACCAGTCGTTACATGATTTTAACCGCTATCTATACAGGGATGAGACTATCGGAAATTCAAGCCCTGACCTGGAATGATATTGATTTTCACAATAAAACAATTGATATTAATAAGTCATGGAATGCTAATGACCATACTTTTAAGCCTACTAAAAATAAGTCATCGGTTCGAATTATCGGTGCTAATGACCAGTTGCTTAAACCGCTAAGCCAGTTAAAAGAACGTCATATCAGTAATATGGTGTTTATGACTCAATTTGGTACCATCCCTACTAGCAATGCTGTTAATAAAACACTGCGAGGCCTGCTAGACGAGTTGCATATTCATCGGCAGAACTTCCACTTTCACAGCCTTAGGCATTCTCATGTGGCTCTTCTATTGGCTCACGGTGTGGATGTGTATGCCATTAGTAAGCGGTTAGGACACAGCGACATTCGAACAACTACCAATACCTATGCCTATTTGTTAGATGAGTACAAACAGGAAACGGATAATAAAATTATCAAGGTTTTAGACGAAATCGTTTAATTAGTGCACGGATTGTGCACGGTTTTCCCATAGACCAAGTGTTTTCAGCATTCTTTTATGCTCGGGGAGCGCATTTTTTATGAGTTTTGAAGCGCATTATAAAATACTAAATCGCTATTAAATTAGTACTCTGAGTGCTTTGTTGTAGGCCATAGCCATTCGACAAGTGAGTGGTTGTGACTTGTCCAAACACTGAAGACACTAAAAGCTGAAATAAATTTCTTGGGGGAATCACAATGAAGAAAATTAGCTTATTATGTTTTACTGCATTAATGGGCCTGTCACTGGCAGCATGCGGGAATAACAATTCTAATAAGAAGGCTACAAGCAGTTCCACTCATTCTTCTAGTAAAGTAGTAAAGCATCATAAGAAAAGTAGTGAAGAATCGTCATCGCAAGTCCAACAGCAAAGCCAGCAGCCACAACAGGCTACAGCACAACAATCACAAGCAGACAGTAGCAATAGCGCTGATGGTAAAACAGTAATCGCTGGTCATAGTTTTCATAGAGAAAATTTTTATGGAAATAGTATTTTAGTTGGTGACAACGGTGAAGGTGAAGCAGGAGAATGGGCCGCTAATAATCCAGCCACTCAAAATGATCCTAATGTTGAGGCCCAATTAAAGTCAGCATATGGTAATTAACTCAATCTCTCTTTACCATTTTAAAAATGAAAATGCAACAGCGCAGTAGCCGGATGGCAGTTCAAATGCTGATAAATCAGTATTTGCCCCTATAAGCTAACCGCGCGTCGACGGAGGTAGGAGACGTAGTTCTGTCCCGCCTCTTTTATTATATGCAATTTTGTAATGGAAAGCTCAATTATAATTAGAAGAACTTAAACGTATTAATTGAGCTGCAAAGAAACGAGACCTTACTAAAAGTATATTTTAAGTAGTTTTGAAGAAAATTGTATCAATAATCTGCGGACGCTGTGACCGTGTAATGTTATGTACCATAAATTTAAGCTCTCCCCGCCCCGTTATAGGATGTCAGCTTATCGTCTGGTATAATTATTAGCAATAATCAGCGTGCAATTTCAACGCTAAAAATTTTGCTCAAGGAGTATTGATTGTAATCGATAATCAAAGTACTATGGCGTCGCAAAACGATGCTAGACAATTCAAGTTCTGCCAAAACTGTGGTGCCAAGATTGATATTAACGCGGTAATTTGCCCGCATTGTGGTGTTGCGCTTCCCGCATTCACCCCCGCAAGTTCGACGCCTGCCGCTACCACCACTGATGGTAAGGAGGGGTCCTACTGGTGGAGCGTCCTCGGCTTCTTCGTTCCGGTTGCTGGACTGGTTCTTTACATTGTCTGGCGTACCAGCGAGCCAAAGAGTGCCAACGCGGCCGGTCTGGGAGCCTTGATTCACGTTGTATTGTGGACTGCCATTTTGGCGTTCTTTGTTACACTCGCTATAATGACAGCATAGGGTTGCCGGTGCTGCTCATTTGGACCAGTCCTGTTCATCTTTAAGGAGGGATGCTTATGCACTATCGTTACGTTGCTGTGGATATTGACGGGACCCTGCTTGACGATCATGACCGCTACGACCAAGTGCGCCTTGCCAAAGATATTTGCGCCCTCCGTCGGCAAAACGTCACCTTCTTAATTGCAAGTGGAAATAGCCTTGATGCCTTACAGACGCAGTTCGGTAAGCTGGTCAATAACTTCGTGGCAGAAAACGGCGGTCGGGTCGTGGTTGCCGAGCACGAGATTCGTGGAGTTGCCCATCGGCCAGAGACGCTTGCTAAGCTGTTAGACTACATCCATTGTCTCCCCCAGCCAGACCTCCTCTCCCTATCTGCCGCTAGTCAGACAATGATTCCCCAGAAATTCGCGTCAGTACCGGTCCCCTACTATCCTCATCATGCCTATTTTAAGCGGCTGGTCGAGATAAGGGAGCCGGTTTACAACGTCAATGTTAACTGGTATCAGCGTCAGCTGCCCTTGGATCAGATCCAGCAGATTGCCCGCACGATTAACTGGACCTTCCCAGAAGTCAATGCTACGTATAGTGGTACCTATGGCATTGATATTCTTCCCCACGGCGTGAATAAGGCCCGGGGGCTGCGCAAGTTTGTCCAGCACACTGGTGGCAGCATGGACCAGGTCGTTGCCGTTGGTGACACCTCAAACGATGTGGAAATGGTCTCAGCGGTCGGACTCGGCCTTGCTATGAGAAACGCCACCCCAGATTTGCAAAGCGCCGCCGCTGCCGTGACCATTGCCGATAACAACCATGCTGGCCTGCTTAGAGCAATCGAAGCGCTCTTTTCTTTGTGACCAATAATAAAGGCTCTAAAGTCCCTGAACTTCTTCAAGGATTTTAGAGCCTTTTTCGTTATTTCTTGCCAATATGCAGGGCACCCGCTCCCCAGTTGAGCTTGATGTAGTGGCAACTGTGGAAACCACTTGCCTGCATCATCTGTAACAGCTGGTCGGCCGAAACAAACTGCTGGGCTGTGGTTTGCAGGTACTGGTAATCCGCGGCCTTTCCGCCAAAGAGTTGTGCGAGGTGAGGAAAAACATGGAAATAGGCTCGCCAACCAGCTTTTACCACTGGGTTAATCGGCTGCGACATTTCCAAACAGGCAAATTGCCCGCCTGGCTCAAGGACACGATAAGCCTCGGCGAGCACTTGATTGGCATCTGGAACGTTGCGCAGGCCAAAGCCGATGGTAACCACGTCGAATGCCCCAGCAGAAAACGGGAGCGCCATTGCATCGGCCTGGATGAGTTCAATATCTTTACCCAGCCCGGCTTTGCGAACCTTTGCTTCTGCATGTGCGAGCATGTCCTGGTTAAAATCTAGGCCGATTGTTCGGCCACTCGGCCCCACCTGCCGGGCAAGGGCAATTGTCAGGTCCCCCGTCCCGCAGCAAAGGTCGAGACAGTCCATACCGGCTTTAAGTGTTAACTGGTCAAACAGCTTTGCCCGCCAGCTCTTTTGCGTTCCCAGGCTGATAACGTTATTAAGCAGATCATATTTTCCTGCCACCCGGGAGAACATTTCATTGACTTCATTTTCAGAGTGGTGATTGGTTAATATCATTTATCTCCGCTGTGTCAGTACGGGAACTCGGCTAATTTCCGAGCAGAAAAGAAACACAGCACTCCCTCCATGATGAATCCTGCCGACCGGTTGGTGGAGGTCAGCATTTTTTGACGATTGGGCAGTTGTCCCGTACTTGCTCTTCACAACCAGTCCGTCATTAAATATAGCACCGCCAGACTAGAAAAGCTATCAAGGCTTGTTCGCACTTGATAGCTTTTAATCTTAACGGTCGGCGACGACGAGGTAGGTGCATTCAATTGGTCCGTGAACCCCGACGACCAGCTCCATCTCGATATCACCAGAATTGGAAGGACCAGAAATAAAGGTAATTGCGGAGGTGGCTAGGCCGTCAGTGAACCGGTCCTGATACTTTTCCACTGCTTCTCTAGTAGACCGTACCAGGCCGCTTTTAGGAACGATTGCTAAGAACCGGGTAGGCAGGAAATTGAAGCCCCGCCCCTGCGCCGGACTATTAACCACGGTAACTGTCCCCGTGGAGGCAATCAGGTAGTCAGCCATCCCAACCGCCAAATCAGCCTGGTTGGCATACTCCTCGTTAGTCATGCGGTCGGCTTGCGGGGACCAAGTGTTGACCGTTGCTACGCCCGAATGCTGGTACCAGTCCCCTAGTCCATAATTATCCCATACTGCCTGGTCAACTCCCGGCAAGAGCAGGTTTTGAATGTCCTTCTTTGCTACTAACTGACGGAGGTAGTCTGCGACCTCCGCGGCCGTTTTTTCGACAACCGTCGCGTTAACCGATTCGCTATTTTTAACTGCCTCTGTGTAAAGCTCTTCGGGGCTTTTGTCAGCTAAGAGCTGGTCTGGCAGGTCATTCAGCGGCTTGAACGGATGATCGGCCAATTGGTGGCGTTTCCGGCCACTGGCCTTTTGCAGGCGGTTAAGAAACTGCTCGCGGTTCTCCTTGCTATTAGCTTGTTCTAAGAGACTACTCATCTGCCTGTCCTCCTTCCTTTTTGACAATTGGTGCGGGTTCTACCGGCTGGTGGTGCTTATACCAGTGGCGGAAGTTATTCTTGGCCTTGGGCGGACGTGGAACGTCACGGGTATCGATCCAACCATGGATCAGCTTTGGCGCTGCCTTTGGTACGTAGTCGATCTTCCCGCCATCGTACATTGGCTCAACTGAATTTGGCCCGCCATCAGTAAAGAGCTTTGTCCCCGGATGGGCCATAGCTAGTGCTGAATCAAAGAGGAATGGCGAACCGGTCCCGACGCCGACCATCTTCAGAATCAGGTTGGTCATCGAGTGGTCCATGTGCTTATCGTCCATCTCAACGATCCGGTGTTCTCGAATCAAATGTTGGAGTGGAATCTTGACCGGACAGGTTTCGGTGCAGGCCGCGCAGAGAGAACAAGCGTATGGCAACTCTTGAAACTGCTCGTAACCGCCCAGAATTGGTGACAGTACCTCACCTAATGGTCCAGGATAAATCGAACCGTAGGCCTTACCACCGATCTGCCGGTAAACCGGGCAGACGTTCATGCAGGCACCACAGCGAATACACTGGAGGATAGGCTCAAACTCAGTTCCCAGGGCCTTAGAACGCCCGTCATCAACGATTACGACCCAGAAGTCTTCTGGACCATCAACTTCGCCCGCCTTTTGCTTTCCGGTAAAGGTACAGTAGGTCGTTAGCTTTTGCCCGACCGCACTCCGTGCGAGCATGTTGTCCAACACTTCGGCTTCCTTCATTGATGGCACGATTCGTTCCATCCCCATTACGACTACTTGGGTCTTAGGAATGGCCATTGTTAAGTCGGCGTTTCCTTCGTTGGTGTCCAGGTTAATCATTCCGTTGTCAGCAATAGCGAAGTTGCAACCGGTAATGCCAAAGTCAGCGTTCATGAAGTACTTCCGCAGGTAGCCACGGACGAAGCGGGCCTCGTGCTGGGGATCATTGTCACCATCATAGCCGAGTTTCTGAAACTCCTTTTGAATCTGGTCACGGTTTTTCCCAAGGGTCGGGAAAACAATGTGGGCCGGCTCATCCCAGTTGTCTTCCTGGAGGATAAATTCGGCTAGGTCACTTTCCAGCAGGTTGACACCAGGAATCGATAACAGGATCTTGTCCAGGTCAATTTCGGTCGTGACCATTGACTTGGATTTAACGATGTTCTTCGCCTTTTTAGCAATTGCTAGTTCCTTAAGGAACTGGTGAGCCTCATCTTCTGTCTGGGCAAAGAAGACGTGGCCTCCCTGCTGCTCAACATTACCAGCGAATTCTTCCAGGTAGTCCGGCAGGTATTTGAGAACGTGCTGCCGGATCTGTTCTGCTAAGTCCCGCCATTCGTTCCAGTGTCCGAGTTCTCGCCGGGACGCAGTACGCTTAACAAACTGGGCGTCCTGGGCCTTGGCGATCGCGGCACGCATAAACTGGTCTGACTCCGTTTCTTTTACCCGTTGCTTGAAGGGTTGGTTACTCGTTGCGATTCCCATTTAAAACACCCCTTCCCCATTGGCTGGAACAACCGCTTCATCAGTATCCTTCAAATATTTAATCCTGCTTGGGTCGACATCGTGGTTGAGTACTTCCGCAATGTGCATGACCTTAATGTGTTGGCCGTTTCGGTTCATATAGCCCGCAATATTCATTAGACACGAAGTTTCCATCCCCACCAGGATATCTGCCTTGGTATCCATAATGTTCTTGGCCTTGTCGGCAACCATTGCCGTGGAGAGCTCTGGCTCCTTGGCAGAGAATGTACCACCAAAGCCGCAGCACAGCTGGACATTATGCAAGGGAATCCGCTTAATCCCCTTAACATGGTCCAGGAGGACAAACGGCGCCGTTCGTTCACCGAGCAGCCGGGTCATGTGGCAGGACCGGTGAACCGTAATGGTAGCGTCCAGTTCGGCCCCACAGTCAACGACCCCAAGCACCCGATAAATGAATTGGCTAAATTCATAAATCTTATCGGCAACCGCGGCCGCCCGCGGCCCGTATACCGGATCGTCCTGTAAAATTTCCTTGTATTCCTTAATCATGAACACACAGGAGCCGGTCGGACCAACGATGTAATCCGTGTCCAGACTCAGCAGAGCATCAATTTCGTTTTTAAACGTCTTCAGCGATTCCTTAGCATAACCGCTGTTATAAGTTGGCTGCCCGCAGCAAACTTGCTTATCCGGCAGAAAAGTCTGACAGCCCAGGCGTTCGAGCACCTCGACCATTGACTTGCCGACGTTTGGAAAGAGCAGATCAACTAAGCATGAAGAAAAAATACATACTCGTGGTTGATTATTCATAATAAAGCACCCAGCTAAACTTCCTAGTTGAGCTTCCTCCCTTCGTTATCTATCGCTATATTAGTCTTTTTAATATTGTAAGCGTTTCAAACAGAACTGTCAATTTTTTGATTATCAATGTAATATAAAAAGGATTATGGCGAGCTGGTCACCATAATCCTCTTCACATTAATATACGCTACCTTCGTAGAAGTTATAGCTAGGCTGGTTGAAGTTAAACTTGGCAAGGTCTGACATCTTAATAAAGTTGTCCGCGATTCCCCAGGTCATCAGGTTGATCGGCTTGCCAAAGTCCTCGTCAGGGATAACCACCGTGATGTACTTGCCCAGGGCATTTGCCATCCCTAGTTCGATCCCCATTCCGACGTCTTCTTCCTCAGGAATGTAGACTGCTAAAACCATGTCCGAAGTTGAGACCCCGACCCGGTCGCCATTGTAGGTTGCAGTTGCCCACTCCCGGTCTTCCAGCAGTTCTGGGTGTTCGTCTACCCGGAGGCCCTTGTACTGGTGTTGGAGAGGAACATAGGAATTTTCAACATCGACTGTCGGGTTAGCTTCGATTGCCTTCATAGCTTCTTGGTAGGCCCGGTTTTGCTTGTCGGTGAACCAACCAGCACAGAAATAAACGGTCTTGCTCTTATTCATAAAAAATAACTCTTCCTTTCAAAATGGGTGCTTAACGCTCTATGGCGTCTAACGTCTGTTTGATAATTTGCTTAGCTGCCGTAGCGACCGACAGCTCATGAGCGGCCGCGTAGTCCCGCAGCTTTTGGTAAGTTGTCAAATCGGCGGCGCCCCGCCAGATCAGGCCGGTTACCTGACCGTGTTCCTTCTTCACTCGGAATCATCCTTTCCCCAGAGTTGGTGTGCGACGTAGCGAAAAATTGTTTTGCGAGCATGCAGCTGGCTGTGGGTGGTGTTCGGGTAAATTTTTTGCTGGTAGCTAATCGTTGGGTGGCCCTTGACCAATGAACGCAGCATTTCAGCCTGGATCAACGGCACCGCCCCATCTGTGCGGGTACTCCCCGGCTTGGTCCCCATGATATTATAAATCATTATGGGGTAATCAGGCTGCCAAGTCCGCATTTGCTGGCGGAGACGAAGAAAGTTTTGGTCGTGTGAGTGGTGGATTAGATGGTAGTGATAATCTAACCGGGCCGAGAGGCTTTCCTCAACTGGTACACCTAAGAAAATTAGCTTGTGCAGTTTTAACTTGCTTTGCAGTGTCGGTGAATTCAAATAGGCGTGCATAAATTCAGTTCCACCATAGGAGTGCGCGATGACATTGACCTGGTGAAGATCGTAATGGCTTTGCAGGTAAGTCAGGACAGCAGTGAGCTGCTTGACCTGTGGATGAAATGTTTGATTATAGTTCCAGTCGTAGAGAACTTGAATCAGCGGGTTCTTTTGGGTCTTCGAGAGGTGTCCGGACACGCGGATGCTTCCCCAGGGTGAAACCCAGATGGTCAACACCTTCTGCGCCAGGTGGTGACTCTGATAGTAGTTGATCATTTTGTCATACGTAACTGTGCTACCGCCCCAACCGGGGATCAATAAGGTGGGCGTTGTTGAATATTCGGTGTCTGCCCGCAAATCAGCTTCACGCAGGGGCCGGCCAGGTGTCCCGCGCAGCAGGTAAAGCTGTACACAGCCGCCGATAACGAACACACTAGCAATAACCAGGCCCAAGCCCTTTAAAAATTTCTTGATAGTAACCATCCCTTTGTTCAACTAATCCTTAAATTAGGGATTGGTTTTAGTTTACTAGCCGAACAGCCGGGCCCAAAAGCCCTTTTTCTTCGGCTTTTCCGCCGGCTGCTGGTCGTTCTTAGCGGGTTCCGGAGCAGCTGCTGGTGCTTCGTCGGCATAGGGATTGCGCTCCCCAATCCAGTTAAAGAACTCCTTTGCCTTGATTTCTACAAACTTCCCCCGCTTACCATTAATGCCGTTTACGCACAGTTCAATTGGCAAGGCGTTCCGGTATTTTTCGATACTGTCAGCGGTAAAGCCGTTCGCCGGATTGAGCTTGGAAATATCGAAGAGCAGGCTATCGTCGCTTTCCCGGTACTTGAAGTCATCTTCTTGAGTAAGGTAGAGTTTAGCCCAACTGTTCCGCGAACTCTCCTTGAAGTCGTCGCAGATGGTATCCGCAAAGTATTCCGGAACATCCAGCCCAGCCATCTTGTAATAATCACGGAACAGCTGCCGGGTCTGTGCAAGGAAGTCGAGCCGCCCCGTTTCGGGGTCAAAGGACCGCCAAGGGGTCTCGTCGTCTTCTAACAGGCTGGCCATCCGGAGTACGAAGTCCTTAAACAGTGTATTGTTTAAGGTTTGCCGGACGTTGTAAATATACCGGTTGGCCTCACCCTTGAGCTTTTCGTCAATGACCTTATCAATTTGCAAGTAGTAAGTCCGTCGTGCGGTTTCCCGAAGCATCGTAAAGCCGGAGTCATAGTTGGTCGTCCCGATTAGCGGCGCGATGGCCTGCGGGTTGTTGACTAGTTCGTTCATGGTGTCAACGACCAGGTGCCGGCTGTATTGATCCTGCTGGAAGAAGTACGGTTCGATTTCGTCTAAGAGGACGGGATAGGAACTCCCCGTCTTCATGTAGTGTTCGATTGCCTCGACCGTTTTGTTTTTCTTTTGCGCGACGTCCGTTGGGTAAATCGTCCCAAAGTCGATCAGGGAGCGGTCGGTATTCCAGGTGAGCTGGTTGATGATCCGTAAAAGGGTTGACTTTCCGGAGCCCGCGGTTGCCCCAAGAATGAGGAAGTTTGGAATGTCATTCCCGTCTTCGGGGTTCAAACTGGCCTTTGTCCGAATTTCCCACAGAAACGGCGCCGTAAAGCTGTACATGATGGCTTCATAGAAACGTTTTCCGTAATTATCCGAATAGTCGACCACGTAACGCTGGTAGCCCTTTATAACGTCATCAATACTCTTTAGACTATCGCGAATCTGGCTGATTGTCGCCAGCTTACCGAACGGGATTGGGTGGGTCCCGGCATCATTAGGAACGTATAGTCCACTGTTGTTATTAACCAGGTTGCGTTCCATCGGACGGTCATACAAAAAGGTCGTGTACTTCTTCTCCGCTGACCGCTGCTGGGGTGTCATGCCGCTTACGAGCGCCTCTTTGACCTGCTGGTAGATCTTTTGCCGGTCTTTGATCTTTGGCTTGGCCGCCCGGGGAGAAACCGAGAGCTTTTGGAGGTTGTAGATGGTATCGTGCTGCTTAGTGTCCCGTTCAATTCCCTCCTTGACCAGTGAGCGGTCAGTGGTGACGTTGCGCATTGCGATGGTCGTGTCATGAGGAATGATGGCACTGTCAATCTGCTGCTGGAGGTCGTGACTGATGATGTCGGTCATGTCCTGGGCAGCCACCTGGTCAGTGGTGTCGTTGTCCAAAATGACGACATTGTTCCCCGCAGCAGCTGCATTTTGGTCCTTCTTACTTTCGTCCAGCTGCTTTTGGGCCGCCTTTAAAAGGTTATCACTGAAGTATGGCCGCAGGACCGGCTTAATGTCGTGCTTGAAGTGTTCCAGCAGGTTGGCGAAGAGGCGCTGGTCATTATCAAAAACCAGCACTTCGCTGTATTGGTTGCGGTCCTTAGTAAACGATTCCTCGGTCAGGTCGATGCTGCCGAGGATTACCCGGCAGTCCCCGCTCTCCTCGTTGCTTAGCAGGTAAAAACGGGAGTAGATAGCCTGGGCGGGCGCGTATTCAAACTTAAACAGGCCGTTTAAGACGTTGGCCTGGTTGCTGCTTGAGAGGGCCTCAAACAGTTTCGCCGGCTTCTTATTCGCCACCGCTAATAAAGCGTCGGTCAAGGCAACCTTGGTGATTACTTCGCTCGCGGAATTAACGTGCTTCGCTGGGGATGCCCCGAGTACGATGTCCGCTTGGATGAACTTGCTGAGGTAGCGGTTGACAAAGTCGGCATCGGCTTTCCCAGTAATCGCCGTAAAACGGTTGAACCGGCGGGCATCAAAAAGCTGGTTGACTTTTAGCGGGGGTGTTTTCTGCCCGTTAAACACAATGTGTAATTTAGTTAAGTCTGATTCGCTTGGCATACGTGTCCCTTTTCTTTCTTCATTAGAGTAATAATTAATCTTATTTTCGTTGATTTAGGCTTATTTTGCAAGCACTGGACGAAAGATTAGCAAAGTGTTCATAAGTCATGACGATTTGGTGCTGAACCAATAGAAAGTAGAACTTAATTTTCTCCTGTTATTTTACTGCAATTGATTGCTAGCTTGCCCTCTCCTTGAATATGCATCCTGCACGCGTGTCCTCTTTTCCAACAATCGTTTCAAAAATGCGCCGGATTACCCGATAAGGAAATGGCAGTTTTTTATAAAAACAGTTTGTTAACTTAGTTAATTTATCTCTAAAGAAAAAGCGATTTTATGCCGCACTAGAACCAGATTGATGACTTTATAAGTATCGATTATTATCAACTTATAAAG
>SKEG01001055.1_pt2 | contig 15511 bp, 8 predicted proteins | sample 4826631 | NCBI WGS metagenome assembly SKEG01 (sample SAMN11008815, study PRJNA524170) | human gut metagenome | biome: Human fecal sample; material: Feces; isolation source: fecal sample from pouch patient p26, p34, p50 | host: Homo sapiens | place: Israel: Tel-Aviv | collected 2016-11-02
CTGACGGACCTCATCATCATGACTCGCGAGAACTCGAACATGTTCGTCACCGGACCGGACGTGGTCAAGGCCTCGACCGGCGAGACCATCTCCATGGCCGACCTCGGCGGCGGCGAAGTGCATAACCGGGTGTCCGGCGTGGCCCACTACCTCGGCGAGGACGAATCGGATGCCATCGACTACGCGCGCACCGTGCTCGCCTACTTGCCGTCCAACAGCGAAAGCAAGCCGCCGGTCTACGCCTACGCCGCCACCCGCGCCGAACGCGAAACCGCCAAGCGACTCGCCACCATCGTGCCCGCCAACGAACGCCAGCCGTACGACATGCTCGAAGTGATCCGTTGCATCGTCGATTACGGCGAATTCGTGCAGGTGCAGGAACTGTTCGGCGCCTCCGCGCTCGTCGGCTTCGCCTGCATCGACGGCAAGCCGGTCGGCATCGTGGCGAACCAGCCGAACGTGCTCGCCGGCATCCTGGACGTCGACTCGTCCGAGAAGGTCGCCCGATTCGTGCGACTGTGCGACGCGTTCAACCTGCCCGTGGTCACCCTCGTGGACGTGCCCGGCTACAAGCCCGGCTCCGACCAGGAGCACGCCGGCATCATCCGCCGCGGCGCCAAGGTGATCTACGCCTACGCCAACGCGCAAGTGCCGATGGTGACCGTGGTGCTGCGCAAGGCGTTCGGCGGCGCGTACATCGTGATGGGATCCAAAGCCATCGGCGCGGACCTGAACTTCGCGTGGCCTTCCTCCCAGATCGCGGTGCTCGGTGCGGCCGGCGCGGTGAACATCATCCACCGCCATGACCTGGCCAAGGCCAAAGCCTCCGGACAGGACGTCGATGCGCTGCGGGCCAAGTACATCAAGGAGTACGAGACCAGCACCGTCAACGCGAACCTCTCGCTGGAAATCGGGCAGATCGACGGCATGATCGACCCCGAACAAACCCGTGAAGTGATCGTCGAATCGCTGGCCACGCTTGCTACCAAGCGCCGCATCAAGCGCACCACCAAACACCACGGCAACCAGCCACTTTGATTTTTGAAGACGTCAACCAAAACACAAGTAAGGAAAGTAATGTCCACCTTCTTCCTCAACCGCCTGACCACCGAGCCTCATGCGCTCGCTTTCGCCGGCCAGTCCACCCCGTGGCCGGTCGCCTTGGCAGACCAGACCACCGATCCCAGTCTTGACGAGGCTCTGCGTGGCCACGTCGCCGCAGCCAACCGACTGCTCGCCCCGGCCGCCGCTGACCTGCTGGCCACCACCGGTCGTCCGGTCGACCTGTTCGGCTTCACCCCGAACCCGGCCCGCCTCAGCGCTGCAGCCGATGCCACCGCATCCGTGGAAGGCGTGGCCCTGACCCAGCTCGGCGCCCTGCTCGACTTGGAACACCTTGGCTACAGTGTGGCCGCCGCCAAGCCGGTTGCCGTGCTCGGCCACTCCCAGGGCGTGCTCGCCGTGCACATGACCCGTGCCATCGAGGCCGCCGGCTCCATCGAAGCCGCCGGCAAGACCCTCGACGAGATTCTGGCCGTCGCCGCCCTGATCGGTGCAGCCGGCACTCGCCGCGTGCGCGAACTGGGCCTGAACCCCAAGTACGGCGAGGCCAGCCCGATGCTCTCCGTCAAGGGCGCCACCCGCGAACAGGTTGAGGCTCTGGTCAAGCGCGTGAACAACGCCCGAGGCCCGATCTCCATCGCCGTCACCAACTCCGACAACCACCACGTGCTTTCCGGCCACCCGGAAGACCTGGCAGCACTCGCCCTCGAAACCGAGCGCGAGCACAAGCACCAGGCCAAGCTGCGTGAACAGAAGCTCCACGGCGGCACTGTGTTCAACCCCACTCTCGAATACCTCGAAGTCACCCTGCCCTTCCATTCTCCGCTCATGGCCGAAGCTGTTGAGCAGACCGTGTCTTGGGCTGGCGCCTGCGGCTTTGACCAGGATCGCACCCGCGCACTCGCTGAGGAAGTGCTGCTCAACCATGTGGACTGGAATGCCCGCGTCAAGGCGCTGTTCAACGCCGCCGACCCGGCCAAGCTGTGGATTGTGGACCTCGGCCCTGGCAACACGCTTGGCAAGCTGATCGGCAACGTGGTGCAGGGCACCGGCATCGGCGTGGTCGAAGCCACCACGCTGTCCGAACGCTCCGCTCTCTCCACCTTGGAAAGCGAGCCCGAGCGCACCCAGAACTGGAAGGCACTCGCGCCGCGCGTCATCGAAACCCCGGCCGGCGCCAAGCTGGTCACCAAGTTCTCCAAGCTCACCGGCAAGCCGCCGGTGCTGCTGCCCGGCATGACCCCCACCACCGTGGAGCCGGAAATCGTGGCCGCAGCCGCCAACGCCGGCTACTGGGCCGAGCTTGCCGGCGGCGGCCAGGTGACCGCCGAAGTGTTCGACCGCCACATCGCCGCCCTCGAAGACGAGCTTGAGGAAGGCCGCACGGTTGAATTCAACGCGATGTTCATGGACCGCTACCTGTGGAACCTGCAGTTCGGCTCCTCCCGCATCGTGCCCAAGAAGCGTGCTTCCGGCGCTCCGATTGACGGCGTGGTCGTTTCCGCCGGCATCCCCGAGCTGGACGAGGCCGTGGAACTCATCAAGAACCTGCAGGCCGGTGGTCTGCCGTACGTGAGCTTTAAGCCCGGCACCGTCGACCAGATTCGTCAGGTCGTGCGCATCGCCAAGGCCGTGGCCCCCACCACCATCATGATTCAGGTCGAAGGCGGCGAGGCCGGCGGCCACCACAGCTGGGAAGCGCTGGATGACCTGCTCGCCGCCACCTACGCCGAAGTGCGCGCCTGCGACAACCTCGTGCTGGTCGCCGGCGGCGGCATCGGCACCCCCGAACGCGCGGCCGACTACATCTCCGGCCAGTGGGCCCACGCCTACGGTCTGCCGGACATGCCGGTCGACGGCGTGCTTATCGGCACCGCTGCGATGACCGCCAAGGAAGCCCACACCAGCCCCGAAGTCAAGCAGATGCTCGTCAAGACGCCCGGCATTCCGGCCGACGCCAAGTCCGATGATGTGTTCGCCCCGCAGGCCGCCCACTGGGTGCCTTCCGGCAAGTCGGTCGGTGGCATGTCCTCAGGCCTGAGCCACCTGCATGCCGACATCTACGAGCTTGAGAACGATTCCGCCGAATGCGGTCGTCTGCTCGTACGCGTCATGAAGCATCCTGAGGAGCTCGACTCCCGCCGTAAGGAAATCATCGAGGCCCTGAACAAGACCGCCAAGCCCTACTTCGGCGATCTGGCCTCCATGACCTACCTCGAGTGGGCACAGCGCTTCGCCGAACTCGCCTTCCCGTGGGCCGACCCGACTTACGCCGACCGATTCCAGCACCTGCTGCAGCGCATCGAAGCCCGCGTGAGCGACACCGATTCCGGCGAATTCACGTCCAAGCTGTTCGCCGCCGACGGTACCTCCGCTGAAGATGCCGCCGCTGCCGGTCTGCTGACTCGCGACAATATTCTCGCCGATCCGGCCCCCGCGCTGGAAAAGCTCGCTCTGGCCTACCCGCAGGTTGCCGAACTCAAGGTCGTTCCGGCCGACGTGGCTTGGTTCCCCGTGCTGGTGCGCGAGTACCCCAAGCCCATGCCGTTCGTGCCTGCCATCGACAACGACCTGCTGCGTTGGTGGGGTCAGGATCAGCTCTGGCAGTCCGAAGACCAGCGTTACTCCGCCGATTCCGTGCGTGCCATCCCCGGCCCGATTTCCGTGGCCGGCATCACCACCGTGGACGAGCCGATCGCCGATATCCTCGGCCGTTTCGAGAACGCGGCCATCGAGCGCGTGAAGGCCGAGCAGAATGCCGCCGAAAACAACGACTTCGCCGCACTCGGCGAGGCTGTTTCCGCCGAGGACTTCATCCGCAAGTCCCCGAACATCTCCTGGGTCGGCCACATCACCGATAACCCCGCCTACGGCACCGTTCTGGGCGACCAGTACTACGAGATTCGCGCATTTGACGCCGCGGCCGGCAAGTACGATCTGGATATCCACCTCGACACCTACTGGGACAACGATCCGGACGGCGGCACCTCCAAGCACGCCGTTCGTGACATCGTCATTCCGCTCATCGTGGAAGGAACCGAGCCTGGCCGAGTGCCGGTCGTGGATCGCGAGCGTCTGATTTCGGACGTGTACGCAATGCTCGCCGCCACCGCCGGCATTGGCAATACCGCCATCACCGGCGACAAGCTCACCGCGATGCCCACCCTGTCTGTTCCCTCTGACGAGGGAGCTGTCACGGCGAATGCCGTGACTGAGGGAGAGACCGCTCAGAACAGGCCGTTCGGTACCGCCACTGCCACCTATACCTTGTCCGCCAACCTCGGCTTTGACCATGAGGCAGCTACTGGTGCCGCTCTGCCTGCCACATTGCAGCCCAGCCGCATCGCTCCCGACGCACTGGTCGGCCCGGCCTGGCCGGCGATCTACCCGGCGCTCGGTTCCGTGTACGTCAAGGGCTACCCGGTTATCGAAGGCCTGCTCAACGCCGTCCACCTCGACCACCTCATCGAACTTGAGGTGAACGAGGAGGACCTGCTCAAGCACACTGGCGAAACCATCACGCTGAAGTCTTGGGCTGAGGACTACTTCGAGTCCGCCTCCGGCCGTGTGGTCACGATTCACGTGACTCATACCGCTGCCGACGGCACGCTGCTCGCCCGCGAAACCGAGCGTTTCGCCATTCGTGGCCGCGTCTACTCTGACGCTCTGCCGGCTGACGCTCCTGAATTCGGCGATGCCGAGCACGCGGAAGTCGCTCCGACGCCGCGCCGCTTGCTGCGCCGTGTGAAGGTCGTCGCTCCGCACGACATGACCGCCTTTGCCCGCACTTCCGGCGACTTCAACCCGATTCACACCTCCACGCGCGGCGCCCGCATCTCCGGTCTGGCCGCCCCGCTTGTGCACGGCATGTGGCTGTCCGCCACCGCCCAGCACGCCGTGCAGGCACTGGACGAGAAGGGCGCCCACTACGAGATTGCCGGCTGGACCTACAACATGTACGGCATGGTCCAGCTCGACGACACCGTCGAGATCTCCGTGGAGCGCGTCGGCAAGGTGCGCCACGGCGGCATGACCCTCGAAGTCACCTGCCGTATCGACGGCCAGCTAGTCTCCCGCGGTACCGCACTGGTCCGCGCGCCTCGCGCCGCCTTCGTCTACCCCGGCCAGGGCATTCAGAAGCAGGGCATGGTTCTGGACGAGCGCGCCAAGTCCGCCGCCGCCCGCGACGTGTGGGAGCGCGCCGACAAGCTCACCCGCGCCAAGCTCGGCTTCTCGATCCTGGGTCTTGTGCGCGATAACCCGAAGGAGCTCACCGCCAACGGCGTGACCTACCGTCACCCCGAAGGCCTGCTCAACCTGACGCAGTTCACGCAGGTGGCGCTCGCGACGGTTGCTTTTGCCCAGACCGCGCGCCTGCGCGAAGCCGGCGCCGACATCTGGCCCGCCTACTTCGCCGGCCACTCGCTCGGCGAGTACAACGCGCTGTCCGCGTTCGCCGACGTGATTCCGCTGGAAACCGTACTGGAGCTCGTGTTCCACCGTGGTTCCACCATGCACCACCTCATCGAGCGTGACGCCCAGGGCCGCTCCAACTACCGCATGGGTGCCCTGCGCCCGAACCAGTTCGGTGTGGACGACGCTCACGTCAAGGAATACGTGGAATCCGTGGCCAAGGCCTCTGGCGAGTTCCTGGAGATCGTGAACTACAACCTCGCCGGCCAGCAGTACGCCATCGCTGGCACGATCGCCGGTCTCAAGGCGCTGAAGGCCGATTCCGCCCGTCGCGTGGCCGCATTCGGCGGCAAGCCCGCGGTCATGCTGGTGCCCGGCATTGATGTGCCGTTCCACTCCACCTTGCTGCGCAAGGGCGTGCCGGAATTCCGCGACAAGCTCGACGCGCTGTTGCCCGCTTACATCGACTACCGTGGCCGTCTGGTGGACCGCTACATTCCGAACCTCGTGGCTTCGCCGTTCGAGATGACAAAGGAATTCGCCGCCAAGATCCTCGAAGTCGTGCCTTCCGAGCGTATCAAGGCCGCACTGGACGACCCGGCCGTGTGGGATTCCTACGCCGCCGATGACCAGAAGCTCGGCCGACTGCTGCTCACTGAGTTGCTCTCCTGGCAATTCGCCTCCCCGGTGCGTTGGATCGAAACCCAGGCACTGCTGTTCGGCAAGCGTGAACAGGGCGGCCTCGGCGTCGAAGAGTACGTCGAAGTCGGCCTCAGCAACGCCCCGACGCTCGCCAACCTCGGTGCCAAGACCCTGCGTCTGCCCGAGTTCGCCGGCAACGACACGGTGGTCTACAACGTCGGCCGCGATGAGGGCCGCGTCTACATGACCGACACCGATTCGCTGGTTCCCGACGACGAGCCGGAAGAGACCGCGGCTCCGGTCGAAACCGCTCCCGCCGGCGGTTCCGCCGTCGCCAAGCTTGGCTCGAGCGCAGCCGCTGACGCAGCGCCGGCTGCTGCCGCTGCTCCCGCACCGGCCGCTCCGGTTTCTGCCGCTCCCGCCGGCGCCCCGTCCGGTGCCGCCGTCGCCGACCTGCCCTTCAAAGCCTCCGATGGCATCGGCGTCCTCATGGCATACGCCGCCAAGGTTCGTCTTGACCAGATCGGCAGCAACGACACCACCGATACCTTGACCAACGGCGTTTCCTCTCGCCGTAACCAGCTGCTCATGGACATCAGCTCCGAGCTGGGCGTGGCCAGCGTGGACGGTGCCGCCGAGGCGACGCTCGACAAGCTCGCCCAAATCGTCAACAAGGCCGCCCCGAACTACAAGCCGTTCGGTGCCGTGCTCTCCGAGGCACTGCGCGATCGTCTGCGCTCGCTGTTCGGTGCCGCCGGCGTCAAGCAGCAGTACATCCGCGACCGTGTGGCCAACGTGTGGCAGCTCGGCGAAGGCTGGGTGGCCAGCGTACTTGCCGCACTGCTGCTCGATACCCGCGAGGGCTCCAGCTCCCGTGGCGGTGACCTGGCCAAGCTGCCGACCGCTGCCGTGCAGAACAAGCCGGAAGCCGACAAGCTGATCGACGCCGCTGTTGAAGTGGTCGCCCAGCTTAAGGGCGTTGCCGTGGCTCTGCCGTCCGCCGGTGGCGCCGCTGGCGGTGCCGTGGTCGATTCCGCCGCACTCGACGCCTTCGCCGAGAAGGTCACCGGTTCCAACGGCGTGCTTGCCGCCACCGCCCGCTTCGTGCTGAACGAGCTCGGCGTGGCCGCTCCGGCTCCGGAGGAATCCGAGGACGAGAATGCCGCCGTGGTGGCCGCGGTCGAAGCCGAGCTCGGCTCCGACTGGCCCAAGCAGGTCGCTCCACGCTTTGATGCCAACAAGGCCATCCTCTTCGATGACCGTTGGGCCTCCGCCCGCGAAGACCTCGCCCGCGCCTACTACGACAACGACCCCGCCGCTCTGAACGGCAGCTTCATCGGCCTTGGCAAGACCATCGCCGCCGAAGCCCAGTGGTTCGCCGACAAGTCGAACAACGATGAGCTCAAGGCCGCCTTCCAGAAGGCCGCTTCCGAAGCCCTCGAATCCGTTACTTCCGACAAGAACGCCTCCCGCTACGCGAACGACATCGCCATTGTCACCGGTGTGAGCCCGAACTCCATCGCCGCTCAGGTGGTCGAAGGCCTGCTCGCAGGCGGCGCCACCGTGGTGGCCACCTCACACAGCTTCAAGCCGTCCATCAAGGCTTGGGCGAAGCAGGCGTACCGCGAGCACGCCACCGGCAACGCCAAGCTGTGGCTGGTTCCGGCCAATCTCTCCAGCTATCGCGACGTTGACGCGCTGGTCGACTGGGTGGGCCACGAGCAGAAGAAGACCTCTGGTGCCACCACCACGATCTTGAAGCCCGCGTGGGAGCCGACCCTGTTCTTCCCGTTCGCCGCCCCGCCGGTTCACGGCACGCTTGCCGACTCCGGCGACCTGTTCGAGTCGCAGGCCCGACTGATGCTGTGGGGCGTGGAACGCGCCATCGCCGGCTTCAGCCACATCGGTGCCGACACCAACGTGCAGCACAAGCTGCATGTGGTGCTGCCCGGTTCCCCGAACCGCGGCGTGTTCGGCGGCGACGGTGCCTACGGCGAGGTCAAGAGCGCCTTCGACGCCATCGTCAATCGCGCCCGCGCCGAAAAGGTGTGGTCGAGCCGCGTCACCTTCGCTCACCCGAAGATTGGCTGGGTGCGTGGCACCGGCCTTATGGGCGGCAACGACCCGCTGGTCGCCGTCGTCGAGCGCCACGGCATTCACACCTACTCCACCGCGCAGATCGCGGCCAAACTGCTCGACCTGTGCACCGCCGAATCGCGCGAGCAGGCCCTCAAGGCTCCGCTCGACGTGGATCTGACCGGTGGCCTCGGCTCCGAGCCCATCGACATCAAGGCGTTGCGCGCGGAGGCCATGGCCGATGCGGAGAAGGAAGCTTCCTCTGAAAAGGCTGCGATTGAGGGAGAGAAGCCGGAGGGCGGCGCCGCAGGCTCCACTCTCAAGGCTCTGCCCACCCCAATTGTCACCAAGCAGGCCTCGGTCGACCTTGCCGATTGGCAGAACGTCACCGCCCGCCCGGAGGACGAAATCGTCATCGTCTCCGTCGGTGAGCTGGGCCCGTGGGGTTCCGGTCGTACGCGCACCCAGGCCGAACTCGGCATCCACCCGGACGGCACCGTTGATCTGTCTGCCGGCGCAGTGCTCGAACTTGCATGGAACATGGGCCTGCTGACTTGGGCTGACAGCCCGAAGCCCGGCTGGTACGACACCGACGGCAACCTGGTGCCCGAAGAGGACATCGCCGAGCGCTACCACGACGAGGTCGTGGCCCGCTCCGGCATCCGCCCGTTCGAGGAAGGCATGGGCGACGACTACAAGGACGGCGCCGATGAAGAAGAAGCCGAGGTCTTCCTCGACCACGACGTCACCTTCTCCGTGCCCACCCGCGAAGTCGCCGCCGAATACGTCAAGCTGGACGAGGCTCACACCACCATCGCCCCGGATGAGGAATCTGGCGAATGGAACGTGACCCGCCACGCCGGCTCGATGATCCGCGTGCCGCGCCGCGCCACCATGACCCGCACGGTCGGCGGCCAGTTCCCTAAGGGCTTCGACCCGACCCGTTGGGGCATCCCCGCTTCGATGGTCGGCGATGTCGACAAGATCGCCCTGTGGAACATCGTCACCACCGTGGACGCCTATCTGGGCGCCGGCTTCACTCCGGCCGAAATCCTCGAGTCCATCCACCCCTCGCTGGTGGCTTCGACCCAGGGCACCGGCTTCGGCGGCATGATGTCGATGCGCAAGCTGTACCTCGACCGCTTCCTCAATCACGAGATTCCGACCGACATCCTGCAGGAGGCCCTGCCGAATGTGGTCGCGGCTCACGTGATGCAGTCCTACATCGGCGGTTACGGCAACATGATCCAGCCCGTCTCCGCCTGCGCCACCGCGGCCGTCTCCCTTGAAGAGGGCGTCGACAAGATCGCCCTCGGCAAGGCCGACTTCGTGGTCACCGGTGCGATCGACGACATCGGTGTGGAATCCGTGATCGGCTTCGGCAACATGAACGCCACCGCCAACTCGGAGGAAATGTACGGCAAGGGCATTGACGCGCGCTTCTTCAGCCGCGCGAACGATCGTCGCCGTGGTGGCTTCCTGGAATCCCAGGGCGGCGGCACGATCCTCGTGACTCGTGGTGACATCGCCGAAAAGCTCGGCCTGCCGGTTGCGGCCGTGGTCGGCTTCATCCACTCCTACGCGGATGGTGCCCACACCTCGATTCCGGCTCCGGGCCTCGGCGCTCTGGCTGCCGGCATGGGAGGCAAGGACTCCAAGCTCGTGCGCGATCTGGCCAAGCTCGGTGTTTCGGCCGATGACATCGCCGTGGTCTCCAAGCACGACACGTCCACCAACGCCAACGACCCGAACGAGTCCGAGCTGCACAACACGTTGGCTCACGCCATCGGCCGTACCGACGGCAACCCGCTGTTCGTGATCTCCCAGAAGACGCTCACCGGCCACGCCAAGGGCGGTGCCTGCATCTTCCAGGTCAACGGCCTGACGCAGCTGTTCAAGTCCGGCGTGATTCCGGCGAACGTGTCGCTCGACTGCGTGGATCCGAAACTCCAGCGCGACGACCACATGGTCTGGGTCAGAAAGCCCCTGCGCATCGGCGGCGGCGAGGACGAGTTCGGTCGTGAGACCGCTGGTCGCCCGGTCAAGGCCGGTCTGGCCACCTCGCTCGGCTTCGGACACGTCTCCGGCTTCGTGGCGCTGGTTCACCCCGGTGCCTTCGAGGCCGCCGTGGCCAAGGCCGATGGCGAGGCCGCGCTGGAAGCCTGGCGTGAGCGTGCCAACGCGCGCTTGGCTGCAGGCCAGCGTCACCTCGAGGAAGGCATGATGGGTCGCGCCGCGCTCTACGAGCCGATCGATAACCGTCGCTTCCACGAGGATCACCGCGGCTACGACCACCACGAGGTCGAAAAGTCCATGCTCCTCAACCCGGACGCCCGTCTCGGTGCCGACGGCTACTACGAGGCCTGATATCCCCTGGCTTCCCTCGGTTGAGGGGAGCTGCCTCGCATATTTTTCTCACTGACACAGCCTCAGTGAGATAAAAATTAACAAAGTGCGAGAAGCCCCTCCGTGAAGGAGGGGCTTCTCGCACTTCAAGGGGCGGATTCGACATTCGCCGGAAGCCTACTTCCGTTTCAAGGGGTTGTTGCCCAAGTAGACAAGACGCAAAAACGGCGGAATGGCGTTGACGTTATGCCATTGGTACTCGTGGTGCATAGGATGATCAGCCCCTTGAAACGGAGATAGACCTTTGGAACGGTTCAAATCAGCCCCTCGAAATGGAATTAGACCTTCGGAACGGTTCGCATCCGCCTCTCGAAATGGAGATAGATATTTTCAGACCTCTAAATCAGCTTTCCAAAGAAGTTGCAGAATGTCATCTGCTTTCAAAGGAGTACCTAGACTGCGAGACCGCGAGTATCTTCGTTGGAATATCAACGCTCATACTTGCGATATCAGAGTTTCAATACCCCTTTGAAGACAGATAGCTTTCTGCAAAGTCTCAAATGTACCTCTTTGAACGAAGATGGGCATGTGTCCAGTCGCTTGATCAGGCTGAGATGCCTCTCACTAAAGAAAAACTCGCAATTTCACGTCGTGATTGGGCGTCACTGTCTCGGAGGGTATTGATTATCGCATGAGCTAACCCTTGGCGGCGGTGACATTGCCGCCATTGAATCTATGCGTAATCGATGACGTATAAGAAATCCCTCCGGTCAGAGGAACCGGAGGGATTTTTACGTTCTGAAAGATTATTGGGCTCGGCTATTGCGAGTATGAACTACTCTGCAACGAGCGCGAGGAAGGCGTCAGCCTCGGCAGCCAGCCGCGCCTCGTCTTCATCGGACAGGGTGAGCTTGCCGGTGCCCCAAGCCTCGGGAGCCAGAGCCACTCCGACCTGCTTGTCGGTGGGCAGCAGTTCGGTCTTGCCAAAGCCCAGCACCTCATTGAGCTTGGCGAGCGTGCCGGCGCCGACGGACTGACCGGCGGCAGCGGACAGGGCGACCTTCTTGCCGACCATCACGGAAGCGGACTCGGCCGGGAACGGCTCCCGCGGGCGGGACAGCCAGTCGAGCAGGTTCTTGAGCACGCCCGGGTAGCTGTAGTTGTATTCGGGGGAGAAGATCCACACGCCGTCGGCCTCAACCACGGCCTTGCGGGCGGCGGCTACGGCTGCCGGCGGGTTTGCATTGGTTGTTGGTAACGCTCTCATTGTGCAGTTGCCGCGCTGACAACCACTTCGCCTTAAGCGAAGAATCGGTGGTTGCGGGCGTGGAACACGCTCATTACTCAGTAAATCGTGGCCAACGTCGCATTTGGCCACTTGTTTGCGTGCAGCGGCATCGCCAACAGCACGTATTACGCCGGCATCGATTTGGGCATGTCATTGGGGCCGATTGTTGGCGGACTGCTGTACGGCAATGCGCCGATCCAATGGTTCTATCTGTTGTCCATGCTGACCATGCCCGCCGCATGGCTGCTGTATGCGGCTACGGCGAACTACGTTCATGGGCGGACTCGGTGATTGGCCGCAAAGCCCGAAAACCCGCGGGACACGCAGGGCAGGTGCATTTCTCCAACGGAGCGCGTATCTTTAACATCTGTTGCCTGTAAGGGTGACGAATGCGGACATAGCTTAGTTGGTAAAGCGCAACCTTGCCAAGGTTGAGACCGCGGGTTCGAGTCCCGTTGTCCGCTCTCGAAAGGCCAATTAATCGCGATTGATTCGGCTGGAGAATGACCCGGGCGGTTGGCGCAGTGGTAGCGCACTTCCCTGACACGGAAGGGGTCACAAGTTCGAATCTTGTATCGCCCACTTGATGGATTGCCGGCAGGTGACTGCCGGTTTTTTCATCACTGCCTCGGGCGATTGGCGCAGCGGCTAGCGCACTTCGTTCACACCGAAGGGGTCGTAGGTTCGATTCCTACATCGCCCACCTGAGATTCGCGCTCGCCAGCTATATGCTGCGAGCGTTTTTCTTCCCCTCGGGCATTCGGTCCCTCAACGTATGATTTCCTGGACTATTTTCGGCGATGTCTGGAAGAACGTACGCTGAGTTTTTTGTTGTGCTCATTTGCCCATTTGGCCCATTTGCCGGACGCCTATGTCTGCATTAGTGGCGCTACCGGTGTTGCGCTCCCGCAATCGGAGTCATGTTGGCTCACGCAATTAGCGAGAGACGCGATTTTGTGTGAGGCCCCCAATCGAAAGGGATATCGGCAATGAGTAATCTTGCCTCGTTCTGCGCGCGATACTCGCAACAAACCATGCAATTGCCGGGCGGCGCGGAATTCTCATATCGGTACTATCTCGATCCCGTCGCCCGCGCTACGGTTGTGCTGTTGCCAGGCGGCATCGGGCTGCCCGACCTGTTCTATCTGCATTTCGAGCGATTCGCTAAGCATTATTCGGTCATTACGTTTGATTATCAGGAGCAGTTCACCACGAACGCCGAGCTTGCGCGGGCCGTCGCTAGCCTGCTGGACGGGTTGGATGAGCATGTGTGGCTGGTTGGGCAGTCGCTGGGTGGCGTGATCGCGCAAATCGTGGCGAAGTTCCATCCCGAACGCATCGAGGGACTGGTTGTCCAATACGTGTTCGCTGGCTCGGGATATGGGTCAAGAGGCTCGCGACGAATTGATGAGCATGGTTGAGAATCAACGCACGTGGAAGCGGCGGCTTCGGCTGATACCAATGCCAGTTTTTCGGCGGCTGATGGCGTGGGCTGTGATGCGTAAGACGCGGGACTTGTCTGCCGAAGAGCGGCGATTGATGCAGAATCTGTGCGATGCTCTGCAGCAGTTGCTGAACAAGCAGTACCAGCGGCACATGTGGGACTGTTCGATAGCCTGAAAAATTTTGCCGCAGACAATCTAGGCAATGTGCTTGGCGGGGATTTCAATCTCGGTTCGATTGGTGATTTGCCGGCGGTAATCGGTGAGCATTTCAATGCCGATCAGTTGGGTGAAATCAACAGGTCGTTGGCGACCATTTGAACGCCGACCGACTTGACGAGCTGCAGGCGCTGGCGGAGGAAAACATCTCCGCCGACCAGATCAGTCAGGTCGCTGGCGCAATTCAGGAGCAGGGTGCCAATCTGGACCTCGGATCCATTGCCGAACAAGCAGGACTGCCCGCTGACATCATCAGCCAGATTTCCGGACTATTGGGCAAGTAGTCGCCTTAAGCTTTAACGCTGACGGTGTTGTCTCGGCTATTGCGTGTTTTGCGGTCGCTCAGCAAATCATATGGGTCGTAGGTAACCGATTGCGAGCGCTGCTGTACACAGATGTGTACGTGGGTCGAAGCGGATTCGTGGTGGCAGGTGAGACAAGCTGCCCTCGCATGGCTGGAAAAGCTTCGGTCTCGTGGAGTGCGATGTTAAAGCTGCTCAGGTCAACGGAATGGCGGAATTCCGCCGATGCAACTTGTGGTTGCGCTCGAATAGCCGGCGATTGCAACCCAAAGATGGTGGCGGGTGACATGGACGGCATGCCATAGTGAGCCCATCGGCCGAACATGACATGATAAAGATTACGTATGAAGGGACATTCCAATGAGTTTTCGCGCTAACCTGCAGTACCTACGTGCGCAACGCAACCTGACCCAGGAACGATTGGCCATGTTGCTTGGCGTCTCGCGTCAGGCCATTTCGAAATGGGAATCCGAAAAGGCCTATCCCGAGATGGACAAGCTGCTTATGATCTGCGACCTGTTCGGCTGCACGCTTGATGATCTGGTACTTGGCGATGTGAGTCGGCCTGCCGCGTCGGCTTCTACGGCCGGTTCGTCGAATGTTGACTCCTCGGCTGAGACGGCATCGCCTTTAGCCGCTTCTTCCAAAACGGCGGGCATAATCGCTCCTATCGCGGAGCTTGCGCAGGATATCACTGGCTACGATGAACATCGCCGCCGATTCGCGCTGCTGATTGCCGGCGGTGTCGCGGCGATTATCGCCGGGGTTGGCATCGGCAACCTGTTCGATTCCAGCAATTCCATTCTCGGAGCGACGCCGCTCAACGATTTTCTGACGTTTCTGTGCGTCTGTGTGGGTGTGATTGCGGGGCTGGCGATGCTGATTCCAGGAGGTCTGTCGCGTACTGACTTCAAACGGCGTCACCCATACGTAGAAGATTTCTACACCGGGGAGGACCGCAGCCGAGAATTGCGGCTGCTGGTAATCGGCATCGTCGGTGGCATCTCGGCTATTCTGATTGGCATTGCGGTGACGGTGTATGCCGATGACATGCTCGGCGTCTCCGATGGCTGGCCCAACGCAATTTTTCTGCTGCTCTGTGCGCCCGGTGTTTTCGGGTTTGTCTACTGCGGCATGAGATACAGTCTGCTCAATATCAACGCATACAACAAAGCGGCCGAGGACGACCGCAAGGAGCATGCGGGCGAGCAGGATTTCTACGCCAAACTGACCGGCGCGGTATGCGGCATCATCATGATGATAGCCACGCTGATTGGCCTGTGCTTGCTGTTCCTGAGCCCAGCTGCTCTGCGCGGTGATTGGTCGACCGGCGTTACAAGCATGTTCTGGGTCGCATGGCCTATCGGCGGCGTGCTGTGCGGAATCGCGGCCGCCGCCATCCAACTGTTCAAGGATTATCGCGAGCGCTGATTGCGCGTCGCAAATTAGTTAGTTTCGCGTCGGGTCTTTCTGCAGCAGCAGGAAGACCAGCGCCGCGACGAACAGGACGGCGATGGACAGCACGCCGAACGAAGCGTTGCCGGTCAGGGACGTGGTGGTGGCTACCAGGAAGGTGCCGATGATTGAGGCGGTCTTAGGGAAGAAACAATAGTGAGACCGGGGAACCCTCGAAATCATTGGGGAATCATGGTGGCGATGCATGCGATTAACACATGTTGTTAACACAGATGTGGAATGAGGAGGCGCGTGAGGCTCGTGGT
>SKEG01001813.1_pt1 | contig 15475 bp, 12 predicted proteins | sample 4826631 | NCBI WGS metagenome assembly SKEG01 (sample SAMN11008815, study PRJNA524170) | human gut metagenome | biome: Human fecal sample; material: Feces; isolation source: fecal sample from pouch patient p26, p34, p50 | host: Homo sapiens | place: Israel: Tel-Aviv | collected 2016-11-02
ATCCAACTGAGCTACAGACTCAAAAGCGGGTGATGGGAATCGAACCCACGTGATCAGCTTGGAAGGCTGGAGTTCTACCATTGAACTACACCCGCTTAGTCGGGGTGACAGGATTCGAACCTGCGACCTCTTGATCCCAAATCAAGCGCTCTAGCCAAGCTGAGCCACACCCCGATTCTATTGTGTTGGCTGTGAGTGTTTTTTGTTTGTGTCGCTCACAACAAAACCTATCTTACTCTATTATTCTCTATTTGTCAACACTTTTTTTCAATTTTTTTCAAAAAAAATTTTACAAACCAAAACGGAAGCATCTGAAACGATGCTTCCGCCTTGATTTTACATGCTTTTGAATTATTTTACTTCTTCAACGTCATCGTCTTTTGAATCCTCTTCTTCAAAAAAATCATCATCAAAATCGTCATCGAAGTCTTCATCAAAATCATCCATGTAGTCAGGTGTCAGATATTTATAAACTGCATATGCAATTCCTGCTACTGCTGCAACTGCACCAAGAATAGCAAGTGCCCATACAATTTTATTATCTTCTTTGTCCCTTTTGCTCATAATATCTGATACCTTTGCCATTTCTAAAAAATCACTAAAATTTTTCATGCCGCTCTTCCTTTCTATTCGTTTTTTTTATTATATCACTTATTGTTGCCTATTACTAACTATTTTTATTGCTTTATGTCAACTTTTTTTAATTTTGCAAAAGAAGCAAACATCTTCTTTCTCCCACACTTTTCAAAGTCAACCGTAACCTCATAATCACGACCTCCTGAAACAATGTCTTGCACAATTCCCTTGCCAAATTTTATATGAGACACCATATCCCCAACCTGATAAGATAATGTTACAGAAGATGGTGCTGCAAAAGTTTTTGTCTGATATGGCTTTCTAAATTTTTGAGCACGTGTTGCTGAAAATAAAGCCTTTTCTTTGCGTTTTTCTCTCGATTGCGTTTTCATTCCTATTTTCATCAGATTTTCTGGAATTTCATCAATAAATCTTGAAACAGAATTAAACTGTGTTCTTCCATGTACCATTCTTCTTTTTGCTGCACTTAAATAAAGTTTCTTCTTCGCTCTTGTAATTCCAACATAGCAAAGTCTTCTTTCTTCCTCCATATCATCATCATTTTCTGACATAATGGTCATATAACTTGGGAAAATTCCATCTTCCATTCCACAAATAAAAACGTAAGGAAATTCAAGACCTTTTGCACTGTGAAGTGTCATTAAAACAACTCGATTATCTGATTCTTCTAAGTTATCAATGTCCGCAACAAGTGCAATTTCCTCTAAAAGACCTTCTAGAGTCGGTTCCTGTGTTTCTTCTTCATAAGTTACAATCTTATTTAAAAGTTCTTCAATATTTTCAATACGACCAAGAGCTTCTTCTGTCTCCTCTGCTTTTAATTCTTCCACATATCCAGTCTTTTGTATTATTTCATCAAAAAGCTCTTTTAAAGTTCCTATCGCTTCTTGATTTCTAAATTCTTGAATCAAATCTGCAAATCCTTGAATTTTCTTTTTTGCATTTCCAAGAGTGGTTATCTGCTCTGCTTCAAAACATGCGTCCAAAAAGCTGATTCCATGCTCAATCGCATAAGTTTCTACTTTATTAACAGTTGCGGCACCAATTCCACGCCTTGGAACATTGATAATCCTTTTTACCGCCAAATCGTCTTGTCCATTATCAACCGCTTTTAAATAGCTAATCATATCTTTTACTTCTTTACGCTGATAGAAATTGGTTCCTCCTACAATTCGATACGGAATATTTTTTATCATAAATCGCTCTTCAAATACACGAGATTGAGCATTTGTGCGATATAAAATTGCTATATTTTTATACTCATATCCTTCATTTGAAAGCTCTTCAATCTTTTCTGCAATTTGCCCGGCCTCTTCATGTTCTGTTTCATACTGATGGAATTCAATAAAATCTCCTTCCTCATTTTCTGTCCAGAGTTTTTTCTCTTTTCTTCCATGATTATGCGCAATGACCTCATTAGCGGCATTTAAAATATTTTTTGTAGAGCGATAATTTTGTTCCAACTTAATCGTCTGTGCATCTGGAAAAATATTTTCAAAATTCAAAATATTTTTGATATTGGCCCCACGAAATCGGTAAATTGATTGATCATCATCTCCAACTACGCAAAGATTTCGATACTTTCTTGCCAACATACTTACCAGCTGAAACTGAATTGTATTTGTATCTTGATACTCATCAATCATAATATAACGAAATCTTTCCTGATAATAATCAAGCACTTCTGGATGAAATTGAAATAATTCTACTGTTTTAAACAATAAATCATCAAAATCAAGCGCATTATTTGAACGAAGCTGTTTTTGATATTCTTTATAAATTTCTGCAATTTTTTTCTTTCTAAAATCAAATTGATTCTTTATTTCATATTCAGATGGTGTAATGAATTCATCTTTTGCTGATGAAATTTCACTGATAATACTGCGCTCTGGCATCGTTTTTGTATCAATTTTATAAGTCTTGCAAATCGAACGAATCAATGATTTTTGATCATCTCCATCATAGATTGTAAAACTGTTCCCATATCCAAGCTTATCAATATGTCTTCTTAAAATTCGAACACAAGTAGAATGGAATGTACTAACCCATATATTTTCCGCCCCATATCCAACCAGCTGATCTACCCTTTCTCTCATTTCTCTGGCCGCTTTATTTGTAAACGTAATCGCCATAATATGATAAGGATTTACCCCCTGATCGATTAGATAAGCAATCCTGTGCGTCAAGACTCTCGTTTTTCCTGATCCTGCTCCTGCAAGCAATAATAACGGCCCTTCTGTACAAAACACAGCTTCTTTTTGTTGTTCATTTAATGTATCATAAATATCCATAAACGTTTCCCTTTCCTCTTTTTTTTGCGTGGCTTTATTATACTACACAAAGCAGAAAATGCACAGAACTCTTGTCATATAGTTTAAATAACCGTATAATGTAGTTATAAGATAAGGAGAATTACCATGGAATTTGAAGACAAACTGAAACAATGGATGGAGCTGGACTATGTACCGCCAGAAGATATCCCAAACATCGATCTATATATGGATCAAATCACAACATTTCTGGAAGAACAATTAAAAAATACAAAACGTTATGAGGAAGACAAAATTTTTACTAAAACCATGATTAACAATTATTCAAAAAATGGTCTTCTTCCTCCTTCTAATAAGAAAAAATATTCCAGAAATCATATGATCCTTTTGATCTATATTTATTATTTGAAAAGTTTTCTTTCGATTTCTGATATTAAAAACTTCTTAAAACCTCTGACAGATACCTTTTATAACAATCCAAAAAATCAAATTTCTTTCTTTGAAATTTACAAAGAAATTTTTCAGATGGAACACAATTACAACGAACCAATCCGTGAATCCATTATGGAAACGTTCGAAAAAGCACAGGAAACTTTTCCTGAACTGTCTGATGGAAAGCAAAAAGAACTACTTCAGAAATTTTCTTTTATCACCCTGATGGGCTATGATATTTACTTAAGAAAACAGGTTCTTGAAAAAATGATCGATGAATTATATCAGGACGATGAAACAGACAAAAAAAAGAAGAAATAGGATTGCTCCTATTTCTTCATTTTTTTAAATACCATATCATAGCCGTCGCTTCCATAATTCAATGACCGATTGACCCTGCTAATCGTTGCTGTGGATGCTCCAGTCTTTTCTGCAACTTCCAAATAAGTATGCTTATCTCTCAGCATAGAGGCCACTTCAAATCTCTGAGCTAATGATTCTAATTCATTTACCGTACATAAATCTTCAAAGAATGTAAAACACTCTTCTTCTGTTTCCAGCGTTAAAACAGCCTGAAATAATTTTTTCACAGCTTCTGTCTTAATCTTCTTACCCATTTGCTTTACTTCCTTTCTGTGCTTGTATTTCCAATATACAGCATCAGCGTGCTAAAGTAAAGAAGTTATTTTGTTCTTCCTTCTTTTTTAAGACGGTAAAAATAATCTTTTGTTTCTTCTACAACAACTCCGTTTAATGCAAGCAATGCAATCAAGTTTGGTAAAGCCATCAGTCCATTACAAATATCTGCAATTGTCCATACCGCTTCTACTGTCATAAAAGGTCCGATAAATACTGCTAAAATATACAGCCATTTAAATACCATAACGACTTTATGTTTTCCATTCGTCAAATATTCAAGACAACGCTCACTGTAATAATCCCATCCAAGAATTGTTGTAAACGCAAAGAATACAAGACACATCATTAATAAAAATGAAGAAAACTGTTCTGGAAATGGAAGCCCAATTGCAAAGGCTTTTGTTGTAACATTAACACCATCTAGACCCATATCCCATGCACCTGTCATAACAATTGAAAGACCTGTCATAGTACATACAACAATTGTATCAATAAATGTTCCTGTCATAGAAACAAGTCCCTGACGTACAGGCTCATTTGTCTGTGCTGCTGCTGCCGCAATCGGTGCAGATCCAAGACCAGCTTCATTGGAAAAAATTCCTCTTGCAATTCCCTTCTGCATAGCAACAATCATAGCTCCAATCGCTCCACCTGCTGCTGCACGCAGTCCAAATGCTGACTGAATAATTTCTACAAACGCTGATGGAATCTGTGGTAAATGTGTCACTACAATAATTAAACAAATCGCAATATATGTAACGGCCATAAATGGAACGATAATTTCAGATACTTTGGAAATACGTTTGATTCCACCGATAACAACAAGTCCGACACAAATAGTCAAGATAATTCCTGCGATTACAATACTCCAAGAATAACTTCTTCCAAATAACTCAACCGTATGGAGATTTTTTGGATCAAAAAATCCATTCACTGCGGAAGTAATACCATTTACCTGAGTAAAAGTTCCAATTCCAAATAGTCCAACCATTGTTCCAAACACACAGAACAATTTTGCAAGCCATTTCCAGTTTTTCCCCATTCCGCGTTCAATATAATAGAATGGTCCGCCAAGTGCATGTCCGTCCTCTGCGATCACACGATACTTAACTGCCAGCATTCCTTCTGCATATTTTGTTGCCATGCCAAATAATGCTGCAAGCCACATCCAGAACATCGCACCAGGTCCTCCAGCCACGATTGCTGTCGCACATCCTACAATATTACCAGTTCCAATTGTTGCTGATAATGCGGTACATAGAGCACCAAAACTCGTTACTTCTCCTGTTCCATCTTCTTCGTTATGGAAAATGTAATAAAGCGCTTTTTTAAGATGCAGAATCTGCAATCCTCCAAGGCGAATTGTCAGGAAAATTCCAGTTGCAAGAATTAACACAATCAATGGAATCCCCCAGATAAAATTATCAATCTTTCCCAAAACCTGATTCACTGCTTCTAACATAGTTTCTCCTCCAAAAAAATAGTATGCGAATACATTCTTCTCGTGTATTTTAAAATTTTATACACAAAAAAGAGCTGATTAACATCAGCTCTAAAGAGTATCTATCCATTGCTTTAAAAGCTCTGTCCTTTTGCCTGAGAGATTTGCTACAAAAAAATTTGCAGTCGTACACCTTCGGCGCTCAATTAAGAGACTCTCCAGAGATTTTGTTTTCGTACAGTCGAAAACCATGTTCATCATATTTAAATTCGCAATATCTACTTTATCTGAAAACATTAGACTTTTCAAGTATTTTTTTCAGATATTCGAAAGATTTTTTATATTTTTTTTAGATTCCGATCATATTTTCATCAATTTATTGTCACATTTTCTTCACATTTTTTGCCTATACTATGAATATAGCAAATAGCTAATACTCAATGCTAACTTTGCTAAAACTTTTTTCATACTTTTTCATAATGCCGGGAATTAATTCCCGGCTCCTCTCATTTTATAGATATTTTCCATGTTCTTTGATCCCTCCTAATACTTCCTTGATTTGTTGAAGATTATCTAAAAAATAAATTCCTTGCTGTCTTTCCACCGAGGACAGTTCCATTTCTATCATATGCTCAAGCAACCCTTTCAAATGATCATAATAACCATTAAGATTATATAAAATACATGGCGCATCCAGCTGCTTTAAAGAAAGTTTTGATATAATCTCCGAGATTTCTTCTAACGTTCCAGTACCTCCAGGAAATGCGATAAATGCATCTCCAAGCTCAATCATTTTTTCTTTTCGCTCTGTGATATCTTTTGTTGCAATCAACTTTGTAACTGCTTCATATTGTACTTGTGCATCAATGAAAAATTGTGGTTCAACTCCTATTACTTTTCCTTTAGATTTGATAACGCTTTCTGCAAGTGCTCCCATAAGTCCCGTTTTAGATCCTCCATAAACAAGGTGATTTCCACTTTTTCCAATCCAGGTACCAAGCTCTTGAACGGCCTTTTTCAAAGATGGATCAGATCCTTCACTCGCTCCAAGATATACCGTTATATTCATACAAATTCTCCTTATATTTCCTTCTTTATACATGTTTCTGCTTCTCTTCCATTTTATCATATATCCAGTCAAAAATTCTTGCGCAGATACATTTTATGTGATACTATCAAAACAATTGAACAATGTTTAAAACAACCAAAAAGCCATTTGACCACTATCTGGCGGTCAGATGGCTTTTTTTATAAAAAACAAAGGAGATTTTTTAAATGGAATCATATAATTTTATCTTATTTTTAGCAGTCATTCTGCTATCGACAAAATTACTCGGAAATATTTCAAAAAAAATTCATTTACCAGCTGTCGTTGGTGCATTGATTGCAGGCGTAATTCTCGGGCCTTCCGTTTTAAATTTTATTTCTCTGGAAGGGGATGCCGGTACCTTTTTAGAATATACAGCAGAAATTGGCGTAATTCTTTTAATGTTTAATGCTGGACTCGGTACGGAAATGGAAGAATTAAAAGAGAATATGTTAGCTTCCGCCGTGACAGCCTTAATTGGAGTGCTTGTTCCTCTTATTGGTGGTTTTCTTTCTTATGCATTATATTTCAAGACAGATTTTTCGAATTATAACGAACTGTTAAAAGCCTTTTTTGTTGGTGTTGTTTTAACAGCCACTTCTGTCAGTATTACCGTAGAAACATTACGGGAAATGGGGAAATTAAAAGGACGTGTTGGAACTACCATTCTTGGTGCAGCTGTGATTGATGACATTCTTGGAGTCATTATATTAACTGTAATCACAAGTTTTAAAGATCCTAGCGTAAATGCTTATTCTGTAGGAATTAAAATTATACTTTATTTTGTTTTTCTTGTACTAATCGCTTTTGCGATATCAAAATGTATCCCCTACCTTGAAAAACATGATCATCATAGAAGATCTGCCATTTATTCCCTCGTATTTGCCTTCACCCTTTCCTATATTTCTGAAACCTTTTTTGGTGTGGCAGATATTACGGGCGCATACTTTGCAGGCCTTATGCTTTGTCGTTCCAAAGTAGAACCCTATGTGGAACGAAGAATTGAAATTCCATCCTATATGTTTTTTTCACCAGTATTTTTTGCAGCTGTCGGATTAAAAGTTCAATTAGGTGGTATGAATATATCTACCTGGATTTTTTCCATTTTATTACTAATTGTTGCGTTTCTTACGAAGGTTATCGGCTGCGCACTCGGAGCTAGATGCTGTGGTTTTCAAAACAAAGAAGCACTCCAAATTGGTATTGGAATGATTTCTAGAGGTGAAGTTGCACTCATCGTTGCACAAAAAGGACATCAGGTTGGACTTCTCGACCATACACTATTTGCTCCAATTATTCTGGTTGTCATCGTCACAACCATTTTAACCCCGGTTCTTTTAAAAGTTTCAATGCAAGACTAAGAGCCATATTTTTCATAAAATAAATACTGATTTTGTTCCAGATGCTAACAAAGAAAAAAGAAGCCATTTTTTATGACTTCTTTTTTCTTTACAACTCAATAATCTTTTGATTTTTACTTCCTCGAAACTGCAAAGTAATATCTTTTTGTGATTCAATAAATTGTCCATCTACTAAAGTATCAATATTCTCCAGCATTTTCTCTGTGTAAGCTGTATAAATTTTTCCACCTTCCACAAAATCCTGGTCATATTGATACCCCGTATAACACCAAACTGTTTTTTTTGGATATTGTTTCTTGATACACTCTAACAGCTGCCAAAGTACTTCTTGATTTTCTGGTTCAAATGGTTCTCCGCCAAGCAAAGAAAACCCCTCGATATAATCCGGTGCTAATGATTTAAGAATTTCCTCTTCTGTTTTCTTCGTGTAAGGCATACCATAATTAAAATCCCACGTCTCTTTATTAAAACATCCTGGACAATGGTTTCTGCATCCTGAGACAAACAGACTTACTCTTACACCAGGTCCATTCGCAATATCATATTTTTTTATCGTCCCGTAGTACATATTTGTTTTCCTTCCTACAGATGAAGAACACGATCTTTAATTTCCTGGGTACGACCCTGGTTCCAGAATTGTGTTCCAATGTATCCACAGGTACGTCTTGCAACAAACATATGATCTTGATCTGTATTTCCACAATTTGGACATTTCCAAATTAATTTTCCAGATTCTTCTTCTACAATCTGTATTTCTCCATCATATCCACAAATTTCACAATAATCACTCTTTGTATTTAATTCCGCGTACATGATATTTTCATAGATAAATTGCATTACAGAAAGTACTGCCGGAATATTATTCTGCATATTCGGTACTTCAATATAACTAATCGCACCTCCTGGAGATAGTTTCTGAAATTCTGATTCAAATGCCAGCTTACTAAATGCATTAATCTTTTCTGTCACATGCACATGATAACTATTGGTAATATAATTTTTATCGGTAACACCTGGAATAATACCAAAACGTTTTTGAAGACATTTTGCAAATTTATATGTTGTAGATTCCATCGGTGTTCCATAAACAGAATAACTGATGTTTTCTGCTGCTTTCCATTCATTACATTTATCGTTTAGTTTTTGCATAACACTCAACGCAAATTTCTTTCCTTCTGGATCTGTATGTGTCTTTCCTGTCATACGAACACACATCTCATAAAGACCTGCATATCCAAGAGAAATCGTAGAATAACCATTATATAAAAGTTTATCAATCTTTTCTCCCTTTTTCAGTCGCGCAAGTGCTCCATGCTGCCATAAGATCGGTGCAACATCCGATATGGTTCCAAGTAATCTTTCATGACGGCATCGTAAAGCTCTATGACATAATTCCAAACGATCTTCAAGAATTTTCCAAAAAGCATCCATATCCCCTTCTGAACTGCAGGCAACATCAACCAAATTGATCGTTACTACTCCCTGATTAAAACGTCCATAAAATTTATGACTTCCATCTGGATTTCTTTGTGCATCTTCCACGGTAAGGAATGAACGACATCCCATACATGGATATACTTCCCCTTGTTTTAAAGAACGCATTACTTTTGCTGAGATATAATCTGGCACCATTCGTTTGGCAGTACATTGGGCTGCTAATTCTGTTAGATACCAATATTTAGAATTCGAATGAATATTATCATCATCCAGTGCATAAATCAGTTTTGGAAATGCTGGTGTAATCCATACACCCTTTTCATTTTTTACTCCTTGAATTCTCTGTTTTAATACCTCTTCAATTACCATAGCAAGATCATCTCTTGTCCTTCCTTCTGGAACCTCATCAAGGTACATAAAGACTGTAACAAACGGAGCCTGGCCATTGCATGTCATCAAAGTTACCAATTGATATTGAATCGTCTGAATTCCCTGTTCGATTTCGTCACGTAAACGCATTTCTGTAATCTGATCGATAATTTTATCATCCATAGATTCTCCACATGCTTTTCGTTCTTTTACAACATTCTTTCGAAGCTTTTGACGGCTGACATCAACAAATGGAGCCAAATGAGCGAGTGTAAAAGACTGACCACCATACTGATTGCTTGCAACTTGTGCAACGATCTGTGTAGTCACATTACATGCCGTAAAAAAAGAATGGGGTTTTTCAATCATCGTCTCGCTGATAACTGTTCCATTCTGTAACATATCTTCTAAATTAATCAAGTCACAATTGTGTTCCTTTTGTGCGAAATAATCGGAATCATGGAAATGAATGATCCCTTCCTCATGGGCTTTCATAATTTCATCTGGTAAAAGCACTCGTTTCGTAAGATCCTTGCTAACTTCTCCGGCCATATAATCTCTTTGTGTTGAGTTAATTACTGGATTTTTGTTTGAATTTTCCTGATTGACTTCTTCATTGATATTTTCCAGAAGGGATAAAATTCCATCATCTGTCGTATTGGATTTTCTTCTTAACTCCCGGCGGTATCGGTACCGAACATATTTCTGTGCTACTTCATAACCTCTCATCTCCATAATACCGGTTTCCACCATGTTCTGAATATCTTCTACATCAACGGCATGAGATGAATTCTTTACCTGCTGTGCTACCTTTTCTGCAATAGCCATGATCTGGTATTGATTCATCCTGTGGATTCTTGAAACCTCCTGATTTGCTTTCTTGACCGCATTGATAATCTTATTCACATCAAATGCGACCTCTTCGCCATTCCTCTTTATAATCTTTGTCTTGATTCTAGAGCTCATAATCCCTCACCTTTGCATTTTTCTATTTGCCACTAAATATAGTCCTTTTTCGTCGTTCAAAACACCATATCTTGTGGCGCAATAATTATCTTACACTCTTTTTAAAAAAAAAGAAAGGGTTGACTTTTTGAAAATTCTTTTTTTTTACAAATTTTCTAAATGCTCTGAGAGAATAAAAACAGACTTAATCCGCATAACAAAGCCATCTTCTCTATTAAATGGCATGTTCCAGTTGTAATAAATATTCTTTTAATTCCATTCCTCCAGCATATCCTGTTAAAGATCCGTTCGCCCCAATCACCCGATGACAGGGAACAACGATTACAATTGGATTCTGATTATTTGCCATTCCAACTGCACGACATCCTTTCGGAATTCCAATTCGTTCTGCAATTTCTTTATAAGTACAAGTAGATCCATATGGAATTTTGCAAAGTTCTCTCCATACCTTTTGTTGAAATTCTGTTCCGTGAAAAGAAAGCGGTAAATCAAACTCTTTTCGATCACCACAGAAATATTCTGTCAGCTGATAGGCTGCCTGCTGAATCAGATGTGTTTCTTTTTTCTTTCCATCAATTGGATCATGTGGATGATAATAAATTCCACAAATTCCATGACTATCTTGTGCAATTGTTAATTTTCCAATTGGAAATCTATAATCATAATAGTATCTCATATCTTTTCTCCTTTTTTGTCTTATTTTATCATATTTTATAAAATTGACAAGGTTTGATCCAACTAACTTCTTTGTTTCTTTTTTTATAATCTTTTACCAACTCTTGACACTTTCTGCTTTTTTTCGTAAGATGATGATAATTGAACTTAAAAATAATATTATCATTTTAGGAGGGATTGAAACGTGGACCCCAGTGTCATATTTCAAATCATTGCAATCATTATTTTGCTGGCATTATCTGCCTTTTTCTCGTCGGCCGAAACCGCTTTAACTACTATTAACCATCATGCAATGCGTGCTATGGCAGAAGATGGAAACCGACGTGCTTCCATTGTATTAAAACTTGCAGAACATCCAAATCAGATGCTTTCAAGTATTCTTGTCGGAAATAACCTTGTAAATATTTCCGTAACATCTTTGACTACAACCATTGCAATCAGTGTCTTTGGAAATATGGGAGCAGGAATCGCTACCGCAGTCATCACTATACTGGTTTTGATTTTCGGTGAAATTACGCCAAAGACATATGCAACCATTAACAATACAAAGATTTCTTTATCTTACGCACCGATCATCTATGTATTTACAAAAATCATGACTCCGGTTGTCTTTATTGTAAATAAGATTTCCGCTGTGATCCTAATTATTTTCCATATCGATTCTAGTCAGTCAAAACAAGTCATGACAGAACGCGAACTTCGTACCATTGTCGATGTCGGACATGAAGATGGTGTCATCGAAGATGATGAAAAGGATATGATTGATAATGTCTTTGACTTTAAAGACTCTATTGCCAAAGATATCATGGTGCCAAGAATTGATGTTTCCTTTGTACCACTCGATGCTTCTTATGATGAAGTTATGAAAGCTTTCATGGATGCAGGATATTCCAGACTTCCTGTTTATGATGGAAGCAAAGATAAAACTGTTGGAATTGTTTATCTTAAAGATGTATATTTTTATCGCAATAAACATCGTGGAGAAATTTTTCATTTAAAAGATGTGATTCGTAAACCGTTTTTCACCTATGAAACACAAAAAACTTCCAGTCTGCTCGCTCAGATGCGTGAAAAATCTGTAAGTTTTGCTATGGTCCTAGATGAATATGGTACAACTGCAGGATTGATCACTTTAGAAGATATTGTTGAAGAAATTTTTGGTGAAATTCGTGATGAATATGATACCGATGAGACATCAACATTTCGTGAACTTGAAGATGGTTCTTATATGGTAACCGCTTCTATGAAACTTGATGATTTAAACGATCTTCTAGATACAGATTTTGATTCAGAAGATTATGATTCTCTTGGTGGATACATTATTGAATTATTGGATCACCTTCCAAAGGAAAATGAAACAGCACAAGATGATCAGTTTATCTTTAAAGTTGTTCATGTCGATAAAAACCGTATGGAAACCATTCATATGATCCCAAAGAAAAAAAAGAATCAAGAAAATAAAGAGACAGATAATAAAACAGAATAAAACGACTTGCAAAAATCAAAATCCTGGTAGGAAATACCAGGATTTTTTCATTTTTATCGATATAAAAAACCTCCTGCTAAAATTTTAGCAGAAGGTTTTTTTGTTTTTCCTTATTTGAAGTAGTTTACTCCAGACTCAAAAATCTTTTGATCTTTATTTCCATAGATATTCATACCTACATAAGTATCACGTCGTTCAGAATGTCCCATCTTACCAAGAACTCTTCCGTCTGGACTTGTAATACCTTCAATTGCAAAGTAAGAACCGTTTGGATTGTAATCTTCATCCATTGTAGGATCTTCTCCAAGATCAACATACTGTGTTGCTACCTGTCCATTTGCGAACAGCTGATCTATCACATCATAATCTGCAACAAAGCGTCCTTCTCCGTGTGATACAGGAATGCTGAAAACATCTCCCACGTTTACTTCATTAAACCATGGAGATAGGTTCGATACAACTTTTGTATACGCAATCTTAGATACATGACGTCCAATACGATTTGTTGTCAATGTTGGAGCATTGGCTGTCGTCTGATCAACAATTTTTCCTTCTGGAACAAGTCCCAGTTTGATTAATGCCTGGAATCCATTACAAATACCAAGTGCCAAACCATCTCTGTTATTTAACAGATCCATAACTGCTTCTTTTAATTTTGCATTTCTAAATGCGGCAGCGATGAATTTTGCAGAACCTTCTGGCTCATCACCTGCACTAAATCCTCCTGGGAACATGATCATCTGAGATTCTTTAATTGCTTTTTCAAATACTTCTACCGAATCACGAATTCCCTGTGCATCCAGATTTTTGAATACTTTCGTGATAACATTGGCTCCTGCACGTTCAAATGCTCGTGCAGAATCATATTCACAGTTTGTTCCTGGGAAGACTGGAATGAATACTGTTGGTTTCGCAACTTTATTCTTACATACATATACATTTCCTTTTGTATAAATTCTTCCCATATTTAATGATTCTTGTTTTCCTTCAGATTTTGTTGGGAATACACTTTCCAATGGTTTTGTCCATGCTTCCAAAGCATCTTCCATCGAAATTACTTCTTCACCAAAGACGAACTCATGTTTCTTTGTAATTTCACCAAGCAATAATCCAGGAATTCCAAGTTTATGAATATCTCTTGTGTCCATTTCTACAACAAAAGATCCAAAGTGTGGTCGTGTCAAATCATCAAGCGTTACTTCTTCATCAAAAATGACTCCATAACGGTTTCCAAATGCCATTTTTGCAACAGCTTCGATTGTTCCACCTGCACCAATTGCATAAGCAGATTTGATCTCTCCTGATTGAATCAGTTTATGAATTCTTCTATAAATTTTCTTCACTTCTGCATAAACTGGAAGATGATATGCATCCTCTGGAATACACAGACGAATCAAGCGGTTTCCTGGTTTCTTTAATTCTGGTGTAACTACATCTTTTACATTCGCAACATCAACAGCAAAAGAAACTAATGTCGGAGGTACATCAATGTCATTGAAAGTACCAGACATACTATCTTTTCCGCCAATCGCTGCAAGGCCAAAACCAATCTGTGCCTGATATGCACCAAGTAAAGCTGCAACCGGCTGTCCCCAACGTGTCTTATCTTCTCCAAGACGTTTGAAATATTCCTGGAATGTCAAACGAATATTTCTATAATCTCCACCTGACGCTACGATTTTTGCAATTGATTCTGTAATTGCGTAAACAGCTCCATGGAATGGACTCCATTTAGATAAATATGGATCAAATCCATAACTCATCATCGTAACTGTATCTGATTCACCTTCCAGAAGTGGCAATTTTGCAATCATCGTCTGAATTGGCGTCATCTGATATTTTCCACCGTATGGCATAGTAACTGTTGCTGCTCCGATAGAACTGTCAAACATTTCAACCAGTCCTTTCTGAGAGCATACATTTAAGTTAGATAATGTATCTTTACAGATTTCCTCAAAAGAACGTGTCTCTTCTTTCTTATTAAAATAAGATTCTACGCGATGAGGAATTTCTACATAAACTTCTGTTTCCTGATGCGCACCATTTGTATCAAGAAAAGCTCTTGAGATATTTACAATATCTTTTCCTCTCCATGTAAGAACCAATCTTGGTTCTTCTGTTACGGTTGCAACAGCAACTGCTTCCAGATTTTCTTCTGCTGCATAAGCAAGGAACTGATCAACATCTTTTGGATCTACAACAACAGCCATACGTTCCTGAGATTCAGAAATCGCAAGTTCTGTTCCATCAAGTCCTGCATATTTCTTTGGTACCTTATCAAGATCTACTGTTAATCCATCTGCAAGTTCTCCAATAGCAACAGATACTCCACCAGCACCAAAGTCATTACATTTTTTAATCAGACGGCTAACTTCTTCTCTTCGGAATAATCTCTGAATTTTTCTTTCTGTTGGCGGATTACCTTTCTGTACTTCTGCTCCACATGTTTCGATTGATTCTTCTGTATGAACTTTTGATGATCCTGTTGCTCCTCCGCAACCATCACGTCCGGTTCTTCCTCCAAGAAGAATGATAATATCTCCAGGATCAGAATTTTCACGAATTACATTCTTTCTTGGTGCTGCACCCATAACTGCACCAATTTCCATACGTTTTGCAACATAATCTGGATGATAAATTTCATTGACCATACCTGTTGCAAGTCCAATCTGATTTCCATAAGAGCTGTATCCATGAGCTGCACCAGTAACGATC
>SKEG01001814.1_pt1 | contig 15474 bp, 8 predicted proteins | sample 4826631 | NCBI WGS metagenome assembly SKEG01 (sample SAMN11008815, study PRJNA524170) | human gut metagenome | biome: Human fecal sample; material: Feces; isolation source: fecal sample from pouch patient p26, p34, p50 | host: Homo sapiens | place: Israel: Tel-Aviv | collected 2016-11-02
GCTGGAAAGGCTGGGCCATACTCCTCCGGCAGAAGCAGAAAAAGCTTATTATGCTTCCATCGGAAACGATGATCTGGCAGCCTGAGTTCACAGATAAAACACTCTCCAGGAAACCCGGGGCGGTTCAGAACGGTCTAAAAACGGGGCTGGGGATCACGCCGGGTGAGCACATTATCAGTGCCGATTCTGCGCTCAGCAGAAATATCAGGCATTGTTTCTGCCTTTCCTGTCGTGGTCGGTTGATTTTGCAGACAGATGCTCAGGGGGCGTGGTTTGAGCATGATTTACATGCCCTGAGCGAGCAACAGAAGGCGGCCTGTGTGGTGCTGAATCCGGAAAAATCCCATCCTTACATTGATGATATGGCGATGTTTTTATCGCCATTACCTGTCGTGCTGGAGTGGCATTGTGTGATGTGCGGGCAGCATTTTCCCGGGAAAAAGTTCTGTGAAGCCTGTGGCACGGGGATCTATTCCAGAGCGGTATGTACAAAGTATGTTTACAGCTACCAGCCAGACTTGTTCCAGGACTGTGGAAGTGCGAACACTTAATCCGAAATGCCTGGTCTGCGCAGGGCGTTCAATCCAACTCGACGAACATCTTCCAGTGTTGAATTAGCTGATAGCTCCTCCATTTTTTGAAAAGAACAGTTATACAGGCTTATTTGAACAGCTCTCTTTTTATTCAAACACAGCCAACAATACTCAGATGTAAGTATTTTTATATTCATGAATGGAGAGGCAAGGTCTGATGAATTTAATTACAGAACGTTCTTGAGCCATTGTCCTCTCCAGTTCATTAAAATAGTTACTACGTTAATTCACACCCAGCGCCTTATAAACAGCATCAACCGGGTCTGAGTAAAAACTCACCTGAAACTTGGTAAATAACGCTGCCGGAACCGTTGGAATATCCATAGCCGAGGACATCGGCAACAGAACCCGTTTTGCACCGCTGTCGAAGGCGAGCTGCAAACTGGCGGCAAGATCCTGCACCGGGTTAATTACCCCACCAAGCGTCATACTGCCCAACACCACCATCTGTTCCTGCACCGGTTTTGCCAACAATATCGAACATAAAGCGATAAGCGCAGCAAGACTGGTTGCGGTGCTTGGGCCAGTATTATGCAGTTCAACGACATGAAGGTGATATTCATGATCGGAGAATTTCGCGGCCGCGCTTACCCGATTCAAATTGCCTTTGAAGTAATCGAAACCGACGCGGATAGCTTCTTTCGCGGAGGTATTTGAACCCAGACCCGATACACTATGCTTACCATTACCGGCAGTCATCTGTGTTTCAAAACGATACAGCCCGGTCATGCCGCTTTCTGCCTGAGTGACCAGATGCACAACACCCGGCTTTGGCATTCCGGCAGGAATAAGTTCGCTGCCGCCCTGTTCCGGTACGCTTACAAAAAACTCTTCCAGCGTTTCGTTATCGATGTAGCTAAAGTTCACATCGAAGAACTCCAGACCGCCCAGTTTTTTAAGTTGCTCTTTCACGCGGCGGCGAACTTCCATCGCATAGGTCAGGCAGACTCGCACATCTTCTTTGCTGTACGCGCCATCGGGATGCATGAGTTTTAACAACCCCGACACGGTACGTCGAACGGCAATAACGTCACGCTGGTTGAGGTTGTTACCCAGCTTAAAGAATTTATCAATCGCATCAGAGAAACTGCGTTTGCGCATTTCGCGCATATATTCAGCGAGATAATCCGTAATCAGCCCGTAACGGTTGGTAAAGAATTCCGGGCGCATTTTGGGGATTTCCCAACCGGGAATATAGGCATGAAAGCGGTCGAAAAATGCAGTATCAATCATCGCAGCCGGAAATGGCGCCAGCAAATGGCTGGTTTTAACGAGAGTCTCTACGCTTTGATTGATGTTGCCGACGAAAACCATCGACGCTTTACCTTCAATCGAATCTCTGCCGCGAGAGAAAGATCCTGACGCCATGTAATCTTTCATGATTTGCACGCCGTCTTTATCTTTGAAAGTGATCCCCGCGACTTCGTCGAACGCTACCACATCCCACATGCCAACCAGGCCGATCTGGCGACTGGCCATGTTGTAGAACAAGTTGGCAACGGTCGTTTGCCCGCCGGAAACTAACAGGGAGTTAGGAGAACACTCTTTATACACATGGCTTTTACCTGTGCCACGCGGCCCCAGCTCGCAAACGTTATAGTTGTTCTCCACGAACGGGATCATACGGGTGATAAGGTGCCATTTGGTGCGTTGCTCAATATTGGCGGGCTCCATACCCACCGAGCGCAGCAGCACATCGATCCACTGGTCACGGTTAAAGTGTTTACGCGCATCGAACACCTCTTCCATATCCATATTCGGCATCTGGATAGGCTTGAGCGTCATCAATGAGAAGGGTGAGGTCTTCTGCCCTTCTTCAAAGAAATAGTTGACGGTAATCATGCACCAGATACCGCCCGTCAGTAGCTTCTCGTTGTCTTTAACCATCTGCGAGGGCACCAGCGCGTCTTTGATGCCGAGGTTAGAAAGCTGGGCTTCGTAAACGTCTTTTTTCTGGTTCAGTTTCACCGACACTTTATCGATGATTTTGTACGAACCACGCTCGCGGATCAGCGACTTCACTTTCTCCGCTTCATCCGGGCGCACATAGTTATCAGCCAGAATACGCTTAACGTTTTGCAACCCTTGCTCGACCACATCGTCATCGTCAGAGGCGCAGTACATGCCGAGCAGATACTCAAGCACATACACCGGGACGTTTGCCCCTTCCTTGAGTTGCTTGGTGAGATCTTTACGCACCACGCGACCAGCAAAATGCTGGTTCAGCAGGGCGTCCAGATCGTAACCCTCGGAGGCAATTTCCCCTGCGGATACGCCTGAAACAGGTAAATCATGATGGGTTTGCATATCGCCTCACTTAGAAGAAATCATCCTGGAACGCCAGATCGATAATGACCGGGTACTTCTGATACCCCGTTTCCGTTTGTGCGTCTTCCAGTATCAACCAGTACTCATTGCGACGGTTGAAGTTAGCGCCAATCAGCTTCAGCGTAACTTCGCGTACGCGTTTTTCCATGGTGTTGTTATCACTGTCAAAGCTGATGCGCTCTTTGCCCGAGACCACATTGTTGGCGTTGTCGACAATGTAAATGTTCAGGATACGCGGTTCATAAAGTTCGCCCACCGGATGCGTCTGCAACAGGCTCACTTTATCGATATTGTTCACTAGCTTAATCATCGGATGGTAAGCGACAATATCCACCGGGCGGCGCTGTGGCTGTTTTTCTGCGGCGGTTTTTTGCAGGGCTTTTATCTGCAATACCGGAACGCAAACCTCCTGCAACATGGTGCCGCCATGAACGAAGCGCGCGCCGCCAGAGAAATGGAAGCGCTGGATCCCTTTCGGAATCAGGAACTCGCTGTTGTCGCTCACGCCTGCGGTATCCGCCACTTTCCCTTTCCAGCAAAAATCATCGGCGGGAAGCTGATGGCCGATAATAAAGCGTTTGTGGTTCTTGATGGTGTTTTCCGGCTTAATTTGCAGAGTGGTTTTATCCTGAACCGAAAGCGCCTGTTGCTGGAACAGGAAACCGTGATCCGCCGTAACAAAAATGCGTGTGCCGTGGAGGCGGTTGATCACCTTGGTGACTAAATCTTTCAGTTCAGCCACCGCCGTGCGGCACGCTTCGAAGGTTTTATCTTCCGTGGATGCCGTGTCGCCAGTGGCATCAATCGTGTTATGCCAGATATACACCACTTCGTAATCGCGAATAAGGTCTCGCCCTTCCTGATTTTTTAACTCCAGAAGGTCCTTCGATTTTATCGCCATTCCCTTATAGTTCTTCAGAATGATATCGCGGTTAGGAATACCCGAGGTCGACAGCCCATCAGCATAAACGATGTCGCCGTTACCGGGTTGATAGCAAAGTTGTTCATGGGGCAGCAATGCCGCCATTCCCAGTTGGGTGTAGCTGGGGAGCACGCCGAGCTGCGAGCGCAGTTCTGCGGTAAAGCGTTTCTCGGTATTGATTTGATTCCCCAGCTCCTCCGCCACTTCATAACGCAGGGCATCGGAAATTATCACGAACACGCGTTTGATTTGCGGATTTTGGAACTGTGGCTTCACCACCTCATTGAAGAAGTTCTGCTGACGCGGCACGCCAGGGATTTGCCACGCCTGCATACGATTTTCCGCTTCCAGCACTTCGTTCCAGTTACGGCTTAACTCTGCCAGATACCAGTTGCTGTAGAGCGCCTCGATATAATCATCCAGGCTCTTGAGGATCATCGCTCCTTTGCTGTGAACCAGCAAGGCATATTCATTAAACAGGCGATAAGCCTGGTCGAAGCGGAACAGTTCTTCGCAGTAGGCTTTCCAGAAGGTGGCGCTGTCCTGGTTGTGGAAACCATCGATGTGGCGATTGCGCAGGTTCAGCAACCGCTCAGCCTGGCGCAATGCGTCATAGATGGCGTAATACTCTGGTTGTGTCTGACACCAGTATTTGCTCTGGCGCTCAGAGAGCAGTTTTTTAAAGGCTTCCCGATCGAGCGTGGTGCTCTCTTCCAGCAGCTGTGTTACCAGCGCATGAATAATGGTTTGTTCGATGCTGAGGGTGGTTTCGCATTCGTGCAAATCATACGGCGAGCTGAGTCGGTAATGATCTTCCGGGTGCAGGGCGGCCTGCATTTGCTGAGCGCAGTAGTCATAAGCCTCTTTATAGCGACGATCGGCACGCCAGGTCACCATAAATGCCAGGGCAGATGCTCTGCCGGATGGCGTCAGCAGGACATTTTTTTCCAGCCAGGCGCGCTGCTGTGGGTCGGCCTGGGCAGAGAGATCGGTACAAAACAGTTTCAGGAACAGGTTTTCCAGCGATGGCTCCTCTGCCTGGTAGCCCATTTCGTGGTTGAGCATTTCCCACAATACCGAGTCCAGACCGTGGCGTTTCAGCATCGCCTGCGTGTTTTCCAGTTCGCTGTCGTCTTCTATTTGTTGGTTAACGTACTGGGTAATCAGGTTGAACAAAATGTCTTCGGTTTTCGCGGTCTTTGCGCCAGCGATCACCGCAATCATTTTCTTATCCAGCGAGGCTTCATCTTCCTGTTCTGTCGCCAGATTTTTCAGCGCCTGCGTGCGTTTAGTGCTGAAGAAGGCCTTGCGTCGCTGAATATGCTCGCGCAGGCCAAGCTGGGGAATGCCCAGCGTGTTCAGGGTGATGGCGGCAAAATCGGCATGGAATTCGCTGCTGTAAAGGCGGATATCCAGCAGCCAGTCTTGTTCATGAGGCGGCGCATCATGGGGGAACCACAGCAGGAACTGCTGTTCTGGCTCATCAATCTCGATGCGTTTTTTTACCGCCAGCTGTGACTCGTGGGTCATGTTGATTAGCGTGACGCTTTCAAGCTTGAGCTGTTCCAGTTCCTCAATAAAACGTTTATCGGGATCGTGCCAGAAAACGATGCGATGTTCGGCAAATTTAGCTTTAAGGCCAGCAATAAAGTCCTGATTTTGCAAGTTCACAATCCCATGTTGTTACGATGAATAAGAAAGCGCCAAAACGCGAAAAGGAGATTTTGACACGGTGGCGCATTTTATCATGAAGTGAGGTGGAGAAATGTCAGCAGCGGCGCGTTTCCCGGTGGTATTTGCCACCGGGCAGAACCCGGCAACAGGAGAACGTGCCGTCTGGTTTAGATCACCTCTGGGGCATTGCCGGTGATGGCTTTGACATCTGCCAGCAGATCGCCAAACTTGCCGTAGTTAACCTTAACGCCATCGTCGAGATCAATACTGATTCTCATATCAGCATAGTGACGCAGGCGATCGTCATAGCTGCGCAGTTCGCTGAATTTTTTGATCAGGCTGTCGCGTTCGCGTTTCAGACGTGTGGCTTCACCGCCAGAAGCCTCATCAAGTTGATCGTTCAGGCGATCAATATTGGCCTGATAACGCGCCAGCAGCGGCACCACATATTCGGTACGCATTCTCGACAGCGTGGCATCGTTATAGCGATGCAGATACACCAGGCACTCAAACGCTTTCTCTTTACCGGAGCTGAATAGCCAGTAGATTGGACGCTTTTTATACATTTTCAGATGATCTTTCCAGAACTGGGTGGAAAGATAGCGACGAATGGTCTCCAGCGCAGATTCGCCTTTTTTGGGCTTGAGAACTTCGGCTATAAAATCGAGGTTTTCGCGCAAATATTCTTCGCCCCAAACGGTGCGGATAAACTCCTTGACGCGAGAGGTGACGTCATCGTCAAACCACTCTTCATCCATTAGCGGCAGAATGCCGTCACTATCAGCCGGGAAGCTTTTATAAGCACCTTCGGCGACAAGATCGGCGAAGCCATTATTGCCTTCATGAGCGTATACCAGACCTTCGCGATCAAGGGAGTAACGTCCCATTTGGCAGCCTATTGCATATGAAATTATTTTTTGAATATCAATTTCAATAGTTGCATGCGTTAACGTGATTTTGTTTAGTTCAATTTCTGGAGATAAAATATCAGTTAGATTAAAGCAATTTATAAAGAAAGAGTTATTCATTTCTTCTAAAAATTTTGTTCTGTTAATCGCTTTTTTATTTTCCTCTTGCCTTAGTGTAAAACTACCCTTAATAGTGTTAATATCTCTTGAAAAATGAACCAACATATCTCTCTTAAACTCAAAAGATGTTTCATTTTCATCCCAGTCACGTTTGTGAATGTTTACGAGTTCTTTTATTATCTCGTTCAAATCACCATCGTTAAATTTGAATGGGACATTTCCAACAGGCCCTTGAGAATAATCCATGGTGGGCGCTAATTGTTTGAGAAATATATCTATTACTTTGCTATTCGCATAGCCAAGAATATTCCAGATATCCAAAGAGGATTTCGGAAAACACATAGGTCCTTTTGCATCAAAAATATATCCATTTGGTACATATCTCATCGATAGTGACGAAATAGTTAAACTTGTCCATGTTAAACCCTCTTTACAATAAAATTGTATGTTTTGAGGGCGTGAGCGTAATTTACCTTTGTCATTATAAAAGTTTTTAATGGAATAACCATCATTCTCCCAGTCAACAACATAATCATTATTACCATACCATTTACGGTATGCACCACCTTTTTGATATGGGAACCATTTTGTTTTTTTTCTTTTTTCATTGAGACTGAAAGAGTTATAGCTGATTTCATGCCAGAATCTTAGGTATCTTTCATTATCACCAGTAATTAATCCTTGTTTTAGATTGCAAACATCATGAAGTTTTTTGGATGTTTTGAAGCAAGATAACGCAGAATCAGGCAGAGAGTAAGCAATGATATATCCGGGAGTACATAGAAAGTCCGTGGTGATTCTGTTATATTTCCAATGACATTTATTGTCATTTTTAATTGCATACTGAAAATTTGGAGCTTGATTTTTTTCTCCATAAAAATCTGATAAATCAAAAAATTTTGCATTCCAGCTTAATGGGGTATTTGAAATGCTAAAAGCACAAATTGGGACATAAGCTGACTCAAAAAATGAATGATATTCAGGCTGTACTAATGACTGAATGCTGAAATTTGTAAGTATAATTTTTCGGAGCTCTTCAAATGATGATAAATTCATCCAAGTAAAGGGGGTCATTAGGCTTAAAGTGCGATTATCTTTTAATTGTAAAAGTAATCTGACCATAAATGAAGAATAAAGATCCGCCTTTCCTTGAGGGTAGTAAGAAGAGACGAAATTCTTAAGTTCTGTCTCCATATAATTACCCCCCATATACGGCGGATTCGCCACTACCGCATCATATCGCTGCGCTAAAATCCACGCCTGCTGAATAAACGGAATAAACGCTTTTGCCGCCGTCTTCTGCTGGAAATCGCCTTCCTGTTCCAGGCGATACAACGCGTCCAGGAATACCTTCAGTTCCGCTTCTTCTTCCTGCGGCACCTGAATCAGTGAGCCCAGCGTTTTTGCATTCACAAAGCGTTTCAGCGTGCGCATCAGCAGCTGATATTCTGCGCTGTCAGTTTGGGTTAACGCGTTATTTTCAGCAAACATATCCCCCATACTGCCGGTTTGTACCTGCTGGTGGAAATTCAGTTGCTGCCAGAGTTTGGCGATATCCAGATGCAGGCTTTCCTGCAAAGAGACAATATTCAGACGTACATCGCGGGTAAATATTCTGCGGTCATCCTGACTCGCCATCATTAATAATGCAAAGCCGGAAAGCTGTGCCGCGCGGTCGTCGATATCAAGACCAAAAATATTATTTTCCAGAATCAGTTGTGGAATATCACGCCCGCGATAACCACGCTCTTCGTAGATATTTTTCAGCACATTATAGGCTTCAATCAAAATATGACCGGAGCCGCAGGCTGGGTCGAGCACTTTAATACTTTCGGGTTCAATGCTGGCTGGGGTAATCGCCGCCAGCTGCGCCTGCACTTCCGGCGTTTGTTCCGCAGGCTCGATGTAGTACTCCATTTTGTCTTTCAGCGGCGAGTCCGGGTAGGTCTGCAACCACTGGCGGCCAACGGAGTTTTGTACCAGATACTGCACAATCCAGTTTGGCGTAAACAGCTGGGTGGCGGCAGGAATATCTTCGCTCTTCACCACTTTGCCAATCACGGCATCTTTCTTTTCCGAAATATAGAACTGATACAGCCAGCCGATAACCTCTACCTGCTCCCAGTCTTCTTCCGGAATATCATCAACCAGCCCACGCAGAATAGAGTCGGTACGGGTCAGGTTATCCGGCAACAGCAGTTCCGCTTCGTCATCTACCGCTTCAAACAGGAACGGCATCGCGTGGTGCAGGGCGTGGCACTGCCCCAGCAGCAGTTCGCGGTACAGGGCTTCGTCCTGATTACCGGAAAGCTTCATTTCAACCAGCTGCGCCTTATTTTCCGGCAGCAGGGCTTCTGCCACTTCCGGCACATGATCCAGCACCTCAAACGCGGTCGGCGTCTCCGGGTGGGACAACATACGGAAGCCGTGCTCAAGATAACCGTGTAGCTCCATATAGCGAATTGCACATAAGCGGTTAAACCAGGTGTAGGCGCAGTGCTCAACCAGCACCTCAAAACCCTGCTCACGGGCGCGTTTTACCAGCCGTTCGCGGCGGGGAAGGGTCGATAACGGGTAATCAAACTGACCGTAACGCACGGTCTCGCCAATGGTTTCGGCCTCGGCAATCTGCAAATTGCCTTTTTTATCTGCAGCGATCCCAAGCGTCGTTAGCTTCTGGACCACCGCATCGCGGAAGTCGTTACGGGCCTGTGGGGCATATTTTTTAATGTTATTGGTATTCATAGAAAATCCTGCAAAGGGCAGCAGAGTGCTGCCCTGAAATGGGAGTTACTGAAGGCGAATGCGATCGCCTGCTTTAATGACGGCCAGCAGCGTTGTGCGTAACGTGTCGAGCGCCTTTTCCACCTGTTCGGTCGTTTCCAGAACTTCACCACCGGTGGCATTACGCATCTCACTGGCGACATTCACCAGATGCGTTTTTTTCGGTACCGGTTGGATAACGGTTTTTTCCACCACAACATAAGTCTGTTCTGAGTCGGCAGCGCGTTTAGCTTCATTTGCTGCCCGGAGTTGTGCTTCTTGCTTTTTACGCAGCTCGTCGATCCACAGGTTAATCTTTTTATCTGCATCCATTTGCAGCGCTTTTGTCTCTTGCTGTTCCGCCAAAATTTCCGGAATCGACTGGCTGACTTCAGCGCGTTTTCTGGCTTTTTGCATCGGCAGCAGAACGCTGTTTTGCAGCTCCGACGTGGCGTGCGCTTCCAGCAAGCGTTGACGGCTTTCCTCAATGCGGGCGTCAATGCGTTCGAGGGCGTGCTGGCGATGCTGTTCGACTAACTGATGGTTGACGTTCTGGACCTGTTCAATCAACGGCGTGATGCGATTGAGATGCTTATAAGGTTCCGGCATTTGCCAGATGCTTTCCAGCTCGCCCAGCGCTTTAACCGCTGCGGCGTCTTTTTCCAGCGCGCTGCGGTTAGATTTAAAGCTGCCATTCAGCGCAGCACCCAGTTTTTGCCAGGTGGCGAATTGCTTACGGTAGAAGTCGACCAAATCTTCACGGTCTTCGCTGAAATCCAGAAGTTCATCTTTCAGCGATGAGACTTTTTCGATCAGGGCAAAATCTTCTTTCTCATTAAGAATGGCATTAAGCAGGCGCAGACCGGATTCAATCTCGTTTTTCCCCGGATTGTTTCCGCCCTCTGCCTTGGCGCGGAATACGTTCAGCTCTTGCTTCCACTCTTCAAATACCTGACGAATATGTTCAACCAGCGCCGGCTCTTCCCGTTCGTTAAACGGCTGCTGAGCGATGTCAGCCATGGTTTGCGCGGCTTTACGCACCTGCGCTTCATCATGACGGCGAACTTTATGCAGACGCAATTCGCTATGGCGGCGGCTGTTATTAAATAACTCCCACGCCTGTTTTCGCTCGACGTTGTTGTTTTGCTGGCTGAAGCTGAATTTACCTTTGCAGGCCAGACGGGCTACCAGCAGTTTCACTTCGTCTTCGGGCCAGCCATAAGGGCGACGCGCAAAATGGTTCAGAATATCGCGTAAATACACAGGTTTATTGTATTCGATATTCATGCTGATCCAGGTTTCTACCTCGCGCATGGCGTCGGGGTTGGACTCTTCGAGGTTACCGAGATCCAGTTCGGTGTCGTTCTCAACCGTCAGTAATGCATGAATTTCACGGGAGATGTCACCGTTAAAAGGCCGCAGCATCTTCAGCTTGCCGAAGGTGTTTTCAATCACGTAACGGCAGGCTTCATCGACAATGTTCGATGGCGTGGAGGATTTTTTCGGTAAGCGTTCGCCAATCGCCCAGACGTCTGCTTCTGCAAGTAGTGATTCCAACTGAACACGGAGTAATTTTTCCCGGTTGCTGTTTTCACGCGCTTTTTCTGAGAGCAGGGTTGCCTGTTCCGGACGTTGCCCGGCGTTATCTTTGAGGAACTTTTCAGTCTGGACGACTAAATCAATATCGCTCCAGGTACGGCCCTCTTCGGGCAGACGAATCAAAATACAGCCGTCGCCTTCTGACGTATAAGGGCGACAGGTCGCATCACTGTTATAGAACGTATAGGTCGGATCTTTAGGGGTCAGGATCTTCACCACCAGATCGTTAAGCACTGCGCCGTCTAATGGGTGCCCGTTCAGGAAGCGGCTGATATCAAAGTCTTGCTTGTTAGCCGGATAACGATATTTACGGCTTTTCAGAATGTCATCAAAGATGATCGATGCCAGTTTTTTGTTGATCGCAGAGAAATCGACATCAACGTTACGGATCTCGTTTTCGATCTCTTTCTCTTCGTTGGTCAGGAACACATATTTATCTTCAACGCGCGCAATGAGCATCAGGCGTTCAAGCGTGTTCAGACTTTTTTCGACCCGGCGGCGCAACTCAACTTTATCGGCATCGATCCTATCGATAGATAATGTGACCAGGTTATCCAGGGTGCTTTTCAGCGTTTCCACATAGCGGATCAGGAACAGCGTTTTAAGCAGGTTGCCATCGAACTCATCAAGAATGCCATTTTGGCAAGCCTGAGTGATGGTGCGGCTAACGGCAGGTTCCAGGAAGCTCTCAATGGCGGCATAGAAGCGCCAGAAAGGCACCAGAGAATCCAGCCCTTGCGCTGAGATTTGCTGCGCCGCAGTCTGGAATGCCTCCAGCTGAGAACGCTCACCCATAGCCAATTGTTTACCCGCTGCACCTTTCGTCCGAATAGATTCAAACACTTTTTGCAGAATCTGATAGTGCCACGGGACAAACGGGTAGTTGTCAACGAACTCTTCTTCGCTGGTAAAAGGACGTAGTGCAGTAGTTGTTGTAGGGTCAAAAGCCAGCTGGTTACGCAGGATATCGCCTTTCTCTTGCCACACTTTTGCCAGCGCCGCTTTTGCTTCGTCAGTCTTTACCAACAAACGTTTCTGGATAACTTCTGATGTGTTAGAGCTGGAAAGTTGCAGGCGTGTAGAGAAGCGCCCCTGGATCTTGGAGAAGTCCTGTCCGTCGCGACTGCTCATACCACCGATTGCCGCATTGATATCGGCCTGCGAAGTCACGATAACCCATGCGCGGCCACCGCAGATTACCCCAAGGTTTTCGGTAATAGTCTGCAGCTTCAGCATCATTTGCGTATTTTTGCCAATGAACTGACCGACTTCATCCACCATAAAGAGGATGTTCTTACCGTTGTCATCCAGCCACTCTTTTACCCACTGGCAAAAATTATTGATATCCAGCGGGAAGTTTTTGTCGAGTTGTTCCACCCATTGGCGGGAGGCTTCAAGACTCTGCTGCGTGGCCTGGCTTAATGCTTGTGCCATATCATCGCTGATGAAGTAGTAAGCGTCGCGCTCGTCTTCCCAGCGCGAGCCATTGATATCGGCAAACGCGGCTTTAAAGGTTTCATACTGACCGCGTTTATCCAGCTCGCGCTCAAGATGGGCAATATGCGGAAAATCAGCGCAGTAGCCAATGCGTTCGTTGAAAACTTTCAGGAAGACTTTAAGAATGGCATCTTCTTTGTCATCTACGTTGGCACGCGAATCAATATTGAACAGAATGACTTCAGTCGGGTAATGCACCGCTTTGTTAATATCGGCAAGGAATAATGCATCTTTGATTTTATCTTCAAAGAAGGAGTAAGCATTACGTTCCGTACCGTTATGTGTAACTTTGCGGTTAGATAAAAGATAAGAAAGAATCTTAATAAAGTGCGATTTACCTGAACCGAAGAAGCCTGAAACCCATACGCCGATCTTGTTTTCCATACGGATCCTTTCCGGGCCAGTGGCAGGAACATAGGATTCGAAGAAATGGCGAAGATGGTTTTCCAGTTCGCGGGTGATGACATATTCATCTAACTCGATGTACGCGCTGGCATCATCGGTTTGCTCTGCTTTGACTACCCCGTTTATATTTCGTTTTAGAGGTTTTTCAAAAATCTGTTCAATATTCATTGTTATGCTCTTCATTGAGGATTCAATGTTGCTGCGGGTCCCGTATCTGGTACCAGTCTGAAAGCGCGATAATAATTTTGTGAACCGGTGTCTGTGAGCGGGGAAAGGTTGTACCCGCTGTAGGTGCCAGGATAAAACATCAGCAGTGGGGTGAACCCCATGACATCCTGCAAGGCACTCATCAGTTCATGACCGCGTACTAATGGCCAGGCGTTGCCCATGCCGGTAAGAATGACAAAATCCTGGGCAGCCAGATCGACTTTTTTCGCTATAAAATCAGCGATTTTTTTCTGATTTAACGGACCAGCAAGCTGCTTTTTCAGCGTCTCAGTACCCACTTTGACTTCCTGCTGGCAGACGCGCTCGAAAAGGCCGCGTTCATTGAGCATATCGATGATGATTTGGAAGACATTCAGACAGGCAAATTTATGGTCCTTTTCCAGATGCCGGAGCAGATATTTCAAATGCTCCCGTACCTGCAGTTCGCACTGCGCGGGATAATCAAAGATCCAAAAACCAATTTCATTTCCGGAGCCGTTATTTTTGAGGAAGCGATCTTCGTTAATGCGACTCTGGATTTGAGACAGGCGATATTCAAGAACGGGATCTATCACCGTTTTCCCTCCAGAATAGATATCAAGTCCTGTTGTCCCAGGCGCTGTAACACTGCCTGAGTTTCCGGTAAAAGGTAAACTGCCTGCAGGTTACGTCTGCGGGGCGTATCCACATAACCCGCTTCAGCAAGCGCCTTCACCAGATTGTTTCCCATTTTTGCAATAGATGAATCTGAGTAGCTGGCGAGTACCGGATGTAGGCGAACCTGGCTATTCACAAATTCGTTCCAGCTATTGCCAGGCAACTTTTCCTTGAACTGCCTGCGCAGATCGTTCACCACTTCAGCCAGAAAATCCTTAACTACCGGCGAATGTAGCATCAGAGCCACAAACAGAAGTTGTTGGCGTTCCCGTTCACTACCTTCGGCAATCAATGTCCACGCGCTTTTATCCAGCGTGTTCAGGCGAAGCCTGATTGTTGCCGCGTAACGTTTTGCGGTGTTAGGAGAAGAGGCTTGTAAAATGTTGTGGCCAACAATTTGCTCTTGCCATGTCTGTTCATCGGGATCGGTTAGCAACAGTTCGGCAATGACGCGGCTTTCCCTGCTCATGAGCGGTCCGCCCAGCAAGTCTCCTATCCATGCCTTGTCATTTTTAATCATCGAAAAACCCTCTGAAGACTGGAATGCAGCTCGCAAAAAACAAAAAGTGATTGTAATGGGGGACCGGGCGAGATGCCATGAGAAAAGGCAATTTGTGAGAGGGATGATCGCGTTATGTACAACACATAAACGGTTTTGGCGAGAGTCATGCTTTAGCCATTTCTATAAGTGAGACTGGAAATGACCCTATATCATTCCCATTAAATGCATCAACTTAATCGATTACAGCTCAAGAAATAAAATTTTAACTGTATTAAAGTCTCTGTAAAATCAGTTAAAAAAGGAAGATGAACGTGGTACTGTACAATATCGCAAATAAAGAACCACATGCTTTAGAAAAAACGACCTTTACTCTGGAAGGATTACAGGAAGCAATCAAAAAATATAGATATTATTGCTCCTGATTGTCTGGTGATTTCTGACTGGGAAGATAGCCATCGGCGAATTGATTTATTGGCAATCGATAAACAGGCAAATATAGTGGTTATCGAATTAAAACGTGATGAAACGGGGACGCATATGGAGTTACAGGCACTACGATATGCGGCAATGATTTACACAATGAGTTTTGCGAAAGCATGTGAGTATTTCCAGACGTATTTGAAAAAACAAAACCGCGATGCCGATGCGAAAGAAAAAATGCGAAAGAAAAAATACTTGAATTTGTTGAGCTGGATGAAACTGAGCTTGTTGATTTTGGTAAAGATATCAGAATCGTTTTGGCTTCATCGGATTTTAGCGAGGAACTGACTACCACTGCGATTTGGTTAAGAGATAAAGGGGTAGACATTCGATGTGTTCGTCTGACGCCTTATAGATTTAATGATGATGTTCTGATCAATGCAGAGCAAATCATACCGGTTCCTGAATTGGAAGAATATCAAGTTAAGTTTCGTGAAAAACGTGATGAGCAGCTAATTAGCAGTCAGAAAAAAGAGAAGGACTATACGTGGTATATATGCAAAGATAAAAAACTTAATAAACGTAAGTTAGCGATTGAGTTATTACGCGATTGTATAAAACAATTTAACCCTGCAAGTTATAATGATTTAATAAATGGATTAAGTGAAGACTTTAAAAAACGTACGGTTATACTTATCGATCAGATACCAGAGAAGCAAAAGAGTCGCTATCATATCAACGAAGATGCATTGGGTAATGCTGCCAACTTACTGATTTAGTGTATGATGGTGATTTTAAGGTGCTTGCGTGGCTTCCATTTCCATCAGATGTCCTTCCTGCTCCGCTACTGAAGGCGTGGTGCGTAACGGCAAACGCACT
>SKEG01001829.1_pt1 | contig 15342 bp, 17 predicted proteins | sample 4826631 | NCBI WGS metagenome assembly SKEG01 (sample SAMN11008815, study PRJNA524170) | human gut metagenome | biome: Human fecal sample; material: Feces; isolation source: fecal sample from pouch patient p26, p34, p50 | host: Homo sapiens | place: Israel: Tel-Aviv | collected 2016-11-02
ATGTAATATACTATAAATGTTGACTATTTTGATGGAGGAAAAAGAAATGAGTTTAATTTCAAAAGATATGGTAATTGCAGATCTGCTTGCAATCGATCAGAATTTCGCAGCAATTTTAATGGCATCTGGTATGGGATGTGTAGGATGTCCCTCTGCTCAGGGAGAGACATTAGAAGAAGCAGCATTCGTGCATGGTATGGATGTTGATGAACTTGTTGGAAGACTGAACGAATATCAGGCATCAAAAGAAGCATAATTAAGATCAGACTTGAAAAAATAATTGATAAAAATTATCATAGCAAAAGAAAGAAGCCATAGAACATATCACAAGGATTGTTCCATGACTTCTTTTTTTCATTCATATAGGCTTTTATTCGTAGTCTATCATTTCTTCTACGGCCTGTGTTTTAATAATCGGTACCAAATGTTCATTAAATAAAGCTTTTGTCGCATAAGTGTTTGGCAAACGTCTGCAGTATTCAGAGAGAACAGAATGCATCATATCCATTGTATTGTCTTTTGGATCATCTGTTTCAATACTTAATGTAAGATAATAACAATGATTGACTGGATCTTTATATAAACTGCTTCTTGTTGTGTAGTCTCTGATCATTTTTGCAGCAGCAGATACTTCTTCAAGTGTTTGGAAATAATAAATGTTTGTGCTGGAATCTGCCAAGGCAAGTCTCATAGGATCTTCCGTACCTTTTAGTGGATGGTCTGTCTGATGATTTAGAAGATCAAGGAGATCTTCTTCATTACCAACAGATATATGGTCGGAAGGCATATTTTTTGCCAGCTTTTTATAGTGTTCATTGAAATCTTCTGGATTATCTACCCGTGTAATGACAAGGATTAAGCATTCTTTTGATACAGGAATTGCCTCTACCATCAATGGAATATCGTTTGTCTCAAAACCTAATTCCGCAGAAGCCTTTTTCATTAATTCACGAAACAATCCTTTGGCTTTGTCAGAACCAAAAGCCAGTTCATTTAACAGGGTTTCCTTTCCTTCAAGATCTTCTTTATTTAAAGTACATCGGATTTGATTATCGCTGATACGTTCAATTTTCATGCTCATCACTCCTTTACTTTGATGTTATTATAGTATTACTTTTGAGATGTGTAAAGTACTTCTCATGTTTTTACAAAAATCTCCAAAAATATCTTGAAAAATTTTCCAAAAATGTATATGATTAGAATATGTCGCGACAGTATCTTACATAATGATAGATAGGATATCTTTGTATACCACGAAGAAACCATAACATGTAAGAAAAAAATGGATCGGAGGTTTTTTTATGACGAATCATGATGAATTATCTCATTATCTATCCATGGGGTTGGCAGTCCGTGTGGATGGTATTACGGTGGATAACCGTAATTTGGAACATATAAATCTCATATTAAAGGAAGATGATTCTTACATGAAGGAATTTGTCGGAAATAAGAAAGGAGAGATTTCTGCCGTTAATTTTCAAAAAATAAAAGAATGAATAAAATACAAAGAGCCAGAAGCCGGGGAATTTTCCCGGCTTCCCTATTTTATATTATTTAAGTATGATTTTATACCATTAACAATACATTTTGCTGCTTTGTCTTGATAAGAATCTTTCATTAATAATTCTTTTTCTTCATTATTAGATAAAAAACCACATTCTACGATAACTGTCGGATATGGATTATCACGTAGAAGATAATAATCAGTATTTGCTTTCGATTTTCGATGATTGGAAGGATCGAGACCTTTCACAAGAGCATCTTGAATGGAATCTGCAAGAAGTTTACTTTTAGAAAATCCATGATAATAAAAAACTTGGGCACCGTGAACGTCACCACTCGGATAGCTGTTTTGGTGGATACTAATAACAGCAACCGGTTCCAAATCAAAGATTCGTTGTTTGCGGTTTCTTAAGTCAGATCGTTTGGAATCTTTGGAGAGATTGTAATCATCATCGCGTGTGAGATAAACTTTAAATTTTTCATGTTCTAGGGCTTTTTTTAATTTTAAAGAAAGAGCGAGATTAATATCTTTTTCTAGAACATTTCCAGAACCAACTTTTCCTGGATCTGAGCCACCATGCCCAGGATCGATCAGAATAATATTTTGGTGGCGCATTGTCTGACCAACTAAAATTGGAAATGCTACCGAAGATAAAAAAATAAAAAGGATCATAATCAGACATCCGATCACAAATATTTGTTTTTTTTGTTCCATAATCCAGTATCAACTTTCTTTTTGTATAATATATTCATGGAAATGCTATCAATAGAATCGAGACTTTTCTTTTAATACAAACAATGCTATAATAAATATTGTATGTTTAGGAGAAGATATGGAGACAAAATTAGTAAAAATTGAACAAATGAAAGACTGCCTTGATGAAATGAAAGAAGCAGCCAGATTAATTCGTGAAGGAGAAGTTGTTGCGTTTCCGACGGAGACTGTTTATGGCCTTGGTGGGAATGGATTGATGGAGTCTGCTGTGAAAAAGATTTATGCAGCAAAAGGAAGACCATCGGACAATCCGCTGATTCTTCATGTTTGTGACATGGAAATGGCACAATCTCTTGTAAAGGAGATTCCGAAACCTGCAAAAAGAGCGATGGAACATTTCTGGCCAGGACCATTAACTGTCATTTTACCAAGAGCAGATCATATTCCGGACTGTGTGACGGGTGGACTGTCAACGGTTGCAATTCGAATGCCTGCGCATCCTGCAGCTCTTGAGTTGATCAGACAGGCTCAGCTGCCGATCGCTGCACCAAGTGCAAATACATCTGGAAGACCAAGTCCTACAAAAGCAGAACATGTCTTTGAAGATTTACATGGAAAGATCCCAATGATCTTGGATGGAGGAGCAGTAAAGGTAGGAGTAGAATCAACGATTGTTGATTTTACGGAACCGATTCCAGTGATCTTACGTCCCGGACGAATTACAAAAGAAGAACTGGAAACCGTGATCGGTGGAGAAGTTCAGATGAATACATCTTTTAAAGGAATTGAGAATGGAGTGCCAAAGGCTCCAGGAATGAAATACAAACATTATGCACCGAAAGCAAGGATGGTTCTTGTTCTTGGGGAAGATACAACTTTGGTAGTGGAAAAAATCAATGCATTGGTAAAGTCCGCTCATGAAGATGGGAAGAAGGTTGGTGTTATTGCAACAGATGAGACCATCCATAAATATCACGCAGATGAAGTTCTGTCTGTAGGCAAAAGACAGAAGATGGAAACAGTTATAGCAAATTTATATGACGTTTTAAGACAGTTTGATCATAAAAACGTTGATATCATTTATTCTGAAGGATTCGAAGGGGAACCGTTAAGTGATGCGGTAATGAATCGTTTGGTGAAGGCAGCAGGCCATGAGGTCATCCGAATCTGAAAAGGAGAATGTTTTGAAAAAAATTATTATAGTGAGTACCAATAATACCTGCCGTAGTTTTATTGCGGAATCGGTGTTGAGGCAGTATCTGAAAGAAGCGAACCAGGAAGATGTGGAAGTTATTTCCCGGGGGCTGGTTGTTCTTTTTCCGGAACCAGTACATGCAAAAGCAGCTGATATGGTAAGAAACAGTGGGATTGAGATCGTTGATTTTCAATCGGCTCAGCTTCTGCAGGAAGAAGTAGAACAAAGTGATTTAATCCTTACGATGACAGAAGATGAAAAAGAAAAACTGATGGAAGAGTACCATGGATATAAAGAGGTTGCAACGATTAATGAATATGCTCGGGTAGAGGGAGCTGTCATTGATCCGTACGGTATGGAAGATGCTGATTATGAACGCTGCTTTATGCAGATTGTTCAGTTAATAAAAAAAATATGGGAAGAACGATTAGGAGGAAATCAGATGATTGGTATTGGAAGTGATCATGGTGGATACGCACTGAAACAGGCAGTGATGAAGCATCTGGAAGAAAAAGGATACGCGGTTAAAGATTATGGGTGTTTTTCAGAAGAATCCTGTGATTATCCTGTTTATGCCAAAGCGGTTGCACATGCGGTAAAAAAGGGTGAAGTAAAACAGGGTATTTTGATTTGTGGAACAGGAATTGGAATTTCAATTACAGCAAATAAGATTCCTGGAATCCGTGCAGCACTTTGTGGAGATACATTTAGTGCAAGAGCAACGAGAGAGCATAATGATGCTAACATTCTGGCAATGGGGGCAAGAGTCATTGGGGAAGGACTAGCTCTTGATATTGTAGATACATTTTTAGAGACAAAGTTTTCAAACGATGAAAGACATATCCGTCGTATCAACATGATCGAAGATTAGAAAAGCAAAAAAATTATTACAAAGAAATATTGCAGGGAGAAAAATGATAAATTTTTTCGAATCCTGCAATATTTCTTTTTTTAGCATTTTTAATCAAATGAGACTATTTAACTTTTGCTGAAAAATGACCATTTTTCAGTTCTTTTCAAGATTTATGGTATAAAAAATCTAGTAAAAATAACTAAATTTGTATGCAAACTACTGTGCAGGTTAAACAAAAAATATACACAATCTTAACAAAAAAAGAATTGACAAATAAAGACAAGAAGCATAGAATAACCACAAACAAGGGTGTTTACAAAAAAAGAGAGTAGGCGCCCATTTACTTTGCAGTATTATATTGTATACAATATAAGCAGCAGAGAATTCATAATAAAGAAGGTGAGGAGAATGGGTTCATTGGCAAATTACCTGATGGAAGAGCTTTCGCTTAAAACCAGTTTTGTTATTCCGATTGGTCCTGGAATTCCAGTTCCGCAATCCGCAGTAACAACTTGGGTGATTATGGCGATTGTTGTTGTGCTCTGCATCATATTTGTACGGAACCTGAAAGTCGTACCGGAAGGACCGCAAGTCTATGTAGAAGCCCTTGTAGGATTCATTTATGGATTTATTGGTGACTTGCTTGGAGAAAAAGGAAAGAGATATATTCCATTCCTTGGAACAATTCTGATTTATTTGGCTGTTTCCAATATCTCAGGATTTTTCAGAGCAACACCGCCTACAAAGGATCTAAATGTCACGGCGGGATTGGCCTTGATCAGTCTTTTCTTGATCATTTATTCCGGAATTCATGAAAAAGGTTTGAAAGGATATTTACACAGTTATGTTGAGCCGATGCCAATGATGGCAGCAATCAATATTTTGGAGTTGTTTACAAGACCATTATCACTTTGTATGCGACTTTTCGGAAATATCTTGGGTGGATTTGTTCTGATGGAGCTGATCACCTACGCAGCGCCGTTAATCGTGCCGTTGCCATTCAGTTGTTATTTTGACTTTTTTGATGGATTATTGCAGGCATATGTATTTGTATTGTTAACATCATTATTCATGAACGAGTCAATTGAGTAAAGAAAAATAAGTAAGAAAAAGGAGATAAGTATCATGGGATTAGCAGCAGTAGGAGCAGGTATTGCAGTATTAACAGGTTTAGGAGCAGGTATTGGTATTGGAGTTGCAACAAATGGAGCACTTGGAGCAATTGCAAGACAGCCAGAAGAATCAGGAAATATCAATAAAACATTATTACTTGGTTGTGCATTAGCAGAGTCAACAGCTATTTATGGTCTGGTTATCGCGATCCTGTTAATTGTATTGAAATAATAGATAGGAGGCAGAAGATATGTTTCTGAAATTAGACTGGGGCATTATCTGGCCGATTGTCAATATTATCATATTTTATCTGTTGCTTCGTAAGTTTTTATTCGGGCCGGTAAGTAAGATTATGGAAAAGAGAAAAGAAATGATTTCCAGTGATCTAAAAGAAGCCGCAAAGACAAAAACAGAGGCAGAAGGCATTAAAAAAGAATATGAACAATCTCTGGCACAGGCAAAAGATGAGGCAGGACAGATCATTTCTGATGCAAGAGCAAGAGCTAAAACAGAATATCAAGACAAGATGGATAAGGCAAAAGCAGATGTTGCTCTTATGAAAGAAAATGCCCAAAAAGATATTGAAGCTGAAAAACAGAAGACAATAGCAGGTTTGCAGACAGAAATTGCAGGTATTGCACTTATGGCAGCTTCTAAAGTTGTGGAAAAAGAAACAGATAACAAAGGCAATGAAAAACTTCTGGATGATTTCCTGAAAGAGGCAGGTGTCTAAGATATGAAAAGAATTTCCATGACATATGGACAAGTATTGTTTGATCTAAATGTTGCAGAAAAAAACATACAGCAGGCAGAAAGTATGTTTCGTGAAAATCCGGAACTTTTTAAGGCACTGGAAAACCCAACGATCACAAAAGAAGAAAAAGCAGCTGTGATCGATCGTCTTTTTTCCGATGATTTAAAGAGTTTCTTAAAAGTTGTATGTGAAAATGGTGATGTTGATTGTTTCGAAGAAGCATGTGAATATTATTATGAATTAAAGCGTCAGGAAAGCAAAGTAGTCAAAGCAGAATTTGATTACGTCACAAAGCCAAAGAAAGAGCAGCTTGAACGAATCAAACAGTATCTTAAAAAACAGTATCAGGCAGACGAGATAGATCTTAATCTTAAAGAAGATGCTTCTTTAATTGGAGGGTTTATCTTGAAAGTAAAAGATCATGTTTATGACAATAGCCTGAAAGGAAAAATGAAGAAAATGCAGCAAAGTCTTACATGGAGGTGAGAATCAGGTGAGCAGTATCAATCCGGAAACTGTCGTTTCTGTGTTAAAAGATCAAATTGAACATTATGACCAGAAGACAGAGGTTAAAGAAGAAGGACGTATTATTCAGATTGCGGATGGAATCGCAACGGTCTATGGAATGGATCAGGCGATGTACGGAGAACTGGTTATTTTTGAAACTGGTGTCCGCGGTCTTGTATTAAATGTAGAAAGAAACTGTATCGGATGTGTTTTACTTGGTTCCGATCATGGTTTAATGGAAGGCTCGAAAGTGGTAAGAACCGGAGTTCAGGCAGATATTCCGGTAGGAGATGCCATGATCGGAAGAGTCGTAAATGCCATTGGAGAACCAATTGACGGAAAAGGTGAAATTAAAACAGATGAAAGAAGACCAATCGAGCATGAAGCAGCAGGTGTTATTGACAGAAAATCGGTTGATCAGCCATTGCAGACAGGTATTCTTGCAATTGACTCAATGTTCCCAATCGGACGTGGACAGCGTGAGTTAATTATCGGTGACCGTCAGACAGGTAAAACATCTATCGCAGTCGATACGATCCTGAATCAGAAAGGACAGGATGTTATCTGTATTTATGTAGCGATCGGACAGAAAGCATCTACCGTATCACAGATCGTAACAACACTAACAAAACATGGGGCAATGGATTACTCTATCGTTGTATCTGCATCTGCAAGTGATCTTGCATCTTTGCAGTATATTGCACCATATGCAGGAACAGCAATTGCAGAACATTTTATGCACCAGGGAAAAGATGTATTGATTGTATATGATGATTTGTCCAAACATGCGGTTGCTTATCGTGCAATTTCCTTACTTCTGGAGAGACCACCTGGACGTGAAGCTTATCCTGGTGATGTATTCTATTTACATTCCAGATTGCTGGAACGTTCTTGCCGTTTGAGCGACGAACTAGGCGGAGGATCTATCACAGCACTGCCAATTATTGAGACACAGGCTGGTGATGTATCTGCATACATTCCAACCAATGTAATTTCTATTACAGATGGTCAGATCTTCCTGGAAAGTGAATTATTCTTCTCAGGTGTTAGACCAGCCGTCAATGTAGGTTTGTCTGTATCTCGTGTAGGTGGAGCAGCTCAGACAAAGATTATGAAGAAAGTAGCCGGAAATTTACGTATTGACTTGGCACAGTACCGTGAACTTGAAGTATTTACACAGTTTAGTTCTGATCTAGATGAAGGAACAAAAGCAACATTAAATTATGGTTCTCATCTGATTGAACTGTTAAAACAGCCACTGTATCATCCAATGGCTCTTCATAAACAGATTTTACTTCTGTTTGCAGCATCTCATAAGATGTTAAATGACATTCCTGTAAAAGAATTAAAAGCAGAGACAGAAGAAATGACAGCATTCTTTGAACAGAAATATCCAGAAACAGCGAAGAAGATTGATGAAGAAAAAGTATTAACGGATGAAATTGCGAAGGAATTAAATGAGGCAATTGAAGCCTATTTGAAGTAGGTGATACTTTATGGCAAATATTAGAGAAATTAAGACAAGGATGAACAGTATTGAAGATACATTAAAAATTACAAATGCAATGTATCTGATTTCTTCTTCTAAATTAAAAAAAGCCAGAAAACAGTTGGATGCCACAACACCTTACTTTGAAATGATACAGGCATCTTTGTTGGATATTACAGTACATACACCGGATTTGAATCATATTTTTCTATCTGGAAGAAAGAAAGAACATCCGAAAAAAGGTTATCTGGTCATGACTGCAGATCGTGGTCTGGCCGGAGCCTATAACCATAATGTGCTGAAAATGGCAGAAGAAGAAATTGATGATGATGCAAAACTGTTTATCATTGGTTATATGGGAAGAAATTATTTTGGAAGAAAAAATGCTGCCAGAATGGATGAAGATTTCTTCTATACAACTCAGGACCCAACCATTTATCGTGCAAGAAGAATTGCAGAAAAATTGATTGAAGAGTATGTATCAGGAGAACTTGATGAAGTGTATGTTATTTATACAAAAATGATTTCATCTATGGCATCAGAGCCTCGCACGATTCGTGTACTTCCATTAAATCCAGATGAATATGGAATCGCAGGAAAAGGAAAACGTACGCATATGACAGAATTTCAGCCTTCTGTAAAGGCTGTTTTGGACCGTCTGGCACCAAACTATATCAAAGGTCTTGTCTATGGTGCAATGGTAGAATCTTTTTCTAGTGAATTGAATGCCAGAATGATGGCAATGGAAGGTGCAAGTAAGAGTGCAAGAGAAATGATAAAATCACTGGGACTCATGTATAACCGTGCCCGTCAGGCAGCCATTACTCAGGAAATTACTGAGGTGTGCGCCGGAGCAAAATCATTAAAGAAGAAGTAACAGTGAAGGAAGGGATAAAAACATGGAAAAAGGAAAAATCGTACAGATTCTGGGTCCAGTTATTGACGTGGAATTTGAAACAGAACAGCTCCCTTTGATTCATGACGCTTTGACAGTTGTTAATAAAGGAAAAGAAGTTGTTATGGAAGTGGAACAGCATATGGGGAATCGTACTGTGCGCTGTATCCTCCTGGCTGCCAGTGAAGGACTTCACAAAGGTATGGAAGTCACAGCAACCGGTGGTCCAATCAAAGTTCCAGTAGGAAAAGAAACATTGGGACGTATGTTTAACGTACTTGGAGAAGCTATTGATAACGGAGAACCTGTAGAAACAAAAGAAAAATGGGCAATCCATCGTGAACCACCAAAATTTGAAGATCAGAGCCCAGTTGTTGAAATGTTTGAAACTGGAATTAAAGTCATTGACCTTCTTGCCCCTTATGCAAAAGGTGGTAAGATCGGTCTGTTTGGTGGTGCCGGAGTTGGTAAGACTGTATTAATTCAGGAATTAATTCATAATATTGCAACAGAACATGGTGGATATTCCATTTTCACCGGTGTTGGAGAACGTTCCAGAGAAGGAAATGATCTATGGGGTGAAATGACAGAATCTGGAGTTATCAAAAATACAGCTCTAGTTTTTGGTCAGATGAACGAACCACCTGGATCTCGTATGAGAGTTGCGCAGACAGGGCTTACTATGGCAGAATATTTCCGTGATCAAGAAAAGCAGAACGTGTTATTATTCATTGATAACATCTTCCGTTATGTACAGGCAGGATCTGAGGTATCTGCATTACTTGGACGTATGCCTTCCGCTGTAGGTTATCAGCCAACACTGGCAAATGAAGTTGGTGCTCTTCAGGAACGTATTACATCAACAAAGAATGGATCTATTACATCTGTACAGGCTGTTTATGTACCTGCGGATGACTTAACAGACCCTGCACCTGCAACAACATTTGCCCACTTGGATGCAACAACTGTATTGTCTAGATCTATTTCTGAACAGGGTATTTATCCTGCGGTTGATCCATTGGAATCAAGTTCTCGTATTCTGGAGCCAGATATTGTTGGAGAAGAACATTATGAAGTTGCACGTCGTGTAGAAGAAGCTCTGCAAAGATATAAAGAACTGCAGGATATCATCGCAATTCTTGGTATGGAAGAATTGGATGAAGAAGATAAAGTTACAGTTTATCGTGCAAGAAAAATTCAGAAATTCTTGTCTCAGCCATTCCATGTAGCAGAAACATTTACAGGAATTCCTGGTAAATATGTTTCTGTAAAGGATACAGTCAAAGGATTTAAGGCAATTCTTGATGGTGAGATGGATGAATATCCAGAGTCTGCATTCCTGATGGCTGGAACCATTGAAGATGTAAAGGAAAAGGCAAAAGAGGTGATGTAAATGGCAGAAACCTTTTATTTTGAAGTGATCGCTAGTGACAAGAAATTTTATAGCGGAGCCTGTGAACATGTTATTTTCCCCGCAGTTGACGGACTTTATGGCGTACTTGCAAATCATGAAGATACAGTAAGTGCTGTTGTCGCAGGAGAACTTCGTTTTAAAGTAGACGGAGAATGGCGTGTTGCCATCGTCGGTGAAGGTTTTGTAGACATCACAAGGGATTTTGTTATCATGGTAGTGGATACTGTAGAACGTCCTGAAGATATTGATATTATTCGTGCAAAAGAGGCAAAGGCAAGAGCAGAAGAAAGACTAAAACAAAAACAAAGCCGTTTGCAGTATTATCATACACAGGCAGCATTGTCCCGTGCAATGGCAAGACTAAAAGTTACATCAAAATACGTAAAAAAATAAAATATAGCGAAGAAAGAGAGATCAGTGATCCGTGTATGTGGAAAGCTGGTCTTTTCTTTTATGCATGAAGTACAAATAAATGTAAATGTTTTATGCATACAACCTAATTGTGTTTGAGATAAAATGTGATAAAATTACCAAAAAAGGAGGAAAAACGACAATGAAACAGTTTTGTATAAGACCAACAATCAAACAGTTGGATACTGTTAGAGAATTTTGTGATACATATGAAATTAAAGAAGGAGATCTTGTTTTTGTCAGCAACTCTACGTATGAGCGTTATTTTAAAGATAAGATAAATGGTGCGATTGTTGTCAATTACCGTAAATACGGTTCTGGGGAACCGACCGATCTTATGGTAGAAGGTATTTATGAAGAAGTAAAAGACATGGATTATCATAGAGTTTTTGCAATTGGTGGTGGAACTATTTTGGATGTAGCTAAATTATTTGCATTGAAAAATATTTCACCAGTTGTAGATCTTTACGATGGAAAATTAGAGGTAAAAAAAGAGAAAGAACTGATCTTAATTCCAACAACCTGCGGAACAGGAAGTGAAGTGACCAATATCTCAATTTTGGAACTGACAACAAAGAACACAAAAATGGGATTAGCAGTCGACAAATTATATGCAGATGAGGCAGTCTTGATTCCAGAATTATTAGAAAGCTTGCCATTTCGGTTTTTTGCGACAAGTTCCATTGATGCGTTGATTCATTCGATTGAGTCTTATACATCACCGAAAGCCAGTCCTTTCACACAGATTTTTTCATTAAAAGCAATGAAAATGATTTTGGAAACATACAAGGCAATTGCAAAAGACGGAGAAGAAGCAAGAAAACCACTGATCGGACAGGTACTCCTGGCAAGTACCTACGCAGGAATCGCCTTCGGAAATGCAGGTTGCGCAGCCGTTCATGCAATGAGCTATCCATTGGGAGCAGCCTATCACGTACCACATGGAGAAGCAAACTATGCAATGTTTACAGGGGTTTATAAGAAATATCAGGAGATCGATCCAGATGGAAGTATCAAAGAATTAAATGAATACCTTGCAGAAATTCTTGGATGTAAACCAGAAGAAGTTTATGAAGAAATTGAGGTTTTGTTAAATCATCTGATTCCAAAGAAATCGTTAAAAGAATATGGTGTAAAAGAAGAGGAACTAGAAGAATTTACAGAAGTAGTCATGACAAAACAAGGTCGTTTGATGGCAAATAACTATGTGGAATTAGATCGCAATACGGTATATGGAATTTATAAACAGTTGTATGAATAATTAATTAAAAATGACTTATACATTGTGAGTATAAAAAGGCAGCGGGATACAATTATTTAGTATCCCGCTACTTATTTTTATAAAATTAAAATTGGTCTTTATTAGATAAAATTAATAAAAATATTTATAATTCCGAATGAAAAAGGCAGTCATTAGATGAAAACGTGAGATGGTATCATCTAAATTTAAATGCCAGTTTTCTTCTAAAACATGAATTCGATAAGTGATCGTGTTACGGTGACAGAACATGTTAGCAGCTACTTGCTGAATACTTCCATTGCATAACAGATACTGATGCAGTGTTTCTAGATAATTTGTATCATGAATTTGATCATAAGTTTCAATTGGTTCTAGATATTCTTTTTCATACTCCTGCAAAAGCTGCGGGTCATTAACAGAATGAAGCAGTTTGAAAAATCCCATCTCATTAAAAGAGATGATAGTCTTTTTTTGATTTTTGGCCATAGAAAGAGCAACCAATGCTCGTTGATAACTGGTAGAAAGATGTTCTAAATTGTGAATAACGGTTCCAATTCCGGCATAAAAATGTAAGTTTTTATAGGAAAGTTGTAATGCCTTTATCGTATTATTCATTACTTTATAAATTTTTTCCTCATAACTGCTATGAAAAATAAAAACAAATCGATTTTTATAGAAAGCAATATGTAGAGGAAGATTTTCTGTTTTTATATTGCTTTCCATTCGGAAGAGAAGTCTTAATTTGAGATCTTCTGAGATTAGTTGATCTTGACAGTGAAGAATGCAAATATCATAAGAATCTATACGAAGATAATTATATTCTTCTAATATACGTTCTGCATCTCGGTATTTTATCGTATCTTTTTCTATATAAGTAAGAAATGCGTCTGTAATTGATGTATCCTGCTGTGTATCAACAAAAATACGGTTGTAATAATCTCTTGTAATATCGTAAATATGAATTTTCCATGGCATAGTGAGAAGTGGATAATGAGCATGATTGCATAAATCTTTGATTCGTTGTGTGATATGTTCTGTCAGAATATAGTTTCCTGTATTTAAGATCATGCCACATGTATGGCTTTGGATCATAACAGAAATAAAATTATATAGGTCTTGTTCATTTTGGCATTTAATGCCTGTTGTAATAATTAATTCCCCTCCCTTTAAAAAATCGTGAGTAGAACTGTCTTCTGATATATAAACCCAATTCATAATGTGATGAAGTCCATCGATACCAGCAATTAATGATAAATGATATTGATTTTTAGTCGCAGTATAAATTTCATCTAATGTAAGTGGCATAAATTTCACTCCTGACAATATAGTATAAATATTCCTCCATATTTTACCATAATCGAAAGCGTGCTGGTATGTTTTTTCTGGACATTTGTGCTTCGTACACAAGAAATCGGAAGAAAATTGTGACGGGAGAATATACAAAAAGCCTGAAAAATATGGAAGAATAATGATATTAGGTACGACAAAGGTGTGGAAGAGAGCTTCTTGTCGTATTTTTTATAGGAAATTTCGATAAAATCTCCTATGAAATAAAAAGCCCTATTTGCGAAGTAAAACCGAAAACGGATGTACATAAGGAGGAGCAAGATATGTTAAGAACAGATTTACCAGAGATCATCACAGAAACATTACCAGGACCAAAAGCACAGGCAATCATCGACCGAAGAGAAGCAGTCAACCCATCTGCGATCAAATGTATTTATCCGGTTGTTATCGAAAAGGGTGAAGGAGCTATGATTCAGGACGTTGATGGAAATAAATTCTTAGACTGGATCGGTGGAGTTGGAGTTTTAAATATCGGATTTTCACAGCCAGAAGTTGTAGAAGCAGTCAAAGAACAGGCAGAAAAATACTTTCACGGAATGTACAATGTCGTCACACATGAAGGTTACGTTGCATTATCCGAGAAATTAGCTCAGATCGCACCAGTCAAGGGTGACAAGAAAAAAGTATTCTTCGCAAACAGCGGTGCTGAAGCCGATGAAAATGCAGTCAAGATCGCAAAAGCATTTACGAAACGACCAAATATCATCGTATTTTCTGGGGCATTCCATGGAAGAACTTTGATGACAATGTCTATGACATCTAAGAAAGCATATGCCGTTGGAATGGGACCTTTCCCAGATGGTGTTTACCGTGCACAGTTCCCATACTACTATAGAAATCCAGAAGGGATGCCACAGGAAGCAGCATTAGATTACTATTTGGATTCTATCAAAGCAGTCTTTGAACAGTGTGGACCATCAGATACGATCGCAGCCATCGTTGTAGAACCATTACAGGGTGAAGGTGGATTTATCCCAGCACCGATTGAATGGGTCAAAGCAGTCAGAAAGATTTGTGATGAAAATGGAATCTTATTAGTTGCTGACGAAGTTCAGACAGGATTCTGTCGTACAGGAAGAATGTTTGCTACAAATTACTGGGAAGAAGCAGGTGTACAACCTGATATCCTGGCAACAGCAAAATCTATCGCAGCAGGTGTTCCTCTTTCTGCTATCGTCGCAAGAGAAGAAATTATGGAAGCACCAGCACCTGGAATAATCGGTGGTACTTTCTGTGGTAATCCATTAGCATGTGCAGCAGCATTAAAAACGATTGAAATTATGGAGAGAGATGATCTTGCAGGACGATCTTGTGAAATTGGTGAAAAAGTTTCTAAGAGATTCAATGAATGGAAAGAAAAGTATCCAGTGATCGGAGATGTTCGTGGTCTTGGAGGAATGATTGGTTTGGAATTTGTCAAAGATCAGAAGACAAAAGAACCATATCCTGAATTTTCTTCTGCAGTTATCAATGGATGCGCAAAGAAAGGTTTGATGATCGAGGGGGCAGGAACTTATGGAAATGTTATCCGTTTCCTTGCACCTCTTGTTATGACGGATGAACAGTTAGAAGCAGGACTTAATATTTATGAATCTGTAATCAAGGAATTATTGGAAAAATAAGTAACATTATAGAGTGTAATTATAAAAGATATAAAAAGACAAACTTACTTTAAAAGAATGATAAAAGGCAGGGGAAATGATGTATCATTTTTGATTTTAAAGAACCTGATATGAATCGTCCATATAAGGTGAGCCATGGAAAGCTGGTTGGAGTGATCGTGATCATTCTTTCAGGGATCCTTTCTATATTTTATATTGTACCACTTCCATTTTCGAGTAGTGTATTGGTCGCACAAGAATGGATTGTACTTGGAGTAATTTTTTATTTTCATTAAGAGTAGAAA
>SKEG01001834.1_pt1 | contig 15294 bp, 12 predicted proteins | sample 4826631 | NCBI WGS metagenome assembly SKEG01 (sample SAMN11008815, study PRJNA524170) | human gut metagenome | biome: Human fecal sample; material: Feces; isolation source: fecal sample from pouch patient p26, p34, p50 | host: Homo sapiens | place: Israel: Tel-Aviv | collected 2016-11-02
CATTAGATAAATCTATATTATAAGATTTATTTTTTATAGATGATTCTTTAATATATATAGCAACAGTATTATATAAATTTACTCCATAATAATCATCAGTTTCAAAATAAGAGGGAGTAATTTGAGCTTCATGATCAGAATCCATAACTTGCATTACATTAATAAATATATCATTTTTACTTGAATCAGTAGTAGAAACTTGAACTCTATAAGAGCCAGCTTCATAAGCAGAAGCTATAGAAGGGTTACTTAAGGAATCACCAAAGTTAGTTCCAAAAACATTGAATTCATTATTATCTCCACCTACGGTTTCAATAGATAAATTATTAGGTAATAAAGTAGTATTTATAAGTTTTCCGTTATATCCATTGGAATCCATTGTAATAGTGGTTGTGTTATTATTTACAGAAGGCTTATTTATACTATGAAGTAAATAATATTTTTTAAAGTTTTCATTAGATGATGTTATGTCATCAAATACTATCATGGTTGCAGGTTCATCAGTATCATCATTGTTTATGAATAAAAATGAACGAGTATAATTTGATACTTTATTAGAATAGCTATGAGTTAAATCACCTTTCATATAACTATAAATAGGAGTATTTTCATCAGGGCCTACGCCATAAGATACAATGTCACTTACATGATAACCATCATTTAATAAAGAAGAGTAATTTTTAGCCTCTCCATTATCATTAGGAAATTGCTGACCACCATCATTTACAAATTTATTTCCCCAAGCAATAAATTCTTCATTAGGATCATAAACTAACATACTATTGTGGGCTATAGTTCTTTTATTATAATTAATATCGTGATTACTTCCATAGCCACCATTATCACCTTCATATATACCAGAATCTATTGCTAAGGCGCCTTTATAGTAGATCTGAAAACTTCCATTATCAAGATGTTCATGGTTATTAGTTTTATATTCCCCAACTTTAAAACTAGCAACAACAGAACTAGAATCAATTCCTGAGTCCCAACCAGTTCTAGCAACCATATACCCTATAGGGCTTCCAAATATTTTGGTTAGTGGTAATGAATCAGGTGGTGTGCTTTTTGTATTTTCATCTAAATATAAAACAAGCATTACAGGATTAATAACTTTATCTATTGAAACATCTTTATAATAATTTAGTTCACTCATTAACCTATCTTGTATATAGCTATTCTTTGAAATATAGGAAGCTAATAAATACATACTAGTAAAGGTCCATTTTTGGTTAAGTTTGGCCTTATAATAAATATCTCCATCTCTTAAATATTGACCGTCAGGTCTTGTGTAATATATCCATTGAAGAGCAATAAGATTATGATTTTCACCAAAAACATTTTCATATCCTATTTTATTTAATAATAATGATGTATATAGTTCAGATTGATATCTAACAACACCATAGTTACTTCCTTGATAATGCATTAGAGCATTGCTAAGAAACTGTCTAGATGGTATATATTCGGCGTTAATTTCAGAAATTGCATAATCATACATTTCAGTATCTTCATCATAAGTAGCGATTCCAACAGATAATAAATAATATAAAAGCTGATTTCCAGAAGCATGACTAGTTATGGTGCTAGAAAGTGTTGGTGGATATCCTATTTCAAGGAAAGAAGCTAGTGTCTTAAATAAACTTATATATTGAAGCTTTTCATCATTAGATAACAAATCATAGCACCAATCATAAACCATAGCTCCTGTTACCATAGCTTCACCAGCTGTGTTAGCTAACTTATAAGAATCACTTTTTATAACTGTATTTAAGGTTTCTAAATACGAAGAGAGTATTGAATAGTATTTTATGGCGGTGTTTCCATTAGAAGTATCTCCATATAATAAATACTTAAGTGCATTAGATTGAACAATTAGTAGTTGGTTACTTAAAGTTTGATTTTCTAAAGATTTTTCTGCATATTCATTAATAGAATCCCAAGCAAGTGAATTATAAGTATTACTAAGTCGCTCTTTAATATTACTTATATCATCATTATTTACAAATAATCTAGGGTGAGTAGTAAGCGGCTCTTCAACTAATTTATAATCAGAATTTGTAATAGTATTATTACTCGTTTTAAAAGAAATTATAGATTTCACTATATAAATGTATAGAGTAACTAATACAACGGCTAATAATATAGTGATAAATTTAAACTTAGAAAATTTTCTAATCATATTTTACCTCCTTTAAGATAAGTAGATGTAATAAGTATATTTTAACTTATATGTAAAAAAATACAATAAACTTAATTCTTATTTAAGTTTAAATATTAATAGTAATAAGCAAATAATTATATAAGTAATACTAAGTATGAAAAAAGTATTACTACAAAAAAATAATTACAATATATAGTAAAAAAGTATATAATTAACTATATTATTATAGGGAGGATATATGAATGAACATGAGGGTAATAACAATCAAAGATATCATTAAGAGACTAAAAAAGTGTTGGATATACATAATTATATTTATTTCAACTATAACTATGTTATCGGCATATCTAGCGATCAGAATTATAGTACCAGAATATCAATCAGATGCGAAGATTCTAATTAGTGGTCAGCTTTCTGATGAGAAGACAAATTATAATTATAATGATATTTCAATGTATCAAAGCTTATTGGCAACATATAGTGAAATAATCCAGTCAAGAGATTTAATTGAGGACGTCATTAGCGATACAAGAGTAAAAATATCAGCAGATGAAATTTTAAGTAACTTAACTGTAGATGCAAAGGAAAGAACGCAGATAATAACGTTATCATATATTTCCGAGAATAAAAATGAAGCTAAAACTATATTGGATAGCATAATAAAGAATCTAACAGAAAAATCAGAAGATATTATACCAGATGGATCAATTAATGTTATTACGACATCTATAGTTCCAGAAACACCACTTCCAAGTGGAATAAATAAAATCGTTTTAATGGCATTTTTAGTAACATTTGTAATAAGTATAGCCACTGTAATTTTAATTGAATTATTAAACAATAAAATTAGCAATATCAATGATATTGAATCCATAGAAGGATTAATTGTAATTGGTGAGCTGCCAGAGTATACCGAAAAAACTATGAAAAAAGAGATTAAAGTTAGAGGAGGAAAAAATAAATGCTATACAGTGAAAAAGCACCTGAAGGCAGATATGCAGAAAATATAAGATTAATAAGAACAAATATTAAATATTTATCAGTGGATAGTGAAAAAAAAGTATTATTAATAACTTCAGTTTCAAAAGGTGATGGAAAATCTACTGTGGCAGCAAATTTAGCCATGACATTTTCATATGATAATAATAAAGTTTTGCTTATAGATTGTGATTTAAGGAAGCCTAACATTCATAAGATTTTTGAAATAAGTAATGAATATGGATTAACAGATTTTTTAGCAAACATGAAAAGTGATAAAGGTTTAATTAAGAAGTATTCGGATAGAGCTGATATTATTACTGCAGGAAAAAGTGTACCTAATCCATGTGAAATACTTTCTAGTGATAAGTTTAAAAATCTATTAGATCAATTAAGGAATGAGTATGATTATATTATTATAGATTCACCACCATTAGATACTGTATCAGATGCTCAAAATTTAAGTATAAATGTTGATGGAACTATTATAGTTGTAAGATCTGAATCTACAGAAAAAAATGATTTAATGGAGTTGAAGAGAGGTTTCGATAAGATTGGAGCTAAGATTATAGGTGTAATAGTTAATAGAGTAAAAGATAAAAGGCCTTTATACTATTAATAAATTTTACAGCAATTTAGTTTAAAAATGTAACCTTTTTATTGATTAAACGTAATATACAAATATAATGAAAAATTATAAAAAAAGGTGACATAAAATGAAGAATGATAATGCTAATAGTGAAACTATAAAAGGAAGCGTTAATATCCCTGAAATGATAATAAATTTAAATAATGAAGTAGAGGATAGCAATATTTCAGGTAAGATAGTTTTATCAACTATTTCTAATGGTTTAACTGATAAGCAAATAGAAAATATAAATAAGATCCCAACGTTAGAGGAAAATATAAGCAAATTACAAACTGATGAAAATAATCTAAAAGATAATGTTGCAGAAGTACAAGATAATTTAAATAGCTTAAGAAGCACTGTATCACAGTTTGAAGATTGCTGTAATGAAGAAAAAAAAGAAATTGAATATACTGGTGAAACTATAGTAATTAACTCTGGTAAAGAATCAGAATCTGAAAAGATTAATATAAAAGGAAAAACTATTAATAAAATTAGTGTTGGACAAGCAGAAGGAAATCTATTGATTATAAGTAGCAAAGGAGAGAATCTATTTAATGGTCTATGGAACAAATATTATTATAATTCTCCCTGGTGGAATGGACAAGGTCTATATAAAAATGAAAATGTTTCTGTTGCGTATATGTCCAATAGAATCCCATGTACTTTAGGAAAAACTTATTATGCAAATGCAACTAATAAGAATAGATTTTGTGTAGATTTTTATAAAACAATGAATGAGTCAGAGATTCCTTTTACTGGATACGGAAAGACAAGTACTACTGATTATTATCCAGTTGATTCTACTGTATTTACAGTAAAGGAACCAGAAGCTAAGTATATGGAAATATACTTAGGATATGATTCGGTTCCAACTGATGTTGTTATTTGTGAATATAATGAAAGAACAATACAGTTAGAAGATTCTCTAAGAAGTATAGGTTCTAATATTTATGATGAAATAATAGGAGATAAATTAATAAAAAGAGTTGGAACAGATAATGAGGAATTAAGTAAAGCTATAGAGAGTGTAATATCAGGAGTAACTACAAAAATATTTGAAGGTGAAACTACTATTGAAATGTCTAATGAACTTAAGGGTGAATTAACAGTTAGGATTTTGGAAGAAAGTAGTGGTACAGGAGGTTCTGATTTAACATCAGAACAAATTAATAATATAAATAATATACCTAATATAAAAACAACTGTTGAAAATTTAGATTCAAGATTAACAAAATCTGAATCTGATATAAAGGCTATTAAAGGTGCTATATCAGGTGGAGGTAGTGGTTCTAATACTAATGGTGAGTTAGTTATAAACTTTAATGCTTACGGTTCAACAGATAAATATACTAACTCAAGGGAATTGGAAAATGCTGTTAAATATGTTAACTCATTAGGTGGTGGAACAATATTATTTGATAAGTTATATAAATTCGACACAAATGTAGCAACAGCTTTTACTTTAGATAATATGAGTAATATAACCTTTAAAGGCATTAATGGTGGTGGTTGGTTAAAACCAGGCTCTAATAGAATTGGATTTATAAGAAATTGTAATAATATAAAATTTATAGATATGACAATATCAGGATCACAAAGTAATTTGCAAAGCCTTGTTGCTGGTGATTATGGAGTAGAAGTGCATGGTGGAGAAAACTATTTATTTGAAGGATGTATATTTAAAAATATGAGGGATGCATGTTTAGTAATTGGTAATGAGAGTTCAATTGATCCTACAGGAACAGTTCATACTAAAAATGTAACAGTAACAAGATGTAAGTTTATAAATTGTTGGCAAACATCTACAACACAAAATGGAGTATATAATTATTGGTTTACAAATAATTATATAAATGGTGGAGCTACTAAATTTGCTCAAAGATTACCAAATGGAGATAATATTTATATTTTAAATAATGTATATGATGTTAGTGATGAGTTTACAGGTGGAATAATAGAGATATGCAATTATGATAATGTCTATGTAGAAAATAATATTATTAGGGCAGGGAAATTAACAAATACTGTTATTAATCACTATTATAATACTCATGCTACCACAGCAGCTTATCAAACTCATAGAAATATTACTATTAGAGGTAATAAAATTTATGGTGGAAAAACTGCAATGTGGATAAATCATGATAAACAAACTTATCCAGCTCAAAGGTTAATAGTTGAAGATAATACACTTACAGGAAATATTCAAAATAAAGCCATTCAAATCGGAGGTTATTACGACTATATAAGAATAAAAAATAATTATATAAATGATGTAAATGGAGCAATTGGAATTTTGTTTGAAGGAACAATAACAATGGCAGTAATTGAAGATAATACCTTATTAAATATGGGTAAACAATCTATTCAATTTAATTCAGGCAAAATATCAGATTTATATATTAGGAGAAATATAGTACATGCAACATCAACATTAGAGAATATATTATTAAATGGAAATACAAGTAGGTTATTTATTATTGATAATACTATATTATCAACTGCATCAAATGCAAATAGTATTTATTTCGGAGGAACAAATGAAATGTGTAGAGTTGTAGGAAACTATATAAATACTAAAGGTAGTGGAATTGCTAATATATCATCAAGTATTGCTACCATTTTAAATAATCATGTAATATCAGCAGGAACTTACTGTATTGGATTTAAGAGTGGAAGTACAGGAACTGCTTATACAAATGCCAATATATTAAGTAAGAGCATTACTTTAAATGGACAAACTGAAGTTAAATTGTAAATTAAGATAAGAAGTTTTATAAGAGCATAGTTATAAATTGAAATACTATGCTCTTACTTGTTAAAAATTTTGAATCCATATGGGGAATGGGGGAAGATAATGTTATCAAGAATAAAATATAAGATTAAATTGCGTAAATTAAAGAAAAGATGGAGAGAAATTAATAGTCATAATAAAACTGAAATAAACTATATTTTAGATATTAATAAAATAAAAGTAGGGAATAACTCATATGGAGTCATAAATACATATGAATGGAATACAGAGGGTGAGGGCTTAGAAATAGGGAATTTTGTATCTATTGCCCATGGTGTTAAGTTTATTCTTGGTGGAAATCATAGGTATAAAAGATTAACTACTTATCCTTTTAATGTAATGCTATGTAATGCTGATATAAATGAGGATGTTTATTCAAATGGAAAAATAGTTATTGAAGATGATGTATGGATTGGTATGGATGCAACAATATTATCAGGAGTAACTATTGGACAAGGGGCGGTAATTGCAACAGGAAGTGTTGTAGTAAAAGATATACCACCATATGCAATAGTAGGTGGAAATCCTGCAAATGTAATAAAATATAGATTTGATGAAAAAACAATAAATAGCCTTATGAATAAGGAGAAATTTGTTTTATCTGAAAAAGAAATAATAAACAATTTGGAGGAATTTCATAAGGAAATAAACAAAGATGATTTATTATTAAAAAGGTGAAATAAGGAGGGATTAAGGTGTTAGATGAAAAAGAAATAGATATACTTAGAAAAAGAGATTTTTTTTCAAAGGAAGATAATTTTAAGAAATATAAAGATGTTAAATCAAAGCTTGTATTGGGGGAATTTACAGAAAGGGAGCCATTTATTACTTTAATGATACCTACCTTTAAGAGAGAATATACATTAAAAGAAACAATTACTAGTATCTTAAAGCAAAAGAATTTTGATGATTATGAAATATTAATTGTAGATAATGATGATACATTTAATGAAATAACTAAGATAGAAGAAGTTATAAGAGAATTTAATAGTAGTAAAATATTATATTATAAAAATGAAAAAAATATAGGAATGTATGCAAATTGGAATAGATGTCTTGAGCTTGCGAGAAGTAAGTGGGTATGCATGGTTCATGATGATGATGCAGTGGCAGAAAACTACTTAGAAACAATGACTAAGATAATAAAAAATAATAAAAAAATAAATTATCTAGGATGTAGACATCATTGTGTATTTCAAAAGGGTGATCCAGAATTTAAAATTAATGACTTTACATCTAAAGTAGAGTGTAATGAAAAGAATATAATATTTAGTAATTATAAAGACTATAATTACGATTTTAATACATTGTTTTTAGGAGCTATATTTGATAGGGAGAAGGCAATAGAAATAGGTGGATTTAATATAAGTTCTTCATATATTGAGGATTATTTTTTTGTTTCAAAATTTGCCTATTACTTTAATACTTATAGATTAAATTGTGAATTATATGTATATAGATGGGCAAATAATCAAAGTATGAAAACAGAAATATGGGAAAATGAAGCGGTATATGAATATTATTTATACAAATATATATCTAATAAAAGATTTATATTAATAAGACCGTTTTATAGTTTATTAAGCAAAAATTATATTATAAGAAAATTAAATACTTATTTAGATGGAAGCAGTTTTTTAGCTGTGAAATGTAATATTAACAAAGAAAATGTCTTTAAAATGTGTAATTTTAATAAACCTAATATAAATATATTTATATTATTGTTAGCTAAGTTTATTAAAAAAATATTGGAAAAGTCTCGAAGATACTTTAATTCAAAAGTTTATAATATAAATTTGCAAATATAAAAAATAGAAGTCAATTAAAATGTATGTTAATGATATATACAATAAAATAATAATATAGTCGTATGGTAAAAATTACTAAAAACGGAGGTGTGTAATGAAAGTCGTAATATTAGCAGGTGGATTTGGAACCAGATTAAGTGAAGAAACAGATATTAGACCAAAGCCAATGGTTGAGATTGGTGGGAAGCCAATTCTTTGTCATATAATGAAAATATATTCAAATTATGGATTTAATGAATTTGTAGTATGCTGTGGGTATAAAGGAAACATAATAAAAGATTATTTTGTGAATTATTCAAAGTATATGTGTGATGTAACAGTAGATTTACAAAGTGGCGAATTAGAAATTCATAAAAATTATTGTGAGCCATGGAGGATTACATTAGTAGATACAGGATTGAGTACTATGACTGGAGGAAGAATAAAAAGAATTAAAAATTATATAGGTGATGAAAGGTTCTTATTAACATATGGAGATGGAGTTTCTGATGTAAATTTAAGTGAACTTTTAAAATATCATGAGGGACATAATGGATTAGTAACACTTACATCGGTTCAACCTACAGGAAGATTTGGAGCATTAGGACTAAATAATGATGATAGAATAGAAACATTTATAGAAAAACCCTCTGGTGATGGTGGATGGATTAATGGTGGATTCTTTGTATGTGAACCAGAAATATTTAATTATATAAAGGATGATAGTACAATCTGGGAGAGAGAGCCATTAGAGACATTAGCTCAAGAGGGAAACTTATATGCATATAAGCATCAAGGGTTTTGGAAATCAATGGATACATTGAGAGAAAAAAAAGAGCTTGAAGAATTATGCAGCTCAGGTATTGCACCATGGATGAAGGAAAAAGAATTAAATATGGTATAGATATGTGGGGTAGAGATGGAGTTTGAAGAATTAGAGATTAATGGGTTGTATTTAATAAAAAGTAATTTATTTAAGGATAATCGTGGTGAATTTTTAAAAGTATTTAACAATGATATCTTTATTAAAAATAATATTAATTTTGAAATAAAAGAATCATACTATTCAATTTCAAATAAAGATGTAATAAGAGGTATGCATTTTCAAACTAATAAGTTTGCACATGATAAATTAGTATATGTTGCAAATGGTAAAGTACTAGATGTTATTTTAGATTTAAGAAAGTCATCTAGTACGTTTAAAAAGTTTGAAGCATTAGAGCTTTCAGCTGAAAAAGGGAATCTATTATTTATACCTAAAGGATGTGCTCATGGTTTCAAATCATTGGAAGATAATACTATGATGATATATAATGTTTCAACTGTATACTCTAAGGAAAATGATTGTGGAGTTAGATATGATAGTTTTGGTATGAATTGGTGTATTGATAATCCTATAATTTCAGAAAGAGATAGAAGTTTTAAAAAGATTGAAGAGATAGAATTTTTTGATTAACAATAAATAATAAAAGGGTTATGTAGTGGAAAAATGGGAGAATGTTTTAATAATATATATGATGGGAAAAAGGTATTTTTAACTGGGCATACCGGATTTAAGGGAGGCTGGTTAAGTTTATTTTTGAAAAAGTTAGGGGCTGAGGTATTAGGATATTCATTAGAATCAAATACTGAACCAAGCTTTTTTAGAATATGTGAAATTGAAAAGGAAGTAAAAAGTGTTATTGGTGATATTAGAGATTTAGATTACTTATCACAAGTTATGAATAATTTTAATCCAGATATAATATTTCATCTAGCAGCTCAACCCTTAGTAAGGCTTTCGTATAAAGAGCCTAAAATGACATATGAAACTAATGTTATAGGAACTTTAAATGTTTATGAAGCAGCTAGAAAGTGTAAATCTGTAAAATCAATAGTAACTATAACAACAGATAAATGTTATGAAAATAAGGAATGGGCATATGGATATAGAGAAAGTGATCCTATGGGGGGCTATGATCCTTATAGTTCAAGTAAAGGATGTGTTGAACTTTTAACAGCTTCATATAGAAATTCATTTTTTAATGATTTAGGAGTTAAAGTAGCAACGGCAAGAGCAGGCAATGTAATTGGTGGCGGAGATTGGGCAGAAGATAGATTAATTCCTGATTTTGTTAGGGCAACAGCAGAGGGGGAATTATTATTAATAAGAAACCCATTTGCAACGAGGCCTTGGCAATTTGTTTTAGAGCCACTATCAGGTTATTTATGGCTAGGAGCATTATTATTAGAAGGAAAAGGCGAGTATGCTTGTGGCTGGAATTTTGGTCCTAATGATACAGATATATTAAGTGTAAAAGAGCTATTAGATTTATCAATTAATAGTTGGGGGAAGGGTAATTATGAAATAGATAAGTCTGTTCAACCACATGAAGCAAATTTATTAAAACTTGATATAAGTAATGCAAAGTCAAAATTAAAATGGAGACCAGTTTATGATGTAGAAACTGCTGTTAGTAAAACTATGAGTTGGTATAAAGAATTTTATAGAAATTATTTTGAAGTTACTAATATAGATATAAAACAATTAACAATAAGACAAATTGAAGAATATATTTCAGTGGCAAAGAATAAGAGAATATTATGGGGGATTAAATAATGGAGAATTTAAGAGAAGAAATAATAAAGTTATCGAGAAAGTACTTTGAAGGAAAACAGGAAAGTTCAATAATAATTCCAGGAGTATCTTATATACCAGCTTCTGGGAAGGTAGTTGATTCTAATGATTTAGCAAATATAGTTGACGCATCGTTAGATATGTGGCTTACAGCTGGAAGATATGCTGATAAATTTGAAAAGGAATTTTCAAAGTTTATAGGACTTAAGTACTGCGCTTTAGTAAATTCAGGGTCATCGGCTAATTTAGTAGCAATGACTGCATTAACATCACATAAATTAGGTAATAGGAAATTAAGAGAAGGTGATGAAGTAATAACAGTAGCAGCTGGATTTCCAACAACTGTTGCACCAATTATTCAGAATGGATTAGTACCTGTATTTATTGATATAAACTTAGAAAACTATGACTTTGATGAACAAGCTATAGAAATGGCTATTTCAGAAAAAACAAAAGCAATTTTTATGGCACATACATTAGGGAATCCATTTAACATAGACAAAGTAATGGAAATAGCAAAAAAGTATAATTTATGGGTTATAGAAGATAATTGTGATTCATTAGGAGCAAAATATGATGGTAAGTATACAGGTACATTTGGTCATATTTCTACTTATAGCTTTTATCCAGCACATCATATAACAATGGGAGAAGGTGGAGCAGTAGCAACAAATGATCCATTATTATTTAATATTATAAAATCTATAAGAGATTGGGGAAGAGACTGCATATGTCCTCCAGGAAAAGATAATATTTGTAAACATAGATTTACACAGAAACATGGTGATTTACCGCAAGGTTATGACCATAAATATGTATATTCACATCTTGGTTACAATTTAAAGGTATCAGATATGCAAGCCGCAATAGGATTATCTCAATTGAATAAGTTACCTGAATTTATAGAAAAAAGAAAAGATAATTATAAAAAGATATACAATGGGTTAAAAGATTTAGAAGAATATTTAATTTTACCAAAAGCAACAGAAAAAAGTGAGCCAAGCTGGTTTGGATTTACAATAACTCTTAAAGAAAACAATAAATATGATAGAAATACCTTAATAGAATATCTAGAAAAAAATAAGATAGGAACGAGACTGCTATTTGCTGGGAACTTAATAAGGCAGCCAGCATTCACTGAAAATTATTATAGATATCGAGTAGTAGGTGAATTAAAAAATACTGATTTCGTTACAAATAGAACTTTTTGGATTGGATTATGGCCAGGAATTACAGATGAATGTATAGATTATATAGTGAGTAAGTTTAAAGAGTTTTATGAATAAGGGGTGGTATAATTGGAAAATATTGAGGAGGTTGTTAAGAGTAGTGTTGAAATAAGAAAAACACATAGAGTATATGAATTTACAAAAAGGGCTATGGATTTTTTGGGGGCAATAATAGGATTAACTTTATTAAGTCCAATAATATTATTAGTGGCAATAGCTATAAAACTGGAATCAAAGGGACCTATTATATTTGTACAAACTAGGGTCGGTATTAATGGTAAGTGTTTCAAAATGTATAAATTTAGATCGATGCTTCAAAATGCTGAAGAATTAAAAAGTAAATTAATTGAAAAAAATGAAATGTCAGGACCGATGTTTAAAATGAAGAATGATCCTAGAATAACTAAAATCGGAAAATTCATTAGAAAGACTTCTATTGATGAATTACCTCAATTAATTAATGTTATAAAAGGAGAAATGAGTCTAGTAGGACCAAGGCCAAGTTTACCAAAGGAGGTAGATAAATTTGAGGATTGGATGTATGAAAGATTAAGTGTTAAACCAGGATTAACATGTTATTGGCAAGTAAGTGGAAGAAATAATATAGATTTTTATGAGTGGATGAAATTAGATATTAAATATGTTAGAGAAAGAAATTTATTAATAGATATAAAGCTTATATTAAAAACATGTTTTGTATTATTTGGTGATAAAAATGCAGTTTAAACAAAGGGGGAGTGAATAAAATGATATGTGCATTAATAATGGCTGGGGGGGTAGGTACTAGATTTTGGCCACTCTCAACTGAAGAAAGACCAAAACAGTTTTTAAATCTAATAGGAAAAGATACAATGATACAAATGACAGTAAAACGACTTTTAGGAATAATTCCAATGGAAAGGATATTTATTTCTACAGGAGAAAAGTATGTTTCATTAGTAAAAGAGCAATTACCAGAATTGTTAGAAAGAAATATAATAGTTGAGCCAGAAGGAAGAAATACAGCACCAAGCATAGCTTTATCATCAATGGTAATAAACAGATATTATAAAAATAGTAGCGTAATAGTATTAACATCAGATCATCTAATTAAGCATGAGGATAAATTTAGAAAGTTAATAACCCAATATGATGAATTTTTAGATTCAAATAATGAGGGAATTATTACATTTGGTATTAAGCCAACTAGAGCAGAAGTAGGATATGGATATATTAAAGTTAATGATAAAGAAGTAACAGAGAATAATGTAGTTAAAGTAAAAAAATTTGTTGAGAAACCTAATAAAACATTAGCAGGTGAATATTATAAATCTGGGGAGTATTTATGGAATTCAGGAATATTTATGTGGAAGGTTTCATATATACTTGAAAAGATTAAAGAGTATTTACCTAATACTTATGAAGCACTTAATGATATCGAAACAGTAAAAGAAGAATTTATACAAGACATAATAAATAAAAATTACCAATATACAGATAAAATCTCAATAGATTATGGAATACTGGAAAAGGATAATAATATTTTTGTTGTGCCATGTGATATTGGATGGGATGATATAGGTACTTGGGAAGCGTTAGATAGATATAGAGAAAAAGATGAAAGTGGAAATATAGGTAGTGTACAAATAGATGCTATTGATTCAAAAAATAATATAGTATTTACTGAGAATAAAGAGGTAGTTATTGATAAATTAAATGGAATATATATTATAGAATCAAAAGATAAAATATATATAGGTAAAAAAAGCAATATATCTAATTTAAAAAGGTATAGATATAATATGGTTTAAAGTTAATAGAGATATTGATTAAAAAGTAACAGGGAATGTATCAATTATATTGAAAATTTAATTGATACATTCCTATTTTTTTATTTAAAACTCTCTAATATATTAAGAACAATATTAATATATAGAGGATAATAGATAAATATTATAAAGTTTAAGGAACTAAATGTAAAAATAATACAAAAGTGTAATTAAATAGCAAACAAAAAGTATTATATCATTATTATAAAATTAATTAATACAGTAAGTAATAAATATTATTTATATAAAAGTACAACTAATATGGTATTTACCTGAAAATATTGAAAAATATATAATTTATTTGATGAATATATACTTTTAGGGTGTAGAGTAATGCTTAGTATTAATACTAATGAGAGTAAATAGTCGATAGATGAAGGGGGGAATAGTAATGCAAAATACGTCAACAATTAATTTAAGTAGAAAGAATAAAAGATTAATACTGTTATTAAGTGATATAGCAATTGTAATGTTATCTTATTACCTTGTTATGTTATTTCAATATGCATCTCATGAAGAAATAATAAGTACATTTATAAAGCTACCAGTGGTATTACTAATATATGTGGCAGCATTAATAAGCTTTAAGATGTATAGTTGTATATGGTTAAATGCTGGAGTTTTTGAATTTACATATACAGTTATATCATCAGTTATTGCTTGTGTAGTAACTACTTTAGTAATGATAATTATACCAAATGGAATATCACTTTTAACAAACCTTTTATCAGGAGTGTTAATAACAGCAATTATTACAATTTCTAGAATGTCATTAAAAGTATTAACAAGAGCAATTATTTACACAACATCTGAAAAAATTAATGGTAAATACAATGTTTTAATAATTGGTGCAGTCGATTGTGCATCTACAATAATGACTGAAATAAGAAAAGAAAAAAGTGATGAATATAATATTGTAGGAATTATAGATGATAATAAATCAAAAATAGGAAATTATTTAAATGGTGTAAAAATTCTTGGTGATAGAAATGATATTGCTGAAATAGTAGAAAAAGAAAATATAGATGAAATATTTTTTGCAATTGCAAAGATAAATGGAGAAGAAAGGGCAAAAATACTTGATATATGTAGTAATACAAAAGCTAAGATTAAGGTTATTCCAGGGTACTATCAATTATTAGAAGAAGGTATTTCTTTTGATAAATTACAATATCAAGTGCAACACTAATTAATTGCAAAAAAAATAACCCATACGGGTACGTTCATGTTAAAGTAATAATTGACTAGAAAACCACTTTAAAGGACGTGACTGTATGAGCTATAAA
>SKEG01001850.1_pt1 | contig 15221 bp, 9 predicted proteins | sample 4826631 | NCBI WGS metagenome assembly SKEG01 (sample SAMN11008815, study PRJNA524170) | human gut metagenome | biome: Human fecal sample; material: Feces; isolation source: fecal sample from pouch patient p26, p34, p50 | host: Homo sapiens | place: Israel: Tel-Aviv | collected 2016-11-02
GAACATGGACAGCAGGATGCAGAAGCTGATGGTCTGGCTCAGGGCCGTGGCAAGGCCCGCACCGGCGGTGCCCATGCTCAGCCCAAAGATGAACAGCGGGTCCAGCGCAATGTTCAGCAGGCCGCCGGTGACCAGGCCGATCATGGCAAAGCTGGCCTTGCCCTCATAGCGCAGGATGTTGTTCATCACCAGACTGGACATCATAATGGGAGCGGCCAGCAGGATGTACCGCGCGTAGGCGCAGGCATGAGGCAGGATGGTCTCGGTGCTGCCCAGCAGCATCATAAAATCGGGCAGGGTGAGCAGGCCCGCCGCTGTGATGATGCCGCCGAACACCAGCGCTGTGAAGAAGCTGGTGGAAGCAAACCGAGTGGCGGCATCGGTGTTCTGGCTGCCCAGGCTGCGGCTGATGATGCTGCCGGAGCCGTGGCCCAGCATGAAGCCCAGCGCCTGGAGAATGGCCATCAGGCTGGAAACGATGCCCACCGCGCCGGATGCGCTGGTGGAGATCTGGCCCACAAAAAAGGTGTCGGCCAGATTGTAGATGCTGGTGATGAGCATGCTCAATATCGTGGGAGCCGCCAGGCTCAGGATCAATTTCGGGATGGGGGTCTCCGTCATTTTGCGGAACTGCTCCGCGCTGCGGTCGGCATTTGCCATGAAAAAACCTCGCTTTCTCTTTGACACGATCTTTCAATAAAAACAATCCATTTCAGTATACCGCAGGATCTGTTTTGTATCAACCAATTCCTTGCCGGGGTTATTGCAGCAAAAGACCGCCCTGCCCGGGGGCAGAGCGGTCTTGGGTCATGGAAAGGAAAGTGACAGTTACAGGGTCTTGCAGAACTCCTTCAGGTAGGCGCGGAAAGCCTCGCCGATCTCGGGGTGCTGCAATGCCAGCTCCACCTGAGCCTCCACCACGCGGAGCTTGTTGCCCATGTCGTAGTGGGTGCCGGTGAACTCCACGGCGGTCATGCCGCCGCAGTTGCGGGCATACTCGGCCATGGCATCGGTCAGCTGGATCTCGCCGCCTGCACCGGGTTTGGTGTGGGCGAGGATATCGTAGATCTCAGGGGTCAGCAGCACACGGCCCAGAATGGAGTAGTTGCTGAACTCCTGGCCCTTTTTGGGCTTCTCGATCATGTCATCCACAAAGAAATAGTTGTCGTGGATGGGGGTGGTCTTCAGGCTGCAGTAGCGGCTCACATCGGCCCAGGGCACAGCGGAGACACCGGCAGCCGGGCGGCCGAACTCCTCATAGGCGCGGATGAGCTGGGCGCAGACAGGGTCCTCGCCCCAGATCACGTCGTCGCCGTAAATGACCACGAACGGGTCGTCACCGGTAAAGGCCTTTGCCATGCTCACGGCGTGGCCCAGGCCCAGCGTCTGCTTCTGGCGCACAAAGAAGATGTTGGCAAGGTTCGAGATGCCCAGGCACTCCTCCAGCATTTTTTCCTTGCCGGGGGCGGCCAGCTTTTCTTCCAGCTCGGGGCTGCGGTCAAAGTGATCCTCGATGATGCTCTGGCTGCGGCCCAGAATGATCAGAATGTCCGTGATGCCGGACTTGACGGCTTCCTCCACCAGATACTGGATGGCGGGCTTATCCACGATGGGGAGCATCCCCTTGGGCATGGCCTTGGTGGCGGGCAGCACACGGGTGCCCAGACCAGCGGCAGGGATGACAGCCTTCGTAACTTTTTTCATGGTTCGGAACTCCTTCATCATATCATTTCAGGCTGAACGATCAGCCGTAGACCAGATGGATCAGGGCATCCACATTGGGGCCAAGCAGCAGGGTGAACGCGCTGCCGATGACCATGAGCAGGACCAGACAGCCGAGCACGGCGGCCCAGCTGGTGCCGCCCTGCGCGCAGAGCACGGCTTTGCGCTGTGCCGCGTCCGGGAACTCCGCGCGGATGCGGCGGATCTTCTCGGCGGCACTCTGGCGGTAGAGCCACTTGCCATACAGGCCGCGCACGATCATCAGCAGGAAGCTGAGCACCGAGCAGACCCGGGAAAGGGTGAGCAGGGTGGAGGTGGAAAGTCCCGGGGCCAGGCTGCTGTCCGTGACCTGCAAAAGGTCAATGAAGGTGGGCAGGGCCAGCACCAGCTCGGCGGCCAGAAAGGCGAACGCGGGCTTCCACGCCTTGCGGTAGAAGAAATAGAACGGGCCGAACAGCATGGCCGAAAAGCTCATGGAGGTCTTGGTGTGGGACAGCTGCATCCGGCAGTAGGCGCTCAGGTAGGCAGGGGAAGCCGGGCCGATGAAATCCGCCCAGTCCTTGCAGGGAATGCCGTCCATGACCTCTTCCTTGCCAAAAGCCGCCTGATAGGTCTGGCGCAGCGGGTCTACCTGCGGGGCCCCGGTCTCCTGGAACTGGCGGTAAAAGGTGGAGTAATCAAACTCCTCGCTGTGCTCATCCGAATCGACACGGTCAGCGGGCTCCTGTGCCCCCTCCGGGGGCAGGGCCGCACCGCAGCAGCGGCAGACAGACTCACTGCGCAGGGTGCGCTCGCCGCAGGCAGGGCAGGTGCACAGCTCACTTTCCTGATAAGGGAACTTCCACTCGTATCCGGCGGCGTGGGCCGGGGCATGGATGCAGCGGCCGAGCTTTTCATAACAATCGCGGTGATAAGGCGCGCCGCAGTCGGGGCAGACAACGATGTCGTCCTGCAGTGTCAGCGGCTTGCCGCAGCCCTCACAGGGGCAGCCATAATATTTGGGCATAAGATCCTCCCAGTATGCTAGTTGAACTTATTATACTCCCTTAAAAGAGAAAAGAAAAGGCAAAAATCTTCAAAATTCCAGTAGGTTGAGTATTTTTCCTCTTTACTTTATCATGGATTCTGGGTATACTAATGAAGTATCTGTGTATAAACTGTATCTTTTGAGGGATTCTTAAAATATGATTACTACTGACGAACTGAAAGTGCAGCTGGCCGATTACGGCACCGCTGTGAAGGACCTGGAGGAAGCGCTGGCCATCGACGCCTCCCGCAAGCGCGTGCAGGAGCTGGAGCACACCATGAGCCGCCCCGGCTTTTACGATGACGCTGAGCTGAGCAAGAAGGTCTTTGATGAAGTGGGCGACCTGAAGGGCAAGCTGAACCGCTTTGAAAAGCTGCAGGGCCTGTACGATGATGCCGAGACCATGCTGGTGATGCTGGACGAGGAGTACGACCCCGACATGGTGCCCGAGGCAGAGGAAGCCGTGAACGCCGTAGGCAAGGCTGTGGACGAGCTGCAGCTGATGACCATGCTGAACGGTGAGTACGACCACAGCAATGCCATCCTGACCTTCCACGCCGGTACCGGCGGCACCGAGGCGCAGGACTGGGCCGAGATGCTCTACCGTATGTACAACAAGTGGGCACAGGCACACGGCATGACCGTGGAGGTGCTGGATTATCAGGATGGCGATGAGGCCGGCATGAAGAGCGCTTCCATGATGGTCAAGGGTGCCAACGCCTACGGTCTGCTCAAGAGCGAGAACGGCGTGCACCGTCTGGTCCGCGTATCCCCCTTTGATGCCAACGCCCGCCGCCAGACCAGCTTTGCCTCTCTGGAAGTGATGCCCGAGCTGGACAACACCATTCAGGTGGACATCCGCCCTGAGGACATCGAGATGCAGGTGTTCCGCTCCTCCGGTGCCGGCGGCCAGCACATCAACAAGACCTCTTCCGCTGTCCGTCTGATCCACAAGCCCACCGGCGTCGTGGTCAGCTGCCAGACCCAGCGCAGCCAGTTCCAGAACCGTGACTACGCCATGGAAATGCTGAAGGCAAAGCTCTATCAGATCGCAAAGCAGCAGCACATGGACAAGATCGATGACATCAAGGGCGTGCAGAATGAGATCGCCTGGGGCCACCAGATCCGCAGCTATGTGTTCATGCCCTACACCATGGTCAAGGATCACCGCACCAACTACGAGACCGGCAATGTCGATGCCGTGATGGATGGTGATCTGGACGGCTTTATCTTTGCTTACCTCAAGGCCGCCAGCCGCGGGGAACTGCAGGATACCTAAAATTTGTTATAAAATGTCAGAGGGACCTCGCCGTTGGGCGGGGTCCCTCTTTTGGTTACAGGTGCAGATATTTTCCGGTGATGCTGGCGGGATCGGCGGCCACCTGCTTCGGTGTACCGCAGGCCACGATGCGTCCGCCGCTCTCGCCGCCGCCGGGGCCAAGGTCCACGAGATAGTCGGCGTTGCGGATCACATCCAGATCGTGCTCAATGACCACCACAGTGGCCCCGCTGTCAATGAGACGCTGGAACACGCCCAGCAGAGTGCGCACGTCCAGCGGGTGCAGGCCGATGGTGGGCTCGTCGAATACAAACACGGTGTCAGCCTGCCCTTTGCCCATCTCGCTGGCGAGCTTGAGCCGCTGGGCCTCCCCGCCCGAAAGGCTGGGGGTGGCCTCGCCCAGAGTCAGGTAGCCCAGCCCCAGGCTGGAAAGGGTCTGCAGCCGGCTGGCCACCAGCTTGAGGTCGGAACAGGCGGCAAGGGCTTCGTCCACGCTCATCTCCATCAGGCGGGGCAGGCTCTCGGCCTGGGTGCCGTCCTTCCGGGTGCGGTAGAGGGCAGCGGCATCCTTCTGGTAGCGGGAGCCGCCGCAATCCGGGCAGGTGATCTCCACATCCGGCAGGAACTGGATGTCCAGGCTGATGGTGCCGGTGCCGTCGCAGTCGGGGCAGCGCAGGCGGCCCGTGTTGTAGGAAAAATCGCCCGCCTTGTAGCCCTTCTCCTTGGCAAGGGGAGAGCGGGCGTAGATCTTGCGCAGCTCATCGTGGACATTGGCATAGGTGGCCACCGTGGATCGTACGTTGATGCCGATGGGTGTTGCGTCAATGAGCTTGACCTGCGCAATGCCCGGTGCAGTGATGCTTTCCACATGGGCGGGCAGGGCTTCGCCCTTGGCGGCGGCCTCCAGCGCGGGGATTAGGCTTTCCAGCACCAGCGTGGTCTTGCCGGAACCGGACACGCCGGTCACCGCAATGAGCCGCCCCTTGGGCAGCCGGACTTCCAATGGCTTGACGGTGTGGATGGCCCGGGTGCGCAGGGTGATGGTGCCCAGCGCAAAGAGCTCCGCTTCCGGGGTGCGGGTGCGGGCTGAGAGGGTGTGCAGGTCGGCAAGGAAGGGCCCGATGCGGGAAGCCGGGCTTTGGGCCACCTGCTCCACAGTGCCCTGTGTCAGGATGGTGCCGCCATTTTCACCGGCACCGGGGCCCATCTCAATGAGCCAGTCGGCATCCCGCAGGATCTCGGTGTCGTGATCCACCAGCACGATGGAGTTGCCGTCCGCGATCAGATCATGCATCACGCCCCGCAGGCCCTCGATGTTGGAGGGGTGCAGGCCGATGGAAGGCTCGTCCAGCACATAGAGCACGCCGGTGGTGCGGTTGCGCACCGAGCGGGCCAGCTGCACCCGCTGGCGCTCCCCTGTGGAAAGGGTGGCAGCCTCCCGGTCAAGGGAGAGGTAGCCCAGCCCCAGATCCAGCAGGCGGGCGGCGGTGGCCTGAAAGGACTCGCAGATGCTCTCAGCCATGGGGCGCATCTCCACGGGCAGGGAGGCAGGCACCCCCTCCACCCACTGTACCAGCGTGTCCAGCGTCATGCGGCAGGCATCGGCCAGCCCGATGCCCCGCAGCCGGGGAGCCCGGGCCGCGGCGTTCAGGCGGGAGCCGCCGCACGCGGGGCAGGGGCCCTGCTTCAGGAACCGCTCCACCCGCTTCATGCCCTTTTCATCCGTCACCTTGGCAAGAGCGTTCTCTACGGTATAAACAGCGTTGAAGTAGGTGAAATCCATTTCGCCGGCCGCGCCGGTCTTGCTGTTCTGGTAGAGCAGGTGCACTTTTTTGGCGGGGCCGTGGAACACCATGTCGCGCTCTTCCGGGGTCAGCTCCCGGAAGGGAACGTTGGTGCGCACGCCCATCTTTTCGGCGATCTCCTTCATCAGCGACCACATCAGGGTCTGCCAGGGCAGCACCGCGCCCTCGTTGATGGAAAGGCTCTCGTCCGGCACCAGAGTGGATTCGTCCACCACCCGCACGATGCCGGTGCCCTCGCAGTCTGGGCAGGCTCCGGTGCTGTTAAAGGCGAACTGCTCCGCGCCCAGCACCGGCCACCTGCGCGCCGCACCGGGGGCAGTAGAGCGGGATCTCGGCCGCAATGTTCAGGCTGGGCGGCACCATGCAGCCGCAGGCGGGGCAGGGGTAGTGGGAGAGCCGGGAGAACATCAGGCGCAGGCTGTTCAAAAGCTCGGTCATGGTGCCAAAGGTGGAGCGCATTCCGGGCACGCCGGGCCGCTGGTGGAGGGCCAGTGCGGCGGGAACATAGCGGATCTCGTCCACCTGCGCCTTTTCGGCCTGGGTCATCCGGCGGCGGGTATAGGTGGAAAGGGCCTCCAGATAGCGGCGGGAGCCCTCGGCGTAGAGGACACCCAGCGCCAGCGAGGACTTGCCGGAACCGGACACGCCCGCAATGCCGACGATCTTGTGGAGCGGCACGTCTACGTCGATGTTCTTCAGGTTGTGCACCCGCGCGCCCCGCACCCGGATGGCGGCGGGGAGAGCGGAACTGGATTCGTGATTCATCGTGTCTCCTTTCTCTGAATGGGGTCACAAAAGGCTCCCCCACAGGGGAGCCGGAAAGATCATAAACCGAGGGGATTGAACCGCTGGTGTTCGAGCTGGTCGATCACCGCCTGGGCTGCCGGTGCAATGGGGGCGGGCACTGCGGCGGGGCGGCTGAGGTAATAGCCCTGCAGCAGATCCACGCCCAGACCGATGACGGTGCGCAGCTGGGCCTCGGTCTCAATGCCCTCGGCAATGAGTTGCATACTGCGGGCGTGGGCGTAAGCCACAATGTTGGAGACGATCTGCTGCTTGTCACGGTCGGTATCGATCCCGCGCACAATGGAAATGTCGATCTTGATATACCGGGGCGAGAGCTCCAGCAGGTTCAATTCGTTGCTGTAGCCGCTGCCGTAGTCATCCAGCGCAAAGGAGCCGGAGAAGCCCGGAACGTTCCGCTTCCGTTCCAGACATGCGCGGTCCAGATCTTCCTGTTCGGTGATCTCCACCACCAGCCGCTTGAGCAGCTCGGGGTAGCGCTGGGCATATTCCTCCACATCCTCATTCGTCAGGCTGACATTGGCGATGGAGTTGATGAAGAGCAGGGCATCGCTTTGGAACAGGCCCTGTGCCTGCATGCGCTGGAAGATCGCGCTGGAATGGAACACGGTGATCCGTTCAATCTCATACAGGCGGCCCGTCTCATGGGCCAGCTGCATGACCTGAGCGGGGGAGTGCAGGGTGGGCAGATCCACCCGCATGAGGGCCTCGTAGGCTGCGATCCGGCCGGTACGGGCAGAGCAGATGGGCTGGAAGTGGTAGGTCACCAGTTCCTCCCGCAGCAGGAGCTCAAAGTCCTGCTGGGTCTGGGCGGCGTATGCCTCCTGATGGTAGCTGCCGATATCAAAATCACACATGCGGCCCTTGTGGGAATGCTTGACCTGATACATGGCAAAGTCGGCATATTTTTTCAGGGTGAGCAGGTCGTGGCCGTCCGTGGGGTACCAGGCAATGCCGCCCGAGATGCTGATGTGCAGCTGCTTGCCGTTGGGCAGGATGGACACGCTGCGCTGCAGGGCGGCACTCAGCAGCTCCAGCTGGGCGCGGAGCTGCTTGCGATCCTGGTAGCCATAGAAGAAGATCAGGAACTCATCGCCCGAAAGGCGGGAGCAGATGGTGTTGGCGGGCGTATTGGCCGCAAAGCACTGGCCGGTCTGGCGGATGTACTGGTCGCCCCAGTCGTGGCCGTAGGTGTCGTTGATCTGCTTGAGGTTGTCCAGATCCATCATCAGCAGGGCGGCACAGCCCAGCTTTTCGGGCTGCTGGAACAGCGCTTCACAGGCGCGGTCAAAGGCACGGCGGCGGTACAGGCCGGTCAGGGTATCGTAATCGCGCTCGTGCTCAATGCGCTGCTGCTCCAGCACCGTGGTGGTCATATCCTCAGCCAGACCCACCTCGGAGGCGTTTTCGCCCAGGATATGGGTGATACGCAGGGTGATGTAGTGGGTGCTGCCGTCGGGCTGGGGGATGGCAAAGACCTTGTTGTTGGCCGGGGACAGGCGGTAGAACCACCGCTGCTCCAGTGTGCCCATCAGGGCGCGGAAAGCCTTTGGCGTGAGCGGATCTGGCTGCTCCTGTGCAAGGCCCAGCATGGAGAAGAAGTTATCGGTCACATAAACGCTGTCATCGCGCAGCTCATAGCCGCCCAGCTCCGCGCTGGCCAATTTCATAATGCGCAAAAAGCGGGTGGAGGAGTCCAGCACGTCTTTGCTCAGCTGGGTAAAGGCAGAGGAGAACTGATCCAGCTCCCGGATGCCGGTGGCGGACAGATGCGGGATGGCGGAGGAATCCGCTTCGGCAGCGGCTACCTCGGCCGAGAGCCTGGCAACGGGCCGGGCCAGCCGCCTGCTGACCAGCCAGCTGCAAACAATGCCAACGGCCAGCGTGATCAGCATGATGAAGGAGAACAGCTGCTTCAGCCGCTGGGCGAAAGCAAAGAGCTGCACCGCGGGAACGGAGCCCACGAGAAGCCAGTGCTTGCCCGAGAAAGGGGCGTTCCGGCTGTAGAGGTTCAAGGGGGAGACCGAAGCAATGTAAAGGGCATTGCTGAAGAGGTAGCGGTGGGTATGGGCACTGTGGAGGCGCAGCGTAAGGCTTTCGTCCGCAGAACCCGGCTGCCCGTCGCAGTGGGAACGGAGCACCGGACACAGCTGCAGTTCAGAGGCAGAGAGCTCCTCCGTATCGGTCACGGCAAGGAAATAGGTGCCGTTGTTCTGCAGCTCAGAGCAGGGCAGGTTCTCCCACAGGTAGTCGGCCAGCAGTTCCACGCCGATCACGCCGTAAACGGTGCCGTCCGGCAGGATCAGGGGCTGGCTGTAGGCAATGGCCTCGTGGGTGTCCCCGGGCACCAGATAGGATTGTGAGGTCCAGTGGCCATAATCGGAGGCGGCAAGGCTGGCTCCGTCTTTATAGGCGGCCTGGAAAGGGGGATAAAGGAAGCCGCGGTTTCCCAGTGCCCGGTAACGGATGGCGGGGGACCAGCTGTTGTCCGTGGCAATGGAGAGGGACTGCACCAGCTGGGCCGGTGCCCGCACAAAGGTCAGGTCGGCGTTGCGCTGGGAGGGAGCGGCATCCGGGTCGAGATCCCGCAGGTAGATGGCGGGCATGAGGCTGTCCTGCTTCCGCTTATCCAGATCATGGGTGTTCAGGATAAGGAACACGCCGGTCACCGACTTGATGCGCAGGGTGCTGATGAGCTCCGGCGCGGCGGCTTCCAGCAGGGGATAGGCCGCGTCGCTGCTGCTGTCCAGCGTGCTCAGGCTGATCTCTCCCTCGTCCAGAAGCTGCTGGGTCAGGCCATTGATGGTATCGGAAAGGCTGGTCAGCTCCTGTGCATCGTGGAAGATGGACTGAAGATACCGGCTGCGGTTGTCCACCTGCATGGCAAGGATATCCTCGGCGTTCTGGTTCAGCTGGGGGCCAAGCCGGGTGGCGTGGACGGCAAAGGTCAGCAGCAGGAACTCCACCGCCAGCACAGCCAGCAGGGAGAAAAGGATGGTGCCGAAGATAGAATGGCCCGTCTGAGGGGCCTTCTGGCTGTGCGGCTTGTGGTTCTGCATCTGAGGGTCTCTCCTTTTGTGGTTGTTCCAAGGGCATCTCAGCCCGCAAAGGCGCTGAGAGCGGCCAGAGTCTGGTCGTACCAGGCATCAAAATAGGCATCGGTCAGGAACTCGGCTTCGGCATCCTCGGGGGTCTGCCCGGCAGCCAGCCGCTCCAGCACCGTGGCACGGTCGGCAGTGACACGGTCCTCCAGCGCGTACTGCAGGGTATTGCGGGCGCGCAGGGCATCCGGGAAGGCATGGGTGGTGTAGAGCTTGCTGCGATCGATGGCATCAATGGACAGGCTCAGCACCTTGTGGATACTCTCGGAGACCGTCAGGCCGCTGTTCTCAAGGGCAGATATGCTGTTGGCGGCATAGGTCACGGGCATATAGCCGGACTGCACCGAGAACTGCAGGTTGTTTTCCGGCTGGGTGAACCATTTCAGGAAGGCAACGCAGGCACTGATCTCGTCCTCGGTGCCCGGGATGACTACCATGCCGGCCCCCTGCTGGACGGCCACCGGCTCACAGCCTGCAAAGCTGGGGCAGGGCAGCGCGGCCATCTCGATGCCGTGGCTCTCGGTGTCGCTGGTCAGCACCTGGGTGGGGAAGAAGGAAGCGCTGGAGGAGGAACCGACATAGGCCAGCAGGCTGCCGATCTTGATATCGTCGCTGCGGAACTTGCCGCTGGCACTGCACCAGCCCTTGATGTAGGGGACATAGTAGTTATCCCACAGCTTGCGGAGGGTCGGCTTGTCAAAGTGCAGGGTCATCACGCCGTTCTCGGCATCAAAGATGGTCGTGCCCAGTTCCTGTGCGCCGCAGAGCAGGTAATTGGTCAGCGCGTCGCGGCCATACAGGGCCTTACCGTCGTTGGGCGCAGCCGTCTGGGCATCGGTCCAGTCGTAGTATTTGTGTGCGGCCTCGTTCAGCCCCTCCACGGTGGAAAGATCCGCATAGGTCACGCCTGTGGCCTCGGCAAAGGGGACAAAGTCGGTGACGTTCAGGTAGAGCAGCTCGGTGGACTTTGCTATGGGAAAGACCTTGAGCTCCCCGTTGTTCATCAGGTCGCCCTCCTCGAGAAAACCGGCGACATAGGCGGACTTCTCTTTTTCGGTCAGGTAGGGGCTCAGGTCAACGGCAAGGCCCATTTGATCCAGCGTAAAGGCGGTGTCTGCGTAGGAGGAGACGATGTTGGGCAGCTTTTCGGCACCCACCTTGCCCTCGGCGGCGGCCAGCACGCTGGTCTCAAGGTCGTTCACGCTGCCCTGACTGGAGCTTTCGACCCGGATGTTCTTCTCTTTGCCCACGGTGGAGTTGAACTGCTCCACCAGCTGGTTGAAGCATTCCAGCTGATCGCCGTTGTAGTAGGTCCAGATCGTGATGGTGGTGGGCAGCTTGCTTCGGCCGCAGGCAGTGCCGCCCAGCGCCACGGCGGCGCACAGCAGCAGACTGACGGCAGAACGAAGGATTCGTTTCATTGACTTATCTCTCCCATTCCGACAAAACGGCTCACGGAAAAACGCGCGTCCTGTCGTTTCTGAAATGATACCAGACGAAGACATTGTAACACTTTTTCGGGGCGGGGGCTACTGATTTTTGAAAAAACACCCGAAAGCAGACGAAAAAAGAAAGAATCTCTGGCCTGCGCTTCCATTTTTCGTAAAGTCCGGATATAATACAAGCATAAAATACAACAAAAAGAACGGGAGAGCTTATGGCACAGAAGAAGGACGAGGGCCTGAACGGCAACGAAAAAATCGAACAGGCGGTCTGCCAGTTACAGCAGGAGCCTACACAGGAGCAGCTGGCGCATACCCTGACCGTGATCCGGCGGCGGATGCGGGAAAACGGACAGGTCGTGGTGGCGGTGGAGCCGAACCCGGCCGGTGAGCAGATGCAGCTGCGGGCCCTCCGCACGGCCGATGGGGCCAGCTGGTGGTATGCCTTTACCAGTTTTGAAGAGGAGATGAAGGGTGCGGAAGCGGTGCAGTCCACCTTTCTGGTGGAGCTTGAAAAGCTGTTGGATGCCGCACTGCAGGTGCCGGAGATCCAGGGCATCATCCTGAACCCCTGGAACCGCACCATTCAGCTGGACAAGACCCTGCTCCGGATCATCAAGGGATAAGCAAAAAAGGGCCCGCCTGCCGCATTTTGGCGCGCGCAGACAGGCCCTTTTTATATGGTAAAGGAAGAAGGAGAATGGCAGATCAGGCAGCGTCGGTGCGGTTCTTCTTGAGCAGGCTCAGGATCACGGCACCCACCACGCTGCCAGCGGCCAGAGCCACGCAGTAGAGCAGGGCGTGATCGACCACGGGGAACACGAAGATGCCGCCGTGGGGAGCGCGCAGGGCGCAGCCGAAGGTCATGGAGAGAGCACCGGCCAGCGCGGCACCGGCCACACAGCTGGGCAGGACGCGCAGCGGGTCGGCGGCGGCGTAGGGAATGGCACCCTCGGTGACGAAGCACAGGCCCATGACGTAGTTCACAATGCCGTTGCGGCGCTCGTCAGGGGTCCACTTCTTGGGGCAGAAGGTGGTGGAGAGGGCAATCGCAATGGGAGGAACCATGCCGCCCACCATGACAGCGGCCATGACCTCGTAGTTGCCGGAGGCCAGTGCGGCAGTGCCAAAGACGTAGGCAGCCTTGTTGAAGGGGCCGCCCATGTCAATGCTCATCATACCGGCAACGATGGCACCCAGCAGGACTTTGGAGGTGCCGCCCATGGCGTTGAGGCAGTTGGTCATGGCGGTGTTGATCATGCCCATGACCGGGTTGATGCCGCACATCACGGCACCGATGATAAGGATGCCGCCCAGCGGGTAGATCAGCATGGGGCGGATGCCGTTCAGGCTGGCGGGGAGCTTTTCGGTGATCTTCTTCAGGAACTCGACCACATAACCGGCCACGAAACCGGCCAGCAGAGCGGCCAGGAAGCCGCCGGAGATGCCGGTGGTCTCACCATTGGCAAGGCCTGCAAAGTTGGTGCCGTTCATGGCCAGCACGCCGCCCGCAAAGCCCACGGCCAGGCCGGGACGGTCGGCGATGGACATGGCGATGAAGCCTGCCAGAATGGGAAGCATGTAGCCAAAGGCGGCGCTGCCCACCGTCTTGAAGAAGGCGGCGATGGGGGTGTTCATGCCGAAGTTGGAGGGGTCGATGGTGTAATCGTCCAGCAGGAAGGCCAGCGCGATCATAATGCCGCCGCCCACCACAAAGGGCAGCATGTGAGACACGCCGTTCATCAGGTCTTTGTACACCTTGCGGCCAAAGCTGTCGCCGGAGGTCTCCTCCTCGGCAGCGGCGGCACCGCCCTTGGCGTGGTAAACAGGAACTTCACCGTGGGCTACCTTTTTCAGCAGCTCTTCGGGCTTGTGGATGCCGTCATCCACCCGGGCAAACAGCACGGGCTTGCCGTCAAAGCGGGCGGTTTCCACATTCTTGTCTGCTGCCACGATGATGCCGTCACAGGCTGCGATCTCGGCGCGGGTCAGCACATTCTTGGCACCATCGGAGCCGTTGGTCTCCACCTTGGTGGGCAGGCCCAGCTTGTCACCGGCCTTGGCCAGCGCCTCGGCGGCCATGTAGGTGTGGGCAATGCCGTTGGGGCAGGCGGTCACGGCCAGAATGCGGTAGCCGCTCTGGGAAATGGCCTGCTGGGTGAAGCTCTCCTCACCGAACTGAGCCTCCTCCTGTGCGTCGATGAGGGCAAGGAATTCGGCGGGGGTCCTGGCGGCCTTCAGCTTTTCCACAAAGTCCTCGTTCATCAACATCTGCATCATGCGGGCCAGCATATCCACATGCAGGCTGCCGTTTTCGGGGGCTGCAATGGCAAAGAGCAGGTCGGTCTTGCCGTCATCCTCGGCGTTGTACTGCACCGGGGTGCTCAGACGCAGGGCGGCCAGGCTGGGCCGGGTGACCACATTCGTCTTGGCGTGGGGAACGGTGATGCCGTTGTCCACGTAGGTGGAGGCCTCATCCTCCCGGGCGTAGAGTGCCTTCTTGTAGGCTTCTGTGTCGGTAATGTTGCCGTGGGTGGCCTGCAGCTCTACCAGCCGGGAGAGGATCTCGTCCCGGTTGGAGGCCGCGGAATCCAGCTCGATGGACTTTGCGGTGAATAATTCCGTAATGCGCATAAGGGTTCTCCTTTCTATCGTAGCGTCCTCACCCTCTCAGGCCGCTTCGCGTCCAGCTCTCCCGAAGGGAGAGCCCTTGGCAAAACCATCAACATAGCAATGACTGTCAAGACCTCCCACTTTGGGGGAGGTGGCATCGCGTTAGCGATGACGGAGAGGGCGAGCTCGTTAAAGGGTTTCGAACAAGTTCTTAATTTCTTCCCGTTTGGCCAGCCCAAGGCTGAACGCGGTGGCACTGCCGCAGGCGGTGCCCAGCCTGAGGGCCTGCTCATAGCTGCCGCTTTGCAGATAACCTGCCACAAAACCGGCCACCATGCTGTCGCCTGCGCCCACGCTGTTCACGACCTTGCCCTTGGGGCAGCCGATGCGGTGCACCTCGCCGTGCTCATCCACCAGCAGAGCGCCGTTCCCGGCCATGCTCACCAGCACGTTCCGGGCACCCTTTTCCTGCAGGGCGCGGGCAGCGGCGGTGATCTCTTCGTCCGTTTTCAGCTCCCGGCCCACGATCTCGCCCAGCTCGTGATCGTTGGGCTTGATCAGGAAGGGGTGATAGGGGAGGACGTTGACCAGCAGATCCTGGGTGGCATCCACCACGGCCCGCACGCCGTGGCCCTCCAGCCCTGCCAGCAGCCGCTCGTAGGTGCTCTGGGAAAGGCTCTTGGGGATGCTGCCCGCCAGAATGAGGATGTCGTCAGGCTGCAGGGTGTCCAGCTGGGCTTCCAGCTGCTGCATGGCACTTTCCGGGATGCTGGGGCCTGCGCCGTTCAGCTCAGTCTCGGTGCCTGCCTTGATCTTGACGTTGATGCGGGTCATGCCCTCGGCCAGATGGATGAAATCGGTCCGGAGCCCCTGCGCGGCCAGACCACGCTCCAGCCAGGCACCGGTCTCACCGGCCACAAAGCCCAGAGCCACGCTCTCACAGCCCAGCTCCCGGAGCACGCCGGAAACATTGATGCCCTTGCCGCCCAGCACGCAGTCCTCCCCGGCGGCGCGGTTCACCTCGCCCACCTCAAGGGGCCTGTCGAGACGGACGACATAATCGATGGCAGGATTGAATGTAACAGTGTAGATCATACCTCGGTCTCCTTTATCAGAGTGTATTGCCGGTATTTGGGGTTGGGGCACCGGTTCGTCAGGATGGCACCGCTGTGCAGATCACAGATGACGGCGGGGTAGACCTGCGCGAATTTGGTGTCGTCCACCAGGAACCACGTCTCCCGTGCCCGGTGGAGAGCCGCAGCCTTGACGGCTGCCTCCTCGGGATCTGGGGTGGTAAAGCCGGAACCCAGCGCCACGCCATTGGCTCCCATGAAGGCTTTGGTGAAATTGTACTGCTGGATGGCAGTCAGCGCAGCCGCCCCGATGATGGCCTCGGTCTGGGGCCGCAGCAGCCCGCCGGGCAGGAAC